>Ga0208357_1000001_pt1 | contig 339211 bp, 297 predicted proteins | sample NGESurdeep092012_6_FD_184487 | JGI IMG/M metagenome (GOLD analysis project Ga0208357, IMG submission 184487) | Arctic peat soil microbial communities from Barrow, Alaska - NGEE Surface sample F52-2 deep-092012 (SPAdes) | ecosystem: Environmental > Terrestrial > Soil > Wetlands > Peat ...
CGATCGTAAATGCCCTGCGGCGCACGATCGTGTCGCCGGGGCCGATCTGATTGTCGCCCTCCCTGTATACGGTCACTGCGAATGTGTATCCCCGCGTTCGAGTGCGACACGTCCAAGGCACACGTAGAACGTACTTGCGCTCTTTAGCGCTTTCTCCCATGAAGAGTTTTACTGGTCCGCCGTGAGCTCGCAGGGCGAGCTTGACTTGCGCGGGGACGCTCGTTGCCACTGAGATTCGCGTTTCGCCTGGGTGTAGAAGCGAGCGGCCGTGACGCGTAAGAACCCTCACCCGAAGTTTGAGTGCGGTCTTTGCGTAAGGGAGGGGGGACGTGATCCTTTCCGCTGCGGCTTGTTCTTGGGCTTCTTCGGTTGCTTCTTCTGTCGCGTCGGCGGTGGCTCTGGCTGCGCGTTCGGCGGCTAGCGCCCTTTCTTCTTCTTCGTCTTCTCGCGCTCCTAGTTCTTCTTCGAGGCGTTCTTCGCCGCAATCGTTAGTGCTAGGCAGGTATATATTCGACGCCATCGGCGTGGCCGGGCATGTGGTTGCCGACCAGGCTGGTGTCGTCCTCGCCATAAGAATCATGGCGAGGACGACCACGCCTGCTAGCGCTATCAAACGCCTAGGCATCGCAAACCCACAACATTCACTGAACCGCCGAGCTCGCGGGTCATGCACTTTGCCGAAGTCGTGTGCCGTGAATTCCGCTGCTGCTACTAGTGGTGGTGGTGTTGCCTTTCTGATGGCAGCCCGCCAGTGATAAAGCCGGTTTCGGTGACGTCCTTCAGCACTTCGCTGGCTGTATACGGAGTATCGAATGGCCCGTTGGGGACTATCCCGGCGGTACTATCGTCAATTATCAAGCCGATCACGGAGGCGTGACGGGCCTCCACGAGTGCGATCGACCCAGCGGCAGTCAGATATGCGGGATTGCGGATGTTCGTGACCTGCCCCAGGTAGGCGTGTACGCCGGTGTTCTCCAGCACGAACGCGGTCTGCTGGAACTTGGCCTGGTTCTCCGGTATGCCCTGGAAGTTGAAGCTGGGTTCGCTCACCGCGGCGCTACCGAGAGCTTCCTTGAGAAACGCCACGTGGGCGTTCTCATCCTGGGTCACAGTTTCCAAGAAGACCTTGGTCTGGGGGTCGGTGATAGCACCATGTGCGCTCGCCTCGTTGTAGAACGCTGCCTCCAGATACTCGAGTGTGAGCGCATAGTTGAGGATCCCAATGTCCCCACGCCCAAATACTCTCGATGGGCGCCCGTGGGCGCCACCGTTACCGTTCCACGCTAGCGCGCTTCCCGGTGCGAGGGCTCGCAGTACGGCACCGCCGCCGACCACCGCGCCGCCGGCCAGTCCCGCCTTTTTCAAAAAATCTGCGCGCGTGTCGCCGCTCAGCGCCTGCTCCGCGGTCTCGGCGGCTTCCCGCACGGCCCCATCGACATCAACTGTGTTGATATTTAGCTCGTGATTCATTCCACTCCTCGAGGTTAGTGTTCAGATCATCTGCTGCGCATCCGTGCGCGTGCGTGCTCCATCCGTTGCCCAGACAGTTCGCAGCGCATAGTCCAAACGGATCACTCCCGTCTACATCACGTGGGTGCGCTCTCGCGGTCGCGCTTCTCGAGGTACGGCGCCAGGTACCGAGCGGCGATCTTGCTTGGCGGCTCGAGGCCGAGATCGCTGAAGACGACTACCGATCGGTCTTGCCGCTTGGCACTCCTGGCGAGACCGTCGAATCAGGGGCCCCACCGTTCGTGTGGGTGAGAATCGAGAGTAGATCACCGACCCGTTCAACGCGGCCGAGACGATCGGGAACATCAACGCCGGATTGGATCGTGTAGCGGTTGCGCCGCCCGTTGCGCTCTCGCTCGATGTAGCCGCTGGTCGCGAGCTCGGTGACGATCCGGTGAGCGGCGCGTTCGGTGATTCCGACGCGCTCGCTGATCTCCCGCAGACGTACCCCCGGATCGTGGGCGACACAGACGAAGACCTGTGCGTGGTTCGTCAAGAACTTCCAGCGGGGAGTCGCGTCCTCGACCATATGCCAAGAATAGCATCTCTAGATTTAGAATTCCTAGATATTTATTTCCTAGACTTTTATTTCATGCTATGTTGTTCAAGTCCGCGGTGCTCCATCGGTCGCTGGCGCTCATGCGCACACACCCACCGAAATGAGGTTCACCGTGCCTAGCACAGTCATCCAGCAGCATCCGCCCGCCGGGATCGCCGGCAATGGCGCAAGCCCCACCTTTGTCGCCGATCCTGTGCCCAAGACAGGTCACCAGGAGGATCCGGTCAAGCACGCGCCACGCAACCAGCTGCTGGCGAGGATCACGGGCTTGACCTCGATCGCCACGGTCGCGGCCGCGGGCATCATCGTTGTCGGCATCCTCGCCGTGGTGGGAGGCAACTACGACAAGCAGGTCGTACACGACCAGCTCGTCCCACAGAAGATCTTCTTCCCGGCCGCTGGCAGTCCAGCACTGCTGCCGGGCGTAAAGCAGTACGCGGGCCAGCAGCTAGTGAACGGCGCTCAGGCCAAGGCGTATGCGAACAACTTCATCAACGTGCATCTCTCCAAGATCGCCGGCGGGCAGACCTACGCTCAGGTCAGTACCGCGGCGCTGGCCGCGCCGACGAACCCGAAGCTGGCCGAAGAGAAGGCGACGCTGTTTCAGGGCGAGACCTTGCGCGGTCTTCTGCTCAACGCATGGGGATGGTCGCTGGTTGGCACGATCGCCACGCTGGTCGGCTTTCTCCTGATCGCCTTGGGAGCCATCCTGTTCCTGCTTCCGCTGGCCAACTGGCAGGTGAACCTCAGAGGCCGCCGCCCGGTGACCGCGGGCGTCTAGCGGCTTCTGAACATCAGTCGCCGCTCGTCACGCGGGTGGCGACTGATGTCCCGCGCAGTCCTCCAAATCGGTCAGCCGAAGCGGAGGGCTACATAAGGAGCCTTAGAGCGGCCAGTAGCGACCGATATGCGAGGCTGCCCGCGATGTCATTAGGGCCTCAGGTGCCGCCGCGTGCGCAGACTCATCATCGCCGAGCGCGGCGAGTGTCGCCTGTACGCATTGTGCCAGGGCAGTCGGTTCGTAGCCGCCCTCCAAGACCGCCCCGAGTGGCACGTCGAGCAGCCCGGCCAACTCGCGCACGTGACGGGCCATCTCGCCGAAGGAGTCTGCCTCCAGACGACAGCTCGCCAATGGGTCCGCGCGATGTGCGTCAAAGCCCGCGGAGATCAACACGAGCTCGGGCTCGAATGCGCGGGCGGCGGGAAGCACGACGTGCTCGAGCAGCGACAGCCATAGATCCCCCTCCGAGCCGGCAGGAACGGGAAGGTTGATCGTGTAGCCCTCTCCAGGGCCTGAGCCCACATCGCCCATCGCGCCGGTCCCTGGGTAGATCCCGGACTGGTGGATACTCGCGAACAGGACGTCCTGGCGACGGCGGAACGCCTCGGCGGTTCCGTTGCCGTGGTGGACATCCCAGTCGAGGATGAACACCCGCCGTGCCCCCAGCTCGCGGATCGCGAGATCTGCCGCGAGCGCGACGTTGTTGAACAGGCAGAAGCCCATCGCGCGATCTGGTTCGGCGTGATGGCCAGAGGGCCGCACGCCGCAGAAACCCAGCGTCGCTTCGCGAGCCATCAATGCCCTAGTCATCTCACACGCGCCGCCAGCGGCGTACAGTGCTGCGCGGTAGGAGGGCTCCCCGACGAAAGTGTCGGGGTCGATCGCACCGCCACCCACCAAAGACAGTTTCTTGATCCTCTGAACGTGGCTGGTGCTGTGGATGAGCTCCAGTTGGGCCTCCTGTGCCGGTGGGGCCTCGCGTCGCTCCCAGCCCAGCCAGTCCTGTGCTCCCAGTGCATGCTCGATCGCAAGCAGTCGCTCCGGTATGTCCGGGTGCTCTGGCATCTGCGCCCGCGGATCGTGCTCCAAGCACGCCGGATGGCTGAAATAGAGACCGGTGTGCTTGCTGCTCGCTATCTTGTGCTCCTCGTTCGCCGGAAAGCCTCGCTCGTAGCGTAATTGCTCTCGAGCCACGACGCACACTCTTGCTTGGATCGTGGCCGAGACCGATCGGTCGTAGGGTTTAGATGAATGCCTACCGATCGGCTGAGCGTAGTGTTGAGGGAAATAGTGGAGGCCGACGTAGACGGCTCGGCCTCGCTCGTCGATCGGGTATGCATGGCAGCAGTGAACCTGCTCTCGCTGAGAGGTGCGGGGCTTTCGCTGATGGTGGATGGAGAGCTGCGTGGGACTGCCGGGGTGTCTGAGCCGGGCATCGCGATAGTGCAGGAATTGCAGCTTACGCTGGGTGAGGGGCCGTGCGTGGATGCATGGACGAGCAGAGCCCCGGTGTTGGAGGCGAACCTTGCCGAGCCTGCGATCGTGCGCTGGCCGGCGTTTGCCCAGGCCGGCGTCGATGCCGGCGTGCTGGCAGTGTTCGCCTTTCCACTGCACCTCGGCGCCATCCGGATCGGGGTGTTGGTGATCTATCGCGGTCGCTCGGGCATGTTGAACGCGGATGAGATGGCATACGGGCTGGTGCTGGCCGATATGGCCACCCAGGTGCTCCTTGCCCTACAGGCGGGTGCCCCGGCCGACGTACTACACGAGGTCTTGGCCGGTGAGCCTTCGCACTGGGCAGAGGTTCATCAGGCGACTGGGATGATCTCCGTTCAGCTTGGCGTCTCTCTGGATGAGGCCTTCGTCCGTCTGCGCGCTCACGCGTTCGCCGAGGGGCTCCCGCTGCGAACCGTCGCCCGCGAGATCGTCACGCGACGCCACCGCTTCCAGGGGCCGGCGTGACGCGCGATCACGACCTTAACTGTTCGCTAGTGGCAATATTTGCGTTCGTAGCTGAAGAGATCGAGATCGGATCATGACACGCGAGCAGCGCATTGTGGAGACGTTCGTCGAGTTGGCCGACACGATGGTCGATGACTTCGACGTGATCGAGTTCCTGCACCTTTTGGCGGAGAGGTGCGTCGAGTTGCTGGACTGCGCCGAGGCGGGGTTGCTACTTGTCGACGCCGCCGGTGTGCTGCGCGTGATGGCCTCTTCGAGCGAGCGCTCTGACGCGTTGGACCTGTTGCAGTCCCAGAACGAGGAGGGGCCGTGCTTCGAGTGCTACCAGCGCGGAGCACTGGTGTCCAGCGAGGATCTTACGGGCGATTCCGAGCGTTGGCCGACGTTCGCGCCGATGGCGCTGCAGAAGGGATTTCGCTCCGTGCAAGCGATCCCGATGAGGGTGCGTGGCGAGACCGTCGGGGCGTTGAACTTGTTTCGTGCGAGCACAGGGCGTTTGGTCGAGCAGGACCTACAGCTAGGGCAGGGGATGGCTGATATCGCCGCAATCGCGCTGCTACAGGAGCGCACAGTGCGCGAGGCGCACGGCGTGGTAGAGCAGCTTCAGGGCGCGCTCAGCAGTCGAGTGATGATCGAGCAGGCTAAGGGAGTGCTCGCCGAGCGCGCCCACATCGGCGTGGACGCCGCGTTTGCCCGTCTACGCGCTCATGCTCGCGAGCACAACCTTCGCCTCAGCAACGTTGCTCGCGACCTGATCGACGGACACCTCGACGCCGCCTTGCTCGGTAGCTCTACGCATGACGCCTCAACACCCGAACGCTGACACTCCGTCTTTCAAAGCGAAGGCGTTTCGCGCGGCGCCGTGTGAGCTATCGGCGTTTGGACAGGCTGCGGAGCTTGAGCCAGCACTCGCGATGGCGACTGTACTCACCGGAGAGAGTTCTCATTCTGTTCAATTATCGGAACCTGTCGATGTGCTAAGATGGCTGTCGTCGGCGGTCTGATCCGCCGACGCGTCGCTCCAGACCCCGGTGGCGTTGCTAGCCACGGGACCCTAATTTCTGGAGCGTAATGCTTGTAGAGCACGAGACCCAACCCGTCGCGCCGGATGCAGCGGTTGCGACCGGATCGAGCGCTCGTAACGGCCTCCTAGCCTCGCCCACGCCCTTCACCGCTTTTGCGCACCTCGAAGGCGACAGAGCCATCGTAATGCTCAATGGCGAACTGGATATGGCAAGCATCGCAACCCTGATCGATTCAATCTTGATCGACTGTTTCGTAGGGATTGCGTTGGCCGTCAAGGAGGTGGTGCTCGACTTCGCCGAACTCAACTTCATCGACGGTTCCGGACTGCGTGCCATCGCGACTGCTGCTCAACAGGTGACTGCCTGTGGAGGCTCAGTGAGCATCCGCTCGCCGCGCCCACAAATTCAGCGGCTACTCGAACTCGTCGATTTCAAGCAGATCCTGGCCGTCGAGCCATGAGCATTCTGGCAAGGTGGAGCAGCAAGCGTGGACGAGCAACTTAAGGAGATCACGGGGCTGCTCGGTGGTGGCCAACTCCGGGCGGATGGAGCCCAACGTCACGATGGGAATTCTTCGCGACGGACCGATCGAGGGCCTCGGAGCAGGAGTCGAGAATTTCGGAGCAGTCGAGATAGCAGAATTCTAATAGCCGTTTGCCGATACGCATCGTGCGAAGACGGCCGTTGGTTAAAGCCAAACTAGTTAACTGTCGAGTTAGATAACAGGTCGAAGAGGCCGGGGAGCCATCCCCGTCTATCGCGGTATCCGGAAGCCGCAGTGAGGAGGCGCCCATGAATCGTGGCGTCCCACAAAGTAAAGAAGATGCGGCCGTACAGGCCGTCGCAGACGTCGCGCCAGAGTCATCGCACATACGCACGAGCGGTAGCAGGCGACGTTGGTGGATGCTGGTTGCCGGGGTGATCCTCGTGTTTGGTTTGACGGCCTCGCTTGGCGGCGCGTCGCTGTGGCGCTCAAGCGTGCGTGCGCATGAGAAGCAGACGTTCCAAACGACCGCGACCGATACCAGCGAGACGCTGGAGACCCAGTTGCGCCGCGATACCGACTTCGTGGCGACGCTACGCACCGTTCTGACCATGCAGCCCCATCTGAGTGCCGTCGGGTTCAATCAGTGGTTCACCGGACTGGAAGGCCATCAGCGACAGGTGGGGGGCCTGGGCACACTGGTCGTCAAGTCGGTGCCGGCAGCTGAGCTTGTGGCATTTCAGAAGCGACGTGACGCCGACCCTGCTTTTCGCGCACTCGTGGGAGGAATAACCATGCCTCTCGCTCCGGACGGGCGTGCTCGCTACTGCTTGCTCTCAGCCGGTGCTTCGAACATTCCTTACCCCGCGAACATCGCTCGACTGCTGCGGGGAGACTGGTGCAATCCGAGCTCCCCGATCGGTGGGTATCCGGCGAGTGGGACCTCTCAGGCAGGTCTCTTGCAATCGATCGCGGATAGCGGACAGTTCCTTGTGCATCCCGTGACCTCACTGGGAGTGCGCACCTTCTTCGTCGAAGGCGCGTTCTATAGGCGCGGTGCAAGCTTGAACAGTGTCGCCCAGCGTCGGGACGCTCTCCTCGGCTGGGTTTCAAGCTCATTTGACATTCCCACTCTCATACGGTCGGCAGTGGGCGAGCACCACGGTCTTGCCGTGACGCTGTATCACGGTACTCCCGGTCAGCGCACCGAGCTGATGGGACGTGCGGGCGCCGCCTCGATCTCCAAATCGTTCACGGCCGAAACGACGCTGCAGATCGACGGTACGTGGATCGCAAAGGTGACTGGAGCCAATGCTGGGAGCGGGCTGTCGGCCAACGCGCAGGGACTGTTGGTGCTGCTGTTCGGGGCGATCGTGAGCGTGCTTTTGTGTGCTCTCGTACTGGTGCTTACGCGCTCACGCGAGCGTGCTCTGGGAATGGTGGAGGAGAAGACTGGCCAGCTCCGCCATCAGGCGCTGCACGATGCCCTCACGGGCCTACCCAACCGTGTCCTGGCGCTCGACCGGGCCGAACAGATGCTCGCCCGCGCCAGACGCCAGCATGTTCCCGTGGCGGCCCTGTACGTGGACGTAGACGGCTTCAAGCATGTCAACGATACTTTTGGGCACGCTGCCGGCGATGAGCTCTTGCGAATTGTCGCCACGAGACTGGCGGGTATCGTGCGCGAGGGCGACACGGCGGCCCGCCTGAGCGGCGACGAGTTCGTTGTCCTGGTAGAGGGCTCCGTGCTCGACGCAGGTGCCGAGCTTGTCGCCGAGCGCCTGCTGGAAGTGCTGCGCCAGCCATATGAGATCGATGTGAGCGGGGGGCTCAGGCGCCAGCTCTCGATCACGCCGAGCATCGGCGTTGCCTCGGGCCTGCGGGGCGACGCCGTTGAGCTGCTGCGCGACGCGGACCTCGCACTGTATGAGGCCAAGGCGGCCGGCAGGAACGGCTATGTGCTGTTTGAGTCAGGCATGCAAACCGCCGCACAGGACAGGCTCACACTCGAGATGGAACTCGCCGAAGCGCTCGAGAGCAAGCAGCTGTTCTTGCTCTACCAGCCCACCTTCGACCTGCAGTCGGAAAGCGTGATCGGCGTCGAGGCTCTGATTCGCTGGCGTCATCCCACACGCGCTGTCATCCCACCCATCGAGTTCATTCCGATCGCCGAGGAAAGCGGGCTAATCGTGTCGATTGGTCGATGGGTGCTCCAAGAGGCGTGCCAACAGGCCGCAATGTGGCACGAGCAGGGACACCGGATCGGCATGTCGGTGAACGTCTCCGGACGCCAGCTCGACCATGACAAACTTATCGACGACGTGCGTCAAGCGCTCGAGCACAGCGGGTTGGACCCGAACGCCTTGACGCTCGAGATCACCGAGACCACGCTGATGCGCGATGCCGCGGCTACAGCCCGACGACTACGGGAGCTCAAGCAACTCGGAGTTCGCATCGCGATCGACGATTTCGGTACCGGCTACAGCTCACTGGCCTACCTGCGCCAGTTCCCTGTCGACGCTCTGAAGATCGACCGCTCCTTTATCGGGGGCATCGCTGCTTCCAGGGAGGCGACAGCCCTGATCCGCACACTCGTGCAACTCGGCAAGACGCTCCACATCGAGACACTGGCAGAGGGCATAGAGGATCAGATCCAGCTGGAGACACTGCAGCGCGAACACTGCGACCACGGACAGGGCTTTCTATTCTCGCGTCCGCTTGACGTCAGCGCGGTCGAGGCATTCCTACAATCCAGTAGCACCTCACCGCAACCCCTTCCAACGCGCTAGGGCTGCCGATCGGCGTAGTAGATGTGGATCTCGTGCCCCGTGCTGCCAGTGGCGAAGCTGACCTCCCTGCGTTTCTCACCGAACCATCGCGATCGGCGATAGCTTGACCTCGAGAAGCTAGGGTGGTGTCGATGGCCTACACCACCGCCGAGGGCAGACAACAGATACTCGACGCGCTCGCCGGCGCCGCTGATGAGATCGCTGTTGCGCTGGCGCTGCTGAGCGAGGCCTACGAGCATCTCGACGAACGGGCCGCCGAGCGGCTTGAAGAGCAGCTGTTCCAACCGATCCAAGCGGCGTACGGTCGCGCGAAGCGCGTTCACGCCGGTTTCGCCCAGCGCCACGAGCTGCCGGGTCATACGTTCCAGACACTGTCCCCCGTCGCGCCGTCCAATGGCACCAAGGGCCTCATCGACGCGGCCGTGGACGCCGCCGATCGAGCGGACGGCATGCTCGGGGAGCTGCAGGACACGTTGCTGCCGGTCGAGGTCGGCGACGTGGAGCTGCGGGCCGGGCTCTCCGAGGTGCGTGAGCTGGTTGGCGGCGTCCGCTCGCGAGCCCGCGAGCTGGTCCGTACTCTGGGGCGCTAAGTCTGCGCTGCGTGCGGCGGCGCAAGCCCACGCACGAGCGCGAGCAGCGCCTCGGAAGTTCTATGCGCGTCGTGTCCGCCCGCAGCCAGGCGGCGCACTGCCAGTCCGGTCATGAGCGCGACGACAGCGGGCGCGTGAACGTCTCCGTCGGGAATCCCGAGCGCGGCGAGCGCGGCGGTTGCGATCTGTTCATGAGCCTCGAAGCAACGCCGCGACGCATCTCGCAATTCAGGGTCTCTCGCGGCGTGCAGGTGCAGCTCCAGCTCGGCTATCTGCTGGGGGATGGCGGAGGGGATGGCCGCAAGTCGCTCCACGGCTTCGGCGACCTGTTCCACGCCTGGTTTCTCGGTTGCCAGCTCGAGCGCGATCCGCTCACGCCGGGCGGTCTCCTCCTCGACGTACAGGAGCAGGCTCTCGCGCAGCAACTGGGCTTGGCTCGAGAAGTGATAGGTGAGCGAGCCAAGCGAAGCACCGGCGGCGGCGGCGACACGACGGTTGGTGACGGCTGCCACGCCCCCCGAGGCGATCAAGTCGAGCGTTGCGCGCAACATGCGCTCGCGCATACCTCCCACGACGTGGTCTGGCGACTTCTCCCCTGTGTGCGTTGCCGCTGGCTTGGGGAGTACGTCTGCTTGGGTATCCGTCTCGGCGGTGGGTGCCGGGGAGGGCAGGCTCAATGCTGCCCCGCGAAGTTGACCGCGTGGGGCGCGACGCGCTCGTGCCAGCGCTCGACGCGCTCGAGCTCGGCGGCGAGTGACAGCAGTGTGGTCTCGCTATTGGCCGGACCGAGCAGCTGCACCCCGAATGGAAGGCCGTCGTCCGTGAGCCCGCCGGGTACGCTCACGCCGGGCCAGCCGAGCACGTTCCACGGCCAGGCGTAAGGGCAGGCGCCGGCGATCACCTGCTGCGTGGACCAGCTGGAGAGGCCGTCGGTCTTGCCGATCGGCAGCGGCGCGCTGGCGCTGGTGGGAGTGATGAGCACATCGACATCATGGAAGATCGAGCCGACGCGGCTCTGAAGGCGCCGCTCCAGGCGTCTGGCGAGGGGCAGCGCCGTCTTCGCCAGCACACCGCCGATCCGCGCCGTCGAGCGAGTGCGCGCATCCAATAACGAACGGTCGGGCACGCGCTTTACCCATTCGTGCACGCCCGACTCGCCGCGGGCGACCAGTGTGAGTCCCATCAGGCCATAGCTTGGGTGGCGCTCAGTGACGGTGTGACCGAGCTCGGCGAGCAGCCTGCCGATTCGTCGTACGCCGGCATCGATCTCACGGTGCAGGTGCACGGGGGCGCCGCTGTAGGCGTGGCGCAAGGAGAGCGCGATGCGCAACGGACGCGGCTCGTGGGCGAGGGCCTGCGCATAGGGCTCCGATGGTGGGGGTGGAGCGTGCAGATCCTCGGGATGATTGCCGCTCAGCACGTCGAGCATGAGCGCGGCGTCGGCGACGGTGCGGGTGAGCGGGCCGATGCAGGTGAGGCCATTGAAGGACTCGCGGTCGGGCCACGTGGAGATGCGCCCGCGCTGGGGCTTGACACCGACGAGGTTGCACCAGGCGGCGGGGATGCGCACCGAGCCGGCGCCGTCGGATCCAACGGCGGCCGTGACGATGCCCGCGGCGACGGCCGCGGCGGACCCGCCGCTCGACCCGCCGGGAGTGTGGTCGAGACTCCACGGGTTGCGGGTGACCCCGAACGCCGTTCCCTCGGTGAACGGATAAAGGCCTACCTCGGGCGTGTTGGTCTTGCCGACTATCACCGCTCCGGCGTCGCGCAGGCGGCGCACCATCTCGCAGTCCTCGCTCTTGGGCACGAAGTGACCCGGACAACCAAACGAGGTTGGATGCTCGGCGAGGTCCACGTCGTCCTTGATCGCCACCGGCACCCCGAGCAGGGGTAGTCGCTCGTCGGCCGCGATACGTCGATCTGCCTCAGCAGCCTCGGCGCGGGCAGCCTCGGCGCGCACGACGCGGAAGGCGTTGAGCGTGGGCTGGGTCGCCTCGATAGCGGCGAGCGCGCGCTCGACAAGCTGGGCTGAGCTGACCCCGCCGTCGGTCAGTGTCGCCACACACTCGATGAGGTCGCTCGGCGGATCAGAGCTGGTGGCGCGGTCAGTGCTCGAGTCCGGCATTGAGTGGGTGGGGGAAGACATTTTTTTGGATTGGGGGGCGTTCCCAGGCAGGTCTCTTGCCCGCGACGTCAGTTGGCGTTCGTTCGAACGAACGGTAGCAGGGGTGTGGTCGCCGCGTGCCTGTGAAGAACCGTGCGGGCCTACACTCAGCGCCCATGGCGAGTGAGATCTCAAGCGAGGACACGGCGAGCGTCGTGCGGCGCTTTCACCAAGCTCGGCGGGACACGGAGCTTGTTGTGCTCCAAGGCTTTCACGCGCTCAAGCACGCACTTCGCTTCGATGCGCATGTCGAGTTGGTGGCTTGCTCCGATCAACGGGAGCTGACCCATCTCGCGGGGGGCCTTGCGCCTGATCTGGCCGTCGAGATGACGCGCTTGGCCGTGGTCCTGCCGGCGGAGGCGTTCAAGCGTCTGGGGCCCTACGTGCCGCACACCGGGGTTGTCAGCATCGCGCGGCGCATGACAAGCGATCCGCTTGCTCTGTTGGCGAGCAAGAGCGAGGCTCCGATCGTGCTGCTCGAGGACCCGCGGAACTTTGGCAATCTCGGTGCCGTCATCCGGGTGGCCGCGGCTGTCGAGGCCGCGGGCGTGCTCACCACCGGTCGGCAGGACCCGTGGGACCCGGTTGCGGTGCGGGGCTCGGCCGGACTGCACTTCGCATTGCCGGTGGCGCGTGTCGAGTGGCTGCCCGACAGCGACAGGCCGCTGCTCGCCCTCGACCCCGAGGGAGAGGAGCTGCGCCCCGAGCTTGTTCCGCGGCGTGCGCTGCTCGCGTTCGGCACCGAGCGGGCGGGCCTGAGCGATGAGTTGCTCGAGAGGGCCGACATGCGCCTGCGCCTACCGATGCGCGAGGGCGTCTCGAGCCTGAACCTCGCGACTTCGGTGGCCGCGGTCCTCTACAGCCTGCGCTTTGCCCGGTCAGCGCCCAGCCCCTAGAGCGAGCCTTACCGCGCGATTCGGCAGTGGCTCGGCCTCAGCTGGCCTCAGATGACATATATGGCGCCAGCTCGCGTCGTGCGATCGAGAGCTTGTGGACCTCGTCGGGCCCGTCGGCGAGGCGCAGGGTGCGCAGGTGAGCATACGCCCATGCGAGCGGGAAGTCATCTGACACGCCGCCGCCGCCGTGGACCTGGATCGCGCGATCGATCACCTTCAGCGCGATGTTCGGAGCGGCCACCTTGATCGCGGCGATCTCGGTGCGCGCGTGGCGGTTGCCCACCGTATCCATCAACCACGCGGCCTTCAGCGTGAGCAGGCGGGCCATCTCGATCTCGATGCGCGCCTCGGCGATCCAATCCTGGATGTTGGCCCTGGCCGCCACGGGCTGGCCGAAGGTGGTGCGCGAGACAGCACGCTTGCACATCGCCTCCAGCGCTCGCTCGGCGGAGCCGATCGAGCGCATGCAGTGATGGATACGCCCCGGGCCAAGCCTCGCCTGAGCGATCATGAAGCCGTCGCCCTCACCCGCGATCAGGTTGGAGGCCGGCACGCGCACGTCCTCGAACAAGATTTCGGCGTGACCCTCCTGATCCTGATAGCCGAACACCGGCAGGCCCCGCACGATCTGTACCCCAGGGGCATCGATCGGGACGAGGATCTGGCTCTGCTGGCGATGACGGGGCGCGGCCGGCTGCGTCTTGCCCATCACGATCATGATCCGGCAGTGCGGATGCAGCGCACCGGAGATCCACCACTTGCGCCCGTTGAGCACGTACTCGTCTCCCGAGCGCTCGATTCGTAGCGCGATGTTGGTGGCGTCTGAGGAGGCCACGTCTGGCTCTGTCATCGCAAACGAAGAACGAATCTCACCCTCCAGTAGAGGGTTAAGCCATTGTTGCTTTTGCTCGTCAGTGGCGAATTGGTGCAGCACCTCCATGTTGCCGGTATCCGGCGCTGAGCAGTTGCACGCCTCCGAGGCGATATGGCTGCGCCCAAGAATCTCCGCGAGCGGCGCGTAGTCGCTGTTGGAGAGCCCCGCGCCGTGATCGGCGTCGGGTAGGAACATGTTCCACAGCCCGGCCTCACGCGCACGCACCTTCAAATCCTCCATGACCCGGGGCTGGTGGTGGGGATCGCCGGACTCGACCAGCTGGCGCTCATATACCGGCTCGGCTGGATACACGTGCTCGTCCATGAACGCACTCAGGCGCCCCTGGAACTCGATGCAGCGCTCGCTCGGCTGGAAGTCCATCATTCTCCTCCTCGGCAGTGGGGAATAGGATCATCGCCGATGACGGAGGGATCGGCGAACTACAAGGCGGCCGGCGTCGATTACGACGCGCTCGACGGGGGCAAGCGCATGGCGATGGCGCGCGCGCTCGCCACCTCGCCGCTGCTGGCCGCGCGCGGAGGCCACGCTATCGACGCCTCGCGCGGCGAGCCCGCGTTCGTGTTCGAGCTCGACGGCGCCACGCTCGCTTTCGTGATGGAGGGGCTGGGCACGAAGTCGATCATCGCTCGGCAGGTGCTCGAGCGCCATGGGATCAACCGCTTCGCCGATGTCGCCTACGACACGGTGGCCGCGATCCTCAACGACCTCTGCTGCGTCGGCGCACTGCCGCTCGTCGTCAACGCTTACTTCGCTACGGGCGCCTCGGAGTGGTACGCCCAACCAGAGCGTGCCGCGGCGCTGCTCGAGGGCTGGCAGCGCGCGTGCGTCGACGCCGGTTGCGCATGGGGGGGAGGGGAGTCGCCGTCGCTTTCGGGACTCGTGGCCGAGCAGGACATCGAGCTCGCGGGTGCTGCGGTTGGAAGGGTGCCTACGGGACGCTCGCCGCTCCTCGGCGAGCGGCTCCAGGCGGGCGATGAGATCGTGCTGGTGGCCTCCAACGGGTTGCACGCCAACGGAGCCTCGCTCGCGCGGTTGCTCGGCTCTCGGCTACCCGACGGCTACGCCACAGCGCTACCGAGCGGGCGGGCTCTGGGGGAGGCGCTGCTTGACCCCTCGGTCATGTACGTCCCGTTGGTGCAGGCCCTGCTCGAGTCCGGCTTGGGCATCTCCTACCTCAGCCACATCACCGGTCACGGCCTGTTGAAGCTGATGCGTCCGAGCAAGTCGCTCACCTACCGCATCATTGAGCTGCCGCCGGTGCCCGAGGTGCTGGTCTTCCTCGCCGAACATGCTGGGCTTGACGCACACGAGGCGTACTCAACGTTCAACATGGGCTCCGGCTACGCGATCTATTGCGCCGGCGGTACGGGCGGAGAGGTCGTCTCATTGGCTCAGACGCTTGGCTTTCAGGCCCTTGTGGCGGGCTCTGTCGAGGCGGGACCGCGCCAGGTGATCGTTGAGCCGATTGGCGTGCATTACGTCGGCGAGGAGCTCGATTTCTCGGCCGGCGAGCACCCACCTAGTTGAACCCGTCGGCCGATACGGCTAATCTTGCGGGCAAATCGCCAATGCTCCCCGGACGGCTGAGACGTTAGGGGACTCGATGTCGCCGGACCGTCAAAGGACCGGAGCTACCCGGATCGTAGGCGGACCTGTCCCATCAACAGAGGAGAGAAGCTGATGCGCAAAGCATCTACCCGTTTGGTCTTGCTCGGCCTGGCCGTAGCGACACTGGGCATACCGGCAGCCGCAGGGGCGGCACCGGCGGTCACGCTGAAGGTCACGGCAGTGCCGATCCCGAAGAACCCCAGTTCGAATGGCGGGCCCACGTGGCCGGGTACCGGCAACATTCTGGGTGCCGGGACCGACGTCGAAGCAGAATTCAAAATCAGCGGCACCGAATATGGAGGATTCCCGTCCCCGCTGACGGGCGTCACGTTCTACACGCCCCCCGGCTCCAAGCTGACGACCACGGGATTCACGAGCTGCTCGCCCGCGGTCCTCGAAAGCCACGAAGTCAAGAACTGCCCGGCGAAGTCAGTCGCTGGTCCCGTAGGCAGAGCGGAAGGTGTCGTCGCCTTCGGTGCCACACGCGTCCATGAGAGCCTCACCGTGCAACCGTTCTTCGAGACCGGTGGCAAGCTGGCGTTCTATGCGGAAGGCGTCACGCCGGCCCTGATCGAACTCCTCTCCCAGGGCACGTTCAGCTCGGCCTCGACCCCGGTGATCACCACCGAAGTTCCGCTTGTGATCACCGTCCCGGGTGCGCCTTACGGCTCGGTTGAATTCATCAAGGTCAAGGTCGGAGCCGCCTTCAAGAAGGGCAAGAAGCTCGTCTCCTACGGCACGCTTCCCAAGAAGTGCCCCAAGGGCGGCTTCCCGGTCAAGGCCGAACTGAAATTCCTCAGTGGGGAAACGGTTACCGTCACCGCCAAGCCCCCGTGCCCAAAGCGATAGATCGGTCACGGAGGTAGCTGTAGAAGCTCGGTGGCCGCTGCCTTTCGGGGCGGTCACCGGCAGGACTTTGGACAAGAGCGACAGAAGAGACAGCTCAGCCGACGCACGCGGGGCGTAATGTCTGAGCTACAGCGAGAAGGGGCGTCCCGTCTTATCGGACGGGACGCCTTCCTCGTTATCGACACAGAGGTAGGATCGGGTTGAGGACGCAGAAACAGGGGTTCAGGAGGGGCATGGCCGCTGTCGCGGGCACCATATGCGTGGCCGCGCTGGTTGCTGTCGTCCTGCTCGCGACTTCCGCCGGGGGCTCGGGCGGCGGCTATACGGTGCGCGCGATCTTCGACGACGCCGGCAACGTGACCTCGGGTGAGAACGTCAAGATCGACGGCGTCAACGTCGGCACGGTCGGGTCGGTCACGCCGACGCATTACGCGCAGGCCGCGGTGGTGCTCAACATCACCACTCCCGGCTTCCAGAACTTCCGCGAAGACGCCAGCTGCACGATCCGCCCGCAGGCCCTGATCGGCGAGAAGTTCGTCGATTGCCTTCCCACTCAGCCACGCGTCGAAGGCACGCCGCTGCCGCCACCGCTGAAGCGTGTCCCATCCGGGCAGGAAGGCGCCGGTCAGGTGCTGCTGCCGGTGAGCAACACGCACAGTCCCGTGGACCCAGACCTGCTCAGCGACATCACTCGCCTGCCCGAGGCCCAGCGCCTGACGATCCTCCTCAACGAGTTCGGCGCCGGGTTGGCGGGGCGGGGCTCGGATCTGAACGCCGTGATCCGCCGGGCCAACCCAGCCCTGCAAGGCCTCGAACAAGTATTGGCGATCCTCGCCAAGGAGAACAAAGTGCTCACCGACCTCGCGGTCGAAGGCGATCGCGCGCTCGCGCCGATCACTGCCGATCGCGGTCGGCTCGTGGGCTTCATCAACCAGGGCAAGACGGTCGCCCAGGCGACCGCCAACCATCGTGGCGCGCTCGCCCAGAACCTCGCCGACTTCCCTGCCTTCCTTGAACAGCTCGGGCCTGCGATGGAACGGCTCGGACGCTTCGCTGAGCAGACCACCCCCACCTTCGAAGATCTCGGTGTCGCGGCGCCCGGCCTCAACAAGCTGTTTGAGAGCACGGCGCCGTTCTCGAAATCCTTCGAAGGCTTCCTGCACGCGTTCGGCAAGAACGCGAAAAACACCGCCTCCGCGCTCACCGCCGTCGAACCGTTGCTCACGCTCGCCAAGGGGCTTGGCAAGAACGCCAAGCCGTTCGCGGGCAACTTCTCCGGATTGCTCACCAGCCTGAAGACCACGGGGGGCTTGGAGCGCCTGCTCGACTTCATCTACCTCGGCGCGGGCAGCGTCAACGGCTACGACGCGCTCGGGCACTTCTTGCGAGCGGAAGTCTTCGCAAGTACTTGCCTGACCTATTCGATCGTCACCAATCCGACCTGCTCGACTGGGAAATTCATCGCCGGCAGCACTGCCAGCGCAAAGGCCTCGACGGCGAGCGCTCGCTCGACGAGCGTTGTGATGCAGCGCACGCTTGCCGTCTTGAAAGGCATGACCCCGGTCCAGGCGCTCGCCAAGTATCCGGGTCCGGCCACGGTCGAAGCCGGCGGCCCAGCCGGCACGCTGCCGACTGCCTCGGGTGCAGCGCCGGCCGCGCAACCTGTTGGTGGGGCCGCGGCGGGCACCACCTACTATGCCCCGTCCGCGGAAGGCTCCGAAGCTAGCGGCATGCTGCTCAACTACCTGCTCGGCAATTGACGATGATCCGACTACCGCTCATAGCCACGCTGTCTGCGCTGCTCGCGGCACTTGCCGTTGTGGTTCCCGCCGGCGATGCGCTAGCCGACACACCCACCAGTCCGGCCACGGAAGCCGCGGCGCCAGCCACGACGACGACGACAAACGTGCCGGCCCCAGCATCTCCCGAACCGTCGAGCACCGGCACGACCGCCACGCCGAGCGTCAGCGAAACACCCACGACCAGCACGAGTACGCCAAGCGAAGGAACGACGACGGTCCCGGCGCCCGAAGTTCGCATCCAGCGTTCGCAGCCACGTACGACAACCACTCGTGTCCACCGGGGCTCGGCCACAACGCGGCGGTCGACAAAATCGAAGACAGGCACGAACGCGAAGGGAGGCACAAACGCGAACGGAGGCACCAATCCGAAGGGCGTGTCGCCCTCGGCGCTGACGCCGCCGCTGCCCTCCGCGCTTGGCGGATCGCTGTCGAACCTGCCGAGCTTCTACATCAATAGCTTCTCTATCCCGCCATTTCTGCTGCCGATCTACCAGGCCGCCGGCGCCGCTTACGGAATCCCCTGGCAGGTGCTCGCTGCGATCAATGAAGTCGAGACCGACTACGGCCGCGACCTGAGCCTCTCAAGCGCCGGCGCCGAGGGCTGGATGCAATTCCTGCCAAGTGAGTGGGGCCAGTACGGAGTGGACGTCAACGACAGCGGCGTCGAGGACCCCTATAACCCAGCCGACGCGATCTTTGCCGCGGCGCGCTACCTCAAGGACGCTGGCGGCGACACAGATATTCGAGCGGCGGTCTTCGCTTACAACCACTCGCAGGCATACGTGAGCTCGGTGATGCTGCGGGCACGACTGCTGGGCGGCACACCGCCGGAACTGCTCGGCGCGATCACCGGGCTGACCGAAGCGCGCTTTCCCGTGTATGCCGCCTCGCACTACAGCGACGGCTTCCCCACGACCGAAGGCCCCTCTCCGCATAGTGTGCCCGCCGCGACGATCTACTCGCAGGCCGGAGCTCCTGTGATCGCCGTGCAGGACGGGCGGATCACGCAGATCGACTCGACGGGCCCGTTTGGACCAAGCATCTCGCTTGTGGACGCCTACGGCAACACTTACACCTATGCGGGGCTCGGCACGCTTGCGTCCCTCTACCCGGTGCTCGAATCGGTTGAAGGCGCGCCGCGCGCTGCCGGCTTGGCCGGCGTCGTCTCGAACGCGGGCTCGACGAGTCCGGCCAATGGCGCCACACGCGTGTTCAGGGTCGGGACGGAGAACGTCTATCTGCACCCCCTACGCGTCGGGGCGCAGGTCATCGCAGGCACCGTGCTCGGCCACCTCGGCTCCGACGCGGAACCGCACCTCGTCTTTCAGATCCGCCCGGCTGGCATCGGCGCGCCGCTTATCGATCCCAAGCCGATTCTCGATGGCTGGGTCAAGTTGCAGATCTCCTCCGCCGTCAGATCCAAGAACCGCGCTCTGCTCGCCGTCGCCTCGCCGAGCCCGGGCCAGGCACTGCTCGAGTCAAAGACGCAGCTCGAGCTGCAGATCCAGCACGACCGCGGCGTCCACCTGGCCTCGTGCGAGCGGCACTTGATCGCCGACGGCCGCGCGGACCGACGCGTGCTCGGCGTGCTCGAGTTTCTGTCAGCCTCGGGATTGAGGCCGACCGTCTCGGCCCGCGGCTGCTCGCAGGCTACGACGGCCGAGAGCGGGGTGTCCTCCACGAATCTCGCGGGGGAGACCGTGGACATCTCCGCAATCGATGGCGTGCCTATCGCCGGCCCCAGCGGCCCCTCCTCTCTCGCCGTCGCCGCCGTGCACAAGCTCGGCGGGCTGCAGGGCGTCATGAAGCCGCTTGAGATCGCGAGCTCCACTCGCTTCGAGGGACCGGTGCACACGGTGGCGCTGCCGGGCGATACCGGTGTGATCGAGATTGCTTTCACCTCACTCGATGGCGGCGGAGCCCACGCGGCGAGCGTCTCTAGCTCTGGCCTGAACCCCGCGCAGTGGCTCGAGCTCGTCGCCCGTCTTGGCCAGGTACCCGATCCGACGGTCAGCTCTAAGCCATCGCCGGCGGCGATTCCTGATAGCCCCGCCGCTGGCGCCTCTACCGCCGCGGAAGGCAAGTAAGGCGATGGCTACCACGGTCCCGTCAAGCCCCACACCGGCAACGCCGCCGCCGCCGCTCGTTCGTCCGCCGCGACGCACGAACACAGTCCGTATCCTCGCGGTCGGGGCGATCGCCGCTGTCGTGGCGATCGTTCTCGTGCTTGTGCTCGCTGGAGGCGGCAGCGCCACCTACCAGCTGATCTTCCCCGAAGCGGGCCAGCTCGTGCGCGGCGACCAGGTACAGGTGGGCGGCGTGCCGGTGGGCTCGATCAAGGCAATCACGCTCCTGCATAACTACGACGTTCGCATCACGATCAATGTGGAATCGTCATTGGTGCCGTTGCATAAGGGCACCACCGCTGAAATCCGCGTGCCCTCGCTGTCGAGCGTCGCCAATCGCTACATCGTGCTCTCACCTGGCCCCAACAACAGCCCCGCGCTGCCGTCAGGCTCGACGTTGCCGATCACCTCGACGCACGGCGTCGTGGACCTCGACCAGCTGTTCGGCATCTTCAATGCCAAGACGCGCAAGGGTCTGCAGCGGTTGATCCAAGGCTCCGCCGAACAGTACGCCGGGGTCGCTCCGCAGTTGCAGGTGGACGCAAACTACTTCCCGCCGGCGCTTGCGGCGCTCGATCATGTGCTCGCCCAGCTCGGCGGTGACCAGCAGACATTCGCCAGCTTCCTCGTGGAATCGGCCAAGGCGACGACGGTCCTTGCCGGACGTAGCCAGCAGCTCACCGAACTGATCAGCCACGCCAATACCGCGTTCGGGGCGATCGGATCTCAGCAGGCCAACCTCGCCGCTGGTCTGAAGGCATTGCCCGCCACGTTCAAGCAGGGCAACCGCACATTTGAAACGCTGCCCGCTACGCTCGCCGACCTGACGAAGCTGGTGGACGTCTCAAAGACGGCAGCGCCGACGCTCGGGCCGTTCGTCTCCAAGCTGCGCCCGCTCGTGGTCGCGGCCACTCCGGTTGTCAGCGATTTCAGCGAAGCGATCAGCAAGCCCGGCTCCGGCAACGACCTGACCGAAGCGGCGCTTGCCCTACCAGGTCTAGCCAAAGCGCTTACGACCGCCTCGCCCGACGGCGTGCGATCGCTTGAAGAATCGCTGCCGATAACGGCCATGTTCGGTCCCTACAGCCCGGATCTCCAGGGACTTGTCCGCGACTTCGGTCAGGCGACCGGTTATTACGACGCCAATGGCCACTATGCGCGCGTCACCGGCCTGTTCCCCGACTTCGAACTCGGTGCGGAAAACACGCTGAAACCGGCAAACCCGACGCAGGTGGTACAGGGCCTTAAAACCGGGCAGCTGCGTCGTTGCCCCGGGGCAGGCACTCAGCCGGCGACGGACGGCTCTTCGCCCTTCACCGACAATGGCCAATTGGGCTGCGACCCCACCGAGGTTCCCTGATGAACCGTCGCCGCTCGAATTCGCTGGCAGGCAGTCCGCTGCTGATTGGCGCGATCACGACGCTGATCGTGGTCGTCGCCGTGTTCCTCTCCTATAACGCCAACAACGGGTTGCCGTTCACGCCGACGTTCGACATCAAGGTGCAGCTGCCAGAGGCCTCCGGTCTCCAGAAGGGAAACCAGGTGCGTATCGGCGGCGAGCGCGTCGGCGTGATCAGCGGGCTGAGCCCCTATCAGAACCCGAAAACCGGTCGCGTGACCGCGATCGTCTCGCTCAAGCTGGAAAAGGCCGTGGAACCGCTGCCGGCCGACACGAGCGCGATCGTGCAGTCGGTCTCGACGATCGGGCTGAAGTACCTAGCGCTTGAACGGGGACATTCAAAGCGCGCGCTGAAGGCGGGCGAAACGATTCCCGTCTCGCAGACGCGCGAACCGGTCGATATCGACCAGTTCTTCGACATGTTCGACGAAAAGACGCGCAAGGCAAATCAGGTGAACCTGACGAGTTTCGGCGACGGCTTCGCGGAACGTGGAATTGGCCTGAACGAAACGATCGTTACGCTGCGACCGCTCGTCACGAACGCGATCCCGGTGCTGCACAATCTCGCCTCGCCGCAGACCGGTTTCGGACAGCTGTTCGTGGCACTCGACAGTCTGGCCAAAGAAGTGGCGCCGGTCGCAGGCGAACAGGCCGAACTCTACAGCAACCTCGACACGTTCTTCACGGCATGGGCGAGCGTCGCGCCGTCGCTTGAACAGGCGATCGTGGGTGGGCCGCCCGCGCTGCGCCAGGCGACCCACTCGCTTCCGTTCGAGGCTACATTCGTAAACAAGAGCGCTGAGTTCATGCGTCTACTGCGCCCGAGCGCGAAGGTGCTCACAACTGTGGCCGCGCCGCTCGGGCACGCCTTCGAAGTTGGGGCGGTCAACCTGCGTGCCGCGACTGCGCTCAACGGCGAGCTCGCCGAAGCCGCGCAGGCGTTCGCGAAGTTTGGCCAGAACCCGCTTGTGGTCTCAGGGCTCGAAGATCTGACGCACACGCTTGGGCTCGCCAACCCGCTCCTCGCGGGGCTGGCGCCGGCGCAGACGAAGTGCAACTACGTGACGCTCACGTTCCGCAATATCGCGAGTCTGCTGTCGGAGAGCATTGGCGTCGGTACGGTCGCCCGCGCGACAGCCGTGCTGTCCCCCGACGGGCCGAACAACGAGGGCTTGCCCTCCTCCGCGCCGGCCAACGGTCCCTCGGTCGATCGTGAACCGAGCAAGGGTGGCGGCGTCCCGGGAGCACCGGTCGACAACAACCACCTGCACGTAAATCCCTACCCGAACGTCAGTGGGCCGGGTCAGCCGCTTGGGTGCGAAGCTGGCAATGAGACTTATACGCCGGGCACGACGGTGATCGGCAACGTGCCCGGAACCGTCGCGAGCAAAACTGAAGCAACGGAACGCAAGCAGGATCTCTTCGGTGAAGAATATCCGGCCTCCACGCTTGAAGCCCTCGGCCTGAAGAGCTCCAAGGGGGCCAAGAAATGAGTCGTGTGCGCTGGTGGAAACGCTACGACGAGCTGCCCGTCGTCGAGATGCAGAAATCAAACCCGGTCCGCTTCGGGCTGGTGTTGCTTGTGATCACAGCGATCGTTGTGTACTTCGGCTTTACCAAGCACATCCCGTTCAAGCACGGCTATCGACTGAACGCCGTGTTCTCAACGGCTGTCAACATCAGCCCCAAATCACCTGTGCGCGTCGCGGGCGTGAACGTAGGCACGGTCAAGTCGGTCAAGCGGGTCGGCAATACTGGTGTGGTCACGATGGAAATCACAAAAGGCGGCCTGCCGATCCATCGCGACGCGACGCTGAAGATTCGTGCGCGGATCCTGCTCGAAGGCAACTGGTTCGTTGACCTGCAGCCTGGCACGCCATCGTCTCCTACCGTCTCCTCGGGGTATACGGTGCCGATCACGCAGACCTCCGACCCGGTCCAGCTCGACCAGCTCCTCGACGCGCTCAATACGGACACTCGCTCCAACCTGCAGACGCTGCTTGCCGAATACGGGTCGGCGCTGACGCGCAAGCCGACAGCCGCCCAGAACGCGGAACAGAATCCTGCCGTGCGTGGTCTGAACGCGGGGCAAGCGCTCAAAAAGACCTACTTCGACAGTCCGGAAGCATTGAAGGGCGGCACGATCGTCAACCAGGCACTCGGCGGCGTCGAAGATCAGGACCTCTCGAAGTTGATTGCCGGCAGCGAGAAATTCACGGCTGCACTCAACGTGCACGAGCAGCAGCTCGGCGAATTCGTGAGCAACTTCAATACGTTCTTCGGTGCGATAGCGGCGCAGTCGACGAGCCTTTCGAGCACGATCGCAGAGTTGCCGGGCGCGCTGCAGAACGCCAGCCGCGCCTTCGCCAACTTCAATGCCGCCACGCCTGCGATCAGGAAGTTCTCACTGGAGCTGGTTCCGGGTGTCGAACAGACTCCTTCGACGGTCGCAGCGGCCTTCCCGTGGATCGAACAAACACAGGCATCGCTCGCCCCGACGGAGCTCGGCGGCGTAGCCAAGGGCGTGCGCGAAGCCGCGCCGACGCTCGCCGGGCTGGTCACGCCGCAGGCCGCCTTCGTCAAACAGACGGACCTCTTCTCCAAGTGTCTGAGCACGATCTTCTATCCCGCCGGAAACACGAAGCTGCAGGACAGCTCGAGCACTTCCGGCGTCGAAGCCTATAGGGAATTCTGGTACTCGATGGTGGGGCTTGCCGGTAGCGGGCAGAGCTTTGACGGCAACGGTCAGACGACTCGCTTCATGGTTGAGACGGGCGGCCAGACGCTGCGCTCAGCGCCGACCACTGTGGTCGGCGCCCCGAGTGGGAGCAAGAAATTGTCGCTGCTCGCTCACACCTCGCAGCCACCGCTAGGAACTAGCCCGGCATTCCCCGCGAGTGAGCCGCCGTATAAGCCGCTCGTGCCGTGCTACACGCAGACACCGCAAAACTTCAACGGACCCTTGGCCCAAGGCCCTGCTGATGGGAGCACACCTTGACACCCGAGCAAGAGCATCAGGGCGAGCGTGGTCTACGCGATCAGATCGAGCGCTACCGCACGGCCTTCGTCTCGATCGTGGCGATGGTCGTGTTTGCGCTGTTCGTCGGTGGCTACATTCTCTCCAACGAGCGCCTCTCGCTGCCCGGGTGGGTACCGGTGATCGGCAAGAGCTACGTCACGCTGAAGGCCGACTTTCGCACCGCGCAGGCGGTCACTCCCGGGCAAGGTCAGTCGGTCACTATCGCGGGGGCCAAGATCGGTGAAATCGCAAGCGTTCAGTCCAACGAAGGCGACGCGCTCGTGACGATGAACATCACGCCCAAGTACGCGCACTACATCTATCGCAACGCGACGATGCTGCTGCGGCCCAAGACCCAGCTGAAGGACATGACCGTGGAGGTTGATCCCGGTACTCCAAGCGCTGGACACGTCCCCAATGGCTACACCGTACCCCAGTCGCAGACCGCTCCTGACGTGAACTTCGAGGAATTCCTCGCAGCGCTCGACACCGAAACGCGTGGCTATCTGCAGGAGCTGATCGATGGCGCCGGAGTAGGCCTCAAGGGCAACTCGGAGAACCTGTCGGCCGCATTCAAGCGCTTTGACCCGATCTCGCTTTACGCGCGCAAGATCACCGCGCAGCTCAAGCTGCGCAACAAGAACATCGAACACGCGATCCACAACTTCCAGCTGTTCGTGAACGCGCTTGGCAATAAGGACACCGAATTGTCCGAGGCGATAAACGCCTCCAACGCCGTCTTCCAGACATTCGCCGAACAGAAGCAGAGCTTTGAACGGACCCTGCATCTACTCCCCAGCGCCCTCGCTAAGACCAAGAGTGGTCTCGGCAAGCTCGCGACTGCCTCCGGCGTGGTGGGGCCGACGTTGACCAAGCTCGAGCCGTTCGCCAAAGCGCTTGCACCCGCTGAGGAAGCCTCACGCTCGCTCTTCAAGCAGAGCACGCCGATCATCAAGAACGAAATCCGTCCGTTCGCGCGTAAGGTCCTGCCGATCGTCAACCAGCTAAATCCGTCGCTGAAGGAACTCGACGAAGCCTTCCCGGGACTTTCCTCGAGCTTCTCGGTGTTCAACGAATTCTTCAACGAGCTGGCATACAACCCCGGGCCCAACCAGGGCGGCTTCCTGTTCTTCCTGGACTGGGCCAACCACGATCTCAACTCGGTGCTGAGCACGGCCGATGCACACGGGCCGGTTGGCCGCACAGTTGCCTACTTGAACTGCAATCTGCTCGAACTGCTCACGGGCGCCGGCGAAGTAAACGCGACCGTCAAGTTGCTAGTCGCGCTGCTCAATCCGCCGACGGAAGCGGAATGCGTGGCGCAGGGCTTGGGCAAGAGCACCGGGGCCGCCACGGCCGCGGCGACAGCTGCACATGTACGAACACATCCGAGCCCAGGCAAGGGCCTCACGATGAAACTGCTCGGCTCCAAGCAGAGCGCTTTCGGGCGGTTGGCTGCCACAACGAGTGGAGAGGGTCGCTGAGATGCAGAAGCGAGCGCCGACGCTGGCCAACATTCTCGTGATCGTGCTGTTCGCACTGAGCTGCTTCGGACTGCTGCTGTTCCTGTGGGAGTCCTTCGGCGGTCCCGTGCCGCTCAAGCCGAAGGGCTATCGCTTCACGGTTGCCTTTCCGCGCACGCTGGCGCTCGCCGAACAATCCGACGTGCGCATCAGCGGCGTCAACGTCGGCCACGTGATCAACCTCAAATACAACAAGGACGGTCTCGCGCACGCCTCGATCGAAATCGCCAGCAAATACGCGCCGATCCCCTCCAACATGCACGCCATCTTGCGCCAGAAGACGCTGCTCGGCGAGACCTACGTGCAGCTCAAGCCGGAGGGCGCCGGCGCCCGCTCGCTACCGGATGGCGGAGAGCTGCCCAATGCTCAGGTGGAACCGTCGGTGACGCTGGATGACATCCTGGCCACATTTACCCCGCAGACACGCCAGGCATTTCAGGTGTGGATGCAGTCGCTGGCCGAAGGCCTTGGCGGGAGAGGCGAACAGATCAACTCGTCGTTTGCCACCATCCAGCCGTTTGTCGAAGACGCCAACAAGCTCGTCACCGCCGCCAACTCCCAGGAAGGGGCGCTGACGGCGAGTATCCACAACACGGGCGTCGTGTTCGATGCGCTCAGCGCGCGCGAGGGCCAGTTCCGCGGCTTCATCTCAAACGGCGAGCGCGCCTTCCACGCCGCCGCCGAAGCCAGCCAGGCGTTTGCCGAAGCGTGGCGCGAACTGCCCGCCTTCGAGCACAACTCGCAGTCCGCGCTGCGCAGCGTCGATGCCTTTGCGACCAACACTGTTCCGCTGTACAACGAAATACGTCCCTTCGAGGAACAGCTCACGCCGCTGCTAGAGGCCGTCAAGCCCTTCACGCCGCCATTCAACGCGCTGCTGACAAACCTCGGGCCGCTGACAAAGGCCGCCAAGACGGGCCTGCCGGACGTCAAGAAGACAACCGAATTGACCGTGCCGCTGCTTGCGGCGCTGAGCCCCGTGCTGCACAACGTCAACCCCTTCTTCCAGTATCTGAGCGAGTATGTGCCCGAGCTGCAGGCGCTGTTCGCCAACGCGACCGCGTCGACCCAGACACACGCGAAAAACTCCAACATTCCCGGAGGTCCGCAACAGCATTTCCTGAAGGTGATGAACGTGATCACGCCTGAAGGCCTCAGCGTCTACCAGCAGCGGATCGGCACGAACCGCGCCAACGCCTACCCGCAGCCGGGGGCCTTCCATTCGCTCGCGAGCGGCCTCCAGGTGTTCAGTAGCGCCTCGTGCGCAAACTCGGCGCCATCCGCGAGCGGCCCCGCGTACGGGACGCTCACCGAAGAAATAATCGAACAGCTGATTGGACTCGAACCGGGCAGCCGCAAGAAGGGTCAGCCCGTCGAAAACCACACCCTCTACTCGCCGGCGGCCAACAATCCCGAACACCCCGCCAACGTGATTGCGGCGCCCGCTTGCAACCAGCAGGCTCCATTCACATTCAACGGCGAAACGAGCCAGTTCCCGCACGCCACGCCGTCGAAGTAGGCAGAGCAGTCGCGGCGCTCGAGGATCGCGAAGGTGGCCGTTCGAGGATCGTGAGGCTCGGGCTCGGAGTGTCCCGGGAAGGGACCTCCAGGGGTCAGGTTCTGGTGTCTTGGAGGACTGGTCTCAGGGCTAGGCCAGTCCCGCGACCGTAAGCGCGCGCTCGTGGTCGAGGTAGGGCAGCAGCGCGAAGTAAGTGAGATCCGCGTGCAGCTCGGGCAGGGCCGCGGTATCGCCTTGCAGAACGCGGCGGTGCACGATCGAGGTGATCCCACCCACGATCGCTTCTGAGGTTTGTGGCGGCAGATGCTCCGTGTCCGAGGAGTGCGAACGGCCCTCCTCGATCAGGGCAGTGAACAATGCCAGCGCCGTGCGCTGGCGCTCGCATACCGCGGGACTTGCGCCAAGCACCTCCACGAGCAGGACCCGCGCTCCGTCTGGATTGCGGGCAAGCGCGCCGAGCAAGCTCTCGAGCGCCGCTCGTATCCGCTCGGGCCACGGAGCGGGCCGCTTGAACTGCTTCAGGGCACAGAGTTCGGCACGCTCCATCAAGTCATCGACCGCCTGCATGAAGCAGTCGTGCTTGTCGTGGAAATGCTCGGTGAAGACGGCCTCCTGCACGTCTGAGATCGAGAGCACACGACTGAGGGTGGTGCGGTCATATCCGCGTAGGGCGACCGTCTCGATCATCGCGTTGAGCAGGCGCTGGCGCGGATCTGGCCGAGGAGCGCTCGCGACCGCTGTCCCCGCTACAGCAAATGAGTCCGATATCGGCTCCGGTTCGGCGTCGGAGTGCCTGTAACGAAACATTTTCCTACCTCCCAGGACCGATAGTAGACCCAATAGCCTCCGTATGTCAAGAGGATGTGTATGGGTCGGTACCAACGCGTGCGGCGAGGCCGCCCAACGGCGGGTTGATTGGGTCTTCGCGGATCACTAGTATCTGTGCCGTGGAGAGCGTGGGAGGGACTGACGGGGAGCAGTACGAGGAGAGCGAGGAGCCAGTGGGCTCTGACGCGAGCGTCGGCGTGGAGGAGGACGGCGAGGAGTTTCAATACCACTCCGGGTCGGGCGACCTGGACCTGGCGGGCGAGGCGACCGACCGCAACTGGTCGATCCGCTGCGTGGACGTGGTCAAGCGCCTGGCGGGCATTCCCGTGCTGAACGGCCTGAACGTGGCGATCCCCGACGACACGATCACGGTGGTGCTCGGTCCCTCGGGGACGGGCAAGAGCGTGCTGATCAAGCACCTGATCGGGCTGATGTTCCCCGACTCGGGCGACATCCAGGTGCTCGGCAACTCGGTTCCCGAGCTGACGATGCCCAAGCTGCTCGAGCTGCGCCGCAGGATCGGCGTGCTCTTCCAGGACGGCGCTCTGTTCGGCTCGATGTCGGTGTTCGACAATGTCGCCTTCCCACTACGCCAGCACACCGACATGTCCGAGGGTCAGATCGGCGAGCGGGTACGTCAGCGCCTGATGGACGTGGGCCTCGCCGAGGCGATGGACGACAGTCCCTCCCAGCTGTCGGGTGGTATGCGCAAGCGCGCCGGCTTCGCGCGTGCACTCGTGACCGAACCGGACGTGGTGATCTTCGACGAGCCCGACTCGGGGCTCGACCCGGTGCGCACGGCGCTGCTGTGCGAACTGATCAAGGAGATGCACGAGGCCAACGGCGGTACCTACATCGTCGTGACTCATGACATCGCCTCGGCACGACGAATAGGCGAGTACATCGCGCTGTTGTGGCGGGGGCGGATCGTGGAAGCGGGCGACGCGGAGCGGATGTTCTCCTCGGAGAACCCGTTCGTGCGCCAGTTCCTCAGCGGGTCCGCCAGTGGCCCGCTGGGCATGGACTGAACCTGGCGATGCTCGACATGCTGTGGCCGATCTCCGATCGATAGTGCGTTCCCATTCGTGTGTTACGTCTGCATCACCGGGCGAGACCAGGTGCTTTGCGCCCAACTGTCTGTTGCGGGAACGTAGCCATATGCGAACATATGTTCGTATATGGTCGTGTGTGTTCACATCCCTCGCTTCGCGCTGACGGTTGCTGCCGGCGGGGCACAGGCATTGGCTGGCAGAGCGCTCGCGCTCGCCCCGATGGCGGGGGCAGAGCTACGCGTGGGGGAGGTCTCGGGAGCGGCTGAGGCTCATGGGGTGAGCACCGGTACGACCTTGGGGGAGGCGCTTGTGCGCTGTCCGGAGCTGGAGCTCGTGCCGGCCGATCCGCTCGCGGTGGCCGAAGCGTGGGAGGGGGTCATGTGCGCGCTTGAAGGCATCGGGGCGGCGATCGAGCCGGCGCGTGCGGGGCTCGCCTACTTCGACGGAGACGGGTTGCGCGGGATACACGGCTCGGATGCGAACACGATCGCGGCGACGCGCCGTGCGCTCTGCAGACCGGCGAGGATCGGCGTGGGGCCGACGCGCTTCTGTGCACTGGCAGCCGCGCTTGGAAGTAGCGCCCGCCGGGCGAAGGCCATAGACGGGAGGGAGGCACGCCGCTACCTCGCCGCTCAACCCGTGGAGCTGCTCGGCTTCCGCGAGCAGACGGCGGCGCTGGTGGAGCCGCTAAGACGTCTCGGCGTGCGCACGCTAGGGGAGCTGCGGGAATTGGCACCCACTCATCGCCCAGCCTCCCGCGAGGCGCTGGCAGACCGCTTTGGCGAGCCGGGCGTCCTCGCCTATCGCCTGGCCGACGGTGAGGATCGGCCGCTCGTGCCGCGCCGCGTCGAAGAGACACTCGAGGAGCGCTTGGATGTGGGCGACGCCGGCAGCGGAGAGATGCTGCAGCGTGTGCTCGGGGTGCTTGTCGACCGGCTGCTCGCGCGTCCCGAGCGACACGGTAGGACTCTGCGCGCGGCTGTGCTCTCGGCGCGGCTCGTGGGCGGCGGAACCTGGCGCGAGCGAGTCGTGTTTCGCCAGGCGCTCAGTGACGCCAAGCGCATGGGTCTGGCGTTGTCGTTGCGCTTGCCTTTGCTGCCCGCGCCCGCCGAGTCGCTGCGCCTCGGGGTGGAGCGCTTTGGTCCCGCCGAGGGCCAGCAGCACACGCTGCTCGAGCAATGCAAGCAGGCTCGGCAGGAGCGTCTGGGCGAGGCTGTCAGTCAGGTGCGCACAGTGGCGGGCCATGACGCCGCGCTGCGCGCCGTGTGCATCGACCCGGATTCGCGCGTGCCCGAGCGTCGAGTGGTGCTCACGCCTCTGCCGGGATGAGGACTGTTCCGAGCACCAGCCGCCCGTTTGCTTCAACCCATCCAGATCGGGGGCCCGGATGAGTCGCCCACGTGCTCTGAACCTCCCCCGCACCGCCCGGGTCCGCTCGCACGGCGGAGCTCCATACGAGGTCAACGGCGAGCGGGTGGAGGCGGTGCGCGAGACGTGGCTGGTGGAGGACCGTTGGTGGACCGAGCATCCCTTGCGCCGGCGCTACTGGGAGCTCGTGAGCGTGCGCGGGCGCAACCTGGTCGTGTTTCACGATTTGGGCGCAGGCGGCTGGTTCACCCAGGGCTCGTGAAAAGGTCGCCCAGAGGCCGTAGATGAGATCTCCTCCACCCGGCACACCGCCATACGTCGAGTTGCACTGCCACTCGGCCTATTCGTTTCTTGACGGGGTGTCGCTGCCCGATGAGCTCGCCCACAGCGCGGGTGAGCTCGGACACATCGCGCTGGCGCTCACCGACCACAACTCGGTATCCGGTTCGATGGAGCTGTCCCAAGCCTCCGGGGATGCCGGCGTGCACGCGATCCATGGCGCGGAGATCGACGTGATCGTTACCGGTGAGCCGGGCGGGTCTGTCGGTGGATCGGCTGGCCGTGCGCGAGTGAGCGTCTCCGATGGATCGTCGAGCGACACCTACCACCTGACGCTGCTCGTACGTGACGCCCGCGGCTGGAGGAACTTGTGTCGGATCATCACGCACGCACATGCTGGTACGCGCGAGGGCCCCAGACGCGAGCACACAGAGCCATCGGTGGCACTCGAGACGCTGCTCGACCATGCTGAGGGGCTCGTGTGCCTGACGGGATGCGCTGAGCGCGGTGTGCACGAGGGTCCCACGGCGCGGCGGCTGCTCGACGCGTTCGGGCCACAGGGGCTGAGGGTGGAGCTGCAGCGCCCCTATGCCCGCCACGACCGAGCCCGCAACCGGGCGCTTGCGGCGCTCGCCCGAGAGCTGGGGGTGAAGTGCGTGGCCACGGGCAACGTTCACGCCCACGCGCGATCTCGCGTAGAGCTGCAGGATGCCTTCGTGGCGCTGCGCCACCATATGACGCTCGATGCCTCCGAGCCGTTGCGGCGCGGCAACCACACCCACGCCATGAGCGCCCCGCACGCGATGGCCGCTCGCTTCGCCGACCATCCCGAGGCGGTGCGCGAGACGCTGTGCCTAGCCGAGCAGCTGCGCTTCGACTTGACGAAGGACATCGGCTACCGCTACCCGGGGTCCGAGGACGAGAGCGCTCCCCGGCGACTGGCTGAGCTGTGCTGGGCTCGCCTGGAGGATCGTTATGGCCAAGCGGCTCTGCGCTCGCGCTCAGGCAAGGAGACGAGCGCGGGAGGGGCGGGAGGGCCGCCGGTCGGGCAAATCACGCGTGCTGTCCGGGCGGAAGCCGAAGCGCGTCTGCAGGAGGAGCTGCGTGTGATCGATCGTCTTGGCCTGGCTGGCTTTTTCCTACTTCACCATGACATGCTCGAGCTCGCGCGCGAGGTGGCGGTAGAGGTGCGGGGAGCGGACACCGTGAGCGCGCTGCTCGCTCCCGGCCGTGGGCGCGGCTCATCGGTGTCCTCGATCGTGTGCTACCTCACGGGCCTCTCGCATATAGACCCGATCTCAAACGGATTGCTGCTCGGTCGTTTCCTGCATGAGGATCTGTGCGGCCTACCCGACATCGATCTCGACTTCCCGCGCGATATTCGCGAGATCCTGATCCCGCGCGTGCACGCACGCTATGGGCGTGACCGCGCCGCGCTGGTCGCGGCCTTCCCGACATTCCGCGCACGCGGGGCGATCCGGGAGCTGGGCAAGGTTCTGGGCTTGCCCGTCGGTGAGATCGAGCGCGTGGCGCGCATGGCCGACCGGATGAGCGATGTGGAGTGTGACGTCGCCAGCGATGAGAACGGCTCCACACGCTGGCGCTGGCTTGCGCGATTGGTGAAAGAGGCATACCGGCTGCCCCGTCATCTCTCCCAGCACTCCGGCGGGATGGTGGTGTCCACGAGGCCGCTGATCGACTGCTGCCCGGTGGTGCCCTCGGCGATGGAGGGCAGGCAGATGGTGCAATGGGACAAGGACTCATGCGCGGACGCGGGCTTCCTGAAGATCGATCTGCTCGGGCTCGGGATGCTCTCGGCGGTGGAACGCTGCGTCGAGCTGGTCGCGAGCACGCGCGGCGAACGCGTCGACCTGTCGCGCATACCGTTCGACGAGCCCGACACGTTCAAGGCGATTCGGGCAGCGGACACGGTCGGGGTGTTCCAGATCGAGAGTCGCGCTCAGATGCAGTCGTTGCGACGCACTCTGCCAAGGAATCTCGACGACCTGACGGTGCAGGTGGCGCTCGTGCGCCCCGGTCCGATCCAGGGTGGGGCGATAAACCCCTACATCGAGCGACGCGGACGCCTGCGCGAGGATCCCCACTACGAGATCCCCTACGAGCATCCATCGCTTGAGCCGGTGCTCGAGAGCACGCTCGGCACGATCATCTTCCAAGACCAGGTGATGCAGGTGGCCGAGGTGTTCGCGGGCTTCTCGCCGGGGGAGGCCGAGGGATTGCGCCGCGCGATGAGTCGCAAGCGCTCGGAGGAGGCGATGAGGGGCCATCGCGAGCGCTTCGTCGAAGGCGCAATACGCCATGTGAGCGCCGACGCGCAGACCGCGGAGCGCGTATGGGAGATGGTGGCGGGCTTCGCCGGCTTCGGCTTCCCCAAGGCCCACGCCGCCGCTTTCGGACTGCTCGCCTACCAGTCGACGTGGTTGCGTGTCAGATATGGGCCGGAGTTCCTGTGCGCGCTGCTCAACGAGCAGCCGATGGGTTTCTATGCCCCGGACAGCCTTGTGCACGAGGCGCAGCGGCGGGGGGTAGCGGTGCTGGGACTCGATGTGAACGCCTCGGGGGTGGAGTGCACCGTGGAGAAGATCGATTCTCGCTCAGAGTCGTGGGTATCGCGGGAGCCGACATTGAGAGACCAGGACGCGACGCTCGCCGGGCTGGGCGTGCGCGTCGGCTTGGGCTATGTCAAGGGAGCCGTCACCGATGAGGTGCGTGAGCTGGTCGCTGAGCGCGAGCGCGGCGGTCCGTTCCGCGACCTGGGCGATCTCGCCGCACGCGCCGCGACACGGCGTGGCACGCTCGAGCAATTGGCCTGGGCGGGCGCGTGCGACGGTCTCGTGGACGTCAGTGCGGTGGCTGAGGGAAGCCACTCGCCCGACGCGCGTAGACGGCTTGCCCTGTGGCAGATCGGGATTGCCTCTTCCGGTGAGGCTGTGGGCGATGCGGTGCAGCTTGCGCTGCCGATTGAGTTGCCCGAGGCTCCCCGTCTACGTCCGCTTGACCGGTGGCAGCGCGTGCTCGCCGACTATGCGACGAGTGGGGTGACGGTGGACGATCATGTGATGGCGGTCCTGCGTCCGCGTTTGTCCGTCCCGAGCGGCGCCGACCCGGTCGTGCTCGCGACCAGCGCTCAGCTGGCTGGTCTGCCGCACGGCCGTTCGGTGGCGGTGGCCGGCATGGTGATCGCCCGTCAACGACCCGGCACGGCGAAGGGAACGATGTTCCTGCTGTTCGAGGACGAGTGGGGCACCGTCAACCTGATCGTGCCCGGTCCCGTGTATGAACGCCACCGCGCGCTCGCGCGGGCCGAGCCGCTGCTGTTTGCTCGCGGTCGCCTGGAGCGCTCGCCGTCGGGGGTACTCAACGTGCTTGTGCGCGAGCTGATCGCGCTCGAGCGCTTCCTTGCGCCCACCAAGGAGGAGACCGTACGCATCAGTGCTCGGGCGCGGGTCACGCGCCTGTCGAGAACTGATGTGGTCAGGGAGAGCGTGGATGAGACCAGGGAGGACGTCGAGGAACATGAGCGCGCTGAGATGGGGGCCGATATGCGCGCGGTCGCGCCACCCATCCAGAGCTTCGCTTCGGGCCGGCGACGATAGGACAATCCGCGGCCCCGCTAGGCTGAGCCGATCGTGCGCTTGGGCAAAACCGATCTGAACGTCTCCCGGCTCTGCCTGGGCGGAAATGTGTTCGGTTGGACGATTGAAGAGCAGGCATCGTTCGCCGTGCTCGACGCCTACGTGCAGGCAGGTGGCAACTTCATCGACACGGCCGACATCTACGGTCGGCGTGGACCCAACGGCCTTGGGGAGTCCGAGCGGATCATCGGCCGCTGGTTGGCCGCGCGTGGCAACCGAGAGCAGCTTGTGATCGCGACCAAGGTGGGCATGGCGCCAGACGCTCCCGGTCTCTCCGCCGAGCAGGTCACACAGGGAGCCGAAGACGCGCTCAGCCGACTAGGGATCGATCGCATCGACCTCTTCTACGCTCACCAGGACGATGCCCACACACCGCTGGAGGAGACGCTGGGAGCCTTTCAGGCGCTGATCGACGGTGGCAAGATCGGCTACGCCGCCGCCTCCAACTACAACGCGGCGCGGCTCGCCGAGGCACTGCGCGTGGGCGAGGGCCACGGGATGGCCAGCTATGTGGCTCTCCAACCCCACTACAACCTGCTCGAGCGCGACTACGAGGGCGAGCTGGCGCGGCTGTGTGATCAGGCGGGGCTTGCATGCGTGCCGTATTTCGGTCTAGCCCGAGGTTTCCTTACCGGTAAGTACCGCCGTGATGGCCCCCCGGTCGATAGTCCGCGCGCCGAAGGGGTGCGTGAGCTCTACTGCAACGAGCGTGGCTTCGCCGTGCTCGATGCTCTCGACGATATCGCCGCGGCACACCACACGACTGTGGCGGCCGTGTCGCTGGCCTGGCTGGTCGCCCAACCCACGGTTGCCGCTCCTATCGCAAGCGCCACCTCACCCGAGCAGCTAGCCGGGCTGCTGCACTCGATGACGCTCGAGCTCTCTCGTGAAGAGATCGAGCGACTGAGCGCGGCCGGTGCCTGAATCACACGTTCGGATCTCCCGTGACCGGGTAGTCTGGGCTGCATGAACTATCGCAAGCTCGGATCCAGTGGCATCGATGTCTCGGAGATAAGCCTCGGCTCATGGCTGACCTACTCCGGCGGGGTGGCGCGCGAGCAGGCCGAGGTGTGTGTGCGCACGGCCTTCGAGGAGGGCATCAACTTCATCGACACCGCCAACGTCTACGGACGCGGCGCCGCAGAGTCGCTGCTCGGCGAGGTGCTGTCGGGCTATGACCGCTCCTCCTACGTGCTCGCGACGAAGGTGTACTTCCAGATGTCCGATACTGACAGGGGCCTCTCGGCGGTGCAGATCCACAAGCAGATCGACGCTTCCCTGGAGCGCCTGCGCACCGACTACGTCGATCTCTACCAGTGCCATCGCTACGACGAGGACACGCCGCTTGAGGAGACGATGCAGGCGCTCACCGAAGTGGTCGAGGCCGGCAAGGCCCGCCACATCGGCTTCAGCGAGTGGCCGGCTGAGAAGATCGAGGAGTCACTCGCTCTGCCCGGCGTAGCTCGATGGGTATCGAGTCAGCCCCAGTACTCGATGCTGTGGCGCGCACCGGAGGCAGAGGTGATCCCGTTGTGTGAGCGCGAGGACATCTCCCAGATCGTGTGGTCGCCGCTGGGCCAGGGAGTGCTCACCGGCAAGTATCGTCCCGGCGAGCAGCCGCCCGCGGACTCGCGAGCCGCTAGCGACAGCATGAGCGACTTCATTGGCCAGTTGATGCAGGATCCTGTACTCGAAGCGGTGCAGCGCCTGCGGCCGGTCGCCGAGCAGGCCGGCTTGACAATGCCCCAGCTAGCGCTCGCCTGGGTGCTGCGCCAGCCGAATCTCGCCTCGGCGATCGTGGGCGCCAGCAGGCCCGAGCAAGTACGCGCGAACGCGTCCGCCTCGGGCATCACGCTCGACGCCCCAACGCTCGCCGCGGTGGACGAGGCGTTGGACGACGTCGTCGTTCGCTGATTACGCCTGCTTGACCGCGCTCACATCGACAAGGATCTTGACCTTGTCACTGACAACGACATTGCCCGAGCCGAGCGCGGCGTTGAACTTCATGCCGTAGTCCCCGCGGCTGATCTGGGTATTGGCTGACACGCCGACGCGGTCGTTGCCCTGTGGGTCGGTCTCGGCGCCCTCGAACTCGGCCTTCAACGTCACGCTGTTTGTGACACCGTGAATCGTCAAGTTGGCATCGATCTCGAACTCGTCCCCGCCGAGCGGGCGGATCGCGGTCGACTCGAAGGTGATCTGCGGAAAGCTCTCGACCTCGAAAAAGTCGGCGGAGCGCAGGTGCTCATCGCGCTGAGGCTCGCGCGTGTCGACGCTTGCGACCTCGACGGTTCCGTATGCGCGGGCGCCGGAGTCGCCGATCTCGAGTATGCCCTCGAACGCTTTGAACTGTCCCTTGACGGTTGCGATGCCGAGATGCTTGACATGGAACTCGACGCTCGAATGGATCGGATCCACCTTCCACGTGCCGGTTGGCAAGGGCGTGGTGAGGGCGGGCGATGTGGGGGTAGCGGTGTCGGACATTGGATCTCCCTTACTTGGTTTGGTGGCGGCCGGACGCGGCGAAGAACGCACGTCCGTGCAAGTGGATGGCCACTTAAGACAGAGTTATAACACGATGCTTGCACACGCAACTATATACGAAGGCTGCTTGCAATGAGCACGAAGATCTGCCGCACGGTGTTCGCACCTCGGCAGACGCCCCTTGAGGTAGGAGAATGAGTGGAATGAGCCAGGCGAAGCTGATCTTGTTCGACATCGACGGGACCCTGATCGACACCGGCGGCGCCGGCGCGCGCAGCTGGGCGTGGGCGTTCGAGCGCCAGTTCGACACAAAGGTTGATATCGCCGAACACTCCACGGCGGGAATGACCGACCCGGCGATCGGGCGCGCCACGTTCAAGGAGGTGATGGAGCGCGAACCGACGAGCGACGAGCTAACGCGGTTGATGGCCAGCTATCAAGCGGTGCTGCCGGACTACGTCGCCTCCTCCAAGGACTACCGTGTGCTCCGTGGCGTACAGAGGCTGCTCGAAGACCTCACCGATGTCGGTATCGCTCTCGGGTTGACCACGGGTGGGCTGGAAGCGGCAGCCCACGCCAAGCTCGGGAGAGGCCAGCTGAACCACTTCTTTCTCGTCGGTGGCTACGGTTCGGACTCCGAGAACCGGGTGGCGCTCACGCAGGCGGCGGTGGATCGCGGAGAGCGCCTGCTCGATCAGGCGCTTGACCTTCGTGAGGTGTTCGTCGTGGGAGACACGCCGCTTGACATCGCCGCCGCCAAGGGTGTTGGCGCGGTATCTGTCGGGGTGGCGAGCGGACGCTACGACGTCGAGGAACTGGAGGCCGCCGATCCGGACCACGTGCTGGCATCGCTTGCCGATCCCTTCCCGGGCGAGCCCGGCTGAAGTCGTGGGTTCACGCCGGAGCGGCGTTTAACGTTTCAGGGCCGTGGCTCCGGCGACCGACACGCAGACCGACAACGCACTATCCGTCGCCCAGGTGGCTGGTCGCATCGGCGGTGCCATGCGAGCACTCGGGGACGGCTGGATCGAGGGGGAGGTCACCTCGATCAACGTGCACCGCTCCTCAGGGCATGTGTATCTCACGCTCGCCGATGAGTCCGCGAGCCTCGACGCGTGTATCTGGAAGGGGCGTGTTTCGCGCTGTACTCCGCTTCCCGCCCAGGGCGACCTCGTCCAAGCTCACTATGAGCGCGTGGACTTCTACGCGCCTCGGGGTGCCACGAAGCTGATCGTCGACCACGTACGTCCGACCGGCGACGGCGAGCTGTTGCGCCGTCGTGCCGAGACGTTGCGCCGCCTGCAGGCCGACGGGCTGTGCGATCCCGATAGGCGCAAGCCGCTACCGGCGTTCCCGCGTTGTGTCGGCGTGGTCGCAGCTCGTAACGACGCCAACATAGACGTCATTCAGGCCTTGCGCCGACGCTTTCCGCCGCAGGACATCGTTTTCTGTCCCGCCTCGGTTCAGGGGGTGCATGCGGTCGGCTCTGTCATCGACGCGCTCGGGCGCCTGCAAGCGACAGAGCGCGTGGACGTGATCGTCCTCGCGCGCGGTGGTGGCTCACCCACAGATCTGATCGCGTTCGACGATGAGCGTCTCTGCCGAGCCATCTTCGCTTGTGCGGTCCCTGTGATCACGAGCATCGGCCACACCAAGGATCGCCCCAACTGCGATCACGTGGCAGCGGCCTATGCGCCTGTGCCCGCAAAGGCAGCTGAGCTCGCCATCCGTCATTCGGCGGCCGACCTGCTCGAGGAGCTAGGCCGCCACCGGACCGCGCTCGCGCGCGTGTTCGACCGTCCGCGGCTGATGGTGGAGCGGATGGGAGAGCTGCTGCAGAGCTCCCGCGTGCGCGTCACACGCAAGCGCCTTGACCTAATCGCTGCCCTCGATCGGCGCTCAGCGGAAGCGATCCGCGAGCTGCGCCGACGCGTTGCCATGCAGCGCCAAGCAGTCGACCAGGACGCCAGCCGGCTCGGTCCCGCCGCGGAGCGCCTACTCGCGCGTCACACGGAGAGGGTGGGAGCGCTCGGCGCGATCGTCGACGCGAAGGACTTTCGCCGTCGCGGGTGGGTGATGGCCACCAACACAGACGGGAACCCCGTCAAGAGCGTCGCCCAGCTGCGACCTGCCGACACGCTTGGACTCAGCTTTGCCGACGGCGAGGCCACCGCCACAATCACCGATGTCACACGAGGGGAGCACCTATGAGCGACCCCGCACAGTCGCAGGCCATCATGTTCGAGCCAACCGACGAGCTGGAGTTGCGCGCCGGTGGGGCCGGACTGGATGGCGCAGATGGCACCGGGCTGGAGAGCGCAGATGGCACCATGCTGGAGGGGATAGATGGGGTCGGACTGGAGGGCGCTGGTAGAGCGGAGCCCGGGCCGGTCGGCGCCAGCGGGGCAGATGGCGTAGTGGGGCGTGAGCAGATCACTTTCGAGCAGGGCTATGAGGAGCTGAAGCGCATCGTCAGCCGGCTCGACGATCCTGAGCTACCCGTGCACGAGATGTTCGAGGGGTTTCGTCGCGGCAAGGGCCTGGAGAAGGCACTTCGCGCCTACCTGCAAGAGCGCGAGGGCGAGCTGGTCGAGCTCGAAGAGGGCAACAACCTGCCCGAGTTCGAGATTGCCTCTCCCTCGAACGGCTAGCGTCGCTGCACCACAAGCGCCTGGGTTGCCCGACCAAGCGGACCGAGCTCATCGTGCAGCACGCTCTCAGCCCACCCGATCCCCCTGGGATGAAGCAGCGTGCGCGCATCCAGCGCGACCCACTCGCCCTGGGGGCGACGGTCCAGGGAGATCGTCAGGTCCGCGTTGATGAACAGGTACTGGTCGAACGGCAACGCCGCCGCGACACCATTGCCGAAGTCCGAGGTGGCCGCCACGCGCGCGAGCGGCGTCAGTGGCTCGTCCGGCACGAGCGGATGGCGCAACCGCATCCACGCCGTCGCGGCGCCGCTCGGCACGTGGTTGGCCGAGACGCGGTGCTCGGGCTGCTCGTCGTTCTCCGTGCCCCGTTCGGGTAGCTCGCCCGTCAGCGGCTGCCCGCTCAGGAAGCGCATCTCCATCGCGCTCGCCGCGAAGCTCTTCTCCTCCGGGCCATCGTCCTCCATGCCGTCGAGCTGGAAGCGCACACGCCGTCCGTCCCGCGCGGGCGCGATCGTCTCGGGACGGGCTACGTTCACCTTCGCGAGCGCGATCTCCGGCAGCTCCTCGGGAACCGGCACGAGGCGCAGCGCGCTCGCGCGACACACCGTCAGCCCCTCGACGCTCAACTCCCCCTCGAGCGCCTGCACGCGACGTCCCGGTCGCGAGATGCGCGTGCTCAGCGTCAGCGGCGCCATCGGCACCGGCCGCAGGAATTCGAAGGACAGCCGCGCGAACGGCAGCTCCGCGCCCGGCTCCATCCGCTCGAACGCCGCTGCTATCAGTGCCGCGGGCGCACCCCCGTGAAGCGCGCGAGGGTCCCATGGCCCGCGCGCGTGCTCGGTCGGCGCGAAGACATCCCCGTCGGGGATGAAGATGCTCTCGCTCATCGCGGGGATCGTATTCGCGGGACGGTCCCCGGCGCTCTCACCGTTTGAGGGCGTGCGAATCCATTGTTGCTCGCCTCCTAGTCACCGGTGACTAGGCCGGGAGCTGTGCCGCGAAGTCGGCAAGCTGGTCCGGGTCGCGCAACGGCGCGCCGTGGCCGAAGAGCGCGAGCGCGGGGCGCAGCGCCGCGACCCTGCGAATCGAGACCCGGTTGCGCACGGAGTCTACGTTGAACAGCGCCGGTGGCTCGTGCAGCCCGGGTATGCCAGTCATCAGGTTCACGTTGTTGAGCACGTCGCCAAGGATCAGCACACGGTCGGACTCGCGCCAGAAGGACACCGCACCGCGCGTGTGTCCAGGGGTGTCGAGCACGACGAACCCGGCCACCTCATCGCCCTCGCGCAGCGCGCGCGAGACGGGATGGGGAGGACCCACCCAATAGCGTTCCTGCACGCGCTTGAGCCATGCGGGTGCCTTTCCGCCGACAACGCTCCCGGCGGTCTCCATCGCGGGCACGTCGTCCTGGCCCACCCACAACGGGATGCCCAGCTGCTCGCACACGACGTGGCTGCAACCCTGATGGTCGGGGTGCACATGCGTGAGCGCATGTGCTGTCAGCTTGAGCCCGGCGATCTGCTTGAAGATGCGCTTCTCCGCTTGGCGCGTCGCCGAGTCGATCAGCACGTCCCCGATCACGTACACGTTGATCGCGTTCGGAGGAAAGCCCTTGAGCATGTGCACGTCCTCGGCGAGCTGCTTCATCGTGTGTCCCTTCTGCGGTTGGTTGGAGCCGCACCAGGATAGTGGTGGGGGCTGAGCTGGTGGGGCCTCGAGCTGGCGTGTCGCGCCCGTGTGGCTTCTTGCGCTGTACCTAGTCGCGCGATTGCTCCCAAGAGAACCCGCGCACGGCGAGGTAAACACCGAACACGCCCCACAGCGCGATCACGGCGAGCGCCGACAGGTTGTCGCCCAGTCCCTTGCCGGTCACCATCGCCCCTGAGATCCCGTCGATCAGTGGCTTCAGCGGCAGCGCTTCGGCGATGTTGCGCACGAACGCAGGCGCGCTCGTGCTGTCGAACACATAGAACGACACGAACACCACCGGTAGGAAGATCGCGTTGACGTATGCCGCCGTGGACTCGAAGTTGGGGATGATGTGCGCGAACGCCACGCCGAGCGCGGCGAAGCACACCACGCCCGCCACCACGAACACCACCAGCTCTGCCCATTCCAGGGGCCACCCGATCCCGAAGAACAGCTTGCCCGCGACGGTGATGATCGCGATCTGAAGAGCCGTGTTGGTGGTCGCGTTGGCTGCCACCCCGCCGAAGTAGGAGATCGTCGGCAGTGGCGTGCCGCGGATGCGCTTGAGCACCCCGCGCTCGCGCAGGAACACGATGTTGTACGCCAGCGCGGTGAACGTCGTTGACATCACGCTCATGCCGGCGATCGCGGGCACGAGCAGGTTCAGATCGTGCTGTTTGCCGTGCAGGATCACGCCGCCCGCCACCAAGAACAGCAGGGGAAGCGCGAAATTGAAGAACGCCGCGCTCGGGTTGCGCCAGAACATATGTCGCTCCAGCCGGTACTGGCGCCAGCTGAGCGTAAGGGCGTCAGACATTGCTCGCCGTCCGCGATTGAGGGTCGAGCTTCGACGCATCGCCGCTGCCGCCGCGACCGCCGCCGGTCGTCTCGTCGCCTGTCGCGTGGGCACCGGTTTGGTCGATGTCGCTCGTGTCGCTGCCGGTCGTCCCGAGGTCTGTCATCGCGGGTGCGGTCAGCTCCAGGTACACGTCCTCGAGCGTCGGCCGGCTCACGCTCAACTCCTCCAGGCGCTCCCCGCGAGCAAGCGCCTCGCTCGTGAGTTGGGCAAGCAGACTGGTCGGGTCCTCGGTCTCATGCTCCACGAGCTCCCCCGCCGGGTCGCGGTAGCTCACGCGATAGCGAGTCCCGCCCACACCGAGCTCGCGGGGCGGCCCGATCGCGAGCACGCGCCCGTCCTTGACGATCGCCACCCTGTCCGCCAGCGCCTGCGCCTCGTCGAGATAATGGGTGGTGAGCAGGATCGTCTTGCCGAGTTCGCGTAGCGAGCGGATCGTCTCCCATGCCGCGCGCCTGGCCTGCGGGTCAAAGCCGGTCGTGGGCTCGTCGAGAAAGATCAGCTCGGGGTCGCCGACCAGCGCCAGTGCGAAGTCCAGCCGGCGCAGCTGCCCGCCGGACAGCTTGCGCGTGCGCACATCGGCCTTCTCTCCCAACCCCATCAGGCTCAGCACCTCCTCCACATCGCGCGGGTGAGGGTAGAAGCTCGCCCAGTGGCGCAACGCCTCGCGTGGGGTCAGATGGCTGTAGATGCCACTGCTCTGCAGCACGATCCCGATTCGCCGTCGCAGCGCGAGCTCGCGCGCGGCCGGATCGTGGCCGAGCACCGACACCTCGCCCGAAGTGCGCTCGCGGTAGCCCTCCAGGATCTCCACGGTCGTTGTCTTGCCCGCGCCGTTGGGCCCCAGCAGCCCGAACACTTCGCCGCTTGCCACGGAGATGTCGATCCCGCGCACCGCCTCGAACTCGCCGTAGCGCTTGTGCAGGTCATGGACTTCGATGGCGGGATCGGGGTGGCTCACCGATCAATCCTATTTCTGTTCCGAGTCGTGCATGCACGCCTCGGCCGACCGGTACATGTACCGGTCGGGACAGCGCCACATGTGGCGCTGTCTTCCTACCAATGCACGCCTCGCATCAGGTTCGCCATCGCAAGTTGCTCCAACGATGCCCGCTCGTCCGTGCCCTTCTCTCCGCGGGAGGCCGCCGAGTCGGGGAATACGCGGTAGGCCAGGTGCAGGATGCGATCGACCGCCCCGGGAGCCAGTGCGTACAGGACCTCGCCGGTCGTCCCAAGCGTGGTGCCCATGTGCTTGGGCCGCGTGCGCAACGCTTCGCAGATCATGTCCGCCGCCTCCTCGGGCGTGATCGTGGGGAACGCGTCATACAGTTTCGTCGGCGCGATCATCGGCGTGCGCACGAGCGGCATGTGGATCGTCGTGAACGTCACCCCGTCGCCGATCACCTCGGAGGCCACCACGCGTGTGAAGGCATCGAGCGCGGCCTTGGAAGCCACATACGCCGAGAAGCGTGGCGGGTTCGTCTGCACCCCGATCGAGGAGATGTTCACGATGTGTCCCGCTCCGCGCGCCCGCATCTGTGGGAGCAGCCCGATGATCAGCTTCACCGCCCCGAAGTAGTTGAGCTGCATCGTGCGTTCGAAGTCGTGGAAGCGGTCGTAGCTGAGCGCGATCGAACGGCGGATCGAGCGCCCCGCGTTGTTGACGAGCATGTCCACGTACCGGTGGTCCTCTTTCACGCGCTCGATCAGCCGGTCGATCTCCTCCATGTCGGAGATGTCCGCGGCATACACGTACGCGACGCCGCCCGCCGCCACGATCTCGGCACGCACCTCCTCCAGCTTCTCGACGTTGCGCGCCACGAGTAGCGGGATGCCCCCCGCGGCGGCCACCTTCACCGCCGTCGCCCTGCCGATGCCCGAGGAGGCCCCGGTGATCAGCACGCGCTTCTCGCGCACCGCCTCGCCGAGCGTGCGCCCGCGGCTGATGCTCGGGTCCATCTCCCGCTCCCAGTAGTCCCACAGCTGCACCGCGTACTCGCGCAGCGCCGGGACCCGCTCGAACTCCGAGCCCGCCAACGCGCGCTCGGCCTGGCGCATGTTGAACGTCGGCACCAAGTCCATGTTCTCAAGCACCTCTTTTGGAATCCCCAGCTCGCGTAGCGTCAATTGGCGGGCCTGGCGCAGCGGCGGCACGCGCATCAGCAGCGACAGTGGTCCGGTCGGCACCACGTCGAGCACCCGCTTGTCGATGCTCACCGCGAAGCGCGGGGCCTGGGCGGCGGCGGCCAGATCGTTCATCACCTCGTCGATGCGCTGAGAGTCTGGAGATGTGAGATGAAAGGCTCTGCCGTCGAGGTTCGGCTCATGCGCGATGTGATCGAGCGCGCCCGCCACCCAATCCACTGGCACGATGTTCGTCTTGCCGAGATCGAGTCCCACTAGCGGCATCCACTGAGGCACGATCCGGCGCACGCGTTGGATCGCCTTGAAGAAGTAGTAAGGACCGTCGATCTTGTCCATCTCGCCCGTCTTTGAGTCGCCCACCACAACTCCCGGGCGATACACCCGCCACGGCACGAGCGCCTGCTCGCGCACGATCCGCTCCGCCTCGAACTTCGTCGCGTGATAGGGCGAGGGCAGCCGTTGGCCCTCGTCGAAGCAATCCTCGTCGAATTCACCCTTATACGCGCCCGCCACAGCTATCGAGGAGACGTGGTGCAGCCGTCCCGCTCGCACCGCCCCCGCCAGTTCCACCGCATGGTTGGTGCCGCCCACGTTGACCGCCGTGTCCAGCTCCACCGACGCGGTCATGTCATACACGGCGGCGAGATGGAAGAAATGCTCGACCGCCCCCTCGAGCTCCGACACCTGCTCATCGGCGAGTCCCAGCAACGGCTGGCGCAGATCCCCGACGACGGGATGCACACGCCTGCTCACGGTCGCCTCCGACACCCTTTCCCAATGCTCGATCAGCTCGTCCAGCCTGCCCAGCGAGTCTTCGCGCACGAGCACGTGGATCTTGCCCTTGCGCTCCAGCAGCCGCTCCACCAGTCGGCGGCCGATGAAGCCCGTTGCTCCCGTCACGAAATAGGCCATGTGATCTCCTCGAAGTCGATTATTCGAGGATAAGCCCTGGCCCGCTTCCGCGAAGCCCTGGTCCGCCTACGCGCCCGCGCCGGCTCCGCCGCGACCCTCGCCCGAGGCGAAGCGCTGGGCACCGCTCACCGCGTCGAGGTACACATCCGGGCCGGCCTGGGACTCGAGCGCCAAGCCCTCCTCCAGCGTCATGCCCAGCCCCTCGATCGCCGCGCGTCGGTCGGCGAGCATCGTGCGCTGCGGAAAGCGCGCGAGATTGTTGGCGAGCTCGACCGCCCGCTCCACGTGGGCGCCCTCGGCGACCACCTCGGTGAGCAGGCCCATCGCGTATGCCTCGCTCGTGTCGATGATGCGGCCCGTGAGGATCAGGTCGAGCGCGCGTCCCAGCCCGACGATGCGCGGCAACCGCTGCGTGCCGCCGTCGATCAGGGGCACTCCCCAGCGACGCTCCGGATAGCCGAGCTTCGAGCCCGCGGTGGCGATCCGCAGATCGCACCACAGCGCGAGCTCCAGGCCGCCGGCGAGGGCGAAGCCCGAGATCGCCGCGATCGTCGGCTTGGAGGGAGTCAGCCGCGTGAAGCCCATCGGTCCCTCCACCGCCATCAGCCGTCCGCCCAGCGTGTCGATCGCCTTTAGGTCGGCCCCGGCGCAGAAAGCCACGTCCCCGGCGCCCGTCAGCACCATCACGCGTGCGTCCTCTTCGCCCTCGAAGCGCTCCAGGGCTCCGTGCAATGCCTCGGCGGTAGGCCCGTCCACAGCGTTGCGCCGCTCCGGGCGGTCGATGCTCACCACGGCGGCAGCCCCGTCACGCTCGTAGCGGACTGTGTCTGAGCTCGACTGAGGGTTTGAGTCCGGGAGCTCGGTGTCGGGAACGGCGTTCGAGCCAGATGCGCCAGGCTCGCTCATCGATCCTCCACTACGCGGTGGCTACCAACCGCCGCGCCAGCGTGCGTCGCCGAGTTGCGCCTTATGTGCGGTTTTGCGCGCCTCTTTGCGCTTGTCAAGGCGCCACTGCAGCAGGCTCATCGCGAGCACGAACAGCGGGAAGAAGATGATCAGGATGAAACCGGCGTTGGTTATCACCTTGTCGTTGGTGGCCCCATAGAAGCCGCGCCCGTCGTTGTATGCCAGCGCGCTGGGCGCGAGCACGAGCAGCAACAGGGCACAAGAGAACAGGCTTGTCAGCAGGCGACGCATGTCGGGCGTGATCTTATCGGAGCGCGCCGCCGACTTGCACGGCGCTGGGGTCCCGCTCAGCGATCTCCCGGGCCCCACGCGCTCCCGAGATCGACCCCGAGTGAGCATCCGACGGGCTTTGCCCGAGATGCACCCCGATCCATCCCTACCATCCTCCCCGTGGCCCTACTGATCGCCTCAGACCTACGCAAGGACATGGCGGGCAAGCCCCTGCTCGGTGGCGTGTCGTTCAAGCTCGAGCGCCGCGAACGTCTCACGATCGCCGGCCGCAACGGGGCCGGCAAGACCACCTTGCTGCGCATGATCGCGGGTGAGGAGACGATCGACCGCGGCGAGCTCAGCGTCGCCAAGGGCGTGCGCATCGCCCTACACGACCAGCGCCCCCCTCGGGAGCGAACGATGTCGTTGCGCGACTATGTGCTCTCGGGCTGCGTCGATGAGCTGGCGGTTGAGCAGGAGCTCACCAAGCTCGAGGGCGAGATGACCCGGGGCGCAAGCGATGGGGCGTTGCTCGACCGCTATGCACGCGCCCAAGCCCGTCTGGACTCATACGGCGGCTACCTGTGGCGCGATCGCGCCACCGTCATGACCCACGGTCTGGGCTTCACAGACGCCGATCTCGCTCGCGGCCTGGACACGTTCTCTGGCGGCCAGCTCACGCGCGCCTCGCTCGCTCGCGCGCTCGCCACGCGCGCCGACGTGCTGTTGCTCGACGAGCCCACCAACCACCTCGACATCGAGTCGCTGGAGTGGCTTGAGCAGACGCTCGTCGAGCTCGATGCCGCCGTGATGCTCGTCGCCCACGACCGCTGGTTCCTTGAGGCCGTAGGCACAGCCGTGCTTGAGTTGTACGGCACCCCGCCCACGCGCTCGCGCTTCTTCGCCGGCACTTGGCACACATGGAGGCGAGAGCAGGCCGCGCGCGAGATGGCGCTGGGCAAGGCGATCGACAAGCAGCAGGCGGAGATCGCCCGCATGGAGCGCTTCGTCGAGCGCTTCCGCGCGAAGGCCACCAAGGCGCGCCAGGCGCAGTCGCGCGTGAAGCAGCTCTCGAAGATCGAGCGCATCGAGCGCGATCCACGCGACGCGGCCACGCTCGAGTTCGCCTTCAAGGCGCCCGAGCGCAGCGGCCGGGTCATCTTTGAGTTGCGGGACGGGCGCGTTGAGATCGACGGGGCCGGCCCCGATGGCACACCCCTCATCCTTTTGGACCACACAGAGCTGTGGTTGGAGCGCGGCGAGCACGTCTCCCTGGTTGGTCCCAACGGGGCCGGCAAGACCACGTTGATCGAGACGCTCGCCGGACGGCGCGCGCTCGCCGCCGGCACGCTATCCACCGGACACAACGTGAACGTCGGCTATCTCTCCCAGCATGCCGAGGAGCTCGGTGCGGGCGGCGCGCCGGGACAGAGCGTTGTCGAGGCAGCCCAGCGCGCCACCGGTCTCGCGCCCAACAAGGCGCGCGCTCTCGTCGGGCGCTTCCTATTCTCCGGCGAGGACGCCGAGAAGCCGCTGGAAGGGCTCTCCGGCGGTGAGCGCCGCCGGCTGTCACTCGCGATCCTCATGAACGGCACGCCCCGCCCGCCGAACGTCCTGATCCTCGACGAGCCCACCAACCATCTCGACCTCGAGAGCCGCGAGGCCCTGGAGGATGCCCTACGCGCCTTCGAGGGGGCTCTGCTGCTCGTCTCCCACGATCGCGCCCTGCTCGACGCGGTTGGCACGCGCACCGTCGCGATCGAAGATGGTTCGTTGCGCAGCTTCCTGGGCGGATGGCCCGAGTATGTGCGCGTGCGCGAGGAGCGGCTTGCCGCGAACGGAGGCTCGCCTGTCCCCAAAATCGCCGCCCCCCGCGCGCCCGGGGGAGAGCGTGTTGCGAGCGACGAGGAAGATGGCAAGGGCCAGCCCGCGAAGAGCGAGGCGAAGTCAGCGAAGGCTGCTGGCCCGTCGAAGAATCGTGTCCGCGAGCAGACCAAGGCCGAGCAGACGGTCGAACAGGCCGAGGCCGCCCTGCGCGCTCTCGAAGACGAGCTAGCCGATCCGGACGCCTGGGCGAGCAAGTACGAGGCGGCAAAGTCCGAGGCTCGCCATACCGCTGCCAAGCGTGCGGTCGAGGCGGCCTACGAGCGTTTGGGCTCGCTCATCGACTGAACAGACGCGCGCTCCACCGGACGCGGATTAGTGGTTCGAACGCAAAGAGGGAACAGCCGGCGCGGGTCAAGCGCAGTGAAGGGAACGGGGCGCTTTCTTAAAAAACAGGCGCCGGGGCTCTCTGACCTGAATGACGAGTACCCCGGCGCCTGCCAACCAACCCTCGTTTCGGTCGGGTTAGGACCGAATGGGCTTACGCAGTATAGCGCAAAAAAACACCCATAGTGAAAACGCTGGATTACTTCTACGACATCATTCCGGACGTTGCGGGTTTTGCGATCGTGCGCGCGTGTGGGGGCCAAGTCTGTGCCCCCACAACCCCGGACATGCGGACAGCCCAACTAGACTGGTGCACCCATGGGTCGAGCTCTGTCATGGACCGTCTGAGGATCGCGCGCAACGTCGCGATCGTGGCTCTGATCGCGGCAGCCGTCGAGTTCCTGCCCGGCGGGGGTCGCGCGGTCGAAGCCTTCGCCGCCGCCCTGTGGGTGGTGTTCGCGGGCGGGTTTGCCTTCCTCGGCTACCGGCTCTACCGCGAACGCGCGCGCGACCTGCACGGTCTCGGCGACCGCCACCGGGCGTTGCTCTATGGAGCGATCGCCGTCGGCTTCGCCACCGTCGCCGCTCAGCCGCGGATGTGGGAGACGGCCTTCGGCGAGTTCGTCTGGTTCGCGCTCATCGGTCTTGCCGCGTACACGCTGCTCGCCGTCTACCGCTACTCCCGCACCTATTGAGTAGCCCCCCCCAACGACGGGAGAGCGATCCCGAACAGCAGGGACGGAATAATCCCAAGCAAGGCCGGGTGGGTAGTGCCGAGCAGCGACGAGCGAGCCTGGCCGAACAGCGCCGTGTGCTGCCCGACAAGCCCGGCGTCTATCTCTTCCGCGACGCCAAGGGGCGCGTCATCTATGTCGGCAAGGCGAAGTCCATCCGCAAGCGCGTCGCCTCGCACTTCTCCAAGGCCCAGGTTCCTTCCAGTCCCGGCCACGCCGAGATGGTGGCCACGGTGGAAGCGATCGAGTGCGTCGTCGTCTCCAGTGAGGCCGAGGCGCTGCTGGCCGAGCAGAGCTTCATCAAGCAGTACCGCCCACGCTTCAACATCCGCCTGCGCGACGACAAGTCCTACCCCTTCATCGCGATCTCGCTCGACGAGGACTACCCGCGTGTCTACTTCACCCGCGAGCGCCACCGATCGCGCCGCGCCTACTTCGGCCCCTACTCCAGCGCCAAGCGCGTTCGCTCGACCCTGGAGGTACTTGCCAAGGTCTTCATGTACCGCTCTTGCACGGGTCCCGAGCCAGGCCGTCGCAGCGGTAGCCCGTGCCTCGATTACTACATCAAGCGCTGCGAGGCACCGTGCGTCGGATACGTCACCAAGGAGGACTACCGGCGCAGCATCGACGGCGTGATCGACTTCCTCTCTGGGCGCTTCTCCACGATCGAGCGTGACCTCGAGCAGCGCATGCGCGCCGCCTCCGCCGCCCAGGACTACGAGCAGGCCACGCTCGAGCGCAATCGTCTGCGCGCCGTGCACTCGCTGATGGAGCGCCAGCGTGTTGCCAAGCAGTCGATCGGCACCTTTGACGCGGTCGCGGTGGCCGCGGACGGACGCGAGGCCAACGCCCAGGTCTTCCAGGTGCGCGACGGCATCCTCTCCGATCGGCACTCCTTCTATCTCTCAAACGAGACAGAGCGCGACGTGGGGGAGGTGGCGGAAGAGTTCCTGCTCCAGTACTACGGCGGCCCCACCACGATCCCCGCTCTGCTCGTCGTCCAACAGGAGCTCGCCGACCGACCGGTGCTCGGCGAAGCCCTCTCTCAGCGGCGGGGCGGCCCCGTCGAGCTGCGACCCTCAGAGCGCGGCGACAAGCACCGCATCCTCGAGCTCGCCCACCGCAATGCGCTGCTCGCGCTCGACCAGGAGCGACTGCGCGACGAGCGCCGCCACCAGCACCGCGCCCAGGCGCTCGAACGCCTACAGCTGGCTCTTGGGCTCGACGCGCTCCCGGTGCGCATCGAGTGCTTTGACATCTCCAACCTGGGCGGCACCCACACCGTTGCCTCAATGGTCGTCTTCGAGGCGGGCGCCCCCAAGAAATCGGACTATCGGCGTTTCAAGATCCGCACGATTGAAGATCCCGCCCGCCCCGACGACTATGCCTCGATGGCGGAGGTGCTTTCCAGGCGCTTCGCCCAGTGGGAGAAGCAGGCCGACTTCTCCCCGCACGACCCGGCTCACGACGCCAGCTTCGCAACGCTTCCCAACCTCGTGGTGATCGATGGCGGCAAGGGCCAGCTGGCCGCGGGTCTCCTCCCGCTCGCGGGCTTTCGTGAGCGCGGCGTCGCGGTCATCTCGCTCGCCAAGCGCATCGAGGAGGTGTTCATGCCTGAGCGCTCCGATCCGCTCGTGCTCGACCACTCAAGCCCCGAGCTCCAGCTCTTGCAGCGCGTCCGCGACGAGGCCCACCGCTTCGCCATCACCCACCACCGCTCTAGACGCGACAGCGCGATGACCGGCTCGTTGCTCGACGGGCTGCCCGGCATCGGTCCGTCGCGCAAGCGAGCCCTGATCACCCACTTCGGCTCGCCCGATGCGATCCTCGCCGCTTCACGCGAGGAGCTGCAGGGAGTGCCCGGCCTTCCCGCCAAGACAGCCCGCGATATCCACGCGCTGCTTCACCGAGCCGGCTGAGCCGGCTCGTTCCTCCGGCCTAAGCGCCACAATGTTCCTCACATGGCCGCCACCAGGCCCGTGCCTCCTCGTCCGGCAAGCGGACCGACCCGAGTGTCGCGTCTGCAGGACCTCGTCATCATCACCGGCTTCTCGGGCGCCGGCAAGTCCACGGCGATGAACGTGTTCGAGGACGCTGGCTACTTCTGCGTCGACAATCTCCCCCCGGAGATGATCCGCTCGCTCGTGGACCTGTTCGTGCACGAGGGCTCCAAGGTCGAACGTGCCGCGGTTGTCTCCGATGTGCGTGGGGGCGTCTACTTCGAGGCCCTCACGGCGGTGGTCGACGACTTGCAGGCGCTCGGCATCACCCACCACGTGCTCTTCCTGGAGGCCGCTGAGCAGACGCTCTCCACGCGCTACAAGGAGACTCGCCGCCGCCACCCGCTCGCGCCCGAGGGCAGCGTTGTCGCGGGCGTCGCCTCCGAGCACGCGCTGCTCGAGCCGCTGCGCTCGCGTGCCGACCTCGTGATCGACACCACCGGCATGTCCGCCGCCATGCTCCGCAGCCGTATCGCCGCCGAGCTGCTCCCACGTCAGAACGCGGGTCGCCTCGCGCTCACGTTCATGAGCTTCGGCTTCAAGCACGGCCCTCCCCGCGAGGAGGATCTTGCGTTCGATGTGCGCTTCCTGCCAAATCCCCACTATGAGAACGAGCTGCGCGATCTCACCGGACACGACGAGCGAGTGGTCCAGTACATCGCCCGCGACGGCCGCCTCGACGAGCTCTACGTGCGCCTGCACTCGCTGCTCGACTTCCTGCTTCCCGAGTATGTCGCCGAGGGCAAGGCCCACCTTGTGATCGCGATCGGTTGTACAGGCGGTCATCACCGCTCGGTGGCCATCGCTGAGCATCTCGCCGCCCGCTACCGCGATCGTGACGAGCTCACGGTGGCGGTTGCTCACCGCGACATCGACAAGCGCTCGCGCGACTCATAAGGCCGCCATAAAGGGCCGCTGATAGCCTTTTTCCCCCAAGCCGGGCAACGGAGCGACGCTTCGGAGGCCCGGCATCGTTCATTTCATAGAGGGTGGCGCAGTCGGCCGAAGGCCGACGAGCCGGGTCCCTCGTTTATAGATATGAGGGTGGCGCAGTCGGCCGAAGGCCGACGAGCCGGGCCCCTCGCTTATGTTTTCGTCAGGAGGCTGTGAATGTCGGTACGCGTGGGAATCAACGGATTCGGTCGCATCGGCCGGAACGTATTCCGCGCCGCAATGGCTCGGGGGGACGCGGATGAGATCGAGTGGGTTGCGGTCAACGACCTGACCGACTGCGAGACGCTTGCTCACCTGCTCAAGTACGACTCGATCCTCGGTCCCTATCCGGGCGAGGTCGTGGCAAAGGACGAGCGCACGATCGTGGTCGACGGACGCGAGTTGCGCGTGCTCGCCGAGCGCGACCCCGGCGCGCTGCCGTGGGGGTCGCTCGGAGTGGACGTCGTGATCGAGTCCACGGGCCTGTTCACCGACCGGCCCAACGCCGCCAAGCATCTCGCGGGCGGCGCCAAGAAGGTCGTCATCTCCGCCCCTGCCACAGACCCCGACGTGACGGTCGTGCTCGGCGTCAACTTCGAGGAGGCTTATGACCGCGAGGCTCACGACGTCATATCGAACGCCTCCTGCACCACCAACTGCCTGGCCCCGGTTGCCAAGGTGCTGGTGGATACCGTGGGCATCAAGCACGGGTTGATGACCACGATTCACGCCTATACCGCCGACCAGCGCCTGCAGGATCTTCCTCACAAAGACCTGCGCCGCGCGCGTGCCGCCGCGATCAACCTGATCCCGGCCTCCACCGGGGCGGCCAAGGCGATCGGTCTGGTCGTACCCGAGTTGCAAGGCAAGCTGCATGGCTTTGCCGTGCGCGCGCCCGTGCCGACCGGCTCGGTTGTGGACCTGACCGTCGAGTGCGCGCGACCCACGAGCGTCGAGGAGGTCAACGCGGCGCTCAAGGCCGCCTCTGAGAACGGTCCGCTGCAGGGCCTGCTGGCCTACACGGAAGATCCGATCGTCTCCAGCGACATCGTCAACTCCCCGTACTCCTCGATAGTGGATTCGCAGCTCACCGCCACGATTGACGGCACAATGGTCAAGGTGGTGGCTTGGTATGACAACGAGTGGGGCTACTCCAACCGGGTCGTCGACCTCGTCCAGCGGGTTCTGTGAGCCCGCTCCTCGGCTTTCCAGCCAGCTCTTCACGGATGGTGGAGCGGTGAGGACACACAAGGGCCCCGCGGACGATGGGGTCGTCACGACGATGGGAGCGCAACCACGATGAGGAGCATCGATCGGCTCGACGTGCACGGTAAGCGAGTGCTCGTGCGAGTGGACTTCAACGTGCCGATGACCACGGACGATCGGGGCGCGTGGGCGGTGGCCGATGACACGCGCATCGTGCAGGCTCTCCCCACGATCGAAGAGCTCCGCGCGCGCGGAGCGCGGCTGGTGCTCGTCTCCCATCTCGGGCGTCCCGAGGGAAGGCCCGAGGCCGACCTATCGCTCGCCCCTGTGGCCGAGCGTCTGCGCGAGCTGACCGGGGCGAGCGTGACGCTCGCGCCCGAGGTCGTGGGTCGGCGCGCGCACAAGCTCGTCGAAGAGCTGGGAAACGGCGAGATCCTGCTCCTGGAGAACGTGCGCTTCGAGCCTGGAGAGACCACCAACGACCCGGAACTCGCCCGCGCACTGGCCGAGCTGGCCGACGTCTATGTCAATGATGCCTTCGGCGCCGCGCACCGCGCACACGCGAGCACCGCCGGCGTGGCACACCTGCTGCCGTGTGCGGCAGGACGCCTGCTCGAACGCGAGGTGAGCACGCTGACGGGCATCCTCGAACATCCCGCACCGCCGCTCATAGCGATTATCGGTGGAGCGAAGGTGGCCGACAAGATCGGCGTGATCGACCGGTTCCTGCAACTGGCTGACGTGGTGATGATCGGCGGCGCGATGTGCTTCCCGTTCCTGTGCGCGCAGGGTCACACGGTCGGCGAGTCGCTGTGCGGCGATGAGGACACCGAGCACGCCCGCAGGCTGCTCGTGCGGGCCAGCGACACGCACTCGCCGCAGCCCGGCCGCGCACGCCTGCTGTTGCCGAGCGACCTGGTGATCGGCGATCGCCTTGCCGACGATGCCGAGCACAGTGTGCTGCACGGGGTCGAGGTGCCGACGGGTTTGATGGGACTCGACATAGGACCCGCTACGGTTGAGCGCTACAGCACCGAGATCGCGCGGGCGGGCACCGTCTTCTGGAACGGTCCGATGGGCGCCTTCGAGTACGAGCCGTTCGCGCAGGGCACGCGCGCGATCGCTCAGGCCGTCGCCCGTGCGCCCGGCGTGACGGTCGTCGGCGGCGGCGACTCGGCGGCGGCGCTGGCCGACTTCGGCCTGGAGGACACGGTCGATCACCTCTCGACCGGAGGCGGCGCCACGCTGGAGCTCGTCGAGGGTCGTACCCTGCCTGGCGTCCAGGCGCTCGACGGCGCCGGAATCGCCTGATGGCCGGCGAGCGAACCCCGCTTATCGCGGGCAACTGGAAGATGCACAAGACCGAGGCTCAATCCGAGGAGTACATCCAGGCATTGCTCCCACGCGTCTCCTCGGTGAGCGGCGTCGACATTGCGGTGTGCGTCCCCTACACCGACCTGCGCGCGATGGTGGATAGCGCGCGCGGATCGCGCGTGGAGGTATACGCGCAGAACATGCACCACGAACCCGAGGGCGCGTTCACCGGCGAGATCTCCGCGTCGATGCTCTCAGAGCTCGACGTGGCTGGTGTGGTGCTCGGGCACTCCGAGCGACGCGAGCTATTCGGCGAGACCGACAAGGCGCTCGCACTGAAGGTTCCCGCCGCTCTCGCCGCTGGCATCGCGCCGATCCTGTGCGTGGGGGAGACCGAGACAGAGCGCGATGAGGGTGAGACCGAGCGCAAGCTGCGCCACCAGATCGGCGAGGACCTCGCGGGCGTGCCGGAGGAGCGGCTGGCCGAGGTGACGATCGCGTATGAGCCGATCTGGGCGATCGGTACCGGCCGAGTCGCCACGTCCGAGCAGGCTCAGGAGGCGATCGCGTTCGTCCGGGCGCTCGTGGGCGGACGCTCCCCCGAGGCGGCGGAGCGGGTGCGCATCCTCTACGGCGGCTCGGTCAAGTCGGAGAACGCCGCCGAGTTGCTGGCGCTGCCCGATGTTGACGGCGCGCTCGTCGGCGGCGCGTCGCTCGATGCCGAGTCGTTTGCCGCGATCGTGGTGGCCGCCCAGAAATGAGTGCGCCGGCGGGTTCGCAAGCGGCGCGGGCGGTGTGCGTGTGCCTTGTCGTGCTCGACGGGTGGGGCCTGGCCGAGCCCGGTCCCGGTAACGCCGTCTCGCTTGCCCACACGCCCGTGTTCGACGAGCTGTGGGCCACGTTTCCCCACACTACGCTCACCGCGTGCGGCGCCGCCGTGGGACTGCCCGAAGGGCAGATGGGCAACTCCGAGGTCGGCCACCTCAACCTCGGCGCGGGCGCCGTCGTCAAGCAGGACCTGGTGCGCATTGACGAGGCCATCGCCGACGGCTCGCTTGCTGAGAACCCGGTGCTGCGCGGAGCTTTCGCTCGTGGCGAGGGAGCTGGCTCAACGGGCGAGTCCGCCGATGGGGAGGAGGGATATGGGGTCGTTCCCTTGGTGCCAGACGGCGAAGCACCTGCACGGATCCACCTGCTCGGGCTTGTCTCCGACGGCGGCGTGCACTCCTCGCTTGAGCACCTGCGCGCGCTGATCGCGCTCGCTGGCGAGCTGGCGCCTGGAGCAGATGTCGTGGTGCACGCGTTCACCGACGGGCGCGACACGCTGCCCCACGCCGGGGTTGACTACCTGGCCGAGCTTGACGCCACCCCGGGCGCGCGCGTCGGGTCGGTGGTGGGTCGCTACTGGGCGATGGATCGCGATCGGCGCTGGGAGCGCACGCAACGCGTCTACGACCTGCTGATGCACGCCCGCGGACGGGCGGGATCGGTTCCCGCCTCAAGTGGCGAGCAGGCGGTGCGCGAGGCCTACGAGCGAGGGGAGACCGACGAGTTCATCGAGCCCACGCTCGTCGGCGCCGAGGCGCGCATCCGCCCGGGTGACAGCGTGCTGTGCTTCAACTTCCGCCCCGACCGCATGCGCGAGCTCGTCAGGGCTCTCGCCGAGCCCGACTTTGGCGAGGGCGCCGGAGAGGGCTCCGGGCACGCAACCGGAGCCGAAGCGGACTCGCGAGCCGACACGGAGGAGCTACCGGGCTGGGAAGGGCGCCGCGGAGCGCCCGCCGTGACCCGGCTGGCGACGCTCACCGAGTACGAGGAGGGCTGGCTCTACCCGGTGGTGTTCGCCCCCCACCATCCCGAGACGACGCTCTCGCAGGTGATCGCGCGCAGCGGCGCCCGTCAGCTGCACGTGGCCGAGACCGAGAAGTACCCGCACGTCACCTACTTCTTCAACGGCGGCGAGGAGACCCCGTGCGAGGGCGAGCGCCGCGAGCTCGTCCCCTCCCCGCGCGACGTGCCCACCTATGACCACAAGCCGCAGATGAGCGCGCGCGAGGCCGCCTCCACATTCGTCGGCGCGTGGCGCGAGGGCCAGACTGATGGGCTGCGATTCGGGGTCATCAACTTCGCCAACGCCGACATGGTCGGGCACACCGGTGTGATCCCAGCCGCCGTAGCTGCGATAGAGACGGTCGATGAGTGTCTTGGCAAGGTGCTCGAGGTAGTCCGCGAGAGCGGCGGGGTGTGCGTGGTGACCGCCGATCACGGCAACGCCGACCACATGCTCGAGCCCGACGGCAGCCCCAATACCGCCCACTCGCTCAACCCGGTGCCATTGATCGTCACTACGCCCGGACTCGAGCTGCGCGCGCGGGACGGTATCCTCGCGGACGTCGCACCGACGATCTTGGACCTGCTCGCGATCCCCCAACCCGCTCAGATGACCGGACGGTCGCTGATCGAAAGCTAGGGCTCCGGGCCCCGAGAAGGAGACACGATGGACACAGACACCCCCAGCCCGATCGTCGAGCACCCCGGTGGGGGTCGCCGCCGCTCGCGGGTTGTGCTCGGCCTCGCGTTCATCGGAGCCGGAATCAATCACTTCGTGATGCCGCGCACCTACGAGGCAATCGTGCCGGACAGCATGAAAGGCCGCGCGCAGAGCCTCGTCGCCGTCAGCGGCGTCGCCGAGGTAGCGGGCGGCCTCGGCGTGCTGCTGCCATGGACGCGCCGCCTCGCCGGGCTCGGGCTGATCGCGCTGCTGGCGGCGGTCTTCCCGGCGAACCTCCACATGGCACGCGCCCCCGAGCGCTTCTCGAAGATTCCGCGCTGGGCGCTCTACGCCCGTTTGCCGCTGCAACCTCTGATGATGTGGTGGGCCTGGAAGGCCACCAGGAGGGCCGGCTGAGCGCCCGCCAGGCGCCCGGTTGACAGGGATTCCAGCCCGCGACGCTGCTATGTTCGACTAAGCACATTGTTGGTTTAGATCGCCATTATGTCCACCGCAACCGCCACCGCGACCGTCCTGAAGCTCCCCCCCGGGGAGGAACAGGGTCTCGGAGAGTCCGACAGCCTCAGCGAAGCCGAGCTTCGCGCCTGGCGAGGCCTGTTGCGCGCCCACGCCTCGCTCGCCAAGCGCCTGGAGAGCAGACTCGAGCGTGAGCACGGATTGCAGCTCAGCTCCTATGAGGTGCTTCAGTACCTGGTCGACGCCCCCGCCGGGCGCATGCGCATGTGCGACCTCGCCGAGCAGGCCCAGCTATCGCGCAGTGGTCTCACGCGCTTGGTGGACCGCCTCGAGCGCGACGAGCTGCTCGGGCGCTGCACCTGCGAACACGACGCTCGCGGTGCCTACGCCTGCCTCACCGATCGCGGTCGCGAGCGCTTGGACGCGGCGCGCGGCACCCATCGCGCGGTCGTGCGCGAGCACTTCCTCTCGCACTTCTCCGAGCGTGAGCTCGAGACGCTCGGAAAGATGTGGGAACGCGTGACCGCCGGCTGCTGCGGCGCCTAGACCCGCTCCCCAGCCACTTTTCCTAAGCCACCGGGGTCTCATCGACCGCACCTCGATCTACAGACGCCCACGGCGGTGGGCGATCAAGAAGACTGTGGCGGCCACCAGTAGTGCCGCGATCCCATACAGGCCGAAGGCCTGCACCGCGCTGCCGGCGGCGTTGCCGAGAAAGTAGGCGAGCAGCCCGATCGCCGTCGCCCAGCAGATCCCTCCGAGCGCATTCCACAGGAAGAACGAGCGCCAGCGCATGTGCGTGGCGCCGGCCAGCCACGAGGCCCACACGCGCAAGCCCAAGATGAAGCGCCCGAAGAACACCGCCTTGGGGCCGTGGCGCTCGAAGAACGGCTCTCCGGTTATGAGCACTTGCCGGCGCTGGTGCTCGAAGCGTCCCGGTCGCTCGAGCAGCCAACGGCCCCCCTTGCGGCCGATCTGGTAGCCGATGTTGTCGCCGATGATCGCGGCGGCGGCTGCGATCGGGATCACGAGCTCGATGTGGAGCTTGCCCTGGCTGGCAAGCACGGACGCTGCGATCAGGCCCGTCTCGCCCGGGATGGGCAGGCCGCTCGACTCGGCCATCACGACCAGGAACAGCAGCGGATAGCCGAAGACCTGGACGAGGTGAGTGACGTTTATCAGCGAGGCAAGCATTGTCGGGGGCTTCTAGGATGCCGTGTTCGTGGCCCTGACTATCGAAGCGCGCGACGGCGCCACATATGCCCGCGCCGGACGGCTACATACCGCGCACGGCGATGTTCGCACACCCGCGTTCGTGCCGCTCGCGACGAAGGCCACCGTGAAGGGACTGTTGCCACAAGAGGTCAAGGCTCTCGGCTATGACATGGTGCTCGGCAACACCTTCCACCTGATGCTCAACCCCGGCGCCGAGCTGATCGAGCGCTTCGGTGGGTTGCATCGGTTCATGGACTGGGATGGGCCGATCGTCACCGACTCCGGAGGCTTCCAGGTGTTCTCGATGGGGCACGGCACCGTTGCCGATGAGATCAAGTCCCGTTCATCCCGGGCGCTGGCCGATCAGCGATCCCGTCGATCAACGATCGGTGGCGAGGTCGCAAAACGTGAGGGAGCGATCCTCTCGATCGAGGAGCAGGGCGTGCGCTTTCGCTCCTATGTCGATGGCTCCGAGCGCTTTCTCGCTCCGGAGGACTCGATGGCGGTGCAATCCTCGCTGCACTCGGATATCGCGCTCGTGTTCGACGAGTGCACCCCCTTTCACGTAGACCGCGAGTACACCGAGCGCTCCACCGAGCGCACCCACCGCTGGCTCGAGCGCTGTCTGCGCTGGCACGCCGAGCACGGGCCACGCGACCAGCTCGTCTACGGAATCGTGCAGGGAGGCGTGTACGAGGACATGCGTCGTGCCTCCGCTCGCACCGTCGCCGCCAGCGGCTGCGACGGGGTCGCGATCGGGGGCTCGCTCGGCGCCGAGAAGGCACAGATGTACGAGGTCGTCGGCTACGCCGTGGCCGAGCTCGGGGGCCCGCACGAGCAGTTGCCGCGACACCTGCTTGGGATCGGCGACGTGGACGACTTGATCCGCGGCGTCGAGCTCGGCATCGACACGTTCGACTGCGCGATGCCCACGCGCCTCGGACGTCACGGCACGGCGCTCGTGCCTGACCCCGACGCGCGCTGGCGAGTGGACCTGACGAAAAGCGAGTGGCGCACATCCGAGCAGCCGCTGATGGCGGACTGCGCCTGTCACGCCTGCACGCGCGGGCTCTCGCGCGCCTACCTTTCCTATCTGGTGCGCTCTGGCGAGCTGACTGGGATGCGCTTGCTGACCGAACACAATCTCGCGTTCCTCGGGCGCCAGATGGCCGACCTGCGCCAGGCGATCCTTGACGGACAATTGTCTGAGGTCGCAGCTAGATTGCGAGGGGAGTGACAGTCGTCCTGCTCGAAAGGGCGTAGTCCTCACCGGGGGTCCGCCTCAAGCGGCCCCCACACCTTTCTCCGACTACTTCGTGTTTTCGTTGACCAGCTGCTTGAGCGCTTCGGCGGATTTCTGGGCGTCGTTATAGACGACGTTACGCAGCGTGATCTTCGTGGAGGCGGGAGAGCCCAGCACGATAATTGCCGCGATCACGCCGCCGAGCGCCAGCAACGCGAGGATCGCGATCGCGAGCCGGCGCAGGCCCGAGCCACGACGCCGAGCGGACGCTGTCGCGACCACAGGTGGGGCTGCCCGCGCGGGACCACGGCGCGGCTGGCGCGGGACGACCGCTCCGCGGTCATCTGAGGCGCTGTGAGTGCGTGTGGCGCTGGCGAGCACGCTCGTCGCCTCGGTGGCGTGGCTTGAGCGCGAGGGCGCGCGGTGCTCGGTGGGGGAGATGCCGAGTGCGCCGTCGCTGATGGCGCGTCCCATTACGCGCGAGGTCTCATAGCGGTCGCGGGGATCGAGCGACAGCGCTATGGCCACGGCTTCGGCTAGCTCTGGCGTGACCGCCGCCACCAGCGTGTCGAGCAGCGCCGGCTCTTCCTGTTGCTGTTTGAGCGCGAGCTCGGTGAGCGACGCGGCTTCGTAGGGCAGGCGGCCCGAGATCAGCTGATAGGTGACCACACCGAGCGCGTACAGGTCGGCACGCGGGCCGGCTTCCTCGCCACGGGCCTGCTCCGGCGCGAGATAGGCGGCAGTGCCGAGGACCGAGCCCACCTGGGTGATGCTCGACTGCTCGGTCGCCTTGGCGATGCCGAAGTCGGCGAGCTTGACCTCGCCATCGCGTGAGCGCAGCAGGTTGCCCGGCTTGACGTCGCGGTGCACGACGCCATGGCGGTGGGCGTAATGCAGGCCCTCACATGCCTGTTCGATGATGGCAACCGCTTCGTCAACCTCGATCCAGCCGTCGTCGCGCAGGATTTCCGCGCACGACTGCCCCTCGATGTACTCCATCACGATGAAGTACTGCCCGGTGCGATCGTCCTGACCGGAGTCGAACACCTGCACGATATTCGGGTGGATGAGCCGCGCCGCCGCCTGGGCCTCGCGTTGGAATCGCGACACGAACGTCGGGTCCTCGGCTAGATGCTCGGCGAGCAGCTTGACCGCCACGCGACGCTCGAGGCGCTTGTCGAATGCCAGATGCACGGTTGACATGCCGCCGAAGCCGAGCCTGCTCTGGAGTTGGTAGCGCCCCGCGATCTCTGGGTCGCTCACTGTTCGCCCCCCGCGCTGGCTCCCCCGGAGTTGGAGGCGCCGTTACCGGCGCTTTCTTTACCGGCGCCGATGCCAGCGCCTGCGCCCTGTTCGCCCGAGCCTTCTTCGGGGGCTTCCACGCCCCCGCCCGGGTTTTGGGGAGCACTGGTCGTGGGCGTCGTCTGGGTGGTCGGTGGCGTGGTGGTGGTCGGCGTGGTGACAGTCGTCGTTTCGGTGCTCGTTGTGCCACTTGACGTGGGTGTGGTGCTTGTCTGGCTGCTTGTTGTCGAGGTGGCTGTGGGCGTCGGCTCCACGCACATTTCAAGTGCCTGTTTGCGCAAGTGCTTGATGCCTTCTTCGAGTCGTCCGTGCAGGCCCTTATCAATCGTGGTGGGCAGCGCGAGGAAGTCCTGCTCGGTCTTGCCGAGCGCCGATTCGGTTGCCGAGCAGCTGCCGTTACCCGATTCCGCGGCCTGTGCCACTTCTTCGAAATCGTTCTGCAGCGGGCCGGCGTTGGCGCTGGGTATCAGACCCTTGCCGGAGCTCCCACAGGACACCAGCAGGGCTGTGGCAGCGCCGAGCAGCGCGACCACGATGAGACGGATGAGGGTTCGCATGTTCACTGACCGTACTCCAGGCGCTCCGCGAGGGAGTTTGGTAGACGCGCTGCCTTGATGGCCGCGGCGGCGCCGGCCACGTCATAGGGGGTGCGTCTGTAGGAGGCTTCGTACCCGTCCAGGTCCAACAGCAACCACGCAGCGCGCCGGTCGCCGTCGCGTGGTTGCCCTACGCTGCCCGGATTGAGCATCCATTCGCCGTTTGTCATGTCGAGCTCGGTGCCCTCGCGACACGGTTCCCCGGTAGCAGCCTCTCCCTCTTGTCGCGTAAACGAGGAGGCGACGTGGGAGTGACCGATCAGGCATATGCGGTTGGGCTCGCTGTCCAAGCACAGCTCTGCGAGCAAGGCCGAGAGCACGTACTCCCAGACAGGGTCGCGCGGGCTGGCGTGGTAGAGCCCGACCTGGCCCTCCTGCCCTTGGGGTCGCAGGTCAGCCAGGAACGAGCGGTTCGCGGGGGTGATTACTTCACGCGTCCACTGCGCCGCGATGCTCGCGCCGCGTGAGAACTCATCCAGTGGAAGCTCACCGACGACCGCCATATCGTGGTTGCCGCAGAGGCACACGGCGACGTGACGGCGAGCAAGCTCCACGCAGGCGTCGGGGTCGGCGCCGTAGCCGACGATGTCCCCGAGGCACCACAGCTCGGCGGCGTCGCTGTCGGCGACTGCCTCCAGCACTGCTTCAAAAGCCTGTCGGTTTGAGTGGATGTCAGAGACGACCGCGACCTTCATCCTCCACAAACCCTCAAAGGGGACTCTGTACCCCTGACGGGGCGCAGGGATGCGGGTAGCAAGCAAAGCTCTGCGGCCCTGGCTGAGCGCAGCGATGCGGGTAGCAAGCGGGGAACGCGCACCCCGCGGGCGCACGACGCGTCACTACTCGTCGGCTTCCCCGGCCTCGGCACCGCCGTACTCAGGCAGGTTCTTGATGCCCTCACGGGTGCGCCACTTCGAGTAGTTGTCCTCCATCGCGTCGATCAGCTCGCGCATGAAGCGGGGGGAGAGGTTCACACGCGATACGACCACGCCCGGAACCTCCTCGGACTCGACCTCGTGGTCGACCCTCGCGAAGGTGACCGTGAACTCGTAGTCGGAGTGGCTGACGTTCGCGAAGTTCGCGTATACGCCCCCCATGATCTCGGGGGAGAGATGGATGTTTATGTGGCGCTCGGCGCCTGGGTTCTCGTCGTTCACAAGCCTAGTATCGCAACCTGTGCCCCGGAAGTCGCCCAGATCGGTTTGGGAAGCTCCGACGAGGTGCGAGTAGCGGATGGCTTCGTACTCCGATCCGGCCGCACGGCTTAGGGCGCATAAGATCCTCGCCGGTGAGCCCAACCACTACTGAGATAGGCCTGCGCGAGACCGTGCTCGCCGCTGCCGCTGAGCTCGCCGGCAGCGCGAGCGCGCATCGGGCGATCACACTCGAGCGTCCTCCGCGCGCCGACTTCGGCGACTACTCCACCAACGCGGCGCTGCTGCTCGCACCCGCGGCGGGGGCCCAGCCACGGGAGGTCGCCGAGCGACTGGGCGATGCGCTCGCGGCGCGACTCGGCGAGCAGCTCGTTCGCTTCGAGGTGGCGGGGCCCGGATTCCTGAACCTGTTCCTCTCCGATGCCTGGCACCGTGGTGCGCTGGCCGGGGTGCTCGCGGCAGGGGAGGGTTTCGGTCGCGACGGGACGCCCGAGCGCGAGCGCGAGCGGATCATCGTCGAGTTCGTGTCCGCCAACCCCACCGGCCCGATGCACGTGGGACACGCGCGCAACGCCGCCTACGGCGACGCCCTTGCGCGCGTGCTCGCCTTTCACGGTCAGCAGGTGGAGCGCGAGTTCTATGTGAACGACGCTGGCTCTCAGGTGCTCAAGCTCGGAGAGTCCATACGGGCGCTTGCGCGCGGGGAGGAAGTGCCTGAGGACGGCTACCACGGCGACTATGTGACCCCCCTTGTCACAGAAGTGGAGCGCGCGATCGCGGGTGGGTTGGGTGCCGCCGAGCGAGACGATACCGAGGAAGTCGAGGACTTGGGGGAGAGCGACATGATGCCCGCCGCGAAGATCGATGCGGGTGAGCTTGGCGCCGCTGCGGTCAGGGTGATGGTTGGGCGCATGCAGGCTTCGTTGGGAGCGTTTCGCGTCCAGAGCTTCGACCACTGGGCGTACGAGAGCGCGCTGCACGAGCCACGCGAGGATCTGCGCGACGCGGATGGCAGGGCTGTGAGTCCGGTCGATCATGCGCTTGCACTGCTCCAGGAGCGAGGACACACCTATCGCAGCGACGGTGCCCTGTGGCTGCGCACCACTGACTATGGGGACGACAAGGACAGGGTGCTCGTGCGCTCCAGCGGCGAGCACACCTACTTCGCCTCTGACATCGCCTACCACCAGGACAAGCGCGAGCGCGGTTTCGATCGTCAGATCGACGTGTGGGGTGCCGACCACCATGGCTATGTGGCGCGCATGAAGGCGGCTTATGAGGCGCTTGGGGGCGATCCCGAGCACGTCGAGATGCTGATCATGCAACTGGTTCATCTCGTGCGCCGCGGCGAACGCGCGCAGATGTCCAAGCGCGCGGGCGAATTCGTGACGCTCGAGGATCTACTGCGGGAAATAGGTGTCGATGCCGCCCGCTGGTTCCTGCTGTCGCGCTCACACGACACCACGATCGATCTCGATCTCGATCTCGCTCGCGAGCAGTCGAGCGAGAACCCCGTGTACTACGTGCAGTATGCGCACGCGCGGATCGCCTCGATGCTTGCGAAGGCGGGTGGAGAGCACGTGGAGCGGGCGCTGCAAGGCGTCGGGGAGAGCACCGAAGGCCTGCACCCCGCCGAGCGCACGCTGATCAAGAAGTTGATTGCCTTCCCCGGCGAGGTGGGCGAAGCGGCCGCACGCCGTGCACCGCACCGGATAGCCGCCTACGCGCTCGAGCTGGCTCAGCAGTTCACGGCCTTCTACCGCGATTGCCGCGTGCTCGGTGCCGAGTCGCCGGCGCTTGAAGCGCAGCGCCTGGCGTTGTGCGTCGCCTCGCGCCACACGATCGCTCGCTCGCTCGATCTGCTCGGAGTAGACGCGCCCGCGGAGATGTGAGAGCGACGCGTCCAGCCGAGTGTCTGGAGCGCCGCGTTCCGCTGAGTCGCGGCGCGCTGCGTCTAGGCGGAGTCGGGAGGCGCCATGTCAGGGCGGCGGCGGGGACGGCGATCGTCAGTCAAAGCGCTTGAGGTCCGCGTCCAGGCGCGCCGCGTCATCGGTGCTCAGCGGAGGGATGTTCGTCGTTTGTGCGGCTTGAGTGCGTGCGTGGCGGCGCCAGCTCGGGAGCAGCAGCGCGAGCAGCCCGATCAGCGCGAGAACCACCGCAACGGGCACGAGATATGCCGCTAGGTCGAAGCCTTTGGCGCTCGGCAACGCCAACACAGACGATCCGTATTGGGCTACGAGCTCGTTCTTGATCTGGGCTTCCGTCCGACCTTCCGCGATCAGGCCACGGATAAACGCTCGCTCACGCTGGGACTGTGGCGATTCGGCAACGTTCAGTGGGATCTTGCACGTCACGCACATCACCTGGCGTTCGATAATCGGCATCGTCGTGCGTGGGGTGGCGGCAGCTGCGGCTGCCCCACCGAGCGCAGGCGCGAGCGCGAATGCCGCCGCGATGGCGCATATCGAGGAGAGTGCCAGGCGCCTCATACGCTCTCCGCCAATGCGATCGCGTGCTTGAGGAATGCTTCGTCGATTTCCCCGCGCGAGATCGCCACGATGTGGCCATAGCGGTCGATCACGAACGTCTCGGGGATCTGGTTGGTGCCGTATGCCTGGGCGAATTCGCCCGTCGTATCGCGCAGGTTCGGGTACCCGATCCGATACTGCTTGACGAAGCTGAGAGAGTCGGGTGAGGAGTCGCGAAAGGTGACCCCCAGCACCGTTCCTCCATGGTGCAGCAGCCCGTGCTGGGCCCGCTCCAGGATGGGCGCCTCTTCCTGGCACGGCGTGCACCACGACGCCCAGAAGTTCAACACGACCACCCTCCCGCGATAGGAGGCAAGCGTTCGCGCGCCGCCGCCCGAGAGCAGCGGCATCTGGCTCGTCGCCGATGGCGCTGCCGGTCGCTGACCATGCTCTACCGCTTCGTCGAGCGTGCGTGCGGGAGACAGGGCCAATACGCCATACACGAGCAGGCCAACCACCGCGGCGCCCGCCAATCCGACGAGCACGGGTATGCGAAGGCGTTTTTCCACGGGCACGAAGGGTAGTGGGCCGACGGCGTAATATCTGCGCTAGCGCGGTGGTAGCTCAGTTGGTAGAGCGCAAGCTTCCCAAGCTTGAGGTCGCGGGTTCGACCCCCGTCCGCCGCTTTCGGCGAAGTCTCCGCTGGCTCGGGATCGAGGTCTCCGCCGGCTCAGGATGCTTGTTCGATGCGGGCCACCGGGCCCGAGAGCGCATTGCCGCTGGTTGGGTCGAACAGGTGCAGGCGGTCGGTGGCCACGACGAAGCGAGCTTGCTCGCCGGCACGCAGCCGGCTGGCGGGCTCGACGCGAGCCACGCCGTTGACATTGGCGGCCGCGGAGATCTCACCTGCTTCTAGTCCCTCCGCGTCGTCGTGGCCGGCGACGACGCTCTGCAAGCCGCGCACGTGCTCGGCCTCCAGGCGGAAGTGCACGAGCTTCTCCGAGCCGAGCGCCTCGACGAGCTCGACGGTACCGACCAGATGTTGGCGCTCGCTCGTTGCGCCCGTGAGCAGGGTCGCGTCGCTCAGGTCCTCCGGACGGATGCCCACCACCACGTCTTCACCGCGGAAGGGGGCCAGGGCACGATCGTCGCGCTGTCGGGCTGGGAGCTCGAGCATCTGCTTGCCTACTCGCACGCCCCCGCCGTCGGGGTCGAGGGCGGCCTGATAGAGGTTCATGGCGGGCGAGCCGATGAACGCGGCCACGAAAAGATTGGCGGGCGCGTCGTAGAGCGCCTGCGGCGCATCGCACTGCTGAAGCGTCCCTGCGCTGAGCACGGCCACCCGATCGCCCATCGTCATTGCCTCGATCTGATCGTGGGTGACATACAGCGTGGCCACGCCGAGGCGACGCTGGATGCGGGATATCTCGGCGCGCATCTGCACTCGCAACTTGGCGTCCAGGTTCGAGAGGGGCTCGTCCATGAGGAACACAGCTGGTTCGCGCACGATCGCCCTGCCCATCGCAACGCGCTGGCGCTGTCCACCGGAGAGCTGTCCGGGCTTGCGACGCAGGTGCTCGCTCAGGCCGAGGATGCGGGCTGCCTCCTCGACCTTCTCGCGAATCTCCTCCTTGGGCAGCTTGCGCAGCTTGAGCGCGAAGCCGATGTTCTCGGCAACCGTCATGTGCGGATACAGCGCGTAGTTCTGGAATACCATCGCCATGTCGCGGTCGCGGGGAGAGAGGTCGTTGACCACGCGCTCGCCCACCCGGACGGCGCCTTCGCTGATGTCCTCAAGTCCCGCGACCATGCGCAGGGTGGTCGTCTTGCCGCACCCCGATGGTCCAACCAGCACCATGAACTCACCGTCGGCCACATCAAGGCTGAGGTCGCTCACCGCCTCTGAGCCGTTGGGGTAGATCTTTGTCACATGCTCGATCTCAATCGTTGCCATGTGGTCCCCTCACCCTTGGGGTGGACCCGTGCGCCAATGCGTAGACGCGCTCTCGCGATGAGCACCGGGTGGCGAAGTGCGCTCGCGCGTTCATCGGAAAGATCCTGCCGTCAGCCCGGCCACGATCCTACGCTGGGCGAACAGGACGAGCAGAGCGATCGGGATCGTGATGATCACCACCGCCGCGTCGACGCGGTTGTAGAAGACCTGGAACTGGCTCTGCCCGAAGTTGACGATCGACAGCGGCGCGGTGAAATGAGACGGCGTCTCCAAGAACGAGACGGCGAATGTGAAGTCGTTCCAGGCGAGGATGAAGGCCAGGATGCCGGCCGTGAACACGCCGGGCACCGCGACCGGGATGACCACCTTGCGCAGCGCCTGCAGGCGGGTGGCGCCGTCGACGAGCGCGGCCTCCTCGAGATCCTTCGGGATCTGGGCGAAGAAGTTCTTCAGCAGCCAGGTGGCGATCGGCAGCGTGTAAACCAGGTAGATGATGATGAGCGGATAGATGTTGTCGAGCAGGCTCAGTTCCTTGAGCAGGAGGAACAGTGGCCCAACGATGGCCAGCACGGGGAAGAACCCCGCGACGAGGATGAAGCCGAGGATCGCGCCAGCGCCACGGATCGGTAGGCGGGCGAGCGCATAGCCGGCCAGCGAGGCCACGACAACCGTCACCACCGTCGCGCCAAGTGCCACGATCGCGCTGTTGAGCAGCGGCGTGAGAAAGTGCTGCTGGGTGAAGTCGTTGGAATAGGCGTCGAAGCTCAGGTGCGGCGGCAGCAGGCCGTTCGCGCCACCAACCCCCTGAGCCACCTCGGCGTTGGTCTCAAGCGATGTGCGCAGGATCCAATAGAAGGGGAACAGCGAAATGGCCACCGCCAGCAGGACGAGCAGATAGAACAGGATCTCCCTCACTAGCTTCCAGCCGGTTGGCAGGCGCCGGGGGACCCGGCGCGCGCGCGCCGGCGCTCTCACCAAAGCGGTAGCCCCCGGCTCGGAGCCGGCATGGGCGCTCATAGAGCACCCTCTTGTGCGCGTCTGGGAGTGGAGGCGGGATTGCTCACGCTGCCTGCCCTGGTCGCAGGACGCGGACGTAGATCCCGGCGATGATCAGCGACATGATCACGAGCATCACCGAGATGGCGCCGCCGTAGCCGAAATCAGTGCTCACCAGGAAGGTCTGCCAGTTCACGAAGGAAAGCGTCTCTGTGCTCACGCCGGGCCCTCCGCCGGTCATGATGTAGATCACGTCGAAAACGAGGAAAGCCTGCAGTGTGCGGAAGATGAGGGCCACCGCCAGCGCGGGCTTGAGCAAAGGCAATGTCATCCGGAGGAAGGACTGCCAAGCGGTCGCTCCGTCCATGCGGGCAGCCTCGTAGACCTCACCGGGGATGACCTGCAGCCCCGCCAAGAGGATGATCGCGATGAACGGCACGTTCTTCCACGCGTCTGCCACCAGAATGGTGACCCAGGAGGTCCACACGCCCGCCAGCCAGGTGGTGTGAGCACCGGGCAGGTGTAGGCCGCCGAGCAGGTAGTCCACGAAGCCGGCCCTGGGATCGAACATCGTCTTCCACAACGTGGCTGATACGACTGTGGGCACGGCCCACGGCACGAGGATCGCCGCGCGTAGGAAGCCCCTACCTCGAAACTGGCGGTTGAGCATCAGCGCTAGTCCTAGCGCGGCGATCGTCTCCAGAAAGACCGACACGACGGTGAAGGCGGCGGTCCGCTCGAGCGCGCTCACCCACTCGGAGGAGCGGAACATCTTTGTGTAGTTGTCCAGCCCCACGAACGAGTGGGGCTGGTTGGCGACGCTCAGATTGACCGAGTGGAATGAGTTCCACAGGTTGTAGAGGAGCGGGTAGGCCGTGATGGCGAGCAGCAGAATGACCACGGGAGCCACGAGTGCGTAGCCAAGTCGCCGCTCCGAGCGTGCCTGACTACGGCCCCCCCGCCGCCGGCGTCTCGGGGGGGCGATGTGAGCGCCCGCTGCCCGGGCCTGCGTGCTCATCAGGGCTCCTAGCAGGCCTTCCGGAGCCGATCAACCTTCCGCCAGGCTCGAGATCTGGCTGGCCGCGGAGCTGAGCGCGCTGCTGGCTGAGCTCGAGTTGGCGAACACAGAGGAGAGCGCGGTCTGTAGTTCGGTGGAGATCTGTAGATAGGAAGGGCTCACCGGCCGCGGCTGGGCGTACTGGTTGAGCAACTTGACCTCCTTGAAGTACGGTGCCTTGGCGTACAGCGTTGCGGTGTATGCAGAGGGCAACGATGGTGGATCCCCGGTTGCCTTAGCACGCGCTATCTGCACCGATGGCGAGATCAGGTACTGGATCAGCTTGTATGCGGCAGCGGCGTGTGAGCTCTTCGCATTGATGGCTAGCATCTCGCCCCCCAGGGCAGAGCCCGGGCTTCCGCCGGGCCCCGCCGGGAAGGGGATGTAGCCGGTGTGGCCCTTCGCCGGTCCGCCTTCTTCGGCCACCGATGCGACGAATGGATAGTTGATGGCAAAAGCGGTGTGGCCCGAGGTGAACTCTTCCTGTACCTGTCCCTCCTGCCAGCCGGTGACTGCCTGGGGAGCGATCTTGTTGGTGTAGATCGCTTCGTGCAGCCAGTTCAGCGCCGCCACGTTGCCCTTCGAATCCACGCTGCTGGTCGTCAGCTTTCCGCCGAAGGGCGCGGTCACGGTGAGAAAGGCCGTGACGGCCCCCTCATACTTGGCGCCCTCGAAGGCCAAGCCCTCCTTGAGCGAAGGATCCTTCTTCATGGCCGCTTCGGCATCGGATACGACCTGCGCCGGCGATGTCGGTGGGCTCGGCACGAGATCGGTTCGGTAGAACAGGCCCTCGGGATTGTCAAACCACGGGATGGCATAGGTTTGGCCCATGTATTGCCCGGTCGCGACCTGGGTCGGGAAGAACTGGTTCATGTTGGGATTGAACGAGTCAAGCGACTTGATCCAACCGGCTTGGGCGAACTTGGCCGGATAGGTCACATCAGACTCGAGCACGTCTGGTGTGCTGGATCCAGCGATGAAGCGCTGCTGAAGCTGCTGGAGATACGTGGTCGAGTCAGGCGAAAGCACGTCGATCGAGACTTTGATGTTCGGATTTTCCTTTTCGAAGGCGCTGATCGCTCTCTTGGTCTGTTCACCCTCGGTGCCAAGCCCAGACTCGGCAAAGACGATCGTCTGATTCGCCGACGCGGGCACTGATGTCGTCGAGGACCCCGACCCCGACCCTCCGCAGCCGGCGATAGCAATAAGCACTACTCCAGCGAGCGCCGTGAAGGTAGCCCTTCTCACCCCTGACCCTGACCTGGACATACGCATCGTCTCCGCCCTTTCGCTGAGTGCTCTTCAGCACCGCCTATTAGCCCCTGTGAAACCAATAAGAAGTGTCAGGTCTTTACTACCCGATATTGCCGCGCTCAACCTCATCGGGCACGTCATGCCACCGTGCCCGAGGCGCCCGGCCGCACAGCGGCAACGCTGTTGCAAGGATCTGCCGCCACCTGGCACGTCGGTCTGTTCGCCGGAGAAGCCAGTTCGGGTTAGTTAGACCTCGCCCTCGCCTCGCCCTGCGGTCGCCCTCGCGCCGCGCTTCGCACTACCTCGCTGCCCAGGCGAGAGGCCCGGAGCCCGCTCCGTCCGAGCCGTCGCGTCGTGGCTGGTGGATGGCCCGGCGCTTCCTGCTTGCGGCCCTCTGCATCGCCGCGCTCGCGGGCGCGGCGACGTACATGGTCATTCGCAACGAGGTCAGCAAGGTCGTCAGCGCGCTCGGTCGCCTGGAGGGAAGGTCGCGCCGTCTAGTGGATCGAAAGCACCCTTACCTACAGCCTGTCACTAGAAATGATGGTGGCGATCGCCCGTCCCACACGGCTCGTTGGGGGTGCGACAGGCACGGTGCCCGCGGCGAGCGCGAGCTCGCACCGTCTCGCCGTGGCCTACCTCCGCCGGGAACCACCGGCACGAGTCGCACCGCCAAGATCGAAGCCAGGATAGCTCTACTCAGCCTCGCGGTCGTAGTGCTGCTCGGACTACGCTTGCTCTACCGCCAACGCGAGCTGAAACTCCTGCGTGAGCAGGTCGCGGAAGCGATGGCGCTAGAAGCCGGCCGGCGATGACTTTTGACCGTGTCGTTGGTCTGAGCAGCAAAGGAAACTACAACGGAGGATCGAGATGGCGAGAATCGTGGTGAGCGAGTTCGTGTCGCTGGACGGGGTTATGCAGGCGCCGGGCGGTGGCGAGGACTTCAAGCATGCAGGCTGGACATTCGCGATACCCCGTGGGCCCGAGGGCGACAAGTTCAAGCTGGAGGAGGCGTTGGGCGCGGAGGCACTGCTCCTGGGGCGGGTGACCTATGAAGGCTTCGCCGCGGCGTGGCCTTCGATGGAGGGTGAGTTCGCCGACAAGTTCAACGGTATGCCCAAGTACGTGGTCTCCTCGACGCTCAACGATCCACAGTGGAACAACTCGACCGTGCTCAACGGCGATCTGGTGGAGGAGATCTCCACGCTGAAGCAGGGCTTGGACGGGGACATCGTCGTCCACGGCAGCGGCCAGCTCGTGCGGGGGCTGCTCGAGCACGATCTCGTGGATGAGCTGCGCGTGATGGTCTTCCCGGTGCTTCTAGGCAGTGGCAAGCGTCTTTTTGGCGAGACGAGCGAGAAGCTACCACTGAGGCTCGTGGACTCGAAGACGGTGGGGGAGGGTATCGCCATCCTCATCTACGCGCCGGCGTGAGTCAGCCGGCTAGGGCAGCCACTCTTAGCTCACCAACGGAAACGGAGCCCCTCGTCCGTGCACAGATCGATGCACAGACGGCACCTAGCGTCGTCGCTGCGCCGTTTAGGAGAGAATCCCCGCAATGCACGTCACAGCTAAGGCCGACTACGCCGTCCGCGCCGTCGTGGAGCTGGCCGGAAGCAGTCAGGACGCCCCGCGCAAGGTCGACCAGGTAGCCCAGGCCCAGCACATCCCGTTGTCGTTCCTGGAGAACATCCTCACGCAGCTGCGCAGCTCCGGGATCGTGCGCTCTCAGCGCGGGCCCGAGGGCGGCTACTGGCTTGCCCACCCCGCCGAGGAGCTCAACCTCGCGCAGATCATCCGCGCCGTGGAGGGGCCGCTCGTGGGAGTGCGCGGACAGCGCCCCGAGGAGATCGAGTACGAGGGCTCGGCCGAGTGCTTGCAACAGGTGTGGATCGCGCTTCGCTCCAACCTGCGCAAGGTGCTCGAGCATGTGACCGTTGCCGACGTCGCCTCGGGCAAGTTGCCCAAGGGGATCATCACGCTAACGCGCGAAGAGGAAGCCTGGGAAACCCGCTAGCGGGTCGTTGGGCGGCGCGATACTGCGTCCTCACTCCCTCATGTGCAGAGCACATTTCGCTCGCTGCGTCCTTGTCTCGCTTGCCCAACGACCCGCTAGACGCTGAGGGGTCCGACACCGGTAGAGGCGGGTGGTGTCAGTTGGCTGTACTCAGGCGAACACGCGGGGGGCGGGGAGGCGGGCGGCGAGGATCTGGCCCTCGGCTAGCTCTAGCTCGGCGGCGGTCTCGCGCGTTACCTGGGCCCAGATGTCGCGGCCGTCGGGGAGGGTCAGCTCGACGCGCACCTCGAAGCCGAGATGTACGACGCGGCGCACGAGCGCCTCGACGGTGCTCGTGTCCGGATAGGGCAGGATCTGGATGTCGTGCGGTCGCAAGAGTGCGTCGCCGAGCCGGTTGACGGGGCCGATGAACGACATCACGAACTCGTTGCGCGGATTCTCGTATAGCTCGTGTGGCGTGCCCGTCTGCTCGACGCGCCCGCCGTTCATCACCACGATCTGGCCGGCCACGTCCATCGCCTCCTCCTGATCGTGGGTCACGAAGATCGTCGTCACGTGGATCTCTTCGTGTAGCCGGCGCAACCACTCGCGCAGCTCGCCTCTTACCTGCACGTCAAGGGCGCCAAACGGCTCGTCGAGCAGCAGCACCTTCGGCTGCGGCGCGAGCGCGCGTGCGAGCGCCATGCGCTGGAGCTGCCCACCAGAGAGCTGAGAGGGATAGCGCTTGGCAAGGCCATCGAGTCGCACCAACCTCAACAGCTCTGCCACGCGCTCGTTCACCTCCGCCTTTGGCGCGCGGCGCACGGTCAAGCCGAAGGCCACGTTGTCGTGGACGGTCATGTGCTTGAACGGGGCGTAGTGCTGGAAGACGAAGCCCACCCCACGCGTGCGCGCGGGCGCCTGCGTCAAATCCTGGCCCTCGATCGACACATTCCCAGTATCGGGCGTCTCAAGGCCCGCGATGATGCGCAACAGCGTCGACTTGCCGCTGCCGCTTGGACCCAGCAGCGCCATCAGCGCGCCGTCATCGACTCTCACGCTGACGTCGTCGAGGGCAGTGAAGGTACCGAAGTGCTTGCTGACGTTGTGGACCTCGATCGCCATTAGTGATCCGTCCTGTGAGCTGGTTGGTGTCTGGTCGAGCAAAATCGCATCGCTAAACCACCGTATCCCTGTGCGTGCGCCTGGCGAGCAAGTTCATCCCGAGCAGTGTGGCGAACGCCAGCAGCGCGAGCACCACCGCCGCGGCATACGCCCCGGCGGTGTCGAAGTTTTCAAAGCGGTCCTGTACGTACAGCGGCAGCGTCTGGGTCTGGCCCTCGAGGCGTCCCGAGACGATGCTCACAGCCCCGAACTCGCCGAGCGCTCGGGCAGTCGTGAGCACGACCCCATATACGACTCCCCAGCGAATCGCCGGCAACGTGACCCTGCGGAAGGTCTGCCAGGCACTCGCGCCGAGTGTGGCGGCGGCCTGCTCGGCGTCGGTGCCGAGCTCGTGCAGCACCGGCACCGTCTCGCGCGCCACGAACGGGAGCGACACGAAGGCCGTGGCCAGCACCATCCCCGGGATCGAGAAGATCACCTGGATGCTGTGGGCGGTGAGCCAGTTGCCAAACCAGCCGGTGCGCCCATATACGAGCACGAGTGCCAGTCCGACCACGACGGGGGAGATCGCGAATGGGAGGTCCAACAACAATCCGAGCAGCCAGCGACCGCGGAAGCGCCCACGCTCGATCAACAACGCCATGCCGATCCCGAACACCGTGTTGAGCGGCACCACGATCGCCACCAGCTCCACCGATAGCCAGAACGCATGTATCGCGTTGGGTTGGGTGACGGCGCTCCAGACCGGTGCCAAGCCATGTTCGAAGGTCCTGTAGAAGATCATCGCCACGGGCGCACCGAGCAGCGCCAGCAGATAGCCGAGCGCGACGAAGCGCAGGCTCAGCCGACGCGCGGTGCTCGCCACGGAGCTCTCTTGACCCCGCTCGTGCGCCCTTCGCGGACCGCGCGAGCGGGCGGTAGGGGCGCTCGCTGTGTGCGCTATCGCGGTTGTGTCAGCCGCGGACATAGCCACCTGACGACGTTTGCGAGCGCCCAGCCCGGTGCACCAAGCTAGACGACATGACGCGATCCTCGGCGCGACAGCCAGTTCATGGTCGCGAGCACCACAAGCGCGCACGCCAGCAGCACAACCGACACCGCGGCGGCGCCCGTCACATTGTCGTTCTCGACCTGGTTGAAGATGTACACCGACCCCACCTCCGTCTTGAACGGGAGGTTGCCCGAGATCAGCACCACCGAGCCGAACTCGCCAAGCGCGCGGGCAAACGACAGGGCGACGCCGGAGAGGATCGCCGGGACGAGGTTGGGCAGCACGATGCGCCTGAACACGGTTAGCGAGCTGGCGCCAAGCGAGCTTGCCGCTTCCTCCATCGAGCGGTCCAGCTCGATCAGCACGGGCTGCACCGAGCGCACGACGAACGGCAGCGTCACAAACAGCAGCGCCAGGCCCACGGCGGAGCGCGTGAACGTGATGTCGATCCCGGCCGGGCCGCCCTTGCCGTAGAGCGCGAGCAGCACGACGCCCGCCACCACCGTTGGCAGCGCGAAGGGGAGGTCGATCAGCGAGTTCACGATCCCCTTGCCGGGGAACTCGTCGCGGACCAGCACCCATGCGATGAGCGTCCCGAAGAGGGCGTTGATCGCGACCACGATCGCCGAGACGATCAGCGTGAGCTTCAGCGCGGCAACCGCCTCGGGACTGGAGACCGCTTGCCAGAAGGCAGACGTGCCGCCACTGGCGGCGTGGGTCAGCAGCGCGGCGATGGGGAGCAGGACGAGCACCGATAGGTACACACCGAGCAGTCCACCGCCGAGCGCCGTGCCCGCGCGCCCGCTTAGGCGTGGATGTATGGGATCCCCGCCCGCCCCTCCTTGCGAGCCGCCACGCCCCAGCAGCCAACGTGGCGCCCGTCGCCGCGGCGACGGGCGCTCGAGCGCCTGAGATCCGGGCCCAGAGCTCATTTACTCGTGGACACTCCCAGCGACTGCTCGATCTTCGTAACGATCCCGGTGGAGGTTTCAAAGAATTCCTTGTCCACCTTTGTCCATCCACCGAGCGAGTCGATCGTGAACAGGTCGGCGGGCGTGGGGAACTCCCCAGGGGTTGCCACCCCTTCGATCACCGGGCGATAGCCCTTTTCCGCCCAGATCTTCTGGCCGGCGGGGGAGAGCAGGTAGTTGACGAACTTCTGCGCCGTGGCGGTGTTGCCGTTGTTGACGATCGCGATCGGGTTTTGGATCAGGATTGTGGCCTTGGGGACGATGTATTCGATCGGCGAGCCCTTCTTCTGGTCGGTGATCGCCTCGTCCTCATAGTCGATCAGCGCGTCGCCCCGCCCCGCAAGGAACGTTTGCAGCGCGTTGCGTGCGGAGCTGTCCTGGCTGACGACGTTGTGGAACAGCGACTGCAGGTAGGCCTGCGCTTCGGCGGGCGTCTTACCTTCCTTGATCTGGGCGCCATAGGCGGCCATGATGTTCCAGCGCGCGCTCCCGGAGGTGAACGGGTTCGGGGTCACCACCTGGATTCCGGGCTTGACCAGGTCACTCCAGCCGGTGATGTGCTTGGGGTTGCCCTTGCGCACGATGATCACCGCGACAGAGTTGGTCACGAACCCGTGGGTGGCGTTCTGATTCCAGTTGGCGGAGACGAGGCCGGCCTTTACAAGCCGCGTGACATCCGGTTCCAGCGAGAAGTTCACGACATCCGCTTTCAGCCCGGCCGCTACCGCGCGGCTTTGGTCGCCAGAGGCGCCGTAGGACTGGTTGAACGTAATCCCTTTGCCTTCGCTTGAGGCATTGAACGCGGGTATCAGCGACGCGTATGCGCCTTGCGGCGTCGAGTAGGCCACGAGCGTTAGTTCTTTGCCGCTGCCCGATGATCCGCAGGCGGCGACTCCGAATACGGCGCCGAGTACGGCGAGGGTGGACACGACGACTGGAATTGAGCGTTTGCGCATAGCCACTTTCTACATCGAAGACATGAGAATGAGCCCCCGAGTCTAACACCATAAACCGGATCGAGATTAGCGATTTAGTTTGCGGAGTCAGGCGTCGCGGCGGGCGCCGACCGAGGCGAGCACCGCGTCGATGCACGCACGCTGGACGCGTGTCGGCTCGATTGGGAATGGTTCGGGCATGTTGGCGCCGACGGTGCGCACGCCCATGCCGATACGCGCTAGGTGCATCGTGCCGAGCGTCTGCGCGTAGAGCTGATTTGCGGTGAAGTCGGGATCCTCGACCCTGAACACGCCCCGCTCGGCGCCTTCGGCGAGGATCTGCGAGAGCTTGCCCAGGCAGGCCGCCATGTTCTGACCGAGGCGGATCCAGATCGCGTCTGAGATGGTCTCGCGCAGATCCTCCGCGGAGCGGCGCATCAGCGAGAGGCCGCAATCGAGGAAGGCGGGGTGCTCGAGACAGAAGTCGGTGTAGCGCACCCAGCCCTCCTCCAGGCGAGCCGCCGGCTCGAGCCCGACCGGTACCTCCTCCAAACGCTCCGCGAGATCGGCGAGGTAGCTGGAGAGGGTGAGCACGTACAGCTCCTCCTTTGAGGAGAAGTAGCGGTAGATCAGCGCCTTGTTGATGCCCACGGCCCGAGCGATGCTCTCGATCGGCGCGTCTTGAAGACCCCGTTCGTCGAACAGCAGGCGGGTGGCGGCGATGATCTCGCGCTCGCGCTCGCGCCGGCGTGAGACGCGACTGAGCGCGGTGGACTCCCGGTAGCTGGGCACGGTGGCCATTCCTGCGACTATATCGCTAATGTAAACGCTGTTCAATCTGTCATTTGACAACCGTTTACGCTTTGCTAGGATTCATTGATCGAGCCGTGGGCCCGTCCGCTTGCGATCGGTCCCGGCCATGTGTCGGGCGTAGGTAGGTCCGACACCGGAGTCGGACCGCGGCCAGTATCCAGTTCGGCCGCACAGCAATACGTCACCGAGCCAGCAAAGGAGCTTTCGTCCCATGTCAGCAACCGACGTAACCGCCAGCGAGGCGACTGAGGCTGCCGAGGCCGCCGTCGAGGCGATCACGAGCGCCGCCGGCAAAGACGTTGCCTTCTCCATGGCTCTCAGCCAGGACCAGAAGGACATTCGCGACTGGGTGCACGGCTTCGCCGCCGATGTGATGCGCCCCGCCGCGCACGAGTGGGACGAGAAGGAGAAGACCCCGTGGCCGATCATCGAAGAGGCCGCGAAGATCGGGCTGTACGGCTTCGAGGGCCTGGCTCAATTCTTCGCCGACCCAACCGGGCTGACGCTGCCGATCGTCAACGAAGAGCTCTTCTGGGGCGACGCCGGCATGGGCATGGCGATCATGGGCACGGCGCTTGCGGTGGCCGCGATCTTTGGCCAGGGCAGCGGCGAGCAGATTGGTGAGTGGATCCCACGCTGCTTCGGCACGCCCGAGGACGTCAAGGTTGCCGCGTTCTGCTCCTCAGAGCCCAACGCCGGCTCGGACGTGAGTGCGCTGCGCACGACCGCCAAGTTCGACGAGGCCAGCAAAGAGTGGATCCTCAACGGCCAGAAGGCCTGGGCCACCAACGGCGGCATCTCTGACGTGCACGTGGTGATCGCGACCGTGGACCGCGAGCTGAACTCCCGTGGCCACGCCGCGTTCGTGGTGCCGATGAGCGAAGTCAAGGGCATCTCCGAAGGCGCCAAGGTCTCAAAGCACGGTCTACGCGCCTCGCACACGGCCGACGTGTACCTCGATGACTGCCGCGTGCCCGAGAACTACGTGCTCGGCGGCAAGGAGAAGCTAGACGAACGCCTCGCGCGCGCCAAGGAGGGCAAGAAGAACAAGTCGAATGCCTCGATGGCTACCTTCGAGGCCTCGCGGCCCACGGTCGGCTCGCAGGCGCTCGGGATCGCCCGCGCCGCATATGAGTACTCGCTCGGGTACGCCAAGGAGCGCGAACAGTTCGGCAAGAAGATCATCGAGAACCAGTCGATCGCCTTCACGCTCGCGCGCATGAAGATGGAGATCGACGCCGCCCGCCTGCTCGTGTGGCGCGCCTCGTGGATGGGCCGCAACCAGGTGCCGTTCGAGAACGCCGAGGGCTCGATGTCAAAGCTCAAGTCCGGCGAGGTCGCCGTGTGGGTGACCGAGCGTGCCATCCAGATTCTCGGCGGCAACGGCTACACACGCGAGTTCCCGGTCGAGCGCTGGCACCGCGACGCGAAGATCTACGACATCTTCGAGGGTACAGCCGAGATCCAGCAGCTCGTCATCTCCCGCGCGATCAGCGGGATGCACATCAAGTAGCAGGCCGCGAATCTGGCTCATTTCTTGGGCGAGCCCGGGCGTCCGGCCGATTGGCGCCCGGGACCGCTCCGAGCCAATAGTTGTGGCCTAGCGACTGTGATCGGGTGCGGGGTACGTCAGGACCCGCGCCGGGTGGCGGCCGCGAGCGTCTGGTGCGCAGCTCTACCAGGCTTGTGTGCGCCCGCAGTGCGGGCAGGACACGCTGGTCGAGACCGGCGCGATGAAGAAGCACCCGCATCCGCACGGGTAGCACGCCTCGTCGACGGGGCCGCCGGCGTCGCGCATGCGTTGCACCGTGACATCGGGGGCGGCCGGAGGAATCTCGTGATGGCGCCAGGCGGTGAGTGGGTGGAGCAGGTTCTGTCGCATCGATCTCTACCTTCTAAGACGCTTGGGACACCCAAAGGTTTCGCTGCCGCGGCACTATTTCCTGGCCTGCCGGTGGGCGATTGGTCGTCGCCGGTGCGTGACCTGGGTCGCTTCTGAGATAATCAGCGGCCGATGAGTCCCGCACGCAAGCGAAGGGTGCGGCTGGTGGTCGCGTTGAGCGTGGCCGTGATCTTGGCGAGCGCCCTGATCTACACCAGCTTCAGTGCCGCCAGCCCCACCGTCACCCCGAGTCAGCTCGTACACGAAGCCGTAGCGGGACGCAGCTATCAGCTGACCGGCAAGGTGGAGTCCGGGTCGGTGCGACACGTTGGCGAGACGCTCTACTTCAGCGTGCAGGACCGGGCCGGCGAAACGTCGGTGCCGCTCAGCTACACGGGGACCGTGCCCGATCCCTTCCGCGAAGGGCGCGAGGTGATCGTGACCGTCGAAAAGCAGGGCAGTCGCTACGTGGGCGAACGCAACTCGCTGATCACGAAGTGCCCGTCCAAGTACACGGTAGCCCCGAGCAAGACCAAGACTTACTGATGGCAGAGCTCGGAGGCGCCTCTCTGATACTGGCGCTCACCGTATGCGTATATGGCATTGGCGCTTCGCTATACGGGGTGAGGACGGGCCGCGCGGAGTGGTCGGAGTCGGGAAGGCGCTCCGTATATGCGCTGGCGGGCGTCCTCACGGTTGCCTTCGCGGTGCTCGAGCTCGCGTTCCTGCGCAACGACTTCAGCTTCAACACGGTGGCGGAAACCTCGAGCGCGACGACGCCGACGTTCTACAAGGCAGCTGCCGTGTGGTCCTCCCAGCAAGGCTCGCTGCTGTTGTGGGCATGGTTGTTGTCGATGTGGTCGAGCCTCGTCCTGTTCTTGACGCGCAAGCGCATGCGCGACGTGAGCGCCTACGCGACAGCCATCCTGCTCGGCTTCGGCGGCTTCTTCATCTCGCTGATGGTGTTCTACGCGACCCCGTTCGCGACCACCAACCCAGCCCCACCCGAAGGCGTGGGCCTGGACCCGCTGCTGCGCCACCCGAGCATGATGATCCATCCGCCGATGCTCTACTCGGGCTACACGCTGTGCATCGTGCCGCTCGCATTCGGCATGGGGGCGCTGCTGGCGCGCAAAGTCGACGCCGAATGGATCAAGGCGATACGACGCTTCTCGCTCGCCGCGTGGCTGTTCCTCGGCATCGGGATCATGCTGGGCGCGCGCTGGTCCTATGCGGAGCTTGGCTGGGGCGGCTACTGGGGCTGGGACGCGGTCGAGAACGCCTCATTGATGCCTTGGCTGACCGGGACCGCCTTCATCCACTCGCTGATGATCCAGGAGAAGCGCGGAATGCTGAAGGTGTGGAACGTCTCGCTCGTGCTCGCTACGGGGACGCTCGCGATCATGGGGACGTTCCTGGTGCGCAGCGGCATCCTCAACTCGATCCACGCCTTCGGCGGAGCCACGCTCGGGGTACCGTTCGTGGTGCTGATCGGCGTACTCATCCTCAGCTCCATATATCTGGTGAGCTCGCGCCGGGACATGCTGCGCAGCGAGCATCGCCTGGACTCGCTGCTCTCACGCGAGTCGATCTTCCTCGGCAACAACATCGTGCTCGTGGGACTGTGCTTCGTGATCTTCTGGGGCACCTACTTCCCGCTCATCTCCGAGGCGCTGACCGGTCACGAGGCCTCGGTGGGACCGCCGTGGTTTGACCGCTATACAGTGCCGCTCGCGCTGATCCTCGTCCTGCTGAGTGGTGTCGGCCCGGTGATCGCCTGGCGCAGGGCGACGCTGGCAAACGCGCGCCGCAACTTCGTCATACCACTGTCGTTGGGGCTGATGACGCTCGTGGTGCTGCTTGTCACGGGCGTGGCCGACAGCAAACCGTTTGCCCTCGCGATGTTCTGCTGCGCCGCGTTCGTGCTGGGGAGCGTTGGCCAGGAGTACTGGCGCGGGGTGCGCGTACGCCGCACGATCGCGGGCGAACCAGCTCCGTTGGCGCTGGTTGCGCTTGTCAAGCGCAACCGCAGGCGCTTCGGTGGCTATATCGTGCACATCGGGATCGCGGTGGTGTTTGTCGGAGTGGCGGCCTCTTCGTCCTTCCAGCACGCCTCCGAGCTGAGTCTCTCGCCGGGTCAGTCGACGAAAGTAGGGGCCTACACGATGCGCTATGTGCGGCCCACGGCCGCCATCACCCCGAAGTACGATCCGGCACACACGGGCTCCACGCTCAGCCTGGGGGCCGTGCTGGACGTGAGCAAGCACGGCAAGTACGTGGCCACGCTCACGCCCGCGGAGGATTTCTACGACTCCGGTGAACCTGCTCAGGGGTCGGTGGGACACCTGATCGGGGGTCAGCCCGTCAGCCAGGTCAGCATGGACGCGGGTGTGACGCGCGACGTGTGGAGCGCGATCGCGCCGAACATCAACACACCGCGCCTGAAGCGGATCGTTGAAATCGGCAACAAAACGATCCCGATCGTGCGCCCCGACGAGGGCATGATTGCGCTGGCGGTGATGGCCCGCGAATACATGAAGGCGCCGCCACCCGCCGAATTCCACCTGATCGTCTCCCCGCTCGTGATGTGGATATGGATCGGTGGAGCGATCGTGTTCGGGGGCGGTCTGATCGCGATGTGGCCGGCGCCGAGCGCGGTTCGCCGGCGCGTGAGCGTACGAGCACGCAGCCGCGCCGCGCAGGGCCTGGCCCGCGCCTGAGTTCGAGCGACAAGATGGAGGCAATGAAGCCGGAGAGGCATCCCGTGGACCTCATGTGGGCTCGCGCATGAACGGACTTGCGGTGTTGCTAACACTTGTGCTGCTCGCCGCTGTGATGGCGGTGGTGAGTCGGCCGCTGCTCTCGGCGCGCAAGCCTGACGAGTCAGACACGCCCGAGCAGGCCGAGCTCGAGGCGGCGCGCGAGGCGAAGTACAGGGAGATTCGCGACACCGAGCTCGACTATCGCACCGGCAAGCTCTCCGGCGAGGACTATCAGAGCGTTAACAGCGCACTGCGCACCGAGGCGGTCGAGATCCTCGACCGCTTGGATTCGCTCGGCCATGAGGCGACCGATGAGCAACAGGAGGCGACCGGCGAGCAACAGGAGGCGACCGGCGAGCGCAGCGACGTGTAGCGGAAGAGAACCGAGAACAGCAGGAGCACGAGGCAGGAGCGCGGGAAGACAACGGAGAGCAGCAGGAGCAAGCCCCGATTCCCCCGAAGTAGGCTCTATGCGGCCGCTACCAGGGTTTCTTCAGCAGGATGATCGTGTTCACGACGAACACGATCGCGAAGGCAACGGTCCAGCGGTTGAGGTTGCGCTCGACCATCGACCCACCGCCGAGAGGACCCTGACCGCTGCCCACTCCGAACGCGCCGGAGAGGCCAGAGTCCTTGCCCGAGTGCATCAGCACAAGAAAGATGAGCCCCACCGCGATGCACACCTGCAAGACCGAGTCGATCGCTTCCATCCGCAAAGCGTAGCGATTTCTGCAAGCGAGCGTGCGCAAAGTCGGCCAATTCGGCCATCTTCGGGACTCCCGCCTCGGGCATCTGTACAGTCAGGTCGCTTTGCCGCTATGGGAACCCATATGCACCTGGAATCCGCCATTTCGCCCCGTAGTCACGGCTCCGATTACGAATCCTTTACTAAGCCGTGCTTCCCTGCCGATATGAATACGGTCAGGGGGCGCCCGGGGTACACGGGTGTTCTGCTCGAACGCGACCATGGGACGAGACCACGATGAGCAGGGGCCGAGCATGTCGGGCGTGAACAGCGCGCGCTTTAAAGCGCGCCGCGTGATCCTTTCGGCACTCGCGGGGGGCGGTTTGACCGCGGTCGGATTGAGTGGCCCGATGTCCGCTGGCGCGCTTGCGGTCGAACCGACGGGCCTTGCTCCGCCCTCAGGAACCACGACGACACCTGCGCCATCGCCGCCGACCCAGACCACCGCCACGGCCACCACGCCGACGACGACTACGAGCACGGGCACCATTACGACGCCCACTCCCGTCGGCGAAACGCCGGACACCACGACTCAGACGCCCACCCCCACGCCGACGAGCACTACCCAGGCGCCTCAGCCCTCCGCGGAAGCGTCAAACCCCACGCCAAGTGCTCCCAAGGTTGTGGTTCAACACAAGCAGGAAACGACCAACGCACAAGCGGATGCCACCGCGCCGGGCACCGGCGCGGTGACTCCTGCCAAAACCTCGGCGCCTGCAGCGCCCAACGGTCCCAGCAATATCGCCGCGGCGCCGCAACTAGCCGCCGCTCAATCCGAGGCGCTGGCGGCGATGCTCGCCGGCTCTGCCGCCTCGATACGGGCGCTTGACTTCTACCGGATCCCGCTGTTCTTGCTGCCGATCTATCAGGCAGCCGCCGTGCAGTACGGGGTGCCCTGGCCGGTTCTCGCGGCGATCAACGAAGTCGAGACTAACTTCGGCACAGACCTATCGGTGTCGACCGCGGGGGCAGTCGGCTGGATGCAGTTCATGCCCGCAACCTGGTTGCAGTATGGAGTGGACGCTGTCAACGCGGGCTACGCCGACCCGTACAACCCGGTTGACGCCATCTTCGCGGCGGCGCGCTACCTGCACGCTGCCGGGGCCTCCGCAAATCTGCGCAGCGCGATCCTCGCCTACAACCACTCCGAAGCCTATGCCGAATCCGTGCTGTTGCGGGCGCGCCTATTCGCGAGCTACCCCCCGTCGGTGATCGCCACGCTCACGGGCCTCACCGAGGGCAGCCTGCCCGTAGCGAAAGCCAAGCTGAGTCCCAGCTCGATAATCCCTCATGGCGTCCTCGCGCCCGCGCCGACCGGCGTCTCAAGTGCCACGGCAGGCGCGAGCTTGACGCAGTCGAAGGTCGCGAGCGGGACAGCTCACGCAGCTACGGCCCTCCCGGGCTCGACGCCGGCCCCGTCGCCCGCCGCGAGCGCCGTACGCGCCGAACGTGCGCTGAACGCCGCCGCCCCGCCCTCGCAGCTGTCGGATCTTCTGGGTCGCAGGGGCGCGCCGGTGGTGGCGGTCGAGGATGGACGGATCGTGGGCATCGGCAAGTCTCACAAGCTGGGTCACTATCTGGTGTTGCGCGACACCTACGGTGATCTGTTCACTTACGCCGGCCTCGGCAGTATCGCGCCGGACTATCGCCTGCCAAAGCCAGCACGGGTACAGGTCCCAAAGGGCGCTCTGCAGAGTGGCGAACCCGGTATCGATCCGACCCCCAAGCAGGCGGCCAGCGCCGGGCGTCAGCTCCCCGTCACCCTGCACGTCGCCAAGAAGGGCAAGGCGAGCTCGGCGAGCGTGAGCTCCGCACAGGCGGGTTCATCGGGGCAAGCGGAAGTGCCTGTCGCTACGGGCAAGGTTCGGGTGTTCGCACACCCAGGTAACCCAGACGCGATCGCGGCAGCACGCCTGCTCGCCGAGCGGGCGGCAAGCGTCAAGGCGCTCGCGGCCGGTTGGATGAAGTTGGGTCGAGGCTCGGTGGTGGCGCAGGGCACAGTCCTCGGCCATCTCGGCTCAAGCGGCGAAAGCCCGGATGGGAGCCTGCGCTTCGCGATTCGCCCGGCGGGCGCCCAGAACGCTATCGATCCGCGACCGATCCTCGAGAACTGGCGCCAGCTCAACGTCGCGTTGCACCCGCGGGGCGCCAAAGACGGTCCGGTGCTCGCTGGCGCCACGGCAAGCGACGCCTTCCTGCTTTCACAGGCCGAACTCGGTCGCGCCGTGCTCGCCGACCCGGGCATCAAGCTCGGCGAGTGCGATCGCGGACAGGTGGCATCCGGCAAGGTGAGCCGCCAGGCGCTCGCGCTGCTTGTGTTCCTCTCTCGCAGCGGCCTGAAGCCAACCGTCGGGCAGCTGCGCTGTGGGCGCCCCGAGCGCACGGCCAGGGGGTCCAGCGTCACCGCGTTCCCGCAGCCGGACACGCTCGACCTCACGGCTATCAACGGGATCCCAATCGTCGGGCATCAGGGAGCCGGCACGATCACCGACATCACGATCCGTACGCTGCTCACGTTGCAGCATCAGTTTGCGCCCAAGCGGATCGTCAGTCTGATGAGGTATCCAGGGGCACCGAGCACCGTTGCCGCGTCCGACTACTCCGCGTACATCAAGATCGAGCTGGCAACACACCGCTCTGCCGTGAAGACGAGCAAGACAGGGGCCAAGCTGGCTCGTTCGGCTTCCGCGAGCTCGACAGCCCCGCTCGTCGCCAACCCGGTGCTGAACACACTTGAGTGGCAACGGCTGATGACGCAACTGGGCACCCTGCAGGCGCCCAAGCTGTCGGGCAAGCCAAGTGCCTCCTCGATCCTTGACAAGCAGGCCGCGCCCGGCAACCGCGGGCTGGGCAGCAGCTCGCTGCCGTAAGCCGGGTGGTCGGCTGCCGCCCGAGTGGGCGAGAGGCGATACGGAGCAGCCCCGTGTCGCTACGGCACGACCTTTCGCGGTAGGGAGCTATCTTCCGCGGTAGGAGACTTCGGCTACCGCGCGAGGCGGGGTGCACTCGCACCGCCGCCTCGCCTCGGTGCTCTAGCCCGCGCTGCTTTCGCCGCCCGCCGCCGAGCCTTCCCCACCGGTAGGTGCTCCACCTGAGGGTGCGCCCCCCGCGGGCGGTGCTCCACCGGCTCCAGGGGCTCCTGGTGGACGCCTGAAGGCGCCCACCAATGCGGTGCGACACTTCTTCGAGGCGGTCTTGAACTGCGAGCTGGTCGTGTTGATCCCCTTCGTGTTGAAGATCGGGCCACCGCCTGACGTGTTGGGGGCCGGAACGTTGATCCCGTTCTGGCGCAGGCACGTTGCGTACTTCGCGAGCGCTGCCTTGAAGACAGGGCTGTTGAGCCGGTGTGCGCCGCTGCCCCCGGCGAATCGTCCACCACCACACTTCTTGACCGCGGCTTCATATTGGGCGGCCGATACGCCCTTCGGCAGACCGAGGCGACTCGTGCCGGCTGGCGGCCTGGTCGATCCGGGGGTCCGCTTGGGAAGCGTGATGCCATTCTTCTGCAGGCATTCGCGCATAGCCGCAAAGCGAGCGGTGCCGCGCCCGTTTCCGGGCGTCGCTGTGCTCGAGCCCGTGGAAGATGTGCCCGTCGAAGATGTCCCGGTTGAGGACGTGCCGCTTGAGGAGGTGCCGGTCGCGGCTGCATTGCTGCTGGAAGATGTGCTTGACGAACCGCCGCAAGCCGCCAGGCTCACGCAGGCGAGCAACAGGATCAGCAGTGCGGCAGCCGCCGGTCTGCGGCTACGGGTGTTGGCGTATGGCATGGAGCTCCTTTGTCGATGAACAGTCTGCTATTGGCTGGTGGGTACCGCGGCTAACGGAAGACTCCTCCATCGGCGGAGTCGATCTGGGCCGAGGAGCCGCCTCTCAGTGATCCACTCTTGCACGGCTAGCCTCCGAACAGCGCGGGTTCACCGCTTCCGCCGCGAGCACCGCCGCCGCTGGAGGCGCCGCCCCCGAAGCCGCCGCCCCCGCTGCCGCGCCCCCCGAACAGGGCGCCGAGGCCGCCGCCGCCCACGCTGATCGATTCCGCGCTGACCGCTCCGCCCGAGCCGGTTTCGCCGGTGATCGTCACCGTTTCGCCGGGATGGATGCTTTTGACGGCCGACTTCACCGTCTTGTTAACGCTCGTGGCCGCCGATGTTGTGACCTTCACGGTGTTGCCTTCGGCATTGGTCACATACAGCGTGCTTCCGGCAAGGTACGCCACGGTGCCGGCGGTCGGGCGAGTGAATCCGCCGCTTGAACTCGACGCGCTGCCGAAGCCGCCGCCCGTGGAGCTGGATCCGGAGCGAGCGCCCGTGCCCGCAGCGCCCGATGCGCCCCCGCGCAGGGCGGCGAAGCGCGAGGCTAGGCTCGAGGCGCCGCCGCTGGAGGAGCTTGAGGAGCTCTGGCCCTTCTCGACGAGCACTCCGCCAATGAACCCACAGGCGATCAGCAGCACCCCGATGAGTGTGAGCTGAATGGGATTCCCACCCGTCCCGAGCAATCGGTGACGTGGTCTACGCGGAAGCTCCGACTCGGGCGGGTCCAGCCACTCGTTCTCCGCGACGGGCTCGTAAGCGAGCGCGTCTGGCTCCTGCACGGAGGCATGCTGCGTGCGGACGGTGGCGTCGTCGGTGGGGAGGGCTGCCTTCTCTGTGGGTGTGTCGTGTGAGACGGGGTCTTCGCTGGGCATCGCTGGTTCCTTGTGTGGCATTGGGGACTCTCCGTGGAGCGTTGTGGGCTCCTGGCGGGACAAGGTTGCTCACTCAAAGCGCAGCGCTTCGATCGGTCTGAGGGAGGCGGCGCGAGCAGCCGGATAGGTGCCGAAGAATAGGCCGGAAAGAGCCGCGGCCCCGAAGGCGAGGAAGATCGAGTAGGTGGCGATTTCCGGGTGCACCCCGGCGATCTCGAACTGACTGCCGACCACGCCTACCAGCACTCCGGTGAGGCCGCCAATCAACGACACCAGCACGGCCTCCGTCAAAAATTGGGTGAGGATGTCGCTGCGCCTGGCGCCGATCGCCTTGCGGATGCCGATCTCGCGAGTGCGCTCGGTGACGCTCACGAGCATGATGTTCATGACTCCGATTCCGCCAACGAGCAGCGAGATTGCGGCGACCTCGCCCAGCAGCGTGGTGAACACGCTGCTGGTGGAACTCGAGGTTTCAAGTAGCGAGCCCTGGTTGAGCACGCTGAAACCCGGTTCGGTGGTGTCCTTGATTTTGTGGCGTTCCTCGATAATCGTCGAGACCTGTGCTTCGGCGGCGTTGAGCGTTGACTCAGAGGACGCCTGGACCGTGATCGAGTCGATCGGTCCCGCGCCGGTGAGGGTGTTCTGCACAGTCGTGATCGGGGCCATCACGACGTCGTCCTCATTGGTTGTGCCGCTGGACCCCTTGGAGGCGAGGACGCCGACCACTTCGAAGTTGCTGCCGTTGACCTTCATGTTCTGCCCGACGGGGCTCTCCCCGGCGAACAGTTCCTGTACGACGGTCTGCCCGATCACTGCCACACGCTTGTGCTGGCTCACGTCCGCGGAGGTGAACGAACTGCCTTCCTGGATGTTGTAGCTGTGAGCGCTCAGGTAGGAAGGGGTGGTCCCTACGAAAGACGACGGTTCATAGCTGGAGCTGCCATCGACAAGTGTCACGGCGCTTGCGTCGACCACGGGTGAGGCGCTCTTGACATCAGGGGCAAGCCCTGGATTCTGCAAGGCTTCGGCGTCCTGCTTGGTCAGTGAAACACTTGTCGAGGAACTTGCGCGGGCGAGGCGAAAGCCGCCGCCGCTTGGCATCACGATCAACACGTTGGTACCCAGGCTCTGGATGCGCGACTCCACGGCTTTTGAGGAGCCGTTGCCGACAGCGATCAGGACGATCACCGAGGCCACACCGATCGTCATGCCGAGAATCGTCAGCCCGGAGCGCAGCTTGTTCGTGGTGATTCCGCTCCACGCGATGCGCAGCGTTCCGGGACCGATCATGGCTTGACCCGCACAAGATGGGAGGGGGCTGATTCGATCACGACTCACCTTTGCGACGGTCGCGCCCGGGAAATGAGGGTGGGGCTGATGCGTTCACGACTTTGCCTTTGCGACGGTCGCGCCCGGGGAACGAGGGTGGGGCTGATGCGTTCACGACTTTGCCTTTGCGACGGTCGCGCCCGGGGAACGAGGGTGGGGCTGATTCGATCACGACTCCGCCTCCGTGACGGCTGCGGCCGTGGGATGGCGGTGGGCGGACTTTTGGGCGTGCAGCACAGGCGGGGGGTCACGCACGCCGAGCATCCGGCGGTCCTCGACGATCTCGCCGTCGCTCAGGCGAATCACGCGCTTGGTCTGATCGGCGACATCCGGCTCGTGGGTGATCAGCACCACGGTGCGGCCTTCTTCGTTGAGGTGCCCAAAGATGCGCAGCACATCCTCGGTGGAGTGCGAGTCAAGGTTTCCGGTCGGCTCATCGGCGAGGATCAGCGCGGGATTGGTGACGATCGCCCGGGCCACAGCGACGCGCTGCTGCTGACCACCAGAGAGCTCGGAGGGCTGGTGGTGCAGCCGGTTGGCCATGCCCATGGCCTTCAGGGCCGTCTCCGCGCGGCGCCGGCGCTCAGCGCGATTCAGCCCAGCGTAGGCGAGCGGGAGCTCCACGTTGTCGATGGCGCTCGTGCGCGGCACGAGGTTGAAGCTCTGAAAGACGAATCCGATCTTGCGATTGCGCAGGTCAGCGAGGTCGTCCTCGTCCATGTGGCTGACATCCACGCCATCGATCAGATAGCGACCGCCTGTTGGCATGTCAAGGCAGCCGAGGATGTTCATGAGCGTGCTCTTGCCGCTGCCCGAGCTGCCCATGATTCCCACGAGGTCGCCCGTGTCGATCCGCAGCGACACTTTGCGCAAAGCGTGTACGTGAATCTGTCCCAGGTCGAAGGTCTTGGAGACGTCATGCACCTGGATGACCGGTGCGCGCCGCCGGGTGCCGTCTTGACTAGGGGTGGCACGGGCTGACACCGTGCGCTCCACAAGCGGCCGCACGCGTGGGACGCGCGTACGGCTCTGGTCGCGCAGGCGCAGTGGCCGGTGCATCAGCCCCCGCCTCTGAAGAAGGCGGCGCCGCCTCCGCCGGCGAAGCCCCCGCCCCCGCCACCACCGGCGCCACCGAGGCCGCTGCCACCGAGGCGGCTGAGTCGGGAGGTGAGGCTGGTACTCGAGCTCGTGCTGGTCGCTGCGGGCAGCACGACGGTTTCTCCCGCCTTCAGGCCGCTGAGAACGATCGTCGAGGTGTTGCCCGCGAGTCCCGTCACCACGCGCTGACGTACGTCCTTGCTGCCGCGCGCCACCGTCACCGAGTCGGCGGCGATGGCACTGGTGGGGACGTTGACCCCTTCGGCCTGCTTGACGACCACTTCGGCGGTCGCGCTCATTCCAGGCTTCAACTTGGATTCCATCTGGTCGAGCTGGAACGTGACGTCATAGCTGACCACGCCGCTGCTGCTGGTGGAGAGAGTCGCCACTTCGCTGACGTGAGCCGCCAGCTTACGGCCTTCGAGGGCTTCGACGGTCACCGTGGCGATCTGCCCGACTTTCACGTTGCCGATTTCCGATTCGCTCAACGCCACCACGAGTTGCATCGATGAGAGATCGCTCAGTACCGCGAAGGCAGTGCTCGAGGAGTCAGAGGAACCGGAGGACGATGAGGAGGACGAGGAGCCGGTGGCGGAGCGACCCGCCGCAGAGGTCCCCCCGGTCGCGGAGCTCCCCGATCCCGACGAGCTTGAGGAGCTGTTGCTGGAGGCCTTAGTCGTTCCGCTCCCGGACACGACTTCGCCAACCTGACCAGAGAGCGAGACGATCGTGCCGTCCTGCGGCGCGTACAGCTTGGTGTCCCCGACCGCCTTTTCGTCACTCTGCACCGTCAGCTGGTCGCTCTTGACGGCAGCCCTCGCCGAGGCGAGGTTCGCTTCGCGGGTAGCCGTGCTGAGGGTGGATCCAGAAGACGATGATGAGGATTTCGATGATGAGGAGCTCGAGGAGGAGCGGGTCGATGAGGACGGGCTCGAGCTCGCTCCTGTGCTTTCGCCTTCCTGTCTGCCTTTCGTGCTCCTGCTAGGCGAGCTGCTCGTCGGTGCCTTGCTCGGTGTGGTGGTGGGCACTGTGCTCATGCCAGGTGTCCTCGTGGCTGTGGGCGTCGTGCTGGGCGCGATGGCTGGCGGCGTAGCGGCAGGCGTGGTTGTGGTGGGGCCGCTCCCGGTGGGCGCCGTGGCAGCAGGGGTGGCCGCCACAGGGATCGCGCCGTGGCTCGCGCCGCGCGCCACGGCTGTCGCGGCCTTGGCTGAGACCCGGATGTCAACCGCGCTTTCCGGGCGCACCGAGGCGGCCGCTGCCGTCTCGGTGCCGCCCACGCCCGAGCTGCCCGAGCCGGTCGCGCTTTCGCCGTCGGTTTCTTCCTCCTTGACGAGGTTCGCTTCCGCCGATTGCAGTGCCGCCTTGGCTTGTTCCAGGGTGACTTCGGCGCTCTGTGGGTCGAGCGTCGCCAGCAGTCGGCCCTCAGTGACGTACTCCCCCTGGGTCACGTAGATGTTCGTGACCGTCCCGCTCCTCTTGAAGCCAAGATTCAGTTGGCTCGCGGGCTGCAGGTTGCCGCTGCCCGACACGGTCGATTGGACGACGCCCTGCGCGGCCTTGGCCGTGCGGGTCGCCGCGGTCTGGTTCCCCGACGCCGGACCAACCACGAGAACGGCAGCGACAACCGCTCCCACACACAGCAGGCCCAGGAGGTAGTTGAGCCAGGGACGTCCTGTGCGCTTGGTCATCGGCACCTTCGATCTTGGGGTCACGTTGTAAGAGCGGGCGAAGAAACCCCACAAGGACGGGTAAAGTCCGAGCCTATGCCCACCTACGGCGGAATCGACCTCGGCGGAACCAAGATCCAGGCGATCGTCATGCACGGCGAGGATCACACCGTGCTCGGCCAGGCCCGGACGCTGACGCCGCGCGAGGGTGGGCCGCCGGCCGTGATCGACGCGCTCGTTGCCTGCATGTCAGAGGCGGCTGCCGCGGCGCAGCTCGATGTCGCGCGTCTGGACGGGATCGGCGTGGGGGCTCCCGGGGAGGTGGACGGCGCCGCGGGCACGCTCGCGCGCGCCGGCAACCTGCCGGAATGGGATGGCCCGGTGGCGCTTGCGGCGACGCTCGCGGAGCGGTTGGGGGTGAGCGCGAGGCTCGGCAACGACGTCTCGGTGGCCACCAACGCGGAGCTGCTGCTTGGCGCGGGTCGGGGAGTGAGCTCGCTGCTGGGCGTGTTCTGGGGCACGGGTGTCGGTGGCGGGGTAGTGCTCGACGGCAAGCTGTGGCACGGGCGCGACGACGCTGGTGAGATCGGCCACATGGTGGTCAAGCAGGGCGGCGCGCGCTGCATGTGCGGGCGGCGGGGCTGCATGGAGGCCTATGCGGGACGTCGTGCGATGGAAGCCAAGGCGAAGCGGCTTGTGGAGAAAGGTCACCGCACCGACCTCTTTCAGATCATGCACGAGCGCAAACGCGAGACGCTCTCAAGCGGAGTGTGGGCGCACGCTCTCGCGCACGAGGACAAGCTCGCGCAGCGCCTGATCGAGCGGGCCGTAAAGGCGCTCGGCAGTGGGATCGCCTCCGCGGTGAACCTGCTCGACGTCGAGCTCGTCCTGCTCGGGGGTGGCCTCGGCACTCGCTTTGGCGAGCCGATGCTCGAGCGCATAGCCACGGCGATGAAGCCGCACCTCTTCAAGGACGAGCAGCCCCCGGTGCTGCGCCTCGCCGGCCTCGGCGACCTCGGTGGGGCGCTCGGGGCGGCGCTGCTCTGCGAGTCCTGATGGTGTTCCGGTCGGTGCATGCACCGACCGGCCGGACCGTACATGTACGGTCCGGGACAGGGCCGCATGCGGCCCTGTCTTCCTGGAATCAGTGAATACGGTTCGGGCGGGGCGTCAGATACCGGCGAGCGTTACCCCAACCAGCACAAGCGACAGCGTTGAGGTGAGCAGCACGGTGATTCCCGCCAAGCCGTCGAGCAAGCCGCGGCTGCGCCGCTCGCCCATCACGCGTCGCGAGCGCGACAGGCGCCAGATGAAGAACAGGTTGATCGGTAGCAGCAGACCGTTTACGACCTGAACGCCCACCAGCAGGGAGATGACCGGAACGCCCGGGATCATTGCCACGAGTGCCCCCAACACGATCATTCCGGTAATGATCGACACGAACACGGGTGCCTCCTCGCGTCGGCGGCCGATGCCCTTCTCATAGCCCAGCGACTCTGAGATCACATAGGAGGTGGCGATCGGCAGGATCGCGCATGCCAATAGGCTCGCGCCGAGCAACCCGACCGCGAACAGGACCTCGGCGTAAGAGCCAGCGAACGGGCTCAGTGAGCGTGCCGCGTCGGCGGCGGAGCCGATCGTGTGGATCCCGTGCTTGAACAGGGTGGCTCCTGTGGCGATGATGATGAAGCCGGCGATCACGTTGGCGAAGATCGCGCCCGCCACCGCCTCGCGTTCCTCGTGAGGAAGGTCCTCCTCGCGCGCCCCCCGCTCCACCACCGCTGACTGCAGGTAGAGCTGCATGTACGGCGTGATCGTGGTGCCGGCGGTGGCGATCACGAGCAGCAGGTAGGTCGAGCCTGTTTGGATTTCCGGCGAAATGATCGCTTTGCCCACTTCGCCCCAGTGGGGATGGGCGAGGATCGCCGCGATCGGATAGGCGAAGAACGGGATTGTCAGCCAGATGAAGGTACGCTCGGCCGACCGATAGGACCCGCGCACGATGATCGCCCAGATGCCGACCGCGGCGATCGGCACCGATATCTGCACCGGAATGCCCGCGAGGCCGAGCGCGGCGCCCACGCCGACAAAGTCCGAGATGCAGATGCCCATGTTGGCGATCAGCACGGCTATGGTGGCGAGCACCGACCAGCGGATGCCGTACTCCTCGCGGATCAGCTCGGCGAGCCCCTTGCCCGTCACCACGCCCATGCGCGCGGCCAGCTTCTGGACGATCGCGAGCGACACGGTGATGAGCACCATCACCCACAGCAACTGGTAGCCATACTTAGCTCCCACCGACGAGTAGGTGGCGATTCCCCCCGCGTCGTTGCCAGCGTTGGCGGCGATCAACCCAGGCCCGAGCAGGGCCAGCAGAGCGAAGATGCGCGCGCGGCGAGGGTTAAAGCGGCCAGGCAGTCGCGGCCGGCCACGAGTGGCCGAACGGACACGGCGAATGAGGGGCGGTACTCGGACCTGCATCGAATTGGGTCTCTGGGCCGTTCACGGCGCCCAGTCTATTTGCCCGCACGTGCGTTCGGGTTGTGCCCTGCCCGGAGATCGGCGATCGCATGATCTCGTACCCGGCTGGTAACCGTGCATCTGTTCTGCCCGAGTCTTGTGCGCGGGTTGGCCGGATTCAGGGCGGGCCCCGGACCGGCGAGCTGGGAACCTCAGTCCTCGCCGAGCAGGCCGAAGCGTCGCCGCCACCCGCGCGGGAGCATTGCCTCGAGCACGTCGTCCACGGTGACCACGCCGAGCATGCGTTCCCGCTCGTCCACGACAGGTACGCACGTGAGGTTGTAGTCGGCCATCACCCGCGCGACCTCTTCGAAGGATGCGTCCGTTCGCAGCGAGGGCAGCTCGTGTTTGACCAGCGCGCTGAGGCGACTGTCGGGCTTGGCTCGCAGCAACGCCGCGAGTGGGACGCTCCCATCGAGTGCGCCGTCGGGGGCGGTAACGAATACCGCGGTCAACAGCTCGGGTGAGATCTTGCTGAGGCGAACCGCGTTCAGCGCCTCGTCGGCGCTCGTGCTACGCCGCAGAGAGATGAACTCCGGACTCATGAGGCCTCCGGCCTCGGCCGGGTCATACCCGAGCAGGGCGCGCACCTTGATGCGGTGGCTGACAGGTAGCAGGGCAAGCACCCGTTCGCGATGCTGCTCATCGAGCTCACCCGCTACGTCCGCGGCGTCGTCGGGCGCCATGCGGCTTAGGATCTCGGCGACCTGCTCGTCAGGCCTGTCCTCCAGGAACTCGCGCTGGTGGTGGTCGTCCAGCTCCTCGAACACGTCGGCCTCCAGCTCGCGATCGTCCTCGCCCACGGCCTTGATAATCTCCTCACCCTCGCGCCGTGAGGCGGCCTCCACGAGGTCCGCGATCTGGGCAGGGTGGAGCTTGGCGAGCTTGGGGTGGGGGATGCGCAGGCGCACGGTGGGCACGTGTCCCACGAACGGCTCCACGCTTGCCCAGTCAAGGAAATCGCCCGTCGCGATCCTGTGCCCCAGCGGTTTGGGGAGCAGCCTCCTGAAGCCTCCGCGCGGCCCGGTGTCCACACCCACCACTCGCCACGAGCCGGCAATGTCGGCCAGCTCGATCTCGTTCGCGCGTACCAGGCGGGCGCCCTCGACGTTGATCAGCTGCCGGTCGAGCACGTCGCGCTTGAGCAGCACCTCCTCCTCGCGGCGCTCGAAGTGGCGCAGGTCGAGCTTGGCCTTGTTGAGGACCACGCCGTCGTCGCGAATGTCCCCCACACGCTGGATGCCGAGATAGGAGGTGCGCCCGGCGACCTTAACGAGAAAGCCCGTGATGGGCGGGTAGCCGGTGCCTCCCAGGCGTACGATCACGTCCTCGACCCGGCCGAGGCGCTCACCGTCGCTGTCGCGCAGGGGCCGACCGACGAGCGAGGAGAGATGCAAGATTGGCGGTGCTTGGAGAGCTTGTGAGCTCACGCGCCAATCCTACTCGTGGTTGGAGCGAGCCCCGCCGGCGCCCCGCATCGCTGTGACGTTTGCGTCTCTATCACGGCTCACGCTCATGGGGGAGGGGTTGACGCCGGTGGCTCAGTCGCCGCTCAGGTTCGTAGGCAGCGGTAGGCCATGCGGTGGCGGGTCATCCATGAGAAGTTGCGGCACCGTCACCGGGCGCAGGCCGCGCTTGTGCAGGCCCTTCACGATCGCTGGCAGCGCCGCGATCGTCTCCGAGCGGTTGCCACCCCCATCGTGCATGAGGATGATCGCGCCCGGCTTGGCGCCCGCGAGCGCGGTGTGCACGATGGCGCTCACGCCGGGGAGCGTGTAGTCGGAGGTGTCCACCGACCACAGGATCATCAGCAGGCGCAGGTGGTGCAGCTCGCGGAAGGTGGTGGCGTCGAACGAGCCATACGGGGGGCGGAACAGGCGCGGGCGTTTGCCGCCAAGCACCTCGATCTGGGCCATCTGATCGAACAGCTCTTCATACTGATCGTGAGCTGAGAGCGAAGCCAGCATCGGGTGGGTCTCGGTGTGGTCGCCGATCGCGTCCCCCGATTTGATCTCCGCCACGGTACCCGCTGAGAAATACTGCTCCTGGCTGCCGATCGCGAAGAACGTCGCGTGCACTCCCAGCTTGTCGAGCGCGCCCACGAGCTGTTGTGTGTAGGGGCCCGGGCCGTCGTCGAAGGTGAGCGCCACCTCGTTGCCGTGCGACCCCCCGCTTGTGACCGCGGGCGTGTAGGCGAGCACGGAGTTGACCGCGTTTTCTTCGGCCTTGGCGGTGGCGGCCGCGCGTTGGACCGGGGTCAATGGCGGGGTTGCCAGGTGGCGCTTTGCCGACGTGGGATGCGGCGCGGTGGGGCTTTTGTGAGAGATCAGCGCCGAGATAAGTACCGCCAGCAGCACTACCACAAGCACTCCGGCGCCGGCGCGCCGGCGGCGAAATACCTGATTCGCGCTCCCGCGTGGTTCAAAGTTCCCACTATCGACGTCTCCGCTGCTGTGCAGATGCGAGCCGCCCCCTTTCGGAGCGGTCGTCTGGAGCTCGTCGCTGGTCGCACCAGGAGCGGTCGTCTGAGGCTCGTCGCCTGTTCCCTCGGGATTGGCCGTCGTAGTGCGGTTTGCCTGGGAGCGCTCCTCCCATGTCCAGTCCCAACGAGTCATGCGCGTCTATTTTGACTGTGTGATTCCGTTTTGGATCTCCATCGGCGTGCTGTCACTGTGCCAAGGCCTGGTCGTGAGCCTGCCGCGCGCATGGTCTCCGGCGTGGATGGCACGCCTGCACAGCCGTCTCTGGGCGCTGGTGCCGGTGCTCTCGATCGTTGGGTTCGTGGCTGTGGGCTCCCTCGCCGAGGAGGGCAGCGCGCAAGCGCTCACGTATATCGCGCTCGGTGGGGTCCCCGCGCTCGCCGCGCTCGCGCTCGGTTGGCTGATGCGCTGGTCTCGCCCCGCCCTGGCGCTGCTGGTGGTGCCGCTGTTCGTCTTGGCGTGGACTGACCGTGGCGCGCTCGCCGGACAGGGTGCCGGCGTGCTGCTCTCGGCGCTCAGCTGCGTGGCCCTGGGCGCGCTGATCGCAGGAGCGACACCGGCTCGCTGGCTTGCGCTCGGGATCGTGGCCATGGCCTGCGTTGATACGGCGCTTGTGGTCTCTGACCTGTTGCAGGCGCCGAACAATGCTCTCAACGCGGCGCATCCCGTGGGCGGGCTGCCGCGTCTGCAGGCCGAGGTCTTCGGCTCGGCGGTGATGGGGTATGGAGATCTGTTCGTTGCCGGGGTGCTCGGGGGCCTGCTCGCCGTGGCGACAGACCGCTCCCGGCAGTTGACGGGCGCTCTGCTCGTCGCACTGTTGGCGGTGACTTTCGATTTCCTGTTCTTCGTGGTCGACGAGCTGCCGGCGACGGTGCCCGTGGCGAGCGCGCTGCTGATCATCGTCGGGGCGAGCCGCCGCCACCGGATCAGACCAGTGGTAGCTCGTCTGCCTCGGAGGGCTCGCGCCGCTCGCGCGCCGACGCCCCCTTAGAAGCTCCGTCGCCTGGTCGCCCGTGACGCGCACGGATCATTGGCGGCTCGTGTGCTGATCGCTCGCGTACCGGCTCCTGCATCGGTGGTTTGTGTGGCCCAGCCGCCTCTAGCTCGTCTAGCGTTAGCTCGTCCGGCGCTAGCTCAGCCGGCTCTAGCTCGTCTGGCGCTAGATCGAGCCTCACGGTCGGCGCCTGCGCGCTTGCCTCGATCGGCATGGGCTCGGGCATCTCGCGCCCTGAGGAAGCTCCCAGCTCGGCGATCTCCCTCACCTTCGGCGCCAGGCGCGTATCGAATGAGCGGGCCGCTTGGTTGTAGGCGTCCACGGCCGAGTTCAGCTGGCGTCCGAGCTTCGCGATCGGGTCCACGAAGATCGCCAGGCGCCGGTGAAGCTCGCGGCCGGTCTCGGCGATCTGGCGGGCCGATTCCGCTATCTGCTCCTGGCGCCAGCCGTAGTGCACGGCGCGCAGCAGCGCGATCAGGGTGGTCGGCGTAGCCATCAACACCTGCTGGTGCACCCCGTACTCGATCAACCCTGGGTCCTCGGCAAGCGCCGCTTGGTAAATGCCGTCGGAGGGCACGAACATCACGACGAGATCGGGAGTCCCCTCGAACTGGCGCTGATAGCCCTTGGAGGCGAGCTTGGTGATGTGCTCGCGCGTCTGGCGAGCGTGGCGCGCCATCTGCACTGCCCGCTCATCGTCGGTCTGGGCCTCCAAGTGCGCGAGATAAGCATCGAGTGGGACCTTCGAGTCCACCACGATCACCTTCTCCCCCGGGAGCTTGACGAGCACGTCTGGGCGCAGCGCCCCGTCTTCTGAGCGCACGGTGCTCTGCTCGAGGAAGTCGCAGTGCTCGATCATGCCGGCCATCTCGATCACGTTGCGCAACTGGATCTCACCCCACGAGCCGCGCGTATTGGGCCGCTTCAGCGCCGAGACGAGATTGCCGGTCTCCTGACGCAGCCCGCCCACGCCCTCGTGCAACTGGCGCACCATGCTCGCCAGTTCACCCTGGGCCTGCTTGCGCTCGCGCTCCAGGCGACCGATCTCGTGCTCGACTCGGCCGAGCTTCTCGTTGACGGGCCCCACGAGGCCCTTGAGCTCCTCCGCGCGCTTGGCCATCTCCCCGGACGCGCGCTCCTCCTCGGCGCGACGTTGGTCGGTGAGCCTTTGCGCGAGCGAGTCCCCGGTCTGCTTGAGCACATCGGCGGAGATCGACTTCATTTCGTCGCGCATCCGCTCGCGGCTGTCAGCCGAGATCGCATTGAGCTGCTCGCGCATGCGCTCGCCACCGGAGCGCGCGAGCGCCATTGCGACCGCGGCGCCGGCCACGGCGCCGACGACAAAGCCGACTATTGCCACAAGAACGAACAAAGATCCTCCCTATCCACGAGCATGTCCTACAAGGTGACATCGGATCCGGACGGCGAGGTCTACGATGACGCCGTGAGCACGATCGAGGCACAACTCAGTCACCGCGACGCAGATGTCGGTGGGGGAGTGCGACTGCACTATGTCGAGGCGGGGGAGGGGCCGCTTGTGGTGCTGCTCCACGGCTTCCCGGAGTTCTGGTATTCCTGGCGCCGTCAGATAGCTCCCTTGGCTCAGGCGGGCTACCACGTGGTCGCGCCCGACATGCGCGGCTATGACCTGTCGGACAAGCCGCGGAGTTGGCGTGCATATGACGCAGGGCTGTTGGCGGATGACATCGCTGGGCTCATACGGAGCTTCGGTGAGAAGGACGCATATGTGGTTGGACACGACTGGGGCGCCGCGGTGGCGTACACGGTGGCGATGAGCCATCCCGAGGTGGTGCGGCGTCTGGCGATCCTCAACGTGCCCCACACCGCTCGGATGCAGGAAGGGTTCAGGACGCTCAAGCAGTTGCGCAAGAGCTGGTACATGTTCTTCTTCCAGATCCCGAAGCTGCCCGAGTACCTGATCGGGCGAGACAACTTCTCCTTTGCCAAGCGCTCGCTGCGCTCGGACTCCAAAGAGGCCTTCAGCGACGAGGACCTCGAGCGCTATGTCGAGGCCTGGTCCCAACCTGGCGCGCTGACGGGAATGATCAATTACTACAGGGCTGCCCTGCGCCGCTCGCCGCGTAAGACGCTCGCCCAGATGCGGCCGATCGAGGCGCCCACGATGGTGATCTGGGGAATGCTCGATCGCCACCTCGGCAGCGAGCTGGCCGAACCGGCACCTGAGTGGGTCCCGAACGTGCGCATGGAGCGCATACCCGAGGCGACCCACTGGGTCCAGCACGACGCGCCCGAGCGCGTCAACGAGCTGCTGATCGATTTCATGGGCGAGGGTCGTTCCTAGCGGCATCTCGCCGCGGGATGGCCTGCTACGTCGCTTGCCCCGCGTACGCGTGAGCGGCAAAGCGCTTTATGGGTAGGGGTGCGGCGGCGAGCTGTACTTCAGGACTGCGCTGGGCGTGGTGCGGCATCGGCACGCGCGAACGGCACGATCTCGCGTAGCGCGAGCAGACCCAGCAGAGCCACAAGCAGGCACGTGATCGCACCCACGCCCAGTCCCGCGCGAGCGCCTGCTTGGGCCATCACCCAGCCGATGATCGGTCCGCCGATCGGGGTGGACCCCTGGAAGGCCACGAACCACAGCGACATCACGCGACCGCGCATCGACGGTGCCGAGGCGAGCTGCAGCGTCGAGTTGCCGGTTGCCATGAACGAGATGCTCGCCCAGCCTACGAGTGCCAGCGCCACCAGCTCGACGGGCAGGGTGGGGGCCAACGCCGCGAGCATGATCACAGCCCCGAATGCCCCCGAGGCGACCACGAGCGTGCGCAGGCCAGTGCGTCCCACCGCGGCCACCAGCAGTCCGCCGACGACCGCGCCCGCGCCCATCGCGGCGGTCATGAAGCCGTAGCCGGCGGCGCCCACGTGCAGGCCCTGGCGAGCCATCACCGGGAGAGTCACCTGGAACTCATAGGCGAACATTCCCGCGAGCGCCATCATCAGCAGCGGGATCGCCAGATCGCGATTGTGGCGTATGTAGCTCAGGCCCTCGCGCAGCTGTCCCGGCCCGCGCTCGGTGGGGGGGCTCGGCTCAAGCGCGGTGAGGTCGAGTGTCAGCAAGGAGGCGATCACAGCGGCGAAACTTGCCGCGTTGGCCAGGAAGCACACGCCCTCGCCGACCGTCGCTATCAACAGACCGGCGATCGCGGGGCCGATCGTGCGGGCGACGTTGACGAGCACCGAGTTCAGGCTCACGGCGTTGCGCAGGTGCTCGGGCCCGACCATCTCGAGCATGAACGACTGGCGCGCTGGGTTCTCGAAGGCGCTGTTGAGGCCGAGCAGCATCGCGAGCACACCGATCTCCCAGATGCGTACGGCTCCGGTGACCGTGAGTAGCCCCAGCACGAGCGCCTGCAAGCCCATCGCGCTCTGCAGCCACACCATCAGGCGGCGCTTGTCCACGCGGTCGGCGATCACGCCGCCGTATGGCCCGAGCAGCAGGATCGGCAGCGTTTGCAGCGCCACGATCAGCCCGAGCGTGGTGGCCGAGCCGGTCAGCGTCAGCACGAGCCACGCCTGTGCCGCCATCTGCATCCACGTGCCGCTCAGCGAGATCGCCTGGCCGGCGTAGTAGCGGCGATAGTTGGGGATCTCAAATGCTTTGAAGGTGGTGCGTCCCACTCCGAGCAAGCGCGTCACGGGCGCCCGCCGGGGATCTGCTCGGCAAGTGCCTCGAGCACCGGCAGTGCGCTCCACAGCAGCTCGCGCTGCTCCTCGCTGAGCTTTGCCATGTGCTCCTGCAGCGCCTCGGTACGCTCGCGGTGGATGCGCTTGCGCAAGCGCTGTCCGGCCGGTGTCGCCCGCACCAGCGCCGCGCGCTTGTCCTCGGGGTCTGACTCACGATTGATCAGTCCCGAATGGCACAGCTGCGCGGTGATGCGCGAAAGCATCGTCGGGTTGATGCCCTCGATCTCGGAGATCTCCGACAGCCCGAGCGGGCCGAGACGGACGACCGTGAACAGCACGGAGGTCTGCGACGGCGTCAGTCCCGAGCCCGCCACCGTCGGGCGCAGTCGCCGCGAGAGCCTGCCTATCACGGCCCGCAGGCGGGTGGTGGGATCGCTGTCGGTCGTCAGGCCAATCATCTCCAATAATTGCTTGCTGGCAAGCACTATAGAAGACTTGCTCGTGCGTCCGGCCGACTTGCTCGTGCGTCCGGCCGAGTCTCCCGAGGCCTGGCGCTTGGCCAAGATGTCTGCTGCTCGTGGCTCCCCGCCCGCGGCCGGCGATAGGCTGATCTGTGTGACGGTCCTGCCCTCAGGCGAGCAGTTCGAATTGATTAGCGGCACGCAGCGGGTGGTGATCGTCGAGGTGGGGGCCGGCGTGCGCGAATACGCGGTCGCCGGGCGGGAGGTGCTGCAGCCGTATGGGATCGAGCAGATGTGCGACGGCGCCCACGGCGCCCCGCTGATCCCGTGGCCCAACCGGCTCGCCGACGGTCAGTATCGCTTCGACGGCGTCGATCATCAACTCGCGCTGAGCGAGGCCCCCAAGCACAATGCGATCCACGGCCTCTTGCGCTGGCGCTCATGGCAAGCGTTCGAGCGGGAGGCCAATCGGATTGTCATGAGCACCAGACTGCATCCGCTGCCGGGCTACCCGTTCGCATTGGACGTTTCGGTTGCCTATGAGCTGAGTGAGGACGGACTCGAGGTGGCCACCACCGCGGTGAACGTCGGCGAGCGAACGTGTCCCTACGGGGCCGGCCAGCACCCCTACCTCTCACCCGGCGACGGCTCGATCGACGACTGCTTTCTGGAGCTGCCCGCGCGAACGCGCGTGCTCACCGATGACGAGCGTCAGCTGCCGAGCGGCAGGGAGCCGGTGCGGGGCACCAGTTTCGATTTCTCGAGCCCGCGGCGGTTGGGCGACACTCGCATCGACTCGGCGTTCACCGATCTCACGCGAGACGCGGCCGGCCAAGCCGTCACCAGGCTCTCGAGCCCAGACGGCCGTCACGTGGAGCTATGGGTGGACGAGCACCATCCGTTCATCGAGCTCTACACCGGTGACACGCTCGCGCCTTCCCGTCAGCGACGGGGCTTGGCTGTGGAGCCGATGACGTGCGCCCCGAATGCGTTTCAGAGCGCAGACGGGCTGGTGAGGCTCGACCCAGGGCAGTCGTTGACCACTCGTTGGGGCGTGCGGCTCGTGTGACTGGCAGCCCGACCACGGGCAATGCTTATCCAAATACGGCTACTGAGCCCGACCCTTGGACGAACCTGCACTCGCGAGAGGGCAGGCCTGTCGGCTCCGCTAAGAGACAGGCGCTGGCTGGATGTCGTGTCCTTGAACCCCAGCCGCCGCGTACGCATCGAACCCGTCGAGTGTCTCCGCCGCAAGCAGCGCTTGGGCGAGACTCTCAAGCTGCGCACGGTGCTCGGTGAGCAGCTGTGTCACTTCACCGTGGGCCTGCTCCACCAGCTTGCGCACTTCCTCATCGACCAGTCGCTGGGTCTGCTCGGAGGTGACATTCATCCCCGGCAGCATCGGCTGGTCATCGCCGGGAAGCAGTGTGATCGGACCAAGCGCCTCGCTCATTCCCCAGCGCCCCACCATCTGCCGGGCAATCGCAGTGAGCTGCTGGATGTCGGACTCAGCGCCGGTCGTGATCGTGCCATAGACGACCTCCTCGGCCACGCGACCGCCCAGCGCCACGCGAATCTTGGCTTGCAGGTCCTCGGAGGAGTAGGACACGCGGTCGGCGTCGGGTGTTGAGAGCGTCACCCCGAGCGCCATGCCCCTGGGAATGATCGACACCTTGCGCACCGGATCGGCGCCCGGGGTGAGCATTCCCACAAGCGCGTGCCCCGACTCGTGGTAGGCGGTCCGCTCGCGGTCGGCCGGGGAGAGCAGGATCCCGCGAGGGGAGCCCAACATGATCTTCTCCAAAGAATCGGTGAAATCCGCCATCTCGACCTTCTTGTGCTCGCGACGCGCGGCCAGCAGGGCAGCCTCGTTGGCGAGGTTCGCGAGGTCGGCGCCGACCATGCCGGGAGTGCTCGCCGCCAGCGCGTCGAGATCGACGCTCTCAGAAAGCGGGATCGAGCGTGTGTGCACTTGCAGGATTTCGCGCCGGCCACTGCGATCTGGAGCCTGCACCGCTACCCGGCGGTCGAAGCGGCCGGGTCGCAGCAGCGCCGAGTCCAGCACGTCCGGGCGGTTGGTGGCGGCCAGCACGATCACCGCCTCGGAGCTTTCGAAGCCGTCGAGCTCGGTGAGGATCTGGTCGAGCGTCTGCTCGCGCTCGTCGTTGGCGCCGGTGACCGACACCGACCCCTGGCGCGAGCGCCCGATGGCGTCGAGCTCGTCGATGAAGATGATCGCGGGTGCCGCCTCCTTGGCCTTTACGAACAGGTCGCGCACTCGCGAGGCGCCGACGCCCACGATCGCCTCGATGAACTCCGACGCGGAGATCGAGAAGAAGGCGGCGTGGGCCTCGCCGGCCACCGCGCGCGCGAGCAGCGTCTTGCCCGTGCCGGGTGCACCTGAGAGCAGGACGCCGTGGGGCATACGGCCGCCCAGGCGTCCGTAGCGATCGGGATTGCGCAGAAAGTCCACGATCTCCGAGAGCTCTGACTTGGCATCGTCGATGCCGGCGACGTCCTTGAAGGTGATGCGGATCTTGGCGGGGTCGGCACGCCGTGCTTGGGAGCGTCCGAAATTGCCCAGTGCGCCCATCGCCCCGCCGCCCTTGGCGGCACGGCGCGCGATCAAGATGAACAACCCGACTATCAGCAGCGTCGGGCCGAAGCCGAGCAGCAGCTCGCCCAGCAACGATGTGCTCTGCGCGGTGGACTTGGCGTTTACTTCGACTCCCTTTTCCTGTAGCAGCGCGGCGAGCTGGCTGCCGTTCCAAAAGCTCGGAACCTCGGTGGCGAACAGCGTTGTTGGCGTTGCCTTCTTATCAGTGGAGGGGTAGCGCTGCTTGGTCTTGAGAGTGCCTTGGATCGTGTCGCCCTTGGAGGAAATCGACTTGACCTGGCTGGCCTTTACCTGTTCGAGGAAGTAGGGGTTGAACGACACCGTCACTCGCGGCTGGCTCGAGGCGGGCGCGAACAGCAGGACGGACAGCCAGTTGATCGCGATCAGGATCACTACGAACCAGATGAACCCCCGTGTGCGGTGTGCCGGAGGACCCTTCGGCGCCTGCTCGGGCATCCCGCGCCCGTCTGGCGCGGGCGCTACGTGCCAACCGCGCTTGTCGCGTGGCATCGGAGGATGTGCGTCGGCTCGGCTGGAGCCCGCGCGCTCGGGATTGCTTGAGGGCTGATCGGGCACGATGCAGATGCTACGCGCCGATGGGCGTCGGTACCCGTGTCACCGCTGCCAAGGGTCATAGTAGAAACCCGCACTCCGCCCAAGGCCGCTCCCGGATGTCAGCTGGGAGAGCGGCATCTAACCTGATAGTCGATCGGAACAAGGAGCGGAAAAGGAGCCATAACGATGTTCAGGAACGTGCTCGTGGGAGTGGACGGCAGGCAGGGGGGACGCGACGCGATCGCACTTGCCTTGCATCTCACCGACTCGGACAGTGCTCCGACGCTCGCCAATGTGCACAGCGGGGCGATGCGCTCCGTCGATGCGGTATCGCCTGGAGCGCTCTCGGCTGACAGGGATCGCTCGCACAAGCTGCTCGACGAAGAACGTGAGCATGCCGGGATACAGGCGGAGCTTGTCAGCGTCGTGTCCCGTAGTCCTGGACGAGGCTTGCATCAGCAGGCCGAGGAGCAGGACACCGACCTGATCGTGGTCGGCTCGTGCAGTCGCGGCGTCTTCGGGCGGACGATGCTCGGCGACGACACACGAGCCGCGCTGAACGGCGCGCCGTGCGCGGTAGCTGTTGCCTCCCAGGGCTATGCGGAGAACCCTCGGCCGATCGCCAAGGTGGGGGTGGGCTACGACAGCTCGCCCGAGAGCAAGACGGCGCTTGCGGCAGCTCAGGACCTCGCGGCGTCCACGCGGGCAAGCGTTGTCGCTCTGGAAGTAGTCTCCATCCCAACATATGCGTATACGGGGTTGATGCCACCCGCGCTCGGCGAGAGCATCGACGCGCTGCTCAAGGAGGCGACGAGCCGCATGCGCTCACTGCCCGACGTCGAGGGTCGCGCCGTCTACGGCCTCGCGGGTGAGGAGTTGGCCGCCTTTGGCAAGGATCTCGACCTTCTGATCGTCGGCTCACGCGGTTACGGGCCGGTTAAGCGGTTGGTGATGGGCAGCACATCCGATTATCTGGAGCGTCACGCCCACTGCTCGTTGTTGGTGCTGCCGCGCGTTGCCGGGGATTGAGCGCGCTCGCCTGACCGCGCGGACTCGCGTGCGGCTTTCGCCGCTGAGTTGAGGCTTGGGCCAGGGGCTGCCTGGTCTGCCCCGCGGGCACGCTACCGGGCAGGTGAAATAACGCGACGGTCACAATGTGGCCACGCCACGGTCACAAAGTGGCTTTTTGCGGCGATTACGGTTGGCGCGTGCGCATCCCTATATCCCGGACATGAGTCTGTGCAAAGGAGACCGTAATGACGAAGCGTTCTGGCCCGCAGGTGGTTGCTCGTGTGGCAGCCACAATCCTTGCGTCGAGTGCGCTGGGAGTGGCATTCGACGCGCCCGCGCAAGCAGACGGAGGGCATTTCCCCTCGCCCGGCGGCGGGCACTCGGCACTGATGCCGGGCAACCTGCTGCTCAGCCGCAGCGTCTATGAAAACGACCCAAACCTGCAGGCAGGCGTCACCGAGCTGCCGGCAGGTTGCGTGACAGGCTGCACGCTCGCCACGGCCGGAGGCGCCTACCCGGAAGTGTGGAACAACGTGCTCACGGACGAAAACTTTGGCGTAACTTCAAAGATCTTCCTCGACCAGCTCACACCGTGGGGAACGCCGGTCAGCACTTTGCAGGTGCCAAACAGCACCGAGCCAGGCGTCTCCTCGGGCTCCGATCAGATGGTGACCAGCTTCTCCTCGAAGTCCGAACTGGCGCTCAACCTCTCCACGCGCGGCAACAACGTCACGTTCATGGGCTATCTGTCCCCGGTCGACACGCTCGACGTCTCCAACTCCAACACTCCGGACGCGATCGACCCGACCAATCCGGTCACGGGCGCCTATTACCGTGTGGTGGCACAGTTGAACGCTCAGGGCCAGTTCCAGTTCACCAAGACCAACGCCTACAGCGGCAACAACGGTCGCGCGGCGATCCTCAGCGAAGAACACGGCGCGCACGTGGTCTACATGGCGGGCAACGCCGGCAACGGCGCCAACCCACAGCCGGCTGGAGTGGTCGTCGGCACGGGCGCACAGATCCTCAAGCCCTCGCGCGAACCAGTGCCGGAGCTCCTGCAAGAACCAGGATTCCCGACCCCAGTGGGCAGCTTCAACGTCACCCAGCTCGGCGACAAGGCGGACAAGATCGGCAAGGACACAAACTTCCGTGGCTTGACGATCTTCAACAATGTCGTCTACTACACAAAGGGCAGCGGCAGCAACGGTGTCAACACCGTCTACTTCCTGGACACGACGGGCAAGGCTTGCCCGAACGGCGTGGGACTCCCGGCGGCAAACGCGAAACTGCCTTCGTGGCCGCTTGCCTACAACCCCGAAGAGTTGGTGGCCGAAGGCCTAAAGCCCAACAACATGTGCGTCCTGGAGGGCTTCCCGACGGCTCTGGCGAAGAAGGCGACATCGTTCCCGTTCGGCATCTGGTTCGCCAACGCGAACACGCTGTATGTCGCCGATGAGGGCAACGGCGAAAACGCATACTCGACAACCACGAACGAATACAACGAAGCAGCCGCACAGACGGGCGCCGGTCTGCAGAAGTGGGTCTTCAACTCGACGGCAGGGGAATGGCAGCTCGCCTACACCTTGCAGAACGGTCTGAACCTGGGCAAGCCCTACACGGTGCCCGGCTACCCCACCGGCAACAATGCAGCCACGGATTTGCCGTGGGCGCCGGCAACCGACGGCCTACGCAACCTCGACGGTCGCGTGAACCCCAACGGGACGGCCACGGTCTGGGCGATCACCTCGACGGTTAGCGGCGATGGTGACGAGGGCGCCGACCCGAACAAGCTGGTGGCGATCACCGATCAGCTGGGAGCAACCGCACTTCCGGCCTCGGAGAGCTTCGGCACGGTGCGGGCGGCTGCCAGCGGCGAAGTGCTGCGCGGCATCTCGTTCGCGCCGGGGACGGGTGCCCAGCAGGGCAGCCACTATCAGGGCGGTGGCTTCTCCGAGCACAGCTACGGCGGCCGCTAGCAAGTACGAGTAGCGCAAGTAGCGAATAGCAAGCGGGGTGGCTGCGCTGGAGCGTCCAGCGCAGCCACCCCGCTGCACGTTTGTGAGTCTGCGGAGGCCTCTTCGCGTAGCCCACCCGGACAGTCCTCGAGGCCGCGTACTTGGGTTCCATCGAGGCGGCCTCTATTATTGTAAATGTCGATCAAGATTATTGCCTTTGTCCCGGTGTGAGTTGTCCGGGCTGCGACAATGCACCAACCAAACAGGGCGCACCGAAAGGACACGAGCATGACTCTGCAACTAGGCGACCTCGCCCCCGATTTCGAGGCGCAGACCGACCAGGGACCGATCCACTTCTACGACTGGATCGACGGCTCCTGGGCGGTGCTGTTCTCCCACCCCAAGGACTTCACACCGGTCTGCACGACAGAGCTCGGCTATATGGCCAAGATCAAGCCTGAGTTCGATCGTCGTGGCGTGAAGATCATCGGCCTCTCGGTCGACCAGTCGAGCAAGCATGACCAGTGGGCGCGCGACATCGAGGAGACCCAAGGCTACGCGCCCAACTACCCGATCATTGGCGACGGCGACTTCAACGTCTCCAAGCTGTACGAGATGCTGCCGGCAAGCGCCGAGGGCGATTCGGACACGCGCACTCCGGCAGACAACCAGACGGTGCGCAACGTGTTCGTGATCGGCCCAGACAAGAAGATCAAGCTGATCCTCGTCTACCCGATGAGTACCGGGCGCAACTTCGACGAGGTGCTACGTGTGATCGACTCGCTGCAGCTCACCGCCAGCCACAAGGTCTCGACACCGGTCAATTGGCAGCCGGGAGAGGATGTGATCATCTCCGGGTCCGTCTCCGAGGAGGAGGCGAAGGCCACCTATCCAGACGGGTGGGAGACGCCAAAGCCCTACATCAGGATCGTGCCGCAACCGAGTTGAAGATGCCGGTCACGGACGCCCGCGCTCGTAGACGTCTCTGAACACAGGCGATCCGGGGTGCCCTGTGACTAGCTCGACCCACGCAACTCTGCAGTCCGGCGAGTCTGCAGAGCGTGGTCGAGCGGCCCGTCAGGCCGTGCCCCGGTCGGTTCACGGCGACTGGTTTCCAGCTGCGGACCGGCCCGATCCCGTCTCCGTGCTCGCGGCCCAGGCGGCCTCGCGCGTGCAGGAGCTCGTCCCGATCCGCTATGGGCGGATGCTTGTCTCGCCGTTCACGTTCTACCGCGGTGCCGCGGCCGTGATGGCGGCCGACCTCGCGGCCACGCCTGATTCGGGCATCGTCGTGCAGGCCTGTGGCGACGCCCACATCTCGAACTTCGGCGGGTTTGCCGCGCCGGATCGCAGGCTCGTGTTCGGCCCCAACGACTTTGACGAGACCCTGCCAGGCCCGTGGGAGTGGGACGTCAAGCGCATGGCCGCAAGCGCCGAGATCGCCGGCCGTGACATCGGCCTGTCCCCAGATCTCCGCCGCTGGATCGTGCGCGACTGCGTGCGTGAGTACCGCGAGGGCATGCGCGGCTTTGCTGGCGAGAGCCATCTCGACGTCTGGTATGACCGTCTCACCGCCAGCGAATTGGTCGAGCGCTTCGGCGGGCGGCTCGGCGCCAAGGGGCGGATCGTGTTCGCCAAGCCGTTCGCCAAGGCACGGCGCAAGACGAGCCTGCGAGCTGTCAAGAAGCTCACCGAGCGCGTCGACGGCGAGCTGCGCTTTCGCAGCGTACCGCCGCTGCTGGTTCCGCTGCGCGAGCTGTTTGAGCCAGGGGACGCTCGTGACGAGAGCGACTACGTTCGCGAGTTGCTGGACGAGTACGCCGCCAGCCTCGACGTGGACCGGCGCTACCTGTTCGGGACCTATCGGTTCGTGGACATGGCACGCAAGGTAGTCGGCGTCGGCAGCGTCGGTACGCGCGCATGGGTCTTTCTGCTCGTCGGCCGCGACGGTAAGGATCCGCTCGTGTTGCAAGCAAAGGAGGCGCAGCCCTCAGTGCTCGAGCCCTACCTTGGCGCGAGCGAGTTCGAGAACCACGGCGAGCGAGTCGTACAGGGCCAGCGGATCTCACATGCAGCGAGTGACACCTTCCTTGGCTGGCAGCGCAGCGAGGGCCTGGATGGTCAGGAGCACGACTTCTATGTCCGCCAGCTCTGGGACTGGAAGGCGTCCGCTGACCTGTCGACGATGAGCGAGATCGGCCTACATGCGTACACGCGAGCCTGTGGGTGGTCTCTGGCCCGTTCCCATGCCCGCTCCGGCGACCGACTCGCGATCGCCGCATACATGGGCGCCGGCTCGGGATTCGACAAGGCGATCGCCCGTTTCTCAACGGCGTATGCGGATCAAAACGAACTCGACCACCAGGGATTGGCGGACGCCGTGGCCGCGGGTGAGGTCGCGGCCACGCTCGGCGTCTGACCTCGTCCTACTGCGTCTGGCTCGCCTTACTTAACCGCCTGCCCCTTGGCGTTGACGGCGTACCACTTGCCGCCAAACTGCTTCGCGCCGACATATGAGACCAAGGTGGGTGCGGCTTCATAGATGTAGAGCGGATGACCTGCGTAGGTGACCTGGCGAGCTAGTCACGACGCATGGCCGAGAACTCATCGGTCTCGTTGCAAGGAGGGAGAGCATTGTGCGGGTAGGTGAAGAACACGTTGATCGTGCCGCCGGCGTGGGTTGGCGTGTTGAACTCACCCTTGAGCGTATAGCGCGGGTTGATGCCCGAGTTGTTCATGACGGTCTCGCCGTCAAAGCGTCCGCTTGCGATGACCAGCGTCGGAAAGTCGAAGAAGAGCGGTTCGTCGTCGGGTGGACCGCAGTTGACGGTCCCTTGGAAGTCGGTCCTCAGCCCGGTCAGCTTCTCACCGTTGGGTGAGACCTTGAAGCTGAGCGTAAACGCGCCGACATCGCCTGAGTAGGCGCCCGGCCTTGGCTTGACCGGCGACTTCGCCGCGGCCACGCCGCCACCGACGGCAGCGATGGCCACCGCGAGCAGCGCCACAGCCAGGATGTGGGGGGTGCCTCCGAACAGAGTTTGCTGTACGGGACTGTTCGGCGATCGGTTGGCATCGTCCATGCTGATCTCCTTCAGGTGACGTCGGCTCGTGTTGCGGAAGGGTGTGGCGCAGGCGTGAGAATAAGCAAGTCTGCGCCTGGGTGGGCGCCGGTAGAGGCCCTTTGCAATATGACAACCTGGCGCTATGAATCGGCGGTCGAGCGGATGTATGGATCGCCGTGATCGAGCTATCAATTACTCTGATCTTGAAATGAGCGAACCGGTAAACACAGCAATTGCCTCCGTGGCAAGCAATCCGTCGGCGTTCGCAGCGCCGACGCTTTGCGAGGCCTTTCAGCGGACCGCGGCCGAGCGTGGCGACAGCGTCGCCCTTAGAACTCCGGGTGATGTCATCTCGATTACTTGGACGGAGTACGCCAAGCGCGTACAGCGGCTTGCCGCCGGTCTTGCGTCGCTTGGCGTGGGCCGCGGCGACACGGTGGGGATCATGCTGGTGAACCGCCCGGAGTTCCACTTGGTCGATACCGCCGCGCTACACCTGGGCGCGACGCCGTTCTCTGTCTACAACAGCTCGACGGCGGATCAGATCGCCCATCTGTTCGGCAATGCATCGAATCGCGTCGTGATCACCGAGAGCGGGTTTCTTCCCGTGGTCCAGACGGCAATCGCGGACGGCGTCGAAGTGGAGCACGTCGTGCTCGTCGATGACGAGCGGCCGGAGATGATCTCGCTGGAGGCTCTGGAGGAGATGGGCGAGCCGACGTTCGACTTCGAGGCGACGTGGCGCTCGGTGGCCGCTGAGGACGTGGCGACGCTGATCTACACCTCGGGTACCACCGGCCCACCCAAGGGGGTTCAGCTCACTCACTCAAACATGTTGGCGCAGATGCGGGCGATGCAGGAGCGGCTGCCCGCTACGCAAGGTGGGCGGACGATCTCATATCTGCCCTCCGCTCACTTGGCCGATCGCTGGTCCACGCACTATCAAAGCTCCATCGGGCTCGGCTACACCCTGACCTGCGTCAGCGACGCGCGCGCGATTGCTACCCATCTGCCCGAGGTCAGGCCGTCGACTTGGGGAGCAGTGCCGCGGGTCTGGGAGAAGATCAAGGCCGCGCTCGAGGCACAGGGCATCGCCGACCCGACAGTTCTCTCAGGGCAACAGCGCGCGGGGATTCGAGCGATGCTTGGGCTAGATCGGTGCGAGTGGCTGATGGTTGGCGGCGCGCCTACCGCTCCGGAGCTGCTTCGCTACTTCCACGACCTCGGCCTGCCCATCTGTGAGGTGTTCGGTATGTCCGAGTCATCCTGCGTTGTGACATGCAGCCCGGTCGATCGGATCAAGATCGGTACCTGCGGGCCTTCGATCCCCGGAGTCGAGTTGAGGTTGGGCGAGGACGACGAGTTGCTCGTGCGCGGCGAGATCGTGATGGCGGGCTACCGCGGCGACCCCGAGCGCACCCGTGAGGCGATCGATGAGGACGGTTGGCTGCACACAGGCGACATCGCCACGATCGACAACGACGGCTACGTCACGATCGTGGATCGCAAGAAGGAGCTGATCATCAACGCCGCGGGCAAGAACATGTCGCCGGCGAACATCGAGGCCAGGCTGAAGAGCGCCCACCCGCTGATCGGACAGGCGTGCTGCATCGGGGACAAGCGTCCCTACAACTGCGCGCTGATCGTGCTCGATCCCGATGTGTGCGCCGCGTTCGCCTCAGAGCACGGGCTCGCAGATGCCTCGCCTCGCGAGTTGGCTCACGACGAGCTAGTGCAGAGCATCATCGCTGCTGCTGTCATCAAGGCCAACAGCCATCTCTCGCGTGTGGAACAGATCAAGCGACATGCGATCATGTCTTGCGACTGGCTACCCGGTGGCGATGAGCTGACACCGACGATGAAGCTCAAGCGTAAGCCGATTGGCGAGAAGTACGCAGCGGATATAGAGGCGCTTTATGCGGGTGAGTGACGAGCATCGCCTCGCGTATCGCTCGATAGCTGGGCCGCCGCCGAGCCTGGGGGTCGGGCATGTCGGGGGCAAGAACCTCAACTTAGACTTCATTTTGCGGCTGGCAGATCTCCAAATCCAACCCGCGCCGGTGGGGTGTCAGCCTCGCTTGCCGTCGCTCGTGGAGGATCATGGTGCGAGTCGATAACGGTGGCATTGGCATTGAGTATGAGGTGACCGGCGAAGGCCGGCCCGTGGTGCTCCTCCACGGCTTTCCCGACTCCGGCCGTCTGTGGCGTCACCAGGTAACGGCACTGGCCGACGCGGGGTTCAAGGTGATCGTTCCTGACTTGCGGGGATATGGCAAGTCCGACAAGCCGGCAGACGTTGGCTCCTACGCACTGCCATTGCTGGTCACCGATGTGCTTGCGGTGATGGGAGACGCCGGCGTCGAACAGGCCCATGTGGTTGGACACGACTGGGGGGCGGCGGTCGCATGGGGGCTGGGGGCGATCGCAGGCGATCGCGTCGATCGTCTCGTTGCGCTATCGGTCGGTCATCCATCGACTTTTCTGGCGGGTGGCTTCGAGCAGCACGAGAAGTCGTGGTACATGCTGTTCTTCGGACACACGGGCATCGCCGAGCAGTGGCTGTCGGACGATGGCTGGGCCAACTTCCGCGCTTGGGGCAACCATCCTGACGCTGACGCGACGATCGCCGAGTTGGAGACGAACGAGTCCCTGACTCCTGGTCTGAACTACTACCGCGCCAACGCAACCGCAGAGTCCTTCGCGCAAGGCGGCCTAGTGCTTCCGCCCATCCAGGTGCCGACGATGGGCGTATGGAGCTCGGGTGACTTCGCCCTCACCGAGACCCAGATGACGAACTCGGCTGCGAATATCACTGCTCCGTGGCGCTATGAGCGGATCGAGGGTCCGGGGCACTGGATGCAGCTCGAGGCGCCTGAGGAGGTCAACCGGTTGCTGATTGATTTTCTGCCCGCCTGATCGCATCCGAGGGGGTGACCGGTTTGGCGCAACGATCGCTCCGTGCTCGGTGATGTGATCAAGACGATGGACGCCAACCTCTGGCCAGGGTCGTTTGGCCCACCTCGATCAGGTAGCCGTCAGGATCACGGATGTAGCAGCGTATCTCGGTCGCGTGCTTCTTCGGCGGCGTTAGGAATTCGGCGCCCCGCTCGCTCCACTCGGCGTACACCGCTTGGATGTCCGCAACCCGGATGTTGAGGAAACTGTTCACCCGATCTGGGTCGGGTGGCGTCTCGAGCGTGACGGTCGGCTTGTCGTCGGTCGGACCTCCTCCGACGTTGATGATGATCCAGCTGTTGGCTAGCGCTACGTACGTCACCTCGTCATTCCCCTCACTTGAGATGACGGTCCTGCCGCCAAGTACGTCGGTGTAGAAGCGGCGGGAACGCTCGACATCATCTGAAACGATGAAATGGGCCAAGACCATCTCGTGGTCGATGGTGCTCATGCTGACCTCCGTCGTTGGGATTGACTCCATAGTCGCGCCTTACACCGCACATCGCGTCCGTGTATGTCCCTGGTTTGCTGCCCGGCCCGTCGCGCGTTCGCCGCCCACCTCGCGCAGATCGCGCCCTACGACGAGGACTTCGACCCGGCGCTCAAGACGACCTCGAAAAGGCCCTGTACCAGACCGCCTGAATCTCTTGCGCGATCAGCCACCGGCCGAGTGCGCTGAGGTTCCTTCTACATCAGCTGGGCGTCTCGTTTGGCCTGGACGCTCGTCGTCGAGCGGGCCGGAGAACATTCGGCAAATTGTTCGGATGTGCCACGACTCGTGTCACGTAGGCATGTACGCGATCGCAAACAGATCGTAAGTTGCCAAAAGCCCGCTATTTGCAGGTATTTCCATGCGCCCGAGTGGACTCGAACCACCACGGGGAAATCTCCCCACAAGGCCCTCAACCTTGCGCGTCTACCAATTCCGCCACGGGCGCAGAGGGGGCGAGTATAGCCGTCGGCCCTTCTCTGGACTGCGTGCCCTTGATTCCGTCCAGGGGCCGCGCTACTGTACGAACACATGTTCGTTTTAGGACCCTATCCACACGACACGGGAGCCGTGCACACATGGATCTGACCAAGCGTCAGCAGGAGATCTTCGACTTCATCCGCAAATATTCGGCTAAGTACGGCTACCCGCCCACGGTGCGCGACATCGGCAAGGCGGTGGGGCTTGCTTCGTCATCCACTGTCCACGCCCATCTGGCCAACCTTGAGAAGATCGGTCTTTTGCGACGCGACCCGTCCAAGCCACGTGCCATCGAGCTGCTAGATCGGGCCGTGGGCAGCGCCGTTGACAGTGTGCGCAACATCGTTCGACCCGACAGCCTCCCGCTGCTTGGCTCGGTCGCCGCGGGCCAGCCGATTCTCGCGGAAGAGAACGTTGAGGAGTACGTGCCTGTTCCAAGCCTTGCCGGTGGCAGCGACGGCGACTATCTCCTGCGTATACGCGGCGAATCGATGAAGAACGCCGGCATCGTCGAAGACGATCTTGTCGTCGTGCATCAGCAGGACACCGCGCAACAGGGGGACATCGTTGTGGCTCTGCTCGGCGAGGAGGCCACCGTCAAGCGCTACTTCCGCGAGTCCGATCACATCCGGCTGCAACCCGAGAACGAGACCATGGAGCCGATCCGCACCAAGGAGGTCAAGGTGCTTGGACGGGTGGTTGGCTTGCTCAGGAGCATGTGATGAGCACCCTGCTGCTCGAGCGATCCCCCGCTCTCGAAGAGGGCTTCGCGCGCGAAGCGGACCGTGGACTGGACGGTGTGCTGTTGGCTGGGAAGACGCCCGCGCACGGCAGGCTTACGCTGGATGACCTCATCACCGGCGTGTGGGAGCGCCTTGCTGTGCGCGCCACCGTCAATTGTCCGGTCTGTGAGAGTCCGATGGCATCGAGCTCTCACGACGGTAGCGATGACCCACCGACGGGCGTTTGTATTGACTGCGGATCGAGGCTCTGCTGAGCGCGATCTGGTTCACGGGTCGCGCAGATCTTGAGCGTGGCTCCTCCGCCTGTTGAAGCCGGTCTGGTTGAGCCCAGACCGCGTCCGGTCGGAGGTTTTTCCCGTCCAGCTCTTCACATGGCCATTCGCGCACGCTACGGTGCCAGGGCAGGTCAAGCAGCCGCGGAGGCCACACGGTCTTCGAGGAAAGTCCGGACATCACAGGGCAAGGTGGTCGAGCTATCGACCCGGGGAAACCCGCGGGAAAGTGCCACAGAAACAAACCGCCGATGTCGGCCGTCCCACGTGAACGGCTGGCAGGCAAGGGTGAAATGGTGCGGTAAGAGCGCACCAGCGTCGCGGTGACGCGGCGGCTGGGCAAACCCCACCCGATGCAAGGCCAAACAGGATCGTTTGTAGGTTGCCCGCCGAGATCCAGGTAGGCCGCTCAGATGGATGGCTGCTCAACGACAGGATCCGGCTTACCGACCCGCTAAGGAAAAGCCCCGCTTCGGCGGGGCTTTTCTATGAGCTGACCCGGAACCAGCCACTCGGATCGTCTGCGCTACCGTCAAAGCCGCTCGGATGGGCCGCGTCTGGCGGGAGCCTGGACCTCCATCTCGACGCACACGCTCGGCCCGGCCGACGGCACTCCTATCGTGAGCCCCATGCTCACCACTCTCGGCGACGGCCTCAAGGACGCGTTCCTCATGGCCTGGACAGTGTGGTGGGCCTTGGTGCTCGGTTTCGCCATCTCGGCGATCGTGCAGGCGTGGGTTCCCCGGGAGAGGATCGAGCGCGCCCTCGGTGGCTCAGGAGCCAGACCTATCACGCTCGCCACAGGGCTCGGCGCTGCCTCATCCTCCTGTTCCTACGCGGCGATAGCCATAGCCAAGAGCCTCTTCCAGAAGGGCTCCTCAGCTGCATCGGCTCTCGCTTTTCAGTTCGCCTCCACCAATCTCGTAGTCGAGCTGGGCGTCGTCATCTGGGTTCTGCTCGGCTGGCAGTTCACGCTCGCCGAGTTCGTGGGCGGCTTGATCCTGATCGTCGTCATGACCGTCCTCCTGCGCCTGTTCGCCTCCAAGCGCCTCGAAGAGGAGGCACGCGAGCACGCCCAGCAAGCCGACACCGGCCATCAACATCACTCCGCCGGCGCCCACATGACTATCCGTGCGCGACTCACCTCGCTCTCCGCCTGGTCCGACGTGGCTCACAACTTCCGCAACGACTGGTCCATGCTCTACAAGGAGATCACCCTCGGCTTCCTGCTCGCCGGATTCGTCGGCCAGCTCGGCAACGGCTTCTTCAACGTCCTGTTCATCGCCCACGCCCCGCCCGGCGTCAAGCTGATCGAGAACGTGCTCGTCGGGCCGCTCATCGCCGTGCTCAGCTTCGTCTGCTCTGTGGGCAACGTCCCATTGGCTGCCGTGCTCTGGTCGGGCGGCATCGGCTTCGCCGGCGTCATCTCATTCATCTTCGCCGACCTCATCGTCCTGCCGATCATCCTGATCTACCGCAAGTACTACGGCACCCGCTTCGCCTTGCGGATCGTAGCGCTCATGTTCGTCACGATCGTCCTCGCCGCCCTGATCGTCGACGGCCTCTTCAGCGCCGCCGGCCTGATCCCGCACGTGCGTCCCTCGCGAGCGGACATCTTCGGCCAGGTCAAAGTCGACTACAAGCTCCTCACCAACATCCTCGGCCTCGCCATCTTCGCCAGCCTGTTCGCGATTACGATGCGTCGCGGCGCCACCGACCCCATGTGCGGTATGAAGGTCGAGAAGGCCAAGGCGATTCGCGTCGACATGGACGGGCACACCCTCTATTTCTGTAGCGATCATTGCGCCACCGCCGTCCGTCGCTCGGGACTCCCACCTGGAGCTGTAAGGACTTGAGTACGACCCCAAATCCAAACCCCCCACTAACCGAGCTCCCCGCCTGGGGTGAGCTGGCCAGCCACCAGCGCGCGATCAACGACACGTCCCTGCGCGAGCTGTTCGATGCCGATCCCGCTCGTGGCGAGCGACTGACAGCTGAGGGCGTCGGCCTCCACCTCGACTACTCCAAGAACCGTGTCACCGAGGAGACCATCGGGCTGCTCGTCGCCCTTGCCCGGCAGCGCGGGCTTTCAGAGCGCACCACCGCCATGTTCGCGGGCGAGCGCATCAACGTCTCCGAGGACCGCTCCGTCCTGCACGTGGCCCTACGCATGCCCCAAAGCGCGTCGCTATTGCTCGACGGCGTTGACGTCGTGCGAGAGGTCCACGCGGTGCTCGACCGGATGGCCTCCTTCAGCGAGCGGGTCCGCTCCGGAGAGTGGACCGGCCACACCGGCAAGCCGATATCGAGCGTCGTCAACATCGGCATCGGCGGCTCAGACCTGGGCCCCGTCATGGCCTACGACGCCCTGCGCCATTACAGCCGCCGCGACATCGCCTTCCGCTTCGTCTCCAATGTGGACTCCACCGACTTCGTCGAGGCCACCCGCGACCTCGATCCCGAGCAGACCCTCTTCATCGTCTCCTCAAAGACGTTCACCACGCTCGAGACGATGACCAACGCCCGCTCCGCGCGCGCCTGGTCGCTCGCGGCGCTCGGCGACGAAGCAGCGATCGCCAAGCACTTCGTCGCCGTCTCCACCAACGCCCACGCGGTCGCCGAGTTCGGGATCGACACCGCCAACATGTTCGGCTTCTGGGACTGGGTGGGGGGCCGCTACTCGATGGACTCGGCCATCGGCCTCTCCACGATGCTCGCCGTCGGTCCCACCCGCTTTCACGAGATGCTCGCCGGCTTTCACGCGATGGACGAGCACTTCCGCAGCGCCCCCTTCGAGCGCAACCTGCCCGTGCTCATGGGGCTGCTCGCGGTCTGGTACGGCAACTTCTTCGGAGCCCAGACGCTTGGCGTCATGCCATACAGCCAGTACCTCTCACGCTTCCCCGCCTATCTGCAACAGCTCGCGATGGAGTCCAATGGCAAGCACGTGACGCTCGCCGGCGTGCCGGTCGATTTTGATACTGGGTCGATCTATTGGGGAGAGCCCGGCACCAATGGACAGCATTCCTTCTATCAACTGATCCACCAGGGCACCAGACTGATCCCTGTCGATCTGATCGGCTTCGCACGCTCGCTCAATCCGCTTGGCAACCACCACGACCTGCTGATGTCAAACGTCTTTGCCCAAGCCGAGGCGCTAGCTTTCGGCAAGACCGAAGAGCAACTGCGTGCCGAAGGCGTACCCGAGGCCGTCGTTCCCCACCGGGTCATGCAGGGCAACCGACCCACCAACGTGCTGCTCGCCGAGCAGCTCACCCCCCACACACTTGGCGCGCTCGTTGCGCTTTACGAGCACAGCGTCTTCACTCAAGGCACTATCTGGGGTATCGACTCCTTCGACCAGTGGGGGGTGGAGTTGGGCAAGGCACTCGCCAGGCGGATCATCCCTGAGCTTGAGAGCGAGGTGGAGCCCGCGCTCGACCACGACAGCTCGACCAATGCCCTCATCCGCCGCTACCGTTCACTGCGTGGCTCATGAGCACCGATCCGATACCGCTCGCATGAGCGCCGAGCAGATCCCGATGGAGACCCTGCCGGACGACACCTCCGTGGCGCTGCGCGCCGCTGAGCTAGTCGTTGAGCACTCGCATGCCGCGATCGCCGCGCGTGGGATGTTCACGCTCGCCGTCAGCGGTGGTCACACGCCCGGCCAGATGTTCACCGAGCTTGCGGGCCGCAACGATTTCCCTTGGGACCAAACCGCGATTTACCAGGTTGACGAGCGCATCGCCCCCGATGGCGATCCCAATCGCAATCTCACCCTCCTCTGGGACAACCTGCCCGAGGCGGCCTTCGCCCAACTGCATCCGATGCCTGTCCAGGATCAGGATCTAGGGCAGGCCGCCAGCCGCTACGCGAGCGTGCTCCCAGAGCGCTTTGACCTCATTCATCTGGGCATTGGTGCCGACGGGCACACCGCCTCGCTCGTCCCGGGCGATCCGGTGCTGAACGTCCTCGATCATGACGTCGCCCTCACCGGGGTCTATATGGGCCTGCCTCGCATGACTTTCACCTACCCAGTGCTCGACCATGCGCGCGCGCTGCTGTGGCTGATCACGGGCAAGGAGAAGCGCGATGCCCTGAGTCGGCTGCAACGGTCTGACACGTCGATCCCGGCCGGGCGCGTTGCCCGCGAGTCCGCTCTGATTCTGGCCGACGCGGCAGCCGCCGGCGACTAGGAACTACAACTAGACGGGCAGGGGCTGGCCCGCAGAGCCGGCCTGCTCATCCTGGAAGTCGCTCAGCACCGACAGCATCGACTCTGACTCGCACTCGACCATCGAGGGCCACGACTTCGGGGGGTGCTCGTCGAGCGTCTTCAGGCCGTTGCCGGTGATGATCGCCACCACTGTCGCATCGGGGTCCAGTTCGCCCGACGCGGCCAGCTTCTTCAGGACTGCGATGGTCGTGCCGCCGGCTGGCTCGGTCAGGATCCCCTCGGTCTCCGCGAGCAGATCGATACCGGCGAATATCTCCTCGTCGCTTGCCGACCCAGCGCTCCCTTTGCGGGAGAGCACCGCGTCGATCACCAGGTAGCCGTCGCCGGGCGAGCCAATCGCCAAGGAATGCGCGATCGTCGTCGGCGTGCACGGCTCGATCTCCGGCTCCCCGGCGATGATGGCATTCGCGATCGGCGAGCACCCCTCGGGCTGAGCGATGTGCATCTTTGTCGCGCTCGTCTGTGCCAAGCCGACTGTCTCCAACTCAATCAGTCCCTTGTGCAGACGCGAGGAGAGCGTCCCGCCGGCGGTCGCCGAGACAATGTGGTCGGGAGCCTTCCAGCCGAGCTGCTCGACGATCTCAAAGACCGTCGTCTTGGCGCCCTCCGCGTAGAACGGGCGCAGCGTGATGTTCGCGAACTCCAGCCCGCTCGCCGCCGCCACCTTGCGACACTCGCGGTTGGCTTCGTCGTAGTTGCCCGCCACCTGGCACACCCTCGCGCCCAGCGCACGGCACACGCGCGCCTTCGTCTCCTCGAGGCGGTTGGGATAGAACACATACGGGGTGAGCCCCGCCTTGGCCGCCAGTGAGGCCACCGCCGTACCCACGTTGCCCGTTGACACGCACCCGATCTCGCTCTTGCCGAGCTCCAGTACGCGCGCGATCGCGGTCGACACCACCCTGTCCTTGTAGGACAGGCTCGGACGCTGGGTGCTGTCGTCCTTCAAATACAGTTTTCTCAGGCCCAGCTTCTTCCCGAGTCGGTTTGCCGGGATCAGGGGCGTCATGCCCGAGATCTGGCCCACTTCGGCTTGGGCGCTCGCCGCGCGGATTGGCAACAGCTCAGACAGTCGCCAGATGTTGCCCGGCCGCTCCGCCATCGGCAGCTCGCGCAAGCGAGTCGCCGCGAGCTCGTAGTCGTAGGCGATGTCCAAACACTTGCCGCACGTCGGGCAGAACGCGTCCGTGTCGGTGATGGGGCGTTTGACATCGCACCTCTGGCACACCAGCTCCGTCACGCAAGAGCGCGTCATCTCATTCTCCTCTGCGTGAACTCCCGTGGTGCTCATCCGATCTCACCCCTTCCTTTCAACGTCGATGGTAAACGGTGTCATGGTCATCTCGAAACCAGCTCTCCCGCCGGCCAGGACGTATCGATCTCGCTTCTCCCGTCGGGCATCGAGGAGATCAACAGCTCCTCTGCTATGTGCGGGGCGAATGGGATCAGCACGCGAGCCAGCGTCCGCAATGCTGCGATCAGTGCCTCTCGGTCCTCCGCGCACAGGACGCCGCGCTTTGCGATCACGCGCTTCTCATAGTCGCGGATGCGGTCGAACAGGCGCATCACGTTGCGCACCGCGCTGTGCATCTCGAGCTCCTGCAGGTCCTCGGTGATCTTCTCGACCGCGGTCTCGCACCACTGCTCCAGGCGGTTGCGCAGATGCTCGGTCTTGTCGGGGCCCATGCGCGGCTCGGCCTCCGCGGGGGACCCGTTTGCGTCGTGCGGCTCAGCCGCCGAGGCGGGGTCGAGGGCAAAGCGAGCCTGCGAGTAGTCCCACACCTGCCGCAGGAACCGGTGACAGCGCTTCACGTCGCTGTCGCTCCAGTTCAACGAGCGCTGTGCCCGCGCGGCGAACAGCACCGCCAGGCGGATCGTGTCAGCCCCGTATTGCGCCACCAACTCGTCTGGGTCGACCACGTTGCCGAGATGCTTGCTCATCTTGCGCCCATCCCTGATCACCATCTCGTGAAACAGGCAGCCCGCGAACGGCTCGCCATCCTTGAGGAACTCCAGCGGCCCGATGTCCCTCAGCGCCTTGGTGATGGTGCGTTGGTCGAACACGAAGTTGCCGCTGTCGGAGCCTGCGACCACACGCTCTGACGGTAGCCATGCGCGCAGATCCTCGAGCGCGAGGATGTGCTCCAAGCTCTGCTCGCGCTCCCCCGGCGGCACGCACACCGGGATCCACAGCCACAACGCGTCGAAGTGACAGTCGAGCGTGTCGGTCTCACGTGTCGCACTTCCCCCGCAGCTGGGGCACGTCACCCGCACGAAATCCTCGCGCTCGGCCAGCGGGTTGCCGGTGCCGGTCGGGGTCAGGTCGAGTGGCAGAATCACGGGCAGCTGCTCGCGCGCCAGTGCCACCGTCCCGCACCGCTCGCAGTACACGATCGGGATCGGCGTTCCCCAGGAGCGTTGTCGTGAGATCGTGAAGTCGTTAGCCCTGTAGCGCACCGCCTCGCGTGTCGGCACACCGTTCACCGGATCAGAGACGCCGGTCCGGGTCGTGTGTGTCTTTGCAGGGGCCTCATCCCCCGCGGTGGGCGTATCCACGGGTGGCCCGAACAAGCGCTCGGCGATGACCGCGTCGGTGCGGTCGCGCTCGGGGATGCCCAGCACGGCGGTAGGTCCGAAGCGGCCGTCCACCGTAGGGGTGACGACCACGGGCAATGGCTCCCCGCCGGTGGGGGAGGCGAGCAGGCGCCCGGTATCCACGAGGGGCATCGTTTGCGCCTCGCGAGCGCTTCGCTCCAGTCCACCCGAGCGCAGCTCCTCCAAGCGCTGAGCCAAAAGCTCGTCCCGCGCCCACTCCTCCACCTGCGGATGTCGCGGCGACACCGCTACGAATCGCGCCAACTCGAGCGCGTCCGCATGGGGGGTGAAGACGGTCAGCGGCTCGCCGTCGGCGGTGCTCAGGTCGAGCTCGATGCCGTCCACGCGCCCGAGCACGAAACGTTGGGAGGCAAGCGCGTTCTCATCCCACATCCCGCTCGCCTGAAGCTCCTCGAGACGCCGGTCGTTCTCCGCCACGTACTTGCTTATGCGCAGATACCACTGCGGGCGCTGGATCAGGCGCACCGGGTTGTGGCAGCGCCAGCACAACCCGTCCTCGACCTGGATCGTCGCGAGCGTCGTCTGGCAGGTATCGCACCAGTCCACGCTCCCGGTCCCGCGGTACACCAGGCCGGCCTCCAGCAAAGTCAGGAACAACCACTGCGACCAGCGGTACATGATCGCCTCGGAGCTCATGAAAGTGCGCTCCCAATCGAAGGAGAAGCCCAGTCGCTGCAGCTGGGCCGTCATGTGCTGGGCGCAGCGCTCCACCCACGCGCTCGGCGGCTCTTTGCCGGCGATCGCTCCGAGCTCGGCCGGCAGGCCGAAGGAGTCAAACCCGAACGCGAACAGCACCTGCTCGCCACGGGCCCTGCAGAAGCGCGCGTACGCATCCCCGATCGAATAGCTGCGCACATGCCCTATGTGGATATTCCCGGAGGTGAATGGGGCCGAGGGCTTTATGTACTTACGCGCGCCGTCCTCGCCGATCTCAGGGGTTCCAAACGCGTCTCGCTCACGCCAGGCAGCCTGGCGAGCGGACTCGATCGCGTGGGGGTCATAGCTTGGGAGACCGGGGCCGCTCACCGATCGAGCATACCCAAGGCAATAACTCTGGAAGTTGCGGGAATAGAGCAGGCTCGACCGCAATGATGCGACGGGGGCCGTTGATATGCTCGCAAGCACTTGGATCGTGTCTCGCACAAGGCTTCGCCGGCCCACCGCCGGACCCCTCTCGGCCCCGCCCTGCGCGGGGTCGTTTCATCCGCGCCCCCCACAATCCCCACCGACCCCGCGCCGTGCGGCGGGGTCATCCTGTCCGCCGCAAACATGAGGATTCTTCGATGGAAGTAGAGATTGGACGCGGCAAGCAGGCCCGCCGCGCATACGGCTTCGACGACATCGCGATCGTGCCCTCCCGGCGCACCCGCGACCCCGACGACATCGACATCTCCTGGAAGCTCGGCCCCTACCAGTTCGAGCTACCGCTGATGGCCTCCGCGATGGATGGCGTCGTCTCGCCCGAGACGGCCGCGATCGTCGGGCGCCTCGGTGGCCTGGCCGTGCTCAACCTGGAGGGCATCTTCACGCGCTACGAGGACGCCGCCGAGCAACTCGAGCGGATCGCGAAGCTGCCCAAGGATGTCGCCACGCGCGAGATGCAAGAGATCTACAGCCAGCCCGTCATCCCGGAGTTGATCGCCCAGCGGATTCGCGAGATCAAGGAGCAGAAGGTCGTCGTCGCCGCCTCCCTCACGCCCCAGCGCGTGCTCGATTACCACGAGCTCGCGCTCGAGGCGGGCCTCGACGTGCTTGTCATTCAAGGCACCGTGGTCTCAGGCGAACACGTCTCCACCGTCTCTGAGCCGCTGAACCTGAAGGAGTTCATCCCTTCACTGGACGTGCCCGTTGTGGTCGGTGGCTGCGCCTCCTACCAAACAGGTCTCCACCTCATGCGCACCGGCGCCGCCGGGGTGCTCGTTGGGGTGGGCCCCGGCGCCGCATGTACGACGCGCGGGGTGCTCGGGATCGGCGTCCCGCAGGCCACGGCGATCGCGGACGTGGCTCATGCCCGCTCGACGCACATGCTCGAGACAGGCGAGTACTGCCAGGTGATCGCCGACGGCGGTATGCGCAACGGAGGCGACGTCTCCAAGGCGATCGCGCTCGGCGCCGACGCGGTCATGATCGGCTCGCCGCTCGCCCGTGCCCACGAAGCGCCCGGACGAGGCTTCCACTGGGGGATGGCCACATTCCATCCAACGCTCCCGCGCGGAGCGCGCGTGGCGACGACTCGCAATGGCACGCTCGAGGAGATCCTTGTCGGGCCCGCGCGCGAGAACGACGGTACCTTCAACCTGTTCGGCGGCCTGCGCACCTCGATGGCCACCTGTGGGCACAAGGATCTCGCCGAGTTCAATCGCGCCGAGGTCGTGATCGCGCCCTCGCTGCAGACGGAGGGCAAGCAGCTCCAGCGCGACCAGTCCGTCGGGATGGGCTCCAAGGGAAAGGCAGCCGAGCTGGTCAATGACTGACAGCGCTGTCACGGCCCCCGCACCGCCCTCCGAGGCGCCCACCGGGATGGAGGCGGCGCGTGAGGAGGTGGTGGTCCTCGACTATGGCGGCCAGTATTCCCAGCTGATCGCGCGCCGTATTCGCGACTGCGGCGTGTTCTCCGAGCTGCTTCCCCACCACGTCGCACTGGAGGAGGTCAACAAGCGCAAACCGCGCGGAATCATCCTCTCCGGGGGGCCCGCGTCGGTGTATGCGCCGGGCGCGCCACATCTTGAGCGTGGGCTGCTCGAGCTTGGTGTGCCGGTGCTCGGCATCTGTTACGGAATGCAGCTGCTGGTTCATGAGCTTGGCGGGCGTGTGGAGCAGGCCGAGGTGGGTGAGTTCGGCCGCTCCGAGCTCACCGTTACAGAGCCCGGGGTGCTGCTTGCCGGAATGCCGAAGGAGCAGACCTGCTGGATGTCTCATCGCGACACCGTCTTCGAGCCCCCCGCGGGCTTCACCGCGCTTGCCTCCTCGACTAGCTCACCGGTCGCCGCGGTCGAGGATCCCAAGCGCGGGATCTACGGCATCCAGTTTCACCCCGAGGTTGTCCACACGCCCTACGGGCAGGAGATCCTCACGCGCTTTCTCACTGAGGTATGCGGCTGTGAGCGCACTTGGTCAGCCGCTTCGATCGCCGAAGATCAGATCGCCCGGATTCGCCGGCAGGTCGGCGATGGGCGCGTCGTCTGCGGCCTCTCGGGCGGAGTGGACTCTTCGGTGGCGGCCCTGCTCGTGCACCGCGCGATCGGCGACCAGCTCACCTGCGTGTTCGTCGATCACGGATTGATGCGCAAGGACGAGGGCGAGCAGGTCATCAGCGCCTTCAGGGACACCTTCAAGGTGCCGCTCGTCGCGGTAGATGCCGAGCAACGCTTCCTAGGGAAGCTCAAAGGGGTCACCGAGCCCGAGGCCAAGCGCAAGGCGATCGGGGCCGAGTTCATCCGGGTCTTCGAGGAGGAGGCCGAGAAGATCTCGGCCTCCAGTCCGGCGCGCTATCTCGTCCAGGGAACGCTCTACTCGGACGTGATCGAGTCCGGGGGAGGTACCGGGGCAGCCACGATCAAGTCCCACCACAACGTGGGCGGCCTTCCCGAGGACATGCAGTTCGAGCTTGTCGAGCCCTTGCGCGCCTTGTTCAAGGACGAGGTGCGGGCCGTCGGCGCCGAGTTGGGCTTGCCCGAGCGCCTGGTCTGGCGCCAGCCGTTTCCCGGCCCGGGGCTTGCGATCAGGATCGTTGGCGGGGAAGCAACCAGGGAGCGCTTGGACGTGTTGCGCGAGGCCGACCACATCCTCCAGGAGGAGATCCGCAAGGCTGGGCTCTACCGCGAGCTGTGGCAGTCCTTCTGCGTACTGCCCGACGTGCGCACCGTCGGCGTCCAGGGCGACGAGCGCACATACGGATACGTCGTCGTCATCCGGGCGGTCACAAGCGACGACGCCATGACCGCTGACTGGGCGCGCCTGCCATACGACTTGCTGGAGACGATTGCCTCGCGCATGATCAACGAGCTGCGCGAGGTCAACCGGGTGGTTTTGGACATAACCTCCAAGCCACCCGGCACCATCGAGTGGGAGTGACCCTGGCGGGCGCCTCGGGGCTGGCTGTGTCCTCCCGCCCTTATGTGCAGAGGACCCTGCGGTCGGTGCGTCCGTATCAGACGGCCCGATCCACCCACCAGGGTGGCCCACTGTTTGTCCGGGCTGCGAACGGACGCAACTTCGCCTATCATGCACTTCGCGCCGCGCGCTATCTTCGCGTGGCCTTTTTTGCGCCATGAAGACTTACGTCGCCAAGCCCACAGATCGCGAGCGAAACTGGCTCGTCGTTGACGCCAACGGTAAGACGCTTGGGCGTCTGGCGACGCAAATCGCCGACGTGTTGCGCGGTAAGCGCAAGCCCGAGTACACGCCGCACATCGACACTGGCGATTTCGTCGTGGTGATCAACGCTGAGAAGATCTCGGTCAGCGGCAAAAAGCGCCAAGACAAGCGCTACTACCGTCACTCGGGCTATCCGGGCGGTCTGCGCTCACGTACTTTTGAGGAGATGATCACCCGCCGTCCCGAGGAGATCATCAGGCTCGCGGTCAAGGGGATGATGCCGCGCAACCGGCTGGCCCGCAAGCAGATCACCAAGCTCAAGGTCTACGCCGGCCCAGAGCATCCCCATGTCGCCCAGAAACCCCAACAGATGGAGATCGAGGCCTGATGGCCGACGAGCCGACAGAGCACACCGACGAGCAGCCGCTCGAGCCGACCGACCAGAGCGCTGAGACGCCTGCAGGTGCCGAGGAGGCCCCCGTGGTCGAGCCTGTGGCTGAGGAGACTCCCGCGGAGGAGACCCCAGCCGAGCAGCCTGTCGCTGAAGAGGCACCATCGCAGTCGCCCCCCGAGGTGACTCCCGCCGAGGAGCCCCCGGTCGAGGAGATCGTTGCGGTGGAGGCTGTGGTCGAGGAGATCGTGATGGAGGCTGTGGCCGACAGCCCTGTCGCCGAGGAGACCCCGGCTGACGGGGAGGACGAGGCTGAGGAGGATGAGGCGCCCACGCCGCGCGTCAAGCCCTCCGTTCCGGGAGCACACCTGGAGGTGGACATCGTTCCGGAAGGCGTCGATCCGCTCGCTCCCGAGCAACCCGCCGATCCCTATGCGCTTGACGAGGACGATGAGGCGAAGTCCGAGGAGGATGGCGAGGGCGCCCAACTCGCCGAGCCGATCTCGAGCGCCGCGATCGACCTGGCCGCCGGCGCCCGCTACAAGGCGACCGGCAAGCGCAAGACCGCGATTGCGAGGGTCATCCTGCGGCCGGGCAGTGGCACCTATCTCGTCAACGGTCGCGCACTCGACGAGCACTTCCCCCGCGTCACCCTTCAACGCAACATCCGCCAGCCTCTTGAGACAGTCGGCTACCAGGATCGCATGGACGTCGTGGCGCGTTTGCACGGAGGCGGCATCTCCGCACAGGCAGGCGCGCTGCGTCACGGCATCTCCCGAGCGCTGCTCGAGGCAGACCCGAACCTGCGCGGAGAGCTCAAGCGCCGCGGCTTCCTGACACGCGACTCGCGGGCCAAGGAGCGCAAGAAGGCCGGTCTGAAGAAGGCCCGCAAGCGGCCGCAGTTCTCCAAGCGCTGAGCGGACTCTGAACCCCACCATGGCCAGGCTGTTCGGGACCGACGGGGTCCGTGGAGTGGCCGGCGAGCTGCTGAGCGCCGAGCTTGCTCTTGCTCTCGGCAAGGCCGCCGCGGCTCACAGCCGGGCCGAGCACCCGCGCGTGCTGATAGTGCGTGACACACGCGAGTCGGGGGAGATGTTGCAAGCTGCGCTCGCCGCCGGCGTCAGTGCCGCGGGCGGCGAAGCCCTGCTGGGAGGGGTGCTGCCGACACCAGCGGCGCCGCTGCTTCTCAACCGCTACGGCTTTGACCTCGGGGTCGTCCTCTCCGCCTCGCACAACCCCTACCAGGACAACGGCGTCAAGTTCTTTGCCGCCGATGCCTTCAAGCTCAGTGACGAGCAGGAGCTCGCGATCGAAGAGCAGCTACGGACGGCCGGCGACTCAGCCAGGGGTGGGCTTGTCGGTGACTCTTCTGTGGGCGTCGGAGCGATCGGGCGCGTGCGTGAGCTGCGGGGAGGGCACGAGGACTACCTGCGGGAGCTGGAGACTCGCTTTGCCGATCTTCGCCTCGATGGGCTGGACGTGCTGCTCGACTGTGCCAACGGCGCCACCTACAAGGTCGCCCCGGAGATATTCAGGCGCCTCGGCGCCGATGTCACGGTCGTGGCCGCCACGCCCGACGGGCGCAACATCAACGACGGATGCGGCTCCACCCACGTCGCTGCCCTGGGGGAGCTAGTTCGCGCGGGCGGGCACGCGCTTGGCTTCGCATTCGACGGTGACGGCGACCGTGTGCTCGCGGTCGATCGCACCGGTGAGGTGGTCGACGGCGATGAGCTGATCGCACTCGCCGCGCTTCACCTGCGCGAGCACGGGCGGCTCACCGGAGAGGGTGTGGTCGTGACGGTGATGACCAACTATGGCTTTCATGCTGCTATGCGCGAGGCCGGCATCGAGGTTGCCTGCACCAACGTCGGCGATCGCTATGTGCTGGAGGAGCTACGCCGCAAGGGCTGGACTCTCGGAGGGGAGCAGTCTGGGCACATCATCGAGATGGGCTTCAATAGCACCGGCGACGGGATCGGGGGAGCCCTGCTCACGCTAGAGGCGCTTGCGGGGCGTGACCTCAGCGAGCGAAACGCAATGCGAAAGCTGCCTCAGAGGCTCGTCAACGTGCGCGTCGCCGACAGGGGTGCGCTCGCGAGCTCTCAGAGCGTCGCCGAGGCAGTATCGGGCGAGGATCAGGCGCTCTCCGGTCGGGGACGAGTGCTCGTGCGCCCGAGCGGCACCGAGCCGCTTGTGCGGGTCATGGTCGAGGCCCCCAGCGACGAGGAGGCCGAGGCGGTCTGCTCGCGCTTGGTGGCCCTCGTGCAGCGCGAGTTGGCCTGAAGACAGGCGAGGACCGGCTGATATCGTCGGCGCAGTGTGCGGCATCGTCGGCTACGTAGGCAAGCGCCCAGCTCGCGAGCTGTTGCTCGCCGGTTTGCAGAAGCTCGAGTACCGCGGCTATGACAGCGCCGGGATCTCACTGATCGCAGGCGATCGCATTGAGGCTGTGCGCTCAGTTGGCAACCTCAGCGCACTTCAAGCCAAGCTCGATCGCGGTGAGAACGGGGCGGGAGTCGCGGGTGATGCGTTGGACGGTGCCAGCGAGGCGGCGGAGCGCGGGCGCGCCGCGGGGGTGGCCGTTGCCGAGCGCGTCGCCACCACCGGGATCGGCCACACGCGCTGGGCCACCCACGGTCGGGTGAGCGAGGAGAACGCCCACCCTCACTACGACCCGGAGGACCGTCTGCACGTTGTCGTAAACGGGATCGTCGAGAACTACATGGCGCTGAAGGAGCGCCTCACCGCCGAAGGCAACCTGTTCACCTCAGAGACGGACGCCGAGGTGATCGCCCACCTGGTGGCGGCCCACTACGACGGCGACCTCACCGCCGCGGTACGCCACGCATTCGGCGAGCTCGAGGGTCACTTCGCGTTCGTGGCGATGAGCGTCGAGGAGCCCGACACGCTCGTGGGTGCCCGCAAGGAGTGCCCGCTTGTGATCGGTCGGGGGGAGGGAGAGCAGTTCATCGCCTCAGCCGTACCCGCCTTCCTTGCCCAAACGCGCTCAGTCCAATATCTCGATAACGGTGAGCTCGTGATCTTGCGACCGGAGGGCGTCACCATCCTGACGTCCGCCGGTGAGGTGGTGTCGCGCGGGGTCGAGCAGGTCGATTGGGACGAGGAGACCGCCGAGAAGGGCGGCTATGAGACATTCATGCTCAAGGAGATCCATGAACAGGCCGACGCCGTGGCCGAGACGATCGCCGACCGGGTTGCGCGCGGCGACGGAGTGGATCTCGACGAGGAGGGAGCACTCGACGAGGGGATCCTGGCCGGTGTCAAGCGCGTGGTGATGGTGGCCTGTGGAACTGCCTACCACGCGGGCCTGATCGGACGCTATGCGATCGAGGAGTGGGCGCGCATACCGGTGGAGATCGATATCGCCTCGGAGTACCGTTACCGCAACCCGGTCGTCGGGCCGGGGGATCTGGTGATCGGGATCTCCCAATCGGGGGAGACCGCCGACACCCTCGCGGCGATGCGAACGGCCCGTGAGCGCGGCGCAACCGTCCTCGCGATCACCAACGTGATGGGCTCGCAGGCAACGCGAGAGTCCGATGGCGTGCTGTACACCCGGGCGGGGCTGGAGGTCAGCGTGGCGGCCACCAAGACATTCGTCTGTCAGGTGGCGGTCATCTATCTGCTTGGCCTGCGCTTGGCCGAGTTGCGAGGCACGCTGTCCCCCGAGCGGATCACCGAGCTGGTCAGTGAGATCAAGCGCTTGCCGCACTGCATCGATCAGGTCATCGCGGGCGTGGACGAGCAGATCAACCTCGTGGCCCAGGAACATGCGCACAAGGAGTTCTTCCTCTACCTCGGCCGTCATGTCGGTTTGCCCGTGGCACTCGAGGGAGCGTTGAAGCTCAAGGAGATCTCCTACATTGCCACGGACGCATACGCGGCGGGGGAGATGAAGCATGGGCCGATCGCGCTGCTCGACGAGTCCACGCCGGTCGTATGCGTGGCAACGGACTCGCCCGTGCTCGAGAAGATGGTCTCCAACATGCAGGAGGTTCGCGCACGGGGCGCTCATGTGATCGCACTCACCACCGAGGGAAATCCCCTCGCCGGTCAGGTCGATGTCGCCATCCCCGTGCCCAGGATCGATTGGATGCTCCAGCCGATACTAGCGGTCATCCCGCTGCAGATGCTTGCCTACGGGATAGCGAGACTACGCGGGCTGAATGTCGATCAGCCACGCAACCTGGCAAAGACGGTGACTGTCGAGTAGTCAGGCGGGCAAGCCCTTAGTATCGCCAAGGCATGAAGGTTCCCGATTGGTGTGATCCGCTGCTCGACGCATCGCAGATGCGAGCCGTGGACCGGTGGGCGATCGAGCAGTGCGGGATCCCCTCGCTTGACCTCATGGAGCGTGCCGGAGTGGGGGTGGCGCAGGCAGTTGAAGAGCTTGCGCACGATGGCCCGCTGGTGGTGGTGTGCGGCAAGGGGAACAACGGTGGTGATGGCCTCGTGGCCGCAAGGCTGCTGCGAGAGGCGACCAGGGAGGTGGCGGTGGTGTGCCTCGCCCCGCCCGAGGAGCTATCGCCCGATGCTCGCGCCAATCTCGAGCGTCTGGGAGGTGAGTCGCCGCTGGCGCTCGGGGACAGCGCCGCTCGCGAAGCGATCGGGCGGGCCGAGGCGATCGTCGACGCGCTGCTCGGGACTGGCTTCTCGGGCGTGGCGCAGGGGGCTGTCGCCGAGGCGATCGAGGCGGTGAACGCGGCACCCGGACGCGTCGTGAGCGTGGACGTGCCCAGTGGCGTGGACGCCTCCACAGGGGTCGTCGCGGGCGCGGCGATAGAAGCTACGAAGACCGTGACCTTCCACGCCGCCAAGCCCGGCCTGTGGATCCACCCGGGCAAGGGTCACGCGGGAGAGATCGACACGATCGCGATCGGGATTCCGCGAGGTGCGCCGAGCGCGAGCGAAGTCGGCTTGATCGGCAACAGGGTGCTCGGCGGGCTCGAGAGCAGGGTGGCCGACTCGACGAAGTTCACGAGTGGGCACGTCGTCGTCGTCGGTGGCTCGCGTGGGCTGATGGGCGCACCTGCGATGGCGTCGCTCGCGGCGATGCGTGCCGGCGCCGGCTACGTGACCGCGTGCGTGCCCGAGTCGTTGCACCAGATCCTGGACGTGCAGCTCATGGAGGTGATGACTCGTGGGCTGCCCGATGAGGACTGTGCGCTCACGCCGGACGGGCTCCCCGCGGCGATGGCCTCGCTTGCCAGAGCAGGCGCCCTGGCGCTCGGCCCGGGACTCGGTCGCGATCCGCGGAGCGTGCGCCTCGCGCGCGATCTGGCACGTGAGGCTCCGGTAGCGATGGTGCTCGACGCCGACGGCTTGAACGCTCATGCGGGATCTCTCGCGGAGCTGGCCCACAGGGAGCCACCCACGGTGCTCACGCCGCACGCGGGCGAGCTCGCACGGCTGCTCGAGGTAGAGAGCGGGGAAGTGCAGCGCGAGCGACTTTCGCACGCCCGCGAGGCCGCGGAGCAGGCCCGCGCCATCGTGGTGCTCAAGGGGGATGACACGTTGATAGTCGAGCCCGCCGGTTGCGTGGCGATCAGTCGCGGCGACAGTCCGGCGCTTGCCACCGCCGGCACCGGCGACGTTCTCACAGGAACCATCGCGGCGTTGCTCGCGCAGGGCATGGACCCGTTCACGGCCGCCGCGGCGGGCGTCCAGCTGCACGCGCAGGCGGGCCGCGAGGCGGCACGCAGGCAGGGGTCCTCCGAGGGCGTGATCGCCGGCGACGTGATCGCCGCCCTGCCTGGGGTGAGGCGCCCATGAGCGCTCGGCGCGCTATCGCGCGGGTCAATCTGGCGGCGATCGAGCGAAACTGCGCCCGCTTGCGCGCGGAGCTCGAGCCGAGTAGCGAGCTGTGCGTGGTGGTGAAGGCTGACGGCTACGGTCACGGCGCGATGTGGAGCGCCCGCGCCGCCCTCGATGCGGGAGCCACATGGCTCGCGGTGGCGGGTGCTCACGAGGCGGTCGAGCTTCGGCGCGCGGGCTTCGGCGAAGTACGACTGCTCGTGATGGGTGCTCTCAGCGGGGTCGAGCTGCGCGAAGCGCTCCACGCTGACGCTGACGTGGTGGTGTGGAGCGAGGAGATGGTTCACGCTGTCGCGCGGATCGGCGGCGGTCGAGTGCATGTAAAGCTCGACACCGGCATGGGACGCCTCGGTACGCGGGACCCCGAGGAGGCGATGCGCGTGGTCACGCTCGCCGCGCACGCTCCCGAGATCGAGCTGGCCGGCGCGATGACCCACTTCGCGACTGCTGACGACGAAGACGATCCGTTCTTCGAGCGTCAGCTCGAGGTGTTCACGGGCTGGGCCGAGCAGGTCAAGGCCTCCCACCCGGGGGTCGTCGTGCACGCCGCCAACAGCGCTGCCACCCTGCGCGAGCCGCGCTCGCACTTCGACATGGTTCGTTGTGGCATAGCCGTATACGGGATGGACCCTTTCGGGCGCGACCCGCTCGTACGTCGGCTAGATCCGGCGCTCGAGCTGGTCTCCTACCTGGCTGAGGTCAAGGACTGCGCCCGCGGTGAGAGCGCCGGTTACGGACGGCGCTTCGTCGCCGAGCACGACACGCTCCTCGGAGTGCTCCCGATCGGCTACGGCGACGGCTGGCGACGAGCGCTATCGAGCAACGGGGACGTGTTGATCGCTGGGGAGCGCCGCCCGATCGTGGGCACGGTGAGTATGGACAACCTCACGGTGGAGCTCGGCGAGGCGACGGCGGCGTCCGCCGTGCGCGGGCTCGAGGCCGTCCTGATCGGGGCGCGCGGCGAGCAGCGGATAACCACGGAGGAGGTGGCGCGGCGAATGGGCACGATCAACTACGAGGTCACGTGTGCGCTCACCGGCCGGGTTCCGCGCATCTACCACCGCGATGGCGAGCCGGTGGCAGAGTCCGCGAGTGAGTTGCGGGCCCCCGCGGCCGGCGCGGGACGCTGATGAGCGTCGAGGCGCTCGAGATCGTTCGTACGGGATTGACGGGCCGGCGCGCCTGGCTCGTGGGTGGCGCGGTGCGCGACAACCTGCTCGGACGGCCGGTGGCCGACATCGATGTCGTGCTCGAGGGCGACCCGGGGGAGGGAGCACGGGCGATTGCCCGTGCCGCGAAGAGCGTGGGCACGGCGGCGGCGTGCTTTGCCCTCTCGGAGGAGTTCGGGGCGTGGCGCGTGGTCGCGCGCGGGGGGGCCTGGCAGATCGACGTGGAGAGCATACGCGGAGGGTCGCTGCAGGCAGATCTGGGGTTGCGCGACTTCACCATCAACGCGATCGCCGAGCCGCTCGAGGGAGGAGAGCGGCTTGACCCACTTGACGGTCTCGGCGACCTGCACGCGGGGCGCTTGCGGCTGGCGGGGCCGGGTGCCTTCCAGGACGATCCTCTGCGCATACTGCGTCTTGTTCGTGTCGCGGTGGAGCTTGGGCTCGAGCCGGACCCGCAGGCGATCGTCGCCGCGCGCGAGCAGGTGACAGGACTCAAAGAGGTCTCCCCTGAGCGCGTGTTCCTGGAGCTGCAACGGATCGTCGCCTCGACGCAGGCTCTTCGGGGGATCGAGATGATGAGCGATCTCGGGGCTACGCAGGTTGTGCTGCCGGAGCTCGATGCGATGCGCGGAGTCGAGCAGAGCCGCTTTCATCACCGCGATGTCTACGGTCACACGCTCGAGGTGTTCGAGCGCACGGTCACCCTCACCACGGCCTCCGACTTGAAGGACTCAGAGGCCTTGGCCGCGCTAGGGGAGGAGCACCGTGAAGCGCTGCTCGCTTTGCTTGCGGAGCCACTTGCGGACGGAATGACACGTGGAGAGGCCTTGCGCTGGGCGGCCCTGCTGCACGACTCCGCGAAGCCCGCCACCCGCTCGGTACGGGCTATCGACAGGCGCGTGACGTTTATTGGACATGACGTGCAGGGCGCCGAGCTCGCCCGTGACGTGCTCGGGCGCCTGCGCTCGAGCACGCGCCTGCGCGAGCACGTCGCGGTGCTCGTGCATCATCACCTGCGACTTGGCTTTCTCGTTCACAAGACTCAGCCACTCGCGCGCGACACCGTCTTCGAATACCTGAGCGCCTGCGATCCGGTGGAGGTGGACGTCACGCTGTTGTCGGTGTGCGACCGACTCGCAACCCGGGGATCGAAAGCCGAGGAGGCGATCGCGGCGCACACGGCGCTCGCGCGGCGGATGCTCGACGATGCGCTGCGCTGGCGCAAGGACGGTCCACAACAGCCGTTGCTGCGGGGAGATGAGCTGGCCGCGGAGCTCGACATTCCACTCGGTCCGCGCGTGGGAGAGCTGCTTGCGGCACTGGCCCAAGCTCAGTACACCGGCGAGGTGAGCACGCGCGAGCAGGCCCTCGCGTTTGCGCATCACCACGAAGGTGCGCGTCTTCACGTGCGTGAGGTTTAGGCGCCCGAGCAAGCCGTCGCATCCGCGCGCCGCGGCGCGCGCCGGTTAGGATTGGCGGCGATGACCGGGCAAGACTGCATCTTCTGCAAGATCGTGGCGGGCGAGTTGCCGGCAACGATCGTCGATCAGGACGAGCACACGGTGGCCTTCATGGACATCAATCCAGCCACGCGCGGTCACGCGCTCGTGATCCCGCGTACCCACGCGCCGGACCTGTTGAGCATCGATCCGCGGGAGCTCGCGGCTGTGACGGGTGCGGCGCAGCGTCTCGCGATTCGCGCGAAGGAGCGTCTGAAAGCGGACGGGATCAACGTGATCAACTCGTGCGGCGCAGCCGCCTGGCAGACCGTGTTCCACTTCCACCTGCACGTGATTCCTCGCTATGAGAGCGATCCCCTGAGACTGCCCTGGGTACCCCGGCCGGGCGATCCCGCGGAGATAGCCGCCGCGGCCGAGGCGATAGGCCGACCCGAATAAGGGGGAATGTCGGCTTGCCTGTCGAACCGCTACATCGTGCCTGTTCCCGTGTTTCGTGTTGAATGCTCCATATGAGACGCCTCATCACAACCATCCTCGCCGGCTGCGGACTCGCGCTGGTCCTTCCCGCGGGCTCGCTCGCCACCCTGACCGAAGTCGGTGTGATCCCCGCCACCACCCCCGCCACGGTGCCCAGCTGCCCAACGCCCTCGTGTCTGGCGGTCAGTCGCACCACAGGCTTCCAGGTGAAGGTCGAAGCGAACAACAACACGGAGGCGGCGCCGCGAGAAGGCACCGTGGTCGCATGGACGATCACGCTCGGCAAGCCGACCGCGGCGCAAATCAAGTTCTTCAACGCCAACGAGGGTGGTCCGTCCTCAGCGGGGATCGCGATATTGCGCGCTCAGAAGAGCCCGAAACTCACCTACAAGCTGATTGCCCAGAGCCCAATCGTCCCGCTGGAAAAGTATTTCGGGAAGACCGCTCAGTTCCCGCTTGCCACCACCTTGCAGGTCAAGAAGGGCGACGTGGTCGCCCTCACCGTGCCCTCGTGGGCTCCGGCCCTCGCACTTGGCTTTGGCAAGGGAACATCGTGGAGAGCAAGTCGGCCCAAGGGTCAATGCACGACCACGGGCACCCAGACCGATCACGTGACCGTTGGCTCCAACGTGCAGTACTACTGCCTCTACCAGACCGCCCGCCTCACCTACAGCGCGACGCTGATCTCAACGCCCTGATCGGCTAGGGCGCGCTGGCCCCGCCGCTTGAGCCGACGCTCCCCGAGGAGGATTTTTCCGGCGTTTCGGAGGCGGCTTTTTCGGAGGTAGCTTTTTCGCTGGCAGCTTTTTCAGAGGATTCGCTGCCTGCGGAAGTGCCGCCGGCGGCGCCTGGGCTGCTTTCCCCAGAGGTGCTTTCGCTTTCGGCTTCGCTGCCCCCGGTCGTACTCGTGGAGGCTTCGCCGGTCGTGGGGGTGGTTGAGGTCGTGGCAGTTGTGGAGGTGGAGGTCGTTTCGGTCGCTTCCTTTTCCGCCGAGGTGTCGTTCGGCGGCGTGATTTCAGGGGTGCTCTTCGGGGTCACGTCTGACACGCTGGTGCCGCCGCAGGAGGCGAGACCGAGAGCCGAGACGAGTATCAGGACGCTCGCCGCGAGCGCGACGATGCGCGAGCGAGACGGGTGTCTGCTCACGCGCCGAGCGGGCCCATACGCCGGCCGCAGGTGGGGCAGTCGTTCAGATCCTTCTGGGCGAGCTGATCGCACCACGGGCAGAAGCGCAAGTTCTCCACCGCCCACGGGAGACGCGACGTGTCGGGGGCGAGCGGAAGCAGCTTGCCCACGATCTGCATCTCCTCGCCGGAGTCGCGGTCGCGGTAGATCTCTCCGGGAAGCGCCTCCAGGAGGACTTCGCGTCCAGTGGAGGGGGTGCGCAGGCGATAACGCTGGCTCGTGCTCACGCCCGGCACTTTAGCGGAGGGCTCGGGCGAAGGCCAATAGGCTGGGGGAGTGCGCATCCTGGTCTTCCATGGCTACCTGCTGAGCGGGACGGGCTCAAACGTCTATAACGCGCGTCTCGCGGAGGCTTTCGTGAGGCTTGGCCACGAGGTGCACCTCTTCAGTCAGGATCGACACCCCGAGCGATACCCGTTCGTAGGCGCTGTCGGGCACTGGGACAACGGCGAGCTCGAGCTGACCGTGGGGGGCGAGTCGCCTGTGAGCCTGAGAACCGGCGGCAACACGGCCAGCTCGCCGGGCTGCACCGTCTACCGACCGAACATCGGTGGCTTGCTTCCGCTTTACGTGCAGGATCGATACGAGGGCATCGAAGCCAGGACGTTTGCCGACTGCTCTGATGAGGAGATAGGCCGCTATATCCAAGCCAATGTGACGGCGGTGAGAGAGGTGGCCGAGCGCGTGCGCCCGGATGTCGCGCTCGCGAACCATCTCGTGATGGGCCCCGTGATCCTGGCGCGTGCTCTGGGCGAGAGGACTCCTTACGCGGTCAAGGTGCACGGAAGCGCGCTGGAGTACACGGTGAAGCCTGAACCCGAGCGCTTTATGGGCTTCGCGCGTGAGGGATTGGCGCAAGCGAGGACCGTGCTCGTCGGCTCCATGCACACCGCCCAGAGCTTGTGGGAGGCGCTGGGCGAGGAGGGCGGGGCGTCGATCAAGCGGCGTACTCGCTTGGGCCCGCCCGGGGTCGATGTGGAGCGCTTCCGCCCGCGCGAGCCACAAGAGGCAGCGGCTGCGATGCGCGAGCTGGTGGAGCGGTTGCGCCTCAGCGGTCCCGTGTCCGTCGAGGAGCCCACGAGCGCGTTCGCGCGCGATGACGGGATGGCGGCAGACGCGCTCGAGGAGATTTTGGATAGGGGGGGCGTTCTCGTGGCGTTCGTGGGCAAGCTGATTGTCAGCAAGGGGGTGGACTTGCTGATCGCCGCGTGGCCGCTGGTCTTGATGGCGATGCCCGACGCGCAGCTAGCGATTATCGGCTTCGGGGCATACCGGGCCGGGCTGGAGCAACTGCTCGCATGTCTTGCCGAAGGCGACCTCGACGCGGCGAAGGAGATCGCGCTCCGCGGGCGTGCGTTGGAGGCACAGGCCGCGGGGCTTGGAGGCTCAGGCGATGCGAGGTCGAGTGGGGGAGAGGCGGGACGGTCGGGAGTGAATGACAGCGAGCCGGCTCCCGCGCGCGCCGCCGCAAAGCCACTGCGCCACCTGCTCGCGTTCCTGACTGCGCTCTCGGGAGCCGAGGCGGAGGCCTATCGCACGGCTGCTCTCAGGATCAGAGAGCGGATCGTGCTCACCGGACGCCTGGATCACGAGGAGCTGGCGGACGTGCTCCCAGCATGTGAGGCGCTGGTCGTGCCGAGCACGTTCCCCGAGGCATTCGGGATGGTCGCCGTGGAGGCCGCCGCATGTGGCGTGCTGCCCGTCAGCGCGGGCCACTCAGGCCTTGCGGAGGTGAGCGAGGTGATCGCCCACGAGGTCCCGTCGGAGGTGTCTGGCTGGCTCTCCTTCCCAGTGGACGACGATGCGGTGCGAGCGATCGCCGAACGTGTAATCGCCTGGCTTGAAGCGGATCGAGCGTTGAAGGCTCAGGCACGAGCCGCGCTGGTCTCGGTGGCACGCGAGCGTTGGTCGTGGGAGGGCGTGGCGCGCGGGGTTATCGCGGCGGCCCGCGGAGAGCCCGTCGCCCGCCCCTTGGGATAGAGTTCGCGCGCTGATGTCTGTGTCGGGTCTTCATAGGGGATCGTCCACGCGCCATCTCGGTGTGCTGCTCGGAGCGGTTTGCTTGCTGTTCGCGCTCTCGGGCTGTGGAGAGGTGAAGAGCGCCAACAATGCCGATTTGATCGTTGGCAAGCAGCAGTTCGTGGCCAAGTGCGGCGCCTGTCACACGCTTGCCCGTGCCGGCACTAAGGGCACCGTCGGCCCGAACCTCGACGAATCGTTTCGCGCCAGCCTCCAGGAAGGCTTGGAGCGCAACGCCGTGCGAACGGTTGTGGAAGGTCAGGTTCAGAACCCCAATCAATTCGGAGCGATGCCGAGCGGGTTGGCGAGCGGCGCCACGTTGACCGACATCGCCGCGTACGTGGCTGAAGCGGCCGATCGACCGGGTCAGGATAGCGGCCTGCTCGCCAGCGCGGTAAAGGCGCCCGGAGCGGGCAAGCCGGCGGTGGAGAAGGCAGGCAAGCTCGAACTCGAAGCCGACTCTCAGGGCCAGCTGGCCTACACCACCAACAAGGCGACCGCCGGCCCCGGTGCGGTGACCGTCTCGATGAAGAACATGTCCGGCGTCTCCCACAACGTTGCCATCGAAGCTGGCGCCGGTGGAGCGAGCGGGACTGGTCCGGTGCTCGGCGCCACCACCTTCCAGACCAAGGGCACCGCCTCGATAACCGTCAAGCTCAAGCCGGGCACCTACACCTTCTTCTGCCAGGCCCCCGGCCACAGAGCCGCGGGGATGTACGGCACGATCACCGTCAAGCCCTGAGGTCCGTGGACGCCGGCGCATTCCTGCGTCCTCACTCGCTTATGTGCAAAGCACACTGCGCTCGTTGCGTCCTTGGACTGCTTGGTCCACGAACCTCAGGGCGGCATTGTGACTAACCCCGATTTCGATGCTCAGAGGATCGCGCGCCCGATCAGGATAAGCGCCACGATCGCGGCGATGATGACGATCGCGTAGAGCAGGAAGCGAAACGCCTCATCCTCGCTGCGCAGCGGGTTCAACACGTGGCTTGCGCCAGGCCAGTCTCAGATGACGTAGACCGTCGTGTATACGACGATCCACATGATGTCCACGAAGTGCCAGTAGATGCCGGGTATTTCGATACCACGGTGCTCCTCTGGCGAATAGTGACCTCGGAATGCTCTGATCGTGACGGTCAACAGCAGCAGCAGGCCGATGAACACGTGTGCGCCGTGCAATCCAGTGAGGGAGTAGAAGATCGTCGCTTGAGCCTGGTCCTGGGGAGCGAAGCCGATGTTGGCGTACTCGTTGATCTGGATGAACAAGAAGGCGCACCCGAGCAGGAAGGTGGTGAGCATCCCCGCCTTCAGGCCAAAGCGGTTACCTTTCTTGATGGATTGCTCGGCCCAGTGGAGCGTGAACGAGGAAGAGATCAGGATCGCTGTGTTCACCCCGGCCACTTCGAGCGGTAGGTGCGTACCGGGGGCCGGCCACGGGTCGCCCTGTGCCACGCGGATGAAGAAATAGGCCGTGAAGAAGGCCCCGAAGACCATCACCTCGGAGATGATGAACAGCAGCATTCCCAGTAGCTGTGGCTCCACGCGTGAGCTGCGGTGCGCCGGGGGCGGACCGTGATGGTGATCGTCGTGTGCTGTGTGGGCGACGCTGGCGGCCTCCATGATCTTCCCCTAGTTGGCGGCGCCGGCCGCGGTCGTATTGGCCTCGATGTCGACCACCACGTGTTCCACCGCGACCGATGTCGAGTGGCGCACCCGCTCGATCAGATCGCTTCTCATCCAACCGGAGCGCACGTTGGGGAGCGTCGAGATGACGACATCGTCTACCTGGAAGAGCTCGAGCGCGTTCATCACCGCGGTGTACGGGTCTGGATCGCCGATCATCCCGGCGCTCAGCAGTCCCACGGCGTCAAGTCGTTCGAGCATCGCCGCGAGGCGGATGCGCGCCTCGCGATGAGCTCCCCCGCTGCGGTCCTGTTGCGGGACCACGGCGACGAACAGATGACGTTTGCCGTCGGCCGCCTGGGCCTTGAGATGCTCGATCAGCTCCTCGCCGCTGGAGGTCTTGTGAGCGACCACGAGCGTCACACCGAACGGCAGGCCCTCGCGAGCCAGGTCCACCACGATGTGGGTCACAGGCAGGCCCGAGGCGTTCTGGATGCGCTCGATTAGATCTCTGCGCAACCAACCCGATTGCGTGACTGGGTGGGTGGAGACGATCACCTCGTCGGGGCGGCGATGGGCGATCGCGTCCATCGTCGCCAGGAACGGATCCGGGTCGCCCACTTCTCCGGAAGCCTTGATGCCTTCGTCGGCAAGCAGGGACATCGCGAGATCGACTCGCGCCTGTGCGGATTCGCGCACCGCCTCGTCGTAGACCACGAGGCCGGCTGTCGGCTTGGTCTGGGGAACCACGAGCCGGAACGCCACATCGCCATCTGCCGCGCGCGCACGGACGGCCTCGAGCAGCTTCTCGCCGCCGAGGGTGCGGTTGGCGACGACCAAGATCTCTTTCATCAGATCGTTTGCTCCTTCACTCGGTGGCCGCATGGAAGACAGCGCCTGAGCCGCCCGCGGCTCCACCGACGGTCGCCGGCGTTGGCGCGGGAGCGAAGGTGCCATGCACCGCTCCGGGCACGCCGTACTCGTAAGGTCCGCCCACGACGGTCGGGACACGGTCGAAGTTGAAGATCGGTGGCGGCGAGGACACAAGCCACTCAAGTGTCATCCCGCGCCACGGATTGGCGCCCGCGCGCGGGCCGCCGCGCCAGCTCGTGACCATGTTGTAGAGGAAGATCAGCGTGCTCGCACCAAGCGCAAAGCTCGCGAGCGAGATGAACAGGTTCGCGCTTGCGAACTGCGACGAGTAGGTCGCCACGCGGCGAGGCATGCCTTCGAGGCCGAGCAGGTGCATCGGTGCGAACGTGAGGTTGAAGAACACGAACGTGCTCCAGAAGTGCCACTTGCCCAGGCGCTCGTCGAACATACGGCCCGTCATCTTCGGGAACCAGTAGTAGGCCCCGGCGAAGATCGTCATAACCGAGCCCCCGAACAGCACGTAGTGCAGGTGGGCGACGACGAAATAGCTGCTGCTCACGTCGATATCGAACGGGAGCATCGCGAGCATCACGCCGCTGATCCCACCGAGCGTGAACGTCACCAGGAAGCCGAGCGTGAACAGCATCGGCGTGTCGAGGTGCAGCACCCCGCGCCACAGGGTCGCCAGCCACGAGAAGATCTTGATGCCCGTAGGTACGGCGATGATGCAGGTCGTTATCGCCATTGGGATGCGGATCCAGGAGGGCATGCCGGAAGTGAACATGTGGTGGGCCCACACGGTGAAGCCGAGCCCCACGATCGCAAGCAGGGAGAAGGCCATCATGCGGTAGCCAAAGATGGGCTTGCGCGCCTTCACGGCGATGATTTCGCTCACGATCCCGAAGCCGGGCAGCATCATGATGTAGACGGCGGGGTGCGAATAAAACCAGAAGACATGCTGGTACATGAGCACGTCCCCGCCCTTGCCGGCGTTGAAGAAGTTGAAGCCGAGCCCGCGGTCGAGCAGCACAAAGAACTGTGAGGCCGCGATGAACGGAGTAGCGATGACCACGAGCAGTGAGGTCGCGAAGTTCGCCCATACCAGCAGCGGCATGCGGAAGAAGCTCATACCCGGAGCGCGCATCGTGATGATCGTCACCAGGAAATTCAGCGCAGTCATGATCGAGGACGCCCCTGCAAGCTGCACTCCGACCGAGAAGAAATCCTGCCCGATCGGCGCGTCGATCGACAGGGGGGCGTAGGCGGTCCAGCCGTCGGCGAACGCTCCTCCCGGCGCGGCGAAGCTCGAGAGCATCATGATTCCGGCCAGCGGCAGCAGCCAGTAGGACAGCGCGTTCAGACGCGGGAAGGCCATGTCCGGCGCGCCGATCATCAAGGGCAGCACGAAGTTGGCAAAGCCCGCGAACACGGGGATCACGAACAGGAAGATCAGCAGCGAGGCGTGCACCGAGAAGAGGCCGTTATATGTGTTCGCGCTCACGAACTGAGCGCCCGGTTGGGCGAGCTGAGCACGCATCAGCATCGCCAGCAAGCCCCCCACGAGCAGGAAGAAGAAGGCAGTGACCGTGTATTGGATCCCGATCACCTTGTGGTCGGTGTTGATGCGGAAGTAGTCCTTCCAGCTGTAGGCCCCGTGGCCCGAGTGGTCCTCCGGGCGCGTGGGGCGCCCAGCGGCCCAGTAGAGCCAGTAGTCGAAGCCGCCAAGGCCGAAGAGGAAGAAGATCGGCGCGGAGAGCAGCGAGACGGCCATGACCGCTTCCTCGTCGAGGTAGTGGTGGAAGGTGGCGTGACCGGTCGCCATGCGCACGAGCCAGGTCAGCCCGGCGGCGAAGGCGATCCCGAGCAGGAGGCCGAAAACGGCGCGATAGAGGCCTGGGGCCCGCAATTTGGCGACCATCAGCGTGCTTCCCCTTGGGCTCTGCGATTCATCGACGTGCATCTCCCCATTGCATCGCTCACCTTACCCTCACTACGCGCTCGGTGGCGCGCTCGTCTGGTGTCCCAGCCATGTTTGGAATTGGGCGGGCGTCACGACGTGAATCGTCGAGCGCATCAGCGAGTGCCCGACCCCACACAGCAAGTTGCACACGACGGGGTAGGAGCCCAGCCGGTCCGGCGTGGCACGGTAGCTCGTGGTGATGCCTGGCACCGCGTCGATCTGCAGGCGGAAGGCGGGGATCCAGAACGCGTGGATCACATCAAGCGAATGGATCTCGAAGCGGACCGATTCGTTGTCGGGCACGTACAGTTGGGTCGTCTTCAATGGTGCCCCGCCGGTCACCGAGCGTGGATATTCGTAGGACCACGCGAACTGGCGACCGGTGACTTGAACCACCATCTCCTTGGCGGGCTTCTTTTCGTTCTCGTGCAGCACCACGAAGGAGTAGGAGACGAGGCCGAGCAGGAGTATCGCCGGGACCACGGTCCAGATCACCTCGAGGCGCGTGTTGCCATGGATTGGGGGCCCGTCCTTGAGCTCCTCACCGGGCTTCGCGCGGAATTGCCATATCGAGAAGAGGATCACGGTGACGACGAGCACGAAGATCGGCACCGAGGCGATCACAAGCACGTGGTAGAGCGTGTCGGTGTGGTGCGCCTGCATGGACGCCTGCACCGGGAACCACTTGATCACGAAGCTGAGCGTGATCCCGATCGCGGTGGCGATCAGCGCCGCGACGATCGTCCCCACGATCGCGCGCCTAGACATCCCAGACGCCTCCTCGGGGCGTTGGCGGCGTGCACCTGTTCGGGACGAGCCTGACCATCGGAGGCGTGATCCTAATGCCTTCGCCCGATGAACGCGTTTTGTGGCGTTTGACGCTTGCTGGAGGTGGGTCTACGACGCGCATCATAAGTTTAGGAAGCGCTACCCGGGTAATGGGCGGATATCGCATGAGGCGCTTGACGGTAGGCGCTACACGCAATACATTGAGGCAATCGTTGCAAAACGGTTCGAGGACTGGAGACAGGCGATGCATGTACGAGACGGCATGAGCTCGGTGGTCTTGACGATTGGCCCCGAGCACACGTTGCGCGCCGCCGCGCGGCTGATGTCCGAGCGTCACGTAGGCGCCGCCGTCGTGATTGACCCCGACGCCGGCGGCCCGGGAATCTTGACCGAGCGGGACGTGCTTACGTCCGTCGGCGCTGGGCAAAATCTCGACATCGAGCTCGTAGCGGATCATCTGACGAGCGACGTCGTCTTCGCCGAACCGGGCTGGTCCTTGGAGGAGGCGGCAGCTGCGATGGTCCGCGGCGGCTTCCGCCACCTGATCGTCGTCGAGCGAGGAGAGACGATGGGGATCCTCTCCGTGCGCGACGTCGTGCGCTGCTGGACCGATGACGGGGCGATCTGCCCCGTTCCGGCGAGCGCAGCCGTGGGGTGAGAGAGGGGAAAGGTCCGGTGCTCGCAGTTCGCGACGTGGGCACGACCTTTTCAATGGGGCCGCGCGTGGATTGGGAATCCCACCCACCCGCGCGCGGCGCCTCACCGCGCTCTCGTCAAAACACCTGGCCCTACGCGTTGGGAAGGCCGATCTGCAAACGATGCCGCGGTCGGTAGCTGATGCGTCTCATGTTCTCGCCAGAGGACACAGCGAGTCCTTGAGGTGCCTCGCGTCCTCGTCGGAGGACACAGGAAGTCAGTGGTGGTCGAGCGGGAGCTCGTCGATTTCGCGACGCGTGTCCATGATCCAACGCGCCACGCACGCGATCGTCAGGACGATGCCGGCGACCAGAAGGATCTTGCTGAGCGTGATGCCGATCACCGCGAGCGTGATCCCCGCGGCGGTCAACAGCGGCAGGATCGTCGGTCCCGGAAGGTGAACCTCTTCGCCGGTTGGCGGGATCTCAGGATCGAGCGGGCTCACGAGACGTACACGGCGGCCACCACGAAGGTGATGCCGAACATGAACATGCATATGCCAGCCACGATCAGGCCGGTGCGGATGTTCTTCTTCGCGAGGCGACGATCCATGACGACGTGAAGATTACAGCTTCGCGTCGGCGACCATCGCGCAGAAGAGCAGCGCGAGGTAGGCCAGCGAGAAGAGGTAGAGCTGCAGTGCGCTGCGACGATCCGCGCGACGATACAGCCGCACGGCGCCAGCGATGAAGCCAAGCCCGAGGATTAGCGACGCGGTCAGGTAGATGCCGCCGAAGCCCCCGGCACAGAAGGGAAGTTGTGTCACCGCGTAGAGCAGCACCGTGTACAGCAGGATCTGTCTGCGCGTCTCCGCCTCGCCGCGCACCACCGGCAGCATCGGCACTCCCACCTTCTTGTACTCATCCTTCATCAGCAGCGACAGCGCCCAGAAGTGCGGAGGCGTCCAGAAGAACACGATGAAGAACAGCAGCGCCGCGATCCCGTTCACGGAGCCCGTCACGGCGGCCCAGGCTACGAGCGGCGGGACCGCTCCCGCCGCTCCACCGATGACGATGTTCTGCGGGGTGCGGCGCTTCAGCCACATCGTGTACACGAGCACGTAGCCGAGGAATCCGGCGAAGGAGAGGCTTGCTGCGAGTACGTTCACGGTCAGCGACAGCTCCAGGAAGGAAAGTGCCGCCAGCACGCATCCGAAGGTGAGCGCCGCAGTCGGGGAGACACGGCCGGATGGCACCGGACGGTTGGCTGTACGCGCCATGCTTGCGTCTATATCGCGGTCGAACCAGTGATTGACGGCGCCGGCGCCCCCCGCCGATAGGTACCCGCCGAGGCAGGTCAGAGCGATCAGGGCCACCGATGGGTCTCCGGCGACCAGCATCGTCGTGACCGTCGTCAGCAGCAGCAGCGACTGCACCTTTGGCTTGGTCAGCTCAAGGTAGTCGGATAGCAGCTGGCGCGTCCTGGAGCGTCCGCTGGTCAGCGGCGCTGCGATCGCGCCCGCGGGTTGCGGAGCGTAGGCCGATGCGGACGAACCATCCATCAGCGACCGCACGGCAGACTGCGAGAAGCCTCAATCACGATCCCGCACTCTAGCGCTGCGTCGCGCGCGCGGTTCCGCCCGCCATCCTTCCGCCGGGCCATCTCGTGCTCGAGTTGCCTACACGCCGACTTGTGTGGCCCCGGCGGGCACGGTGGCGCCACCTGGAGCAGGTACCGCGGAGGTGCGTTGCTCGACCTCGCGACGGATGTCCTTCATCGGCTCATACGAGCGCACGAGCGGCACGACGTCGAAGTTGTTGGCAGGCGGGGGAGAGGTCGTGAACCACTCGAGCGAGTTCGCCTTCCAGGGATCCGGGCCCGCGATCGCGCCGTGCTTGAGGCTACGGGTCACATTCACGATCGTCGCCAGCACCCCGGCCGCGAGGATGAACGAGCCGATCGTGGAGATCAGGTTGTAGAGCGCAAGGTTGCCCACGTTGTCGTACTCGTATACGCGCCGGGGCATACCATCCAGACCGATCACGTGCTGGATTAGGAATGTGGCCAGAAAGCCGAAGAACATCAGGTAGAAGCTCAGTTTGCCGAGGCTCTCGCTCAGCATCCTGCCCGTGATCTTTGGGAACCAGAAGTAGATTGCCGCAAAGATCGTGAACACCGCGCCGCCCATCAGCACGAAGTGGATATGGGCCACCACGAAATATGTTTCGTTGAGCTGCCAGTCCACGGGGAATACGGCCAGGAATACACCCGAGATACCGCCGATCATGAACAGGGCGATGAAGCCCGCGCAGAACAACAGGGGGGTCTTGAATTCGACCGTTCCATGCCACAGCGTGGCGATCCAGTTGAAGATCTTCACGCCAGTCGGCACCGCGATCAAGAACGAGCTCATCATCACGAAGACGACAAGCGCCTCGGGGATCGGCGCCGTGAACATGTGGTGCGCCCACGTGAGAAAGCCGAGGAACGCGATCGCCACGGTCGAGACCGCGATTGCCTTGTAGCCGAAGATCGGCTTGCGCGCGAACACCGGCAGGATCTCCGAGACGATGCCAAACCCTGGCAGCACCATGATGTACACCTCGGGGTGCCCGAAGAACCAGAACAGGTTCTGCCACAACAGCGCCGAGCCGCCGTTGGCGGGGTCGAAGAAGTGCGTGCCGAAGTGCCGGTCGGTGAGCAGCATCGTGACCGCTCCCGCGATCACCGGCATCGCGAAGATGATCAGGATCGAGTAGGTCAGGATCGCCCAGATGAACAGCGGCAGACGCCCCCAGCTCATGCCGCGAGCGCGCATGTTGGCGATCGTCGCGTAGAAATTCATCGCGCCCAGGATCGAGGAGAGCCCCGTGAGGTGGATCAGATAGATCCACGCGTCCTGGCCGCCTCCGGGCGAGTAGGTGATGCTCGACAGCGGCACGTAGCTAGTCCAGCCGGCTTCCGGCGGATTCCAGAAGATCGAAGCGTAAAAGACGATCCCGCCGGCAAGCAGCAGCCAGTAGGAAAGCGCGTTCAGACGTGGATAGGCCATGTCGCGCGCGCCCACCATCAGTGGCACGAAGTAGTTCGCAAGGCCCGCCATCATCGGCACCACGAACAGGAAGATCATCGTCGTCCCGTGCATCGTGAACAGCTGGTTGTAGGTCTGGGGGGAGACCAGCGTGTTGTTGGGCACGCCCAGCTGCAGGCGGATCATCAGCGCCTCGACGCCGCCGAGGATGAAGAACACGAACGTCGTGACCATGTACATGATCCCGATGCGCTTGTGATCGGTTGTGGTGATCCAGCTCGCCCAGCCACGCGGCTCGGGCTTGGCGTCGTGCGCGACTATTTGAGGGACTGGGGCTGCGTAGGTGGCCATCTGGCTGGGCTCCTTAGGGGTTCTCGACCTGTCCGGCGCCGACCTGCTTGCCGAGCTTCGCGCGCGCTACCGCCGCGTCCGCGTTGGCTTCGGCGAGCAGCTTCTTCTGATAGGCCAGCCACGCTTCGAACTGCGCCGGCGGGACTGCCTTGACGGTGGCGATCATACGCGCGTGCCCACGTCCGCAGATGAGCGCGCACTGGCCGCGAAAGATGCCTGGTTTTTCGATCTTGAACCAGGTGTAGTTGTGGTAGCCGGGCACCGCCTGGAACTTGCCGCCGAGCTGCGGCACCCACCATGAGTGGACCACGTCTGCGGAGACGATATTTAGCGTCACCGTGGTTTTCGTGGGCACCACCATCTCCTGATAGGAGTACGGGGCTCCAAGGCCGTCGGCTTCATTTGCGCCCGGGTAGACGTACTGCCACACGAACTGACGGCCGACCACCGTGATTTTCAGCGACTTGCCGCTCGGAGGCAGCTTTTGTTCGGCGCTCGCATACAGCCGTGAGCTGTCGCTGACGAGATGTTCGCCTGCCGCGCTCGAGTTGACAGGGTCCTGGATCGAGGAGAGCTTGGCGAAGGTGAGCCCCGCGAGCGCCAGCAGGATCACCGCGGCGCCCACCGTCCAGCCGATCTCCAAACGCGTATTGCCGTGGATCTGCGCCGCCACGGCGCCCTTGCGCGCACGGAAGCGGACGAGCGCGTAGCCAAGCGCTCCCTCGACCAGCACGAAGATCACTAGCGCCACGTACAGCGTGATCTTGTAGAGGCTGTCGATCTGGTTGGCGTTCGGCGAACCGCCCGACTGGGGGGTGAAGAACGCGAGGGGTGTGGCAAGCAGGTGGCTCAAGGCGGGCGGGATTCTATTCAGGCGCGGACGGAACGCGCGTGCCCAACCACCGGAACACGCTCGATCGGCCCCGTGACAGGGGCCGTGAGGGTGGCCATGACGTTCCTCAACGCCCCGAGAAATCGGCCGTGCGCTTGCCCAGAAAGGCAGTCACTCCCTCGAGGAAGTCATCGCTTTCGGCCATCTCCTGCTGGAGTTTCGCCTCCAGCTCCAGTTGCTCGGCCATGTTCGAGTACAGCTGGCTGTTGAGCAGGCGCTTGCTTGCGGCGTAGGAGCGCGTCGGTCCAGCCGCCATGCGAGCTACGAGCGCGGCGCTCTCGGCGGCGAAGTCCTCGTCAGGGAAGACGCGATTGACGAGACCCCAGTCGAGCGCCTGCGCGGCGGACACGCGCTCGCCGAGCATCGCCATCTCCGCAGCCCGGGCCATCCCCACGCGCGTCGGCACGAACAGCGAGGAGCCCCCGTCTGGCACCAAGCCGATGTTGACGAACGCAAGCAGCAGGTAGGCGCTCTCACTCGCCACCACCAGGTCGCAGCACAGCGCCAGCGAGCACCCGATGCCCACCGCGCCGCCATTTACCGCCGCGACCACCGGCTTGCCCATATCGCGGATCGCGTGCATGATCGGGTGGTAGCGCTCTGTCAGCACTCCGTATACATTCGGACGCCCCTCGGGCGTCAGGTCATCGCCGCTGATGTCGCGCAGGTCGGCCCCCGAGGAGAACGCGCGTCCCGCGCCGGTGATGCGCACTGCGCGCACCGCGTCGTTCTCGCTCGCGTGAGCCAGCGCGGCCAGCAGGTCTTCACCGAGCTGCTTATTCCACGCGTTGAGTGCCTGCGGTCGGTTCAGCTCGATCGTGGCCGCACCTTTGTCGATCAGCAGGTTGACGGTCTCAAGCTGTGTGTCGGGCTCGCTCATTTGGCTCTCCTGTCGTCGGCATGCGCCCGGCGCCATTCGGCACCGGTGGCGGCCTGTGACCGCTGGGACCCGCGCGAGAATACCCGCAAGAACGACCCCATCCCCTTCATCTCTGCTCGCGGATGCCTATCGTGTGCGGACATGACACGGCCGGTGGTAGGCATATGCACGGCGCTCGAGCGTGCCCGTTGGGGCATGTGGGACCAGCAGGCCGTGCTGCTCGCGCGCAGCTATGTCCAAGCGGTGCAGCGCGCCGGCGCGCTGGTGTTCATGCTGCCCCCCGACGAGCAGCTGCTCGAGGATCCCGCCGAGGCGCTCGACCTGCTCGACGGCCTCGTATTGGCAGGTGGCGTGGACATCGACCCCGCGAGCTACGGCGAGCAGGCTCATCCTGAGACGCTGGACACCGTCCCTGAGCGCGACCGCTTCGAGATCGCGCTTGTGCGCGCCGCCGTCGAGCGGGACCTTCCCGTGCTTGGGATCTGCCGCGGCATGCAGCTCATCAACGTCGCCTGCGGCGGCACGCTGCTCCAGCACCTCCCCGAGCGTTTCGGCCACCACGAGCACCTGCGCGTGCCCGGCACATTCGACGGCGCCGACCACGATGTCGAGCTGACCCCCGGCTCGCTTGCCGCAAGCGCTGCCGGCGAGACCCATCACGCCACGAAGTCCCATCACCATCAGGGTGTAGACCAGCTGGGGGATGGCCTTCAGATCAGCGGCTCCTCATCGATGGACGGGCTACCCGAGGCGATCGAGATGCCCGATCGACGCTTCGTGCTCGGCGTGCAGTGGCACCCCGAGGCGGATGAGACGAGCCATGTCCTCGACGCGCTCGTCGCCGAGGCCACCCGGCACATGCGCGAGCGCGTTGTCGAGGGGACTGCCGCGTAGCGTCATATACTCCCCGCCCCGTGCGGGGGTCGAAGGCCATGAGGACAGCCGCCTGGGGCTTGGTGGCCGCGGGCGCGATGGCGCCGCTGTTGCGCAAGCGAGTCTCAACGCCGCCGCTCGTGGCTCAGGTGGTCGCGTTTGCCGCCCCCGTCGGCCTGTGCGTTGCGGTACGCCGCTCGCGCACCCGCGACGTGGCGGTGTGCGCGCTGCAGATGTGGGCCTATCTATCCGCCTATAAGGCGCCGAACGACGACGAAAGCGCACAAGAGCAGCGTGTGCACGTTGACTACCCCATCGCGGTCGATCGGGCGATTGGGCTCGGCCAGCTACCCACCGTGCGTTTGCAGCGACGGCTCGCTCGCGGGCAATGGCGACTCGGCGATCGTGCGCTCGTATGGGCGCACTGGCTGTGGTTTCTCGTGCCTCACGGAACGCTCGTCTACATCATGTTGCGACGTCGGGGCCGCTTCGATCGCGCTGCCGTGATGACCTACGCCGTCTTTGACATCGGCGCGATGGTCTACTGGATTCTGCCCACCGCGCCCCCCTGGTACGCGGCCGCGCACACCGGTCACAGCGGACATTTCAATGGCCGGCTTCTCCCGGCATCGGCCTCCGATGGAGGCCCCCACGACATTGCCGTGAGGCGAATGATGGTGGAGTACGGCGAGTTTTTCTGGAAAGACGGCTGGGGCCCCCTTTACAGTGTGCTTGGAGGTAATCCACTGGCCGCGATGCCCTCGCTGCACTTCGCCACATCGATGATGGCCGCCCAGCTGCTCTCGGAGACTGGGCCGGTTGCGGGCGGGCTGGCCTGGGGCTACACCGCCACGCTCGGGTTCGCGCTCGTCTATCTCGGCGAGCACTACGTCGTGGACCTGCTCGCGGGTGCCGCGCTCACCACGGCGGTGCGTCGCGGTGCCCCGCGCGCGACGCCGGTGCTGGCGTGCTTCGGACGAGCGGTCGCCGCGCTCGAGGCGAGGGCGCACGGGACATGAAGATCTCCTCGAGAGGCGTGTGACGTGGACGATCCCGATCGATCCGCCTTGAACGGCACGCTCGTGGATGAGACCGGCACGAGCGTGGACGAGCAGATGCCGCGTGTGCCGGTCACGCGTCGCAGCGCGATCGCCTTCGGCATATTCGTGCTCTCGGCCGTCGCATTCCTGTACTTCGTGCTGCCCAAGCTCGCAGGGTTCAGCAGCACCGCCCACCGCATCGAGCGTGGCGATACCTGGTGGATCGCGATCGGGGTATTCCTCGAGGTCTGCTCTTTCGGGGGCTACGTGGTGCTCTTTCGTGCGGTCTTCGTGCGTCCGCCGAGCCCGATCGGCTGGCCGGAGAGCTACCAGATCACAATGGCTGGTCTCGCCGCGACGCGCCTGTTCGCCGCCGCCGGGGCGGGGGGCATCGCGCTCACTGCCTGGGCCTTGCGTCGCTCAGGCATGGAGTCACGCCTCGTGGCATGTCGGATGGTGGCCTTCATGGTGCTGCTGTACGTGATCTACGCGGGTGCCGTGCTGCTCGACGGAATCGGCCTGGGAATCGGTGTGCTTCCCGGGGAAGGCTCGTTTGCGCTCACGATTGTGCCGGCGGTAGCCGCGGCGGTCCTGTTCGCGGTGGCGGGCGCCATGGCTCTGCTCCCAGGCGACATCGAGCGTCGTCTCGCGCGGTGGGCGGCGGGCTCGGGTCGCCTGGAGCATTGGCTGGCGCGTGCGGTGACCGTGCCCGCGCTGGCGGCCAGCGGGGTGCGCACGGCGATCGATCTGATCCGCTCCCGCGACCCCGGCTTGCTGGGGGCGCTGGCGTGGTGGGGCTTTGACATCTGCGTGCTGTGGGCGTGCTTTCATGCGTTTGGCACCGCGCCGCCGTTCACGGTCATATTGATGTCCTACTTCCTTGGCATGGTCGGCAACCTGCTGCCGCTCCCAGGCGGGCTTGGAGGCGTGGAGGGGGGGATGATCGGTGCGTTCGCCGCGTTCGGCGTCAACCTCGACCAGGCCGTGCTCGCGGTGCTCGCCTATCGCGCGATCTCCTTCTGGCTGCCGACGATCCCAGGCGCGATCGCCTACTTCCAGCTGCGCCGCACCGTGGCGCGCTGGCGCACCGAGCAGGCGGCTCCCTCGGCGGCTTCCGCGAAGCCGATCGAGGCTGCCGGACCGCTTCACGCCTAGCTTGGCGCGCCCGCCCGCGACGGCTGCTCGAGCTGGTCGCGACTAAAGTCGATGGTGCAGGTTTGTGACTGCGAATCGAAGCCGACCTTGCTGCCCCCAGCCCGCAAGCGCGCTATACTTTACAAAGTAAAGCGAGTATTCGGCGGTCTTCGGCGTGAATATGGGACGCGAGCTTTCAGCGGTAGATTGGCTACCTTGAAGTGACGGCGCTTGCGGATGCGAGCGAAAAGAGCGAGCTACAGGACGGAGTCAGCGAGATGGCGGACGTCGAGAACACGATCATCATCGGCAGCGGCCCCGCAGGGTACACAGCCGCGCTGTATACATCTCGCGCCAATCTCTCTCCGCTCGTCATCGAGGGCTTCGCGTGGGGTGGTCTACTGCAGCAGACCACCGACGTCGAGAACTATCCCGGCTTCCCCGAGGGCATCATGGGCCCGGACCTGATGGGCAAGCTGCGCGAGCAGGCCGAGCGCTTTGGCGCGAAGCTCGAGACCGACCAGGTCGAGCGCGTAGAGCTCGCCGAGGAGTTGGGCGGGGTGCACAGAGTGTGGGTGGGAGACACCGAGCACCAGGCTCGCACCGTAATTCTCGCCATGGGCGCCGAGCACAAGAAGCTCGGGATTCCCGGCGAGGAGGAGCTCAGCGGACGCGGGGTCAGCTACTGCGCGACCTGCGACGCCGCTTTCTTCAAGGATGCCCAGACTGTGATCGTCGGCGGCGGGGACTCTGCGATGGAGGAGGCCATCTTCCTCTCAAAGTTCGCGCGCAAGGTCACGGTGGTGCACCGGCGGCCCGAGTTCCGCGCCTCGAAGATCATGCTCGAGCGCGCCCGTGAGCAGGAGAACATCGAATTGCTGACTCCCTACGCCGTTGAGCGTTTCGAGCCCGGCGAGAACGGCGCGTTGAGTGTCGCCAAGCTGGTCAACACAGAGACTGGAGAGCTACGCGAGATACCCATCACCGGCGCGTTCATTGCTGTCGGTCATGAGCCCCAGTCCTCCCTCGTTGACGGTCAGATCGAGCTAGACGAGAACGGATATGTGAAGGTCGATGCTCGTTCCACGCGCACGAACAGGCCCGGCGTCTTTGCCGCGGGCGACCTCGTCGATCACACATACCGACAGGCCATCACCGCGGCCGGCTCGGGCTGTCAGGCGGCACTCGACGCCGAGTGGTACCTGCGCGACACGCCCGAGGTTCCCACACCCGAGGGGATGCCGGTCGGAGATCTGGCGGAGGCTCAGTGGGCGGCGCCGGCCGCGACCGTCGACACGACCTCCTGAGGCCGCGCCGCGGCCCCACTCAGCCGGCTTCGTCCGCAAGGCGGCGAAGCGCGGGAGCCGGGCGGTAGCGCTCCTCGCGATAGGTGTCGCCGAGGGCTTCGAGTACCGAGAGCACGAGGTCTGGCCCAATTTGCTCCATCCATGTGAATGGGCCCCGAGGGTGGCTCAAGCCGAGCATCATGCCCTTGTCGATGTCCTCGACCGAACCAACACCTTCGCCGAGTGCGAACGCCGACTCGTTGATCACCTGGCACACGATCCTTGCGAGCACGCCGCCGCTAGCGGGTTGCACGCGCTCGGTATACAGGCCAAGACCCCTGAAGGCCTCCTCGCCGGCGGCGCCGGTGACCTCAACCAGCGCGAGCGGCACGATCGCGTAGAACGGCTCGCCATCCACGGTGCCGCCGAGTCCATCGACCGCGATCTCAGGCCCGTCCCGGCCGGGGACAAGCGCCCGCAGCGCATCCGCTACGGGACCATCGCCCGTCACTATGGCGTCTGCGCTGAGCGCGGGTTGGTCTGAGTCGGCGGGACGATGCAAGCCCTCCCCGCTGTAGTCGTAATAGCCGCGACCTGTCTTGCGCCCGTGCAATCCAGCCGCGACTTGGCGCGCCTGGATGGGGGAGGGGCGCCAGCGCGGCTCGCCAAAGCTCAGCTCATAGAAGCTCTTGGACACGTCAAAGCCGGTATCCACGCCTACGAGGTCGCTCAACTCAAAGGGTCCCATGCGAAAGCCGCCGCCCAATCGTACGATCCGATCGATCGTGGGGACGTCCGCGATCCGCTCCTGCAGCAGGCGCAGTGCCTCCAACCCAAACGGGCGGTTGCAACGGTTCACGATGAACCCCGGCACGTCGGCGGCGCGGATAACGTCCTTGCCCATCGCCGTGCCCGTGGCGTCAGCAATTGCCAGCGACCGATCATTGGAGAGCACCCCAGAGATCACCTCGAGCAGACGCATCAGCGGGGCAGGGTTGAAGAAGTGCATCCCCACCACGCGCTCGGGGTGACTTGCGCCCGTGGCCACAGCGGTGATCGGAAGCGATGAGGTATTGCTCGCCAGCACGCACTGCTCGCTGACGATCTCCGACAGACGCGCGTACAGCTCGTGCTTGACCTGCAGCCGCTCGGGGGCCGCCTCGATCACCAACTCGCACGAGCTCAGTTGCTCCAGTTGGTCCACGGGCTCCAGGAGCTTGCCGGCCTCCTGCGCCTGCTCGGCCGTCAGCTTTCCCCTGCTCGCTTCCTTGTTCAAGCCCTCGTGCACTGCCTGCGTCCCGCGTGCGAGTGCCTCGGGCAAGGGGTCGTGCAAGAACGTACGGGCACCAGTCTTGCAAGCGAGCTGGGCGATACCGGCGCCCATCGTGCCAGAGCCCACAACGCCTATCACGCCCGCGGCACGCCCCGCCAATCCATCCAAATCCGATCCCCCCTGTTCCACGGCAGCTCAGTTCAGGAAGGCACGAGCGCGTTGATGCCGGTCATGGCCCGGCCGATGATCAGCTTCTGGATCTGGGAAGTGCCCTCGTACAGGGTGGTGACGCGCACGTCGCGGAAGTAACGCTCAACCGGATGGTCGTCCACGTAGCCGGCGCCGCCGTGCACCTGGATCGCCGTATTCGCGCACTCCACCGCCGCCTCGGTCGCGTGCAGCTTGGCCACCGAGGTCTCAAGCGTGTTCGGACGGCCCTTGTCCTTCAGGAAGCCCGCGCGCCACACGAGCATCCGCGAGGCGTCTGTCTTGAGCACCATGTCCGCGATCATCGCCTGCACGAGTTGGAAGCTCGCGATCGGCTTGCCGAACTGCTCGCGCTCCTTGGCGTATTTCACCGACTCCTCCACGCACCCCTGGCAGATGCCCACGCACCCAGCTGCCACCGAGTAGCGGCCGGAGTCCAATGAGGACATCGCCACCTTGAAGCCGTCCCCGATTTTCCCGAGCAGGCCGTCCTCGGCCACCTCCACGTCTTCCAAGGATATCGAGGCCGTGTCTGAGGCGTGCAGTCCCATCTTGTGCTCGATCACCTGCGGCTTGAACCCAGGCTGATCGGTGTCCACGAGGAAGCACCCGAGACCGCGGTGGCCGAGCTCAGGGTCCGTCTGGGCGAAGATCAGCGCGAGTTTCGCGTAGTTGCCCATCGATATCCACATCTTCGCGCCGTTGATCACCCAGCCGGAGTCGGTCTTCTTCGCGCGCGTGCGCTGTTTGGCGGCATCCGAGCCACTGTCGGGCTCAGTCAACCCGAAGCACCCCAGCCACTCGCCCGAGCACAGCTTCGGCAGATAGTGCTGCTTCTGCTCCTCGCTGCCCCATTTGAGGATCGCCGAGCACACGAGCGAGGTCTGCACCGAGATCACGGTCCTCACCGATGAGCAGCCGCGGCCGATCTCCTCGACCACGAGTCCGTAGCTGAGGTAGTCGAGTCCCGCCCCGCCGTACTCGCGCGGCACGATCGCTCCGAGATAGCCCTGGTCGGCGATCTTCTTCACGATCTCCAGATCGAAGTGGTGGTTGCGGGCGTTCTGCTTGGCCTGCTCCACGATCTCGCGATCGGTGAATTCGCGTGCGGTGCTGCGGATCAGCTGCTGCTCGTCGGTCAGGTCGAAGTCCATGTCTCTCCTAGCTGTGTCGGTGCCTCTGGTGCGGATGAGGTAGGCGGTCGGGGTGGCGGGTCGGATTGGCCGGTCCCTGAATCCTCGCGGCCCGCAGGCTAGCGGTCTTCAGGTGTTCCCGGTCCCAGCTTCGGGGAGCGCCACGGCGCCGCCAGACGCCGTTGCAGCTCCGACCCAAGCTCATCGATCTTCACGCGTTCCTGGGTGAGGGAGTCACGATCGCGCAACGTCACAGTCGCGTCCTCGAGCGATTGGTGGTCGATCGTCACGCCCCACGGCGTCCCGATCTCATCCTGGCGGCGATAGCGCTTGCCGATTGACCCCCCCTCGTCGTACTCGGCCTGCATCCGTCCGCGCAGATCCTCGTAGATCTCTCGAGCCAGCTCGGGTTGCCCATCCTTCTTGACGAGTGGCATCACCGCCACCTTGACAGGCGCTATGCGTGGGTGCAGGCGCAAGACGGTTCGCGTTTCCCCGTCTCCTCCGCCCTTGCCTGCACCGCCGCTCTCGCCGCCGCTCGCACTGAGCACGATTTCCTCGTCGTAGGCGTCCACCAAGAACGCGAGTGTTGCTCTGTCGGCCCCTGCCGCCGGCTCGATCACGTGGGGTATGTAGCGCTCGCCGGTGCTCGGGTCGAAGTACTCGAGCTTCTCGCCCGAGAACTCCGCGTGCTGTTTGAGGTCGAAGTCGCCCCTGTTCGCGATGCCCTCTAGCTCCGACCAGCCAATCGGGAACAGGTACTCCACGTCGCTTGTACCTGAAGAGTAGTGCGAGAGCTCATCTGGATCGTGCGCTCTCAGGTGCAGGTGGTCAGGCCTGATGCCCAGGTTCACATACCACCTCATCCGCTCTCCTAGCCAGTGCTCGAACCACTTCTGAGCTTCGTCTGGAGGCACGAAGAACTCCATCTCCATCTGCTCGAACTCGCGCGTGCGAAAGATGAAGTTGCCGGGCGTGATCTCGTTGCGAAAGGACTTGCCGACCTGTGCGATCCCGAACGGCGGCTTCTTGCGCGAGAACTGCAGCACGTTCTTGAAGTTGATGAATATTCCCTGGGCGGTCTCAGGGCGCAGATAGGCCACCGAGCCCGACTCCTTGACCGGCCCGATCGTCGTCTCAAACATCAGGTTGAAGTCACGCGCCTCGGTCAGGTCGCAGTCGTCGGTCCCACCCGGATGCTTGGAGGGCTTGCGTCCGCAGGGAAGCTCTGCGAGATGGTCGGCCCTGAACCGCTGTCCGCACGTCTTGCAGTCCACGAGCGGATCGGTGAACCCGGCGAGATGACCGGATGCCTCCCATACGCGCGGATGCTGCAGGATCGCCGAGTCGAGTGCCACGATGTCCTCGCGCTGACCCACCATCGCGCGCCACCACTCGTTCTTGACGTTGCTCTTGAGCAGCACCCCGTAGTGGCCGAAGTCATATGTCGAGCCCACTCCCCCGTAGATCTCCGAGGAGGGGAAGATGAAGCCGCGGCGCTTGCATAGCGCCACGATCTTGTCCATCGTGACCACGTCGTCGGTTTGAGGGGCTTGCTCGCTCATCTTCGCCGGGATGGTATTCGAGGTGTCCCCGCGCAGGGTCCAGGTGTGGTCAGGGTGTCGGCCCGGTGTGCTCCCGCAGCCACAAAAAGAACGGGCTTGACATATCCCCGCACTTGTGTTTACATACGTTGTGTTCTCTTGCTGACAAGACGGCGGAGGGGACGGCTCTCCGCCCGAAAGGTGACGAGCAAATCGCAAGAGCGTGAGTGACTGAGCAAGATCGCAACATAGGGGTTCACCAGGGCGTCGTTACCCAACCTCTCCCGCGGCGCCCCGCGCATGCCTCAATGTGCGATCGGATATGCCGGTCTCCTCGACAGGGCGCCGCGGTCTCCACCGGCCGCGGCGCCCACTGTTCTCGAGCTGGGGTGCTCGCCGAAGGGCAACGGTGCACCACCCGAACGGGTGCCCCGCATGCGGACAGGCGCGGTCGCACGAGGCGGGCATAGGATTGGGCGTGTGGCGCGCGTCTTGATCGTGGAGGGTGCAGACAGAGGGCTGCGTCTTGCCGCCGAGCTGGTCGAGCAAGGACACGCGGTGCGTGTCACCGCCGGCGATTCCGGGCGACGCGAAGCTATCGAGGCGACGGGCGCCGAGTGTGCGATCGGAACGCCCGATCGGCTCTCCACGCTGCGTGGAGCGCTCGAGCACGTCACTATCGCCTGCTGGCTGCTGGCCGACACGACCGGTGACCCTGAGCTTGTGCAAGCTCTGCACGGGCCGCGTCTGCAACAGTTCCTCGCGAGCGCGATCGACAGCACACTGCGTGGTTTCCTGTACGAGGCCGGGGGCGCCCAGGTGCCCGCTGAGCTGCTCGCGCGAGGTGAGCAGATCGTGTCGGAGACAGCGGCGCGTAACTCGATCCCCATGGCGATCATCAGGGCCGATCCGCTCGAATACGACACCTGGTCGGCACAGATGCTCCTTGCAATTCGCTCCGTGCTAGAAGGTCGCGAGCCTGTGGATAGGGCGCTATAGGCGCGCTATGGCAGGGACGTGATCGCCTAGTTACAAGTCGGCGCGGCGGTCGAGCAGCGGCCCCACCCGCTCGAGCAGGTCCTCGAGGATCCGCGCCGTCGCGCCCCACACGAGCTCGCCTCCGAATACGTACGCATCGGTCTCAAACGCGATTCCCCGCCGTTCCATACGCGTACGGGTCATTCCCGCGCGAACCTCCCGAAGCGTCGGCTCCAGCACCGCGTCCACCTCAAGCTCCGAGGCGCGCCACGCCCGCTCTCCGTCGAGCACGCCCACGAACGGGTGGATCGCATAGTTGGTCACGAACGTAGACGTGCGCTCGAGCGCACCCACGAGCGTCACCTGACCGCGCGTTAGCCCGATCTCCTCTTCGGCCTCGCGCAGGGCCGTATCCGCCAGGGTCGCGTCCTCAGGGTCGCGTCGTCCGCCCGGAAAGGAGATCTCCCCCGCGTGACGGCGCAGATCGGCGCGCCGCTTGGTCAATACGACGCTTAGCTCTCCGCCGTCGCCCTCATACAACGGCACGAGCACAGCCGCGGGAACTTGCTCGTCGGCTTGTGGCTCAGAGTGTGACGCCACGTCGAGCAGCATTCCACGCAGCGCAGGCGCGAGTGTCACGCTCAGGCGACGGCGTGCGTGCGCTCGACGCGCTCCTGGAACATGACCTCACCGTCGAGCGTCCTGTGCACGGGACACTTCGCGGCGATCACCTGCAAGCGCTCCACCTGCTCCTCGGGGAGATCGTCCGGCAGGCGCAGCACCACATCGAACTTGGTCGGGCATCCACGCTCCGCCGGGGTGTACTGGACGTCCACCTCCACATTGCCGATGTCCCAGCCCTTGCGCGCCGCGTACATCTCCATCGTGATCGCCGTACACGAGGCGAGGCTCACCGCAAGCAGCTCCTGGGGGTCGGGGCCGGCGTCGTCACCGCCTGACTCCAGCGGCTCGTCAACGGTCAACTGGTGATCGCGCACCTGAACTGTGTGTTTGAACGCCGAATCCTTGCGTCTAACGCTGGCCTTCATCACTGCAACACCTTCCGATCGGGTTGTCACAGCACCCTCTCCTTCCATGGTATCGACGGGTTGAGCTACGAGTGTCTTTCACTACAAACTGTGGGCGCGCCGAGCACTCTCGAATGACGCTCTAGGACAGCGGGTTGAAGAGCAGGCCCGTGAGCAGCTTCGGATAGAAGAACGTCGACTTGGGGGGCATGTTCTCGCCGCTGGCCGCCACGTCGCGCACCTGGGACACGGGCGTTGGGCGCATCAGAAAGGCCGCGTCATACTCGCCCGAGCGCACCATCCGCACCGCCTCATCCGTGCTGCGCGCATAGAACAAGCCGTTGAAGTGCGAGATATCCTCGTCCGAGAGGCCCAGCGCTCCCTTCAGCAACAGCGCCTCCAGCACCCCCGTGTCGAGGCTCCGGTATGCCTCTGAGAAATCGGGCAGCGCCGCGTCGGCGATCGCCTGGTCTCTCAGCGTCAGGCGGTAGGGCTGCTGGTGGTGAGCGTCGATGTAGCCAAGCTCCAGTGGTCCCGTCCCGGGCTCCGGTGCTATCTGATCGAGCGGCACCTCGACCATGTCGAAGTCGCGGCGCAATGTTTCTCTCAACGCCTCCTGGCGCTCGCGATCGAGGCCGCGGACGAGACGATGAGTTGGGAACACTGTGAGGCCCGGATCCTCGAGCGCCACCAAGCACATGAGCACGTAACGGTGCTCCCCATCGCCGCCAAGCTCCCGCGCATACGTGTCGGCGGTCTCGTACCGATGATGCCCGTCGGCGATCAACAGCTCCACATCGCGCGTCGCGTCCTGTACGGCCGCAATCGCCTGCGCGTCCGACACACGCCACAGCCTGTGGATCGTGCCGTCCCCGTCGGTCACCTCGCCCCAAGGCGTGTCTCGGGTGACTGGCTCGAGCGCCTTCCAGGCTGCGTTCGCTGGGTCCGAGAACAGCGAGAAGATGGGGGAGAGGTTCGCTCTGGTCGCCCGCATCAGCCGTAGGCGATCCTCCTTGGGTCCCGGATGCGTGCGCTCGTGCGGGCGCACCCGCCCTGGGCCGTACCCCTCGATCCGCACGCGGCAGAAGAAGCCCTGACGGGTGCGCGTCTGACCGTCGGGGCCGGTGTACGTCTGCGCGTGAGCCCACAGCGAGGGCTCCGGATCGCGTACCACCAGGCCCTGCAGCTGCCACGCCTCCCACAGCTCGCCCGCGGTCGCGTATGGATCCGGCTCGCCTTTGGGGAGGTCTACCGCGACCACGTTGAACGGCGAGCGCTCCAGCAGCTCCTGGCGCTGCTCCGCGTCGATCACATCGTACGGCGGCGCGGTCACGCCTGTCAACGATCCAACGAGCGATTGGTCGTAGTGCAGCGCGCGCAGCGGTTGGATATCGGCCATGGCGGGGGCGGACCCTAGCAGTGACCACTACTCTTAGTGGTCATCGGGGCGTAGCGAAGCCTGGTAACGCGCGGCTTTTGGGGAGCCGAGATCGCCGGTTCGAATCCGGCCGCCCCGACTAGACGACCCTTATTTGAACCGCCGCCAATGTTGGCGGCGGTTCCGTTCTGCGGGCCAGTTTCCGAGGGTCAGTTTCCGAGGCGTTCTGAGGGTCTTGATCGTTGCCGTCGATGACGTCTGGTGCGATAAGGGTTGCGAAGGGCTCGGCTATCTCCGCGCTGTGTACGTCCTCGTCGTGGATGAACAGGCGCACAAAGAGAGCTTGGTTCCACTGGCGGCGTAGATGGCCGGACGCTTTGGCCTAGGCACGTTGGCAGCCGGCAAGGAGGTCTAGAGCCTTATCGAGCGTGCTCCGACGTCGGCCGATGACTGCTGGGCGACGGAGAGGTGCGCTTCGGCGCTTGTGATCTGGCCGGTGAGCTGGTCTTGCTCCATTGGAGCAGTTCGACGGGGAATAGCGCCTTGGTAGTAGGCCTGTAGTAGCTTGGTTCGCTGGTCATTGAGGCCGGCAAGCCGTCGTTGCTGGCGGGCCGTCTCTTGTTCGGCCTGAGTTACGCATACCTGAGAGGGCTTGGTCGAGCTTGACGCGGATTGCTTGGATACGCTCCGGGGTGGACTGACGCTTGCGTAGGTGCGCTCCATCGCGCGCTTGATCACTTCGATTGGGATATAGGACACTGATGGGCGTATTTCGTGTCGGTGCGGCGCTGTTGGTGGTCGAGGTTCTGGCATGGGTGGTTGCCCTCGTGGTGCAGCGGTAGACTGGTAGCGATGACTGACAAGCCGACTCCGCACCCCCCTCCCGCGCCACCTCGCCCTGAGCCTGTGCGTCCTAGTCCTATGATCGGCAAGACACGCGGCGGGGGCAATCGGTAGCAGGCGCTTGGGCCTTGGCTCGGTGGGCCACCCGACAGTCGTTGGCCCATGCGGGCTTCCCCGCTCCCCCTCATCGACTGTTAGAGCGTCGCCGAATCCCAATCAGGCCACGGCCGGATAACGGCGCGACGCGATAGCTAAGTCCGATCGAACGCTTCGCTCGGTAGTAGCTCCTGTCAGTTCGGCAAGCGCGCGTTCGCGTGCTGCTCGGCGAGCACGTGGAGGTCGCGGCCAAGCGAGGGCAACTCGGGCAGACGGAGTGCCGGCGTATGTTCGCAATGTCCCACCGGCCGGCGTCGGGGATTTGGTTGCGGTCGTGTGCTTCGGCGCGGTCGATTGCCGCGAGTATCTGTGCGTCCGAGATTGGCTCGACTCGACTGAGGTCCGAGCGGTACATCTCGTGAAATCGTCGGGCCGACTCCGGTAGCTCTACGGTGTCTGTCGTCATTGGCGCCTCCTTTCGGCGCACCGAAGGAAGCAGCCAGCGAGCAGGCGACCTAGCCGCAGACACAGCTACGGTAGGCCCTGGCATCGAGCTAGGAGCTTCGGTGCTTCTCTACAGGCCGGGGCGGATGGGCGAACACCCGTACCGGCCGCTCTTTGTGTAATTGGCACGGATGGGTAGCGATGCCCCCGGACAGACGTTTTGCGCCAAATTGGGCTAGGGGCGGCGGCCCTCGGCGACGCGCCGGTCTGCCCGCTGTTAGTACGACAGGGGAGCGCCTGCCACTGAGGCGAACAGGCCCACGGCGCCGGCAGCGAGCAGTGTTTGTACGACCCCGCGCCGCAGAAGCAGCAGCGCTACCGCGGCGGCGGCCAGCACGGCGTACTGCCACCCCTCTTGTAGAGCACTCGTCAGCGGGATCGCGGCTACGACTTGACCAAGGCCAAGCGCGTCCGCATGGGGCGCCCCGCTCTCGGCGATGGCGGCAGCTCTCCACGCGTGCAGTTGCGCGTCGATCCAGACCTCGACAAGGCATTGCGAGCGTGCGCCTGCAAGGAGCACCGCTCGGTCAGCGAGGTGGCGCGCACAGCACTACGCGAGTACGTGGATCGCGCAGCCTGACCCTGTAACCCGCTCGCGGAACCGCTCACGACCTGGAGAATCCCCAGCAACTGAGCTCCAATCGCCCCGATTTTCTGACCTTTATTTGAACCGTGGCCGCTAAGGCGCGGGTGCTCTCATCAGCCCGCCATTGTTCCAAATTGTGCGCTATCGGGCCAGACGGTCAATGGCCAGCGAAATCGGTAGGGCCGTCGAGAGTGTTGCCATTACCTCACTGGCTATTTCGCCTGGAGATCCTGGTTCGACCGATCGTTTGCCGTCGAACCCACTCACCTCGTCATGGGACATGGGCTGCCATAACCAGAGCTTGCTGAACCTACGGGAATTCAAGTTGCGGTCCAGAATCCGGGATATGGAACTACTGGCTGTTTTTGACTAGAACATATGTCCTAACTTGCACTTGCGGCTAAAGCTCTCTACTATCTCGCAAACGCACCTTGGCCTAGCTGTAGATAGAGCCATATTCGAATGGCTCGGTGCATCCTAAGATCCAAAATGCCGTGGGAGACAAATAGGTTGAACCGAGCTGGGGCTGCCCTGGCGTCTTCTCCACCGCTTGGTTGGCGTCCCGCAAAGATCCCAATCGAGTGGAGTGGCCGGTCCCTTTCCAAATCGACCTACGCTCGGACCGGCCCGACTGTCACGCTTAGCCTGATAGGTGGATCGCGGCTGCTACGGGATGCCACCGCGCGCCTCCTCGCGGTTCAGGATGGTCTTGATGTGCTGGGGACGTTCGAGTCCGTAGCTGACTTCTTGAGCATCGACGCTGAGGTCGCGCCGGCGGTCATCCTGCTCGATTGCGACGGAAGCGATACCGGTGGCTGCCAAAATGCCGTCGAGGCACTGAGCGCACACGTGAAGTCCGGGCTCATAATGCTCTGCCGAGATCTGCACGAGGAAGTTGTTCGCTGCGCGATAGAGCATCGGGTGAGCGGAGTCGTCCTGAAGAGCTTCTCGATGGAAGACGTGATGGCGGCGATCCAGTACATGGCTACCGGCCGCACCGTTATGCCGGCTGGCTGGCAGCGAGCGATTGCCGTCCCGCAGGAGCAGCGACTCAGACTGAGTCCGCGTCACAGTCAGATACTCGCGCTCATCGCGCAGGGCCGGCGCAACGAGGAGATCGCCAGCGAGCTCGGGCTCAGCCAAAACACGATCAAGTTTCATATCCAGGCTCTCTACTTACGACTGGAAGTGCGAAATCGAGTCCAAGCGGCTAACCAGTACGCGCAGATCATCGGTGACGGCGACTGACTCCAGGATCGCGATCGTCGGTCGAGTCGGAGCGCTAGCCACGGAGGCCCTGGCCTGGATTCTCACGACAAGCGGTAGCCACGTGGTCGGCGTTTATGAGACCGTCAGCGAGCTGGGCCTCATCCTGCGGGCAGGCGAGCAAGAGTTGCAGGCGGCGATCGTGGATGCCGATGAGCAGGCCGCCGGCCTGGCGGCTGTGGCTGAGATCAGGTGTGCGTACCCCGAGTTGAAGATCCTGTTGCTCTGCGAGGTAGCGTCGCCCGCGGTCGTTCGTTGCGCGATCGATCAGCACGCCGACGGCGTCGTTTTGAAGTCAGAGACTGTCGAGGAGGTGGTCCTGGCGCTGCGTCACGTGCTGGCAGGGCGCGCGGTCATGCCCGTCGGTTGGCAGGAGGCCTCGCTCGAGCCGGAGCCTGGTGTTCCGCCTGTCGTCTTGAGCGTGCGCGAGCGTGAAGTCCTCGATCTCGTGACGGCGGGAATGAGTAACGAGGAAGTCGCTAAACATCTGGTGATCTCTTCTAACACCGTCAAGTTCCACCTGAGGATGATCTACTCCCGGCTGGGTGTGCACAACCGGGTGGAGGCGACACGGGCCGGAAGTCAGAAGCAGGTAGACCGTGATAGTGCCTCGAATCTGTCAGATAGCAACTGAGGAGAACCCTCGATATGCCACCCTCCGGTGAGTTGCTATCTCCGTGCTGTCCGCAGAGTCTTTCGGCTTCAACACTGCACATTGGGGCCTTGCATGGCATTTTGGGTGGGGACTCACCTACCCGTTTGCCCTAGTCAAAGACTACCCGACATAACGATTGTGGAGGGCGGACAACACGCATAATATGCCGCCCCGATATGCCCGTTGTGGGTCTGTCGTTACATCTGTCATGTCTATTGAAACGGACTTCGGATGTCTATAGAAACGGACTTCTAGTCCACTCATTCAAGGAGGAGGCCGCACACAAATGCGACCACAGCAGAACAAAAAAATGATCGCTGGACTAGTTTCCGCGGTAGGAGCGGCGGTATTGGCTTTGTGCCTGCTTGCGGCAGGTGCCGTTGCCGCTCCCAATCCGGGGCCCGGATCCGACGGCCCACAGAGTGCGAACGTTCCGTATGTCGCCTGGGTAGGTGAGCACGTCCGCCTGGTGGTGTGCGACCCGGCTATAACCACGGGCGACGAAGCTCAGGTCGCCAACTATCAGGTCGAGGACTGGTCTGGTTACCAGTCCCAGCCCCCGACGCCCGACGGCGATTCGGGAAGCAGCATCGGCCAGATATTCGATCCAGGACCGGCTGCATTCTTCAGGTCCTCTGAGCCTGCTCACCGGATCGGTGAGAGCGATGAACAAGAGGGCTGTGTGGCGACCGACTACAAGTCGCTGAATCCCGGCCTGACTCGGATCAGGGTCGACATTCGCAACGAGGGAACGGGAGCCATTGTGTTCTCGCATCAGTTCCTCGTGATCTGGCTGACGGCCAACAAGCCGACGCTGGCCGAGGCCGGTCTCTCGAACAACGTCAACGCCGACGGCAGCACTGGAGACAACACCTTCCAGTCGCAGCTGAATGGCAGCGGGCCGTCCAATCTGTCCAAATTCCTGGGCGATCCGACGGGCGACGGCGAATTCAGCCCATCGCCATTCAATCCAGAGACAGCGACCAATGAAGACAAGGGCCTGGTCCAGATCAAGGTCACGGGCAACTTCCCGGTCGAAGCGGAAACTCCGCTGTCCAAGATTCTCCTCAAGCCGATCTACACGCTGCCAAGCGAATGGCAGACCCTTGCCGAAACGCTGTCAAGCAGCTCAGAAGAAATAGAACCTCCGGGCACCAATCCGATGCTGTGGGACATCCACGGCACGCCAAGCGAAGCCACGACATCAAACGCCGGCTCCGCGACCAACGATCCGCTGCACGACGTGTTCTCCCGACCCGCGTTCTCCGACTTCACCTCAGGTGAAACGGCGACCGTTGGGCCCTTCGACCCACAGGCCGCTAACGAGACGCTGCTCAGCGATGGCAAGATCAACGCTGACGACGCCCCGATGCCGGCCCTGCGTGTCGATGTGAGCATCGCCGCGAACGAAGGCGGGGAAGACCTGGGTGGTGTGGGTCAGATCTCTGGTGCCAGCAAGGCTCAGATCTACAGCCACGACTTCACGGGCAACGCGGAAGAGGAAGGCAATCTGTACAACCCGTACTACGGCGAGTACATCCCGTCCACCGATCGCCCCGTGAATGAGGCGTCCGGTATCGACGGATCGAGCCCCGGTGGCGACTTCCCCGGGTTCCTGAACGCACACCCAAGCCCGTACACGTTCTGGAACTCGGTTCACAGCGCCAACGAAAGGTCATCGTCTTCGACTGGATGCCTGCGACGGGCACCTGGCTTGTCGACCGAAGCGACCTCTGAAGACGATTACCAGACACCAGGCGGTCCTCGGACCGAAACGTTCTACACAGACGAGCGCGGCGAGGCGTATGTGACGTACACGCCGGGTGATGAGTTCTATTTGAACCAGATCCCGTCGATCACGACAGACGCCAACGGCGGATGCGATCTCGAATCGCTCTATGGCAAGGAAATCGGCCACTCCTCGATCACGGCCAAGGCTGTGTATCCGTATGAGCCCGTCGATTACCCGCCGATCACCTCAGAAGCGCTGGTCAAGAAGGTCCATTCCTTGTGGCTGAAGGAAATCTACGAGTTCCCCAAGGGCACGACCACGGCTGACCAGAACGTACGTATCGTCGTCGCGAAGGCCCAGGACATCGACGGGTATCCGTTTGCCGGTGAGACGGTGTGCTTCCACGCACAGCAGGAAAGTGGAGTGCTCCAGTTCACCGGGAGCGTCGTGGACACCAAAGGTGTTCTGGGGCAGGGCGAAGGTGCGACGGTCAGCCTGAGCGGCACGTCTGTTGTGCCGTCACCGGTTCCGTCGGAGGGTGAGTTCTGCGAGACCACAAACTCGCAGGGTCTGGCTGGGATCGAGCTGCAGAACAGCTCATTCCCCGCTGTGGATCTGACTACCTTCTTCGCCAACGAGGGCATCACGCGCGACAATTCGATCGACTTCTCGACGAATGCCGCGGGTGCCAAGGAAGCCGAAGAAAAGAAGAAAGCAGAAGAAGCAAAAGCCGCTGAAGAAGCAAAGAAAGCGGAAGAAACAAAGAAGGCCGAAGAAAAGCAAAAAGCAGAAGAAGAAAAGACGGCTTCCGAAACGAAGAACAAGGCCGAAGAAACGGCCAACAACGAAGCCCGCGCAGCCGAAGAAGCGGCTAACAAGAAGACTCGCGAAACAGAAGTCGCTGAAAAAAAGATCACAGAAACAGAAGCCAATGAAAAGGCTGCCGCCGAAAAGAAGTCCAACGAAGAAAAGGCAGCCACAGAAGTAAAGAAGCACGAAGAAGAAGCAAAGGCGCACGAAGAACAAGTAAAGAAGCTGACCGAAGAACTGGAAGCGGCCAAAATGGCGGTCACGCCGGCGGTCGTGGTCAGTAGCAGTGCCCCATCACCGTTCTACACGCCGGTTGTGGGCACGGTTGGTCTGGGCACCGCGGTTGTCACCACGGCAAGCGGCGGCAAAGGCCATAAGGCGCTGATTGCCAAGCACAGCAAGAAGAAAAGCAAGAAGGGCAAGAAAGGCAAGCAGAGCAAGAAGGGCAAAAGCAAGAAGAAGAAGTAGCAGTAGAGCTGGCAGCGATTAGTGAGCCTGAGGGCCCGCCTTGGCGGGCCCTCAGTGCGTTCCGGCCTGTATTTGTGGCTGGGGATCGGGCGTTGAGCTAAAGCAGCCACCGTCACGGTCGATACGCTGCTCGTGAGTGGCATAGCGTCACATGCCCGCGTCTCCTCGCGTTGTGCTCTGGTGCTGACGTGCGCCATCGCGCTCCTGTGCACGGGCTCGGTCGCCGAGGCCGCCAAGAGCGCGAAGCTGACCGCGGCCAACTGGGACAGCTCCGAGCAGAGCCTGGTTGTGAGCGATGGGCTGATGGCCGAAGTGGAAGGCGCCGGGTTCGGTGGGGCCGGCCATCTAACGGCTCAGGCCGAGGGCTCTGCGCTGGATGAGATCGCCACGCACGAGGACGTCGCACCGATTGCCTTCCAAGCCACCGTCCCGATCACGCTCGTGCGCTTCGACGCGCTGCTCGTGGACCAGCTCGGGCTTTCAGACGTGGCGGAACACGTCGAGCAGGTGGCCGCCGCCGCGGGGCTTGACCCCCCCAGCTACTTCGGCAGCGAGGTGGTCGCCCGCTATCTGGGCCTGCGCTACAACCACCCCGCCGGAGAAGACAGACTCGAGCTCTACCCGTGGAATCCGATCACGCGAGCCGAAGCCGCGCACTCGTTCGCGGCGGTGCTCGGGTTTGAAAGCTGGGTGCTCACCGCTGCACGCGAAGCGCTCTCCGCATTCGCCTTGCCGCAGTACACAAGCGCTCAGCGTGAGGTGCTGCGAATCGCGGTGTCGAAGATCGGGATGCCGTACGTGTGGGGTGGGACGACCGATAACACAGCCGATGGGTTGGAACACGGCGGCTATGACTGCTCGGGCTTCGCGTGGCGTGTGTACAAGGTCTCCGGATTGCCTTGGGGCAGGAGCATTCTCGGGCGCACCGCCGCTCAGCAGGCGGGGGAAATGCCCGAGAGCAGCCGGATCCACATGGAAGACGTGCAGCCCGCGGACCTGTTGTTCTTCGGATCGGCGAGCTTCGACGCGACCGCGACGGAGTCCAACGTGATTCACGAGGGGATCGCGTTGAGCAGCGAATGGGTGATCCACTCCTCCGACCAGGGGGTTTACGTGTTGCCGCTCACCTCGGGGTGGCTCGCGGAAGGCTTCACCTGGGCGCGCCGAGTGCTCTAAGAGCGCCTATCAAAATGCGTGTGCGGGTGGGGCGGCTGAGGGTCGAGTGGAGCAAGGACGCAGGGACGAAGGCTTGGTGGTGTCAAGTCGAGTCCCGAGGACACAGCTCCGCGAAGGTCATCGGCCGTTCCAGACGTGCACGCATTTTGATAGGCGCTCTAAGGCATTCCACTCAATATTTCGGGGAAGACAGCGCCGCATGCGGCGCTGTCCCGGACCGTACATGTACGGTCCGGCCGGCCGGCACATGTGCCGGCCGGGAACATCTCGGCTTCATCGTGATAATCGTCGGGTATGGCCGACGCGCAGCCCACCTCTTACAGCGGTCGCACAGCGTGGGCGCGGAACCTTGGAACGCCCGTTCGCGATTTCCTCAGCACGGAGACCGGCAGCGCGATCGTCCTGCTCGGCGCGGTGATCCTCGCGCTCTTGTGGGCAAACTCGCCTTGGTCTCACTCCTACGAATCGCTCTGGACGACGAAGCTCTCGATCACGGTCGGCGGCGGCGGAATCGCGGCCGACCTGCGCCATTGGGTGAACGAGGGCCTGATGACGTTCTTCTTCCTGGTCGTCGGCCTGGAGGCCAAGCGCGAGCTCGACATGGGCGAGCTGCGCGAGCGGCGCCGGCTCGCGATCCCGGTGTTTGCCGCGCTCGGCGGGATGGCCGCCCCGATAGCGATCTATCTCGCGTTCAACGCCGCTGGCCCGGGCTCCTACGGCTGGGGCGCGGCGATGTCGACGGACACCGCCCTCGCCCTCGGAGCGCTGGCTCTGCTGACTCCCCGCGGCGCCACTCGTCTGAGGGTGTTCCTGCTGACGCTGGCCGTCGTCGACGATCTCACTGCGCTGCTGGTGATCGCGATCACCTACACCCAGCACGTCTCGCTCGTGGCGCTGGCCGTAGCAATCGGGCTGTTCGGGGTGCTGATCGCGTTGCGCTACGCCCCCGCATGGCGCCGCCAAGTATCGATCGTCGTTGGGGTGGCGCTGTGGGTGGCCATGTTCAAGTCGGGCATCGACCCGGTGATCACCGGTCTCGCGATCGGCCTGGGGACGAGCGCCTACTCTCCCTCGCGCGACGATCTCGAGCGCGCGACGGCACTCACGCGCTCGTTTCGCGAGCAGCCCACGCCCGAGCTCGCACGCTCCGCGCAGCTGGGAGTTCTTTCGGCGATCTCACCGAACGAGCGACTTCAATACGGGTTGCACCCCTGGACGAGCTACGTGGTCGTGCCGTTGTTCGCGCTCGCCAACGCCGGCATCCACATAACAGGGGGCCTGCTCGCAGACGCGATCGCCTCGCCGGTCACGCTCGGGATCCTGATCGGATATGTCCTCGGTAAGCCGTTGGGCATCCTCGGCGCCTCGTGGCTTGCCTCGCGGCCGCGCCTGCACGGCGTGCGTCCAGCGCTCAGCTGGCCGTCGCTCGCCGGGGGTGGCGCTGTCGCCGGTATCGGCTTCACAGTCTCGCTGCTGATCTCGAGCCTGGCCTTCCACGGGGAGCTCCTGCGGGAGGCAAAGCTCGGAGTGCTCGCATCGGCGATCGTGGCGCCACTGGTCGCGTGGTGTGCCTTCGCTCTGGTCAGGCGCTTGCCGAGGCGAGTCAGGGCTCGCCAGATCCTCAGCACAGCCGATGACATCCTCGATCTCGCAGACGACGTCGACCCGGCCCGCGACCACATCCGGGGAGCGGACGACGCGCTCGTCACGTTGGTCGAGTACGGCGACTTCGAGTGCTCCTATTGCGGACAGGCGGAGCCGGTCGTGCGTGAGTTGCTGGCGTCATTCGGCGACGAGCTGCGCTACGTGTGGCGCCACCTTCCGCTCAACGACGTCCACGGCAGCGCGCAGCTCGCGGCCGAGGCCACCGAGGCAGCCTCGGCGCAGGGCAAGTTCTGGGATCTCCACGACGCACTGCTCGCTCACCAGGACACGCTCACTCCGATGGACCTGCGCCGCCACGCGCAGGAGATCGACCTCGACGTTGAGCGCTTCTGGCATGAGCTGCGCCACCACGAGCACGCCCCGCGAGTGGCCGAGGATGTCGCCGGAGCCGATGCGAGCGGGGTCTCGGGCACGCCCACCTTCTTCATCAACGGACGCCGCCACTATGGCGCCTACGACATCGACACGCTTGCCGCTACCGTCCGATCCACACGGGGACGCGTGGGGCTGCTTGCCGACGCTCGCGTCCCGCCTAGCCGCCAATCTCTCCGATCGTGACCGCCTGTCGGTCCGCTCACCCTTACCGCTCGCTGCGAGAATACGCCGTCTGAGAACAACCTGACCCCGGAAGGACATGTATGGCCCCCGATCTGTTGAGCACGATCCGCCGTGAAATCGATGAGCGCCTGAGCGAGCTACGGCCGCTGCTGGCCGAGTATGAGCGATTGCTCAGTGCTGTCGAGGCGCTCGAGGTGGCAGGGGACCAGGGCGACGCGGCCTCCGTGCCCAAGTCCGCTGCGCCCAAGCCGGCCGCGCCTGCCGAGTCGGCGTCGGCTGCGCCCAAGCCGGCGGCGCCGGCCAAGCCAGTGACAGCCAAGCCAGTGACAGCCAAGCCAGCGCGGGCCAAGCCCGTCCGAGGCCGTGCGCGCCCGGTCGCCACTCGCCGCGGGTCGGCAGCCGGAGCCATCGAGCTAGCGGCGACAGGCCCCGTCGAGGCCGCGATCGAGGGGGGCAACGGCAAGCGGCCGACTGTCAAGGATAAGCCCGAGAGAGCTGCCCGCGGCGTCGTGCGCGAGGCTATCCTTGCCGCCCTCGATCACGGTTCGCACACCGTGAGCGAGCTGGCCATGGTCACGGCGATGAGCGGGCCCAACATCAACGGCAACCTGCGCAAGCTCGTCGCCGAGGGCGCGATCGTCAAGACAGAGCGCGAAGGCAAGGCAGCCTGGGCGTTACCTGACGCGATCGGTTGAGCGTCCGGCGGCCCGAGGCTTCCGGAGATCCGATTCGGCGCCTCGAGGTCTGGGCCTATCCGAACGTGCTCGCGGGCCCGTCCGTTGGCGCCTCAGCCACCGTCGCTTCTCCGTGGAGGCGACGCAGCGAGAAGTACAGGACCGCGCCGATCAGGGCGGTGAAGGGCGCGAGCAATATGTCGAGGATCCATTGCGCTATCGCGACGCCCACGGTGCCCAGGCCCGACGCGAGGATCGCGGCGATGATCGAGATGACGATGCTCAGGGCGATCACGACGAGGATCACGCCGAAGACCTGCCACCCGTGTCCGCGCACGAGCTCGCGGCTGCGCCCGAACGCGGCGAACACGCCCCGGCGCTCGATTACGAGCGACGGCGCGGCAACCGACCAGATCGTCATCAGGAACAAGCCGGGGACGATGATCAGGACGAAGCCGATGCCCACGCCGATACCCAGCAGGATCGAGAGGCCGATCAGCGGCAGCACGATTGGGGCGACGCCGCGGAACAGCTGCTCCACAGAGCTGTCGCGGCGCCCGTCCTGCACGTCGCGCACAAGTTCCACGACCATTCCCTGGTAGAAGGTCCCGATCACAAGCGCGATCAGTGAGACGAGCGTCGCAGCCCCGCCGGTCAGCACGAGTCGAGCGAGAGCGACGATCGCGAATACGCCGACGGCGGCGGGCAGCAGCACGCTCGCCTGTTCACGATAGATCTCGAGTGCGGACCCTATGACCTCGCCCGGCTTGATCTTCTGAGTTGACATTCTGATTCTCCCCGTTGACTGCGAGATCGTCGCTATGTGATGGTGCCCCGTTGGGTGGCACCCGTGGCGTTCGACGGCTATTCCCTGTGTTCGGGCTTTTTCTCCCCGATCCTGCCCTTCGGCACTCTGAGGGCAATGCCCTGTCGGGGTGGCTACCGTGATCTGATGGCGCTTCGTAGCGATGCCTCCAGGAAGCGGCTGACCCTCGTTGCCTGCATTCTCGGCTCTGGCATCGCGCTGCTTGACGGCACGGTTGTGAACGTCGCCCTGCCGACCATCCAGCGCGAGCTGGGCGGCGGTCTGGCGGCCCAGCAGTGGGTCGTGAACGCCTACCTGCTGACGCTCGGCTCGCTGATCCTGATCGGCGGCTCGCTGGGCGATCTGTACGGCGAGCGGCGGATCTTCACGCTCGGGGTGGGGGGATTCGGTGTCGCCTCGCTCCTGTGCGCGCTCGCGCCCTCGATTGGGGCGTTGATCGCGGCGCGGGCGCTGCAGGGTGTGGCAAGCGCGCTGCTCACGCCGAGTGCCCTGGCGGTGATCGTCGCCACTTTCAGGGAGTCCGAGCGTGGCCCCGCGATCGGCAGCTGGACCGCCTGGGGAGGGATCGCCACGGTGCTCGGGCCACTCGCCGGGGGGGAGCTTCTGCAGATCTCCTCGTGGCGCGTGATCTTTCTCATAAACCTGCCGCTCGTCATCGTCTGCATAGCGCTGATCCGGGCCGTCATTCCGCGAGCCGAGCCGCGACGCGAGCGCGCCCGCACAGTAGATTTCCTCGGCGGTCTGCTCTGTGCGCTGGGCCTCGGCGGGCCGGTGTTCGCCCTCATAGAGCAGCCGCGCTTGGGCTGGGGCAGCCCTGGCGTGATCTTCCCGCTCGTGGCCGGTGCGATCTTGCTCGTGTGCTTCGTCGTGCACGAGTCGCGAGCGCGCGATCCGATGTTGCCGCTGGCGCTCTTTCGCCGACGCAACTTCTCGGCGGGAAACATCGAGACGTTCTCGATGTATGCGGGCCTCGCGATCCTGTTCTTCTTCCTGACCATCTTCCTACAGCAGATTGGGGGTTACACGCCGCTGCAGGCCGGCCTGGCCACTCTGCCCGCCACGGTTGTGATGTTCGCGTTCTCCAAGCGCTTCGGCGCGCTGGCCGACCGTTATGGCCCGCGTCTGTTCATGGGGGCGGGACCGCTGGTGGCCGCGTGCGGACTGCTCCTCTTCCAGCGCATCGGAGTGCACATCGACTACGTCACCGATGTGCTCCCTGGCATTCTCGTGTTCTCGCTCGGCCTATCGATGACCGTGGCCCCGCTGACCGCGGCGGTGCTGGCGGGCGTCGAGACCACTCAGGCTGGCATCGCCTCTGCTGTCAACAACGCCGTGGCGCGAGTCGCCGGTCTGCTTGGCACGGCGGCAGTCGGTGCGGCCGTCGCAGGATCGTTCGTCGCGGGCCTGGACGGCAATCTCGCCGGTCGCCCACTCGGGCCGCCCGCGAAAGCTGCGGTCGCCGAAGCCAAGAAGCTACCGCTCGGCCGTCCCGACACCAGCGGACTGCCGCGACCCCAGGCAACGGCGATCACGCTCGCAGCCGACGACGCATCGCTCGAAGCCTTTCGCCTCGGCCTGGGGATCGCCGCGCTGCTCGTGGCCGCGGGAGGTATCGCGGGTGCGATCGGCGTGCGCAATCCCACGAGGGCGGTCAGCGCCGAGGAGTGCGAGGGCGGCCAGCTCGTCGGAGCGGCGCTGGACGCCGCCGGCTGTCACGACGGGGATCTCGCGCTGACTGGTGCCGCCGTCACGGCGCATGACGTGTGAGGGAAAGCTCGCGCCCTGTGGCTCTGCGTCCCTGTATCGGGGCGCACCACCTGTGAGTTGCCCCGGCGGCGACGTGCCCTTCGAGTCGCGCTAGCCGACGCTCTCCGCGTAAGCACGCATCGCCTCGATCACCGGCGCCAGCCGCCGCCCACGGGGGGTCAAGCGATACTCGACCATCGGCGGGCTCGTGGGCAGCACGGTCCGCTCGATCAGCCCGGCGCCCTCCAGATCTCGCAAGCGCTCGGAGAGCATCCGCGGTGAGATGCCCTGCACGGCCTCGGCGAATTCGTTGAAGCGCAGCGCCCCGCTCAAGGCCGCGTAGATGATCGACAGCTGCCAGCGCCGCTCGAGGAGGTCCGCCGCCTGGCGGACCTCCACGGGCACCGGTTGACATCGGCGTGAGCTACGTGCAGACATCGAGGACCTCCCGCTAGGAGACGTGCGCGAGCTTGGGCGCCGCCTCCAGTGCCACGTCGAGCACTTCGTCGATGCTCATCACCGGGTGGAAGCTCATCTGCTCGCGCACCTCCTCGGGGATGTCGTCGAGATCGCCCCGGTTGCGCTCCGGCAGGATCACGTCCGTGAGCCCGGCGGCGTGGGCGGCAAGCACCTTCTGCTTGAGCCCCCCGATCGGCAGCACGCGGCCCTGTAGCGTGACCTCGCCGGTCATGCCAACCGTGTGCTTGACCGGACGCGCCGACAGCAACGAGGCGAGTGCCGTGACCATCGTCACGCCGGCGCTCGGGCCGTCCTTGGGGATCGCTCCCGCCGGCACGTGCACGTGGAACTCGCTGTTCTCGAACGCCGAAGGGTCGATACCCAGCTCCTCCGCGTGGCCGCGCACGTAGGAGAGGGCGATCCGCGCCGACTCCTTCATCACGTCGCCCAACTGGCCGGTGAGCACGAGCCCGTTGCCGGCGGAGCCGCTGCCCTTCATGGCGGTGGCCTCGACGAACAGCACGTCCCCGCCGGTGCCGGTTACGGCCAGGCCGGTGGCAACACCCGGTGTCGCCGTGCGCGCCGCGGACTCCTGGAAGAACTTCTGGCGCCCGAGCGCGTCGCGCACGGTCTCCAGATCGATCTCCACGGGAGGCTCCACCTCGCCCGAGGCCACTCTGGTGGCGGTCTTGCGCAGCACGGTGCCGAGCTCGCGCTCGAGGTTGCGCACGCCCGCCTCACGCGTGTACTCGGCGATGATCGTGCGCAACACCTCGTCGGACACGCTCACCTCTTCCTCGCGCAACCCATTGCGGTCGCGTTGGCGCGGCCACAGGTAGCCCTTGGCGATCGCCAGCTTCTCCTCCGAGGTGTACCCGTCGAAGCGGATCACCTCCATGCGGTCGAGCAGCGGCCCGGGGATCGTGTCGGCAACGTTCGCGGTCGCGATGAACATGACCTGGCTCAGGTCCAGCTCCACGTCCAGGTAGTGGTCGCGGAAGGAATGGTTCTGAGCAGGGTCGAGCACCTCCAAGAGTGCGGCGGATGGGTCCCCGCGCCAGTCGGCGCCGACCTTGTCGACCTCGTCGAGCAGGATCACCGGGTTCATCGTGCCCGCGTCACGCAACGCGCGCACCAGCCGTCCCGGCAGGGCGCCGATGTAGGTACGCCTGTGACCACGGATCTCGGCCTCGTCGCGCACGCCGCCGAGCGACATGCGCACGAACTCACGTCCGGTAGCGCGGGCGATCGACTCGCCGATCGAGGTCTTGCCGGTGCCCGGGGGTCCGATCAGCGTGAGGATCGCCCCTGACTTCGGGTCGGCCTCGATGCCGCGGTCCTGGCGCAGCTTGCGCACCGCCAGGTACTCGGTGATGCGGTCCTTGACGTCCTCGAGGCCCTCGTGGTCGGCGTCCAGCACCTCACGCGCCGCCACCGGGTCAAGGTGCTCCTCAGAGCGCTTGCTCCACGGCACCGCGATCAGCCAGTCCAGATAAGTCCGGATCATGCTCGACTCGCCGGTCTGCTCGCCCATCCGCTCCAGGCGGCCGAGCTCCTTGAGCGCCTGCTCCTGAACCTCCTCGGGCATCTCCGCGGCCTCGATCTTCGTGCGGTACTCCTCCACGATCGAGCCCTCGTCCTCGCCCAGCTCCTTGCGGATCGACTCCATCTGCTTGCGCAGGAAGTACTCGCGCTGCTGCTTGTCGGCGCCCTCCTGCACGTCCTCGCGGATGCGCTTGCGCACCTGCAGCTCGGCGAGGCTGTCGCGCTGCAGCTTGACGGCCAGCTCGAGCCGGTCGGTCACGCCGAGCGTGCGCAGTAGCTCGACCTTCTGCTCGTAGGTCAAGTTGGGGGAGTAGCCGGCGGAGTCCGCCAGCGGACCGGGATCACCGATCGCGCGCAGGAACGCCGCGATGCGTCCGTCATCGCCGCGCAACTCGAGGATCTCCTCGACCACGGCGCGATATTCGCGCTCGAGCTCGCGTGTGCGCTTGTCCACGGGCACGTCGTCGGGACGCTCGTCAACCTCCACGCGCAGCTCGCCTTCGGGACCGGTCTGAGCGGCGCCGATCAACGCGCGGTGCTCGCCGGAGAGGGCCACAGCATGACCGCCGCCGGGCAGGCGCAGCTGCTCTGAGACCTCGGCGATCGTGCCGACCTCCAGGAACTCGTTCTCGTGGCGCGGCACGAGCACGACGCGCTCGTCCTCGCCGACGTCGATTGTGAGAGTGATCCCCATGCTGGGGAACACGACAGTGTCATCGAGGGGAATCAGCCGCAAGACGGGCTTGGACTGCTGCTCGGGCGGCTGTGCTTGTGAAGAGGGTGAGGGAGTTGAAGCCATCGCTATACGCTCCATATAAGGTTACGAATTGATAGTTAGTATAGCGCCGTCGTAACCGTTTTCAAGGGCACGATTGTCGTGGTTCGATGCTCCGCTCAGACCCCGCTCAAAGAGGGAGTCGCGTCGCGGGCTGCTCAGGAATCTGGGCTGTCTTGACCGTCGCCCAGCAGGCTGCGTGGCCACAGGCGCTTGGCTCGCACGACGTTCACCTCGGCCGCGATCAGCGTCACCTGCCCGCCCAGGTAAAGCCATGTGAGCAGGCCGAGCACGAACGCGAACAGACCTGATGTCTCCTTCGCGTGGCGCACCACGTGCTCGACGTAGAAGCCACCCACGTGCTGCAGGAGCTGCCACAGTACCGCCGCCACTATCACCCCAGCGATCAGGTCGCGTGTGGCGATCTCGTCAGCCGTGAGCAGTCGGAACACGGCGAAGAACAGCACCAAGTTCGCCGCCAGCGCCACGACTATGCCGATGAGCACGCCGACGATCCCCGTCGTCTGAGCCGTCACATAGCCGGCCGCAACGGTCGAGATGATCGTGAGCAGGCCAAACACGATCAGCAGGCCTACTCCGCGCACGCGCCACGCGAGGAAGCCGAGTTGGCGTTTGCGTGGGAGGTGCCACACCTTGTTGAGCGCGCTCTGGGCCGCCCCTGTTATGCCAAGGCCGGCGAATGTCGCAGCCAGCAGTCCGATCACAAGTGCCGGGACGCTGCCTTTGAGCGAATGCACGTTGCTCTGTAGCTGGGTGCCGATGATCGGAAATTGGCTCAGCGTCGAGTGCAGCACGCTCGCCTGCGTACTCGGGCTGCCTTCGAGCACGAACCCCAACACGGTCACGAACACGAGCAGCAGCGGGAACAGCGAGAAGAAGCCGTAGTAGGCGATCAGCGCTCCCATCTGGCTTCCCTGGTCGTCATCGAAGCGCTTGAAGACGGCGATCACGAAGCCAAGCGCGCGTTTGCGCTGCTGGTAGCGGTCCACGGCTCTTAGCCCGTCGCGGAAAAATTGGGAGGGGGGTCTGCGGGCCACTTGTACCGACATGCTTACGTGTCTACCCGACAAGAGAGCGCCAAACGACCTTTTGGGCGCCCCGTGGCAATCGGTAGGCCGGGACTCGGTCTGCTCGATCCTGACGAGGCGGTTGGGCTCGTGGCGCGCTCGCGGCGCGATCTGTTGCTCGCCGCTCACCGTCACCGGCTCGGGCGCGAGGATCTTGAGGACTGCTACAGCCAGGCGACGCTCGAGCTGTTGACCCGCGCCAGGCGCGAAGGCGGATTTACCAGTCGCGCTCACATCGGCAACGCGCTCGAGCAGCGATTCCTCTCCCGCATCCACGATCGCCGTCGCGCCCTGAGCGGGCGCAGTCCGATCCAGGCGGCGCTTGCGAGCTCGCTGCCGGTCACCGCCGGTATGTGCGGCGGCGTGGAGATCGCCGATGCACGCGCCGACATCGAGCGGCTGGTGCTGGCGCGCCACGATCTGCGCTGCATCGCTCGACTTTCGCGCGAGCTCTCAAGCGACCAGCGGCTGGTGCTCGCGAGTCAGCTCTCGGGCGAGACCGATCGCGCCGAGTTCTGCCGCACTCACGATTGGACCACAGAGAAGTACCGCAAGGTGGCCCAGCGTGCGCGCCTGCGGCTCATGCGGCTCCTTGCCGGCGAGTCCCCCGCGATTCAGGGAGATCCATATGTCCCGCTCGCGCGCGCTCGTCGGATCAGTGAGCAGGGACACACCTATGAACATTCCTCGCCCCCCACATAGGCGCGTCCCTTGGGACGCCGGCGATCGGTTGCCGAGACGATCGAGCGGCGCTTCCCATCCGCACGTGCGCGGCCGGGAGCTGGGTACATCCTCCTCCCGGCTTCCGGTCGCATGCGTGCTCTGCCGTGCTCTGCCGGTGGGACACGCATGAGTCTCTGGCACCGAGCTCCGCGCGAGGTGTACCGCGTGTACGGAGAGGACGAGTACCTCGATGACGGCGGTGAGTCTGCTGAGTACGTGGGGTCTGGGGAGGATGGAGTGTCTGGGGAGGCCACTGAGTCCGCAAAACCGGCTGAGCATGCGACGTCTGTCGGCTACGCGGGTTCCGCCGAGGCGCATCGGTCTGCCCAAAATCGAGCCGTCGGTCGCCACCCCGTCTCCTCTACCTCGCACAGGTCACACTCGGGCCGCCTGGTCGGGGTGGGGCTGCTGGTCGGGGTCACAGTCGGCACCCTCGGCCTGATTGCGCTCAACGTCTCGCAACGGCCCACGTACCCGTCGAAGCCGACTTTGGGGCACGGTCTTCCCTCACACTCCCCGCGCCACGAAGCTGCCGCGGACAGCGCATCGACCGTAGCCCGCACCGCTGACGCCGCATCCAGCCACGTCGAATGGGCGGGTACGGCTGATTCTCAGATGGGCCCCCGCGCACACAGCGGCGTCTCGCGATCTAAGCGCGACACATTGCCCGCGGGCACGTCGCTCGATTCGGCGTCGCGTTCGCTTTCCGTTCAGGCATCGGTCCTTATGTCGTCGATGGTGGAGCCCCACGTCGCGCCGGTGCAGCCATGGGCCCCGCGCCCTGTGGCATCTGGGCTAGGCGCTTCAGCGACAGCCGAGTCGTCCGGCGGCGACGAGTTCGACTTCGAGCGGTGAGTCCCACGCCTCGCGCTCCCTCACCCGCCACGGTCACCGTCACACCACGTGCGATGTGGCGGATGCGTCTCGCGCATGAGCTTCCCCGCTACTTGCTCCAAGGATTGGCGCTCGCCGGCCTGCTCGCGAGCGCGCGCTTCGCGATTGCGCCGCCGCGTCCTGTGATCGCTCGCGCCTCAACACCTGGGCCGGCGCTGATCGACCGCGCCGCCGAAGGCTTCGCCGCGTTGTTCGCCCGGCGCTATCTGACATGGGACTCGCGCGACCCTGAAGCCCATCGGCTGGCGCTTGCCCCCTTCCTCAGCGCCTCGATGGAAGCCGAAGCCGGTCTGCAGCCGCCTGAGAGCGGAGAGCAGCAGGTGCAGTGGACGCAGGTCGTGCAAGTCCGCGAAGCGGCTCCCGATGAGCACGTTTACACAGTTGCCGCGCAGACCGACACCGCGGGTCTGCTCTATCTGACGGTCGGTGTCCTGCGCGAGTCAGGCGGCGCGCTGGCGCTCGCCGGATATCCAGCGTTTGTAGGCGCGCCCGTCTCGACGGGCGCGGCCACCCTGGGGCACCTGCGCGAAGTCGAAGACCCGACGCTCCAGACGGTCGTGACCCGAGCCTTGCGCAACTACTTGGATCGCGCTGAATCGGAGTTGGCAGCCGACCTTGCCGCCAACGCGCACGTGTCACTTCCCGGAGTGGCACTCGCGCTGCAGTCGCTCGAGAGCTTGGACTGGTCGCCCGACGGTCTCTCGGTGCTGGCGACCGTGCGTGCCCGTGACGAACGCGGCGCTCAGTACACGCTCGCCTACGAACTCGGAGTCCGTTTGAGCGCGGGCCGTTGGGAGATCTCCGCAATCCAGATGAACCCGGACACGTAGAGCCTCGATCCAGTCGAGGAGAGCGTGGCCGGTGATGAACCACACATTCGATCCCACATCACAGCAAAGGAGCTCACGATGCACACAATCCACACGATTATGGCCGCAAGCGAAGGGGCCGGATCGCTTGAAGCGGCAGCTGCCAAGGCAGGTGAAACCGGGCGCAAGGTGGCCATGAGCCTGATCGCGCTCGGCTTCGCGATCGCCGCGATCGTGCTCGCCTTTCGACGCGACTTCAAGGAGGCGGCGGGCATATTCGCGATCGGGCTCGTCGCGATTCTGCTCGCCACGCCCGCCGGGGTCAACGTCCTGCATGACACCGTCAACTCCTTGTTCGGCGCATCCTGAGCGATGACAGCCGAGATCCGCTCCTACAGGGCGGTGTTCGACCTCGAGCGACGCATCTACCGCGTCGATCGGCTGCGACTCAATCCGGGCGGTGTGCCGTTGCGCGGGATCGTCTACTTCCTGGCGCTGCTCGCTGTGATGCTGCTTACCGCAGCGGTGCCATTGATCGGGACGCTCGCGCGGACCGTGCCCTGGTACATGCGAGAGCTTGCCGTGCCCGGCGCGAGCGCTGCCCTGCTGACGCTGATCAGGATCGAGGGACGCCCCTTTCATCTGGCCGCCCTCGCGCTCATGCGCTACGCGGTCGGTCCGCGCGAGCTCGCTGGGCTCAGGCCGCGTACAGGTGTCGATCGACGTTGGCGATTGGACGAGCTGATGGTGCTTGCGGACGGGTCGGACTCCCGTCTACGCCGGCTGCGCTACACCGGTCCGGGGACCGTGCGCGTCAGCGCCGCGCACGTTCGCAGCGCTTGGCGGCCCGGCCCGCTCAGACGGCTTGCGCGACGACCGGACATGAGGCTTGCCCCATTGCCTGGGAAGCCGAGATCGACGCGCGGCCATGTGATCGAGCTCGCATCGGGTGCGCGCCTTGAGGTGAGGGAGTGAGGACGCCAATCTCCTTTGTCTACGGCAATCTCGTGTTCGGCGCAAGCCATGACGATGTGTGGGCAGCGTTCTCGGTCCCGTGTTTCTCATATGAGTGGCTCTCCGAGGAGGCCAAGCGCGCACGACTGCTCACGTTGATGGGCGCGCTCGAAGCGCTCGAAGCGGACGTGCAGATCCTGCGGGTGGGACGCCGCTGGGACCTAAAGGGCTACCTGAGAGAGATGGAGCAGGCAAGCGGCGGAAGGCATGCACATGCGAACCGATGTTACGCGCGCGAGCACGCTGAGCGTCTGGGCGACGTGGGTTGCTCCCAACCTTCGCTGTTCCTGCTGGTCAGCCTGCGCGATCCCGAGCGTGACGTTGCCTCCTACATCTCCCAGGCGGTTGAGCAGCACCCGCGCGAGTGGCTGCGCTCGATCGCACGCGTCCTCTCCGTGCGCGATCGGCGTCTACTGAAGGCTTCAGAGCTCGAGGACGCCCGCGTGCGAGCCGACCAAGCCCACGCGCGCCTCGGAGACTTCCTCAGCGCTAGGCCGGCGCGTGGGATCGAGTTGCAGTGGCTCGTGCGCAGGGCCTTCTGTCGAGGCTTGGGCGAGCCGATCCTCGACGGATTGCATGAGCCGCGGGCGTTGGCCTTCGAGCGCAACGGCGAAGCGCTGCTCGCGCCGCTGGAGGGTGACGTCGTGCGCTGGATGGACGGCTACGTCGAGCACCGCGGTCGCTCGCTTCGCATCGAATCCGAGCTCGGCGTCAGCTGGCAGGCGCAGCTCGTGCTCGGCGCCCTGCCCGAGCGCGCGCTCTTCCCCGGCGCCCGCGTGGAGTTGATGTTCGCGGCCGTAGAGAGCCTCCCGTTTCCCGTCGACCTCTCTCTGAACGCGCGCTTCCTTCCCAACGAGCTGGCACTGCGGATCGCGCGCAAGCGCGTCCAGGACGCCGACCAGATCGTGCGCGCCGAGTCAGACGGCGATCAGGGCGTCTCCGACGTCGGCTACCAGCGGACTCAGGAAGCACGCGATTTGCTCGCTCATCTACAAGCATCGAGTCGCCCGCCGCTACTGCGTGCCACCCTCGCGCTGGCGATCGGCGCCGAGGATGAGACACAGCTCTCCGAGCGCGTGGAGATGTGCCGGCGAGCCTACGGTGAGATCCGTCTGCATCGCCCGCTCGGCGATCAGCTCGCGCTGTTCATCCAACAACTTCCCGGGCAGCGCACGCGCGTTGCCGGCTATGACGACACGCTCACCACCGAGCAGGTTGGAGCGATGATGCCGACGGCGACCCATGCCGTCGGTTCGCGCCGCGGCTTTTACCTGGGGTACACGCTGTCGGGCTCGCGCCAGCCAGTGCGCTTCAACCTGCGGGAGGGCTCCGAGCGAGATCGCAACACGGCGATCCTCAGCGTCGGTGCGCTCGGATCGGGCAAGACGACGCTTGCGCAGAAGCTCAAGTACGAGGGCTTCTTGCAGGGCGCCCGCGTGATCGACTGCGACCCGAAGGGCGATCATCGCTTTCACCTGCTCGAAGAGGTCGCGCCGCACGCGGAGACGATTGCGCTACGTCCCGATCCCGCGCTGCGTGGGATGCTCGATCCACTGCGGGTTGCGCCCGAGCATCTGCGCCAGGACGCCGCCGTCTCCTTCCTGCGCGACCTGCTCCCCGGCGGGGCCGACGCCGCCTGGGAGACGGCTGTCGTGGGGGCGGTCGACATCGTCTTGCGGCGTGCCAGCGAGCCGACCTGCATGGAGGTGGTGCGCGCACTCCGTGATGGGGATGACACCGAGGTTCAGGTCGGCAACGCGCTTGCCGTCTACGCACGCTCCGGCCTCACTCAGCTCGGTTTCGCCGACTCCGCGGTGAAGCTCGCCCCGGTCGGCCATCAACAGGTCACCTACATCCCGATCCGCGACCTCCCCGGCCCTGAACCCGGCACGCCGCGATCGGAGTACACCCAGGCCGAGCGAGTCGGCGTGCAGATCGTGCGCCTGATCGCGATGTTCGCGATGCACCTCATGTCGCGCGAGCGGGAGCGTCTGAAGCTGTTCTCCTTGGACAACGCGCTTTAGCGTACACCGTAGATATAGCTCCAGTACTAAAGATAGCGGCCTCCCCGGAGTGATCGTATGCGACCCGGACGGGCACATGCAGGCGTCCGATATGAAGAGCACCCCTGTTTCGCCGCAGCTACGCCAGCCCCGTTCGATCGCCCCTTTTCTTGGGAGACAAGATCCGCTGAACGATCCGAACAGCGCCCCCGTCGCCGGTCATCACGCCCATATCGCGCCGCGCCCTATTAGGTGAGTGCGTCGGCGGATGGTGTTGTCGTTGGTGAGGATACGTGGCTCGTCGCTGAGGCATTTCAGATGGATGGCGTAAACGCAACTGTCGATATGGCGTAAAGGACTCCCATCGTGCAGTCGCCCTCGTGTTTGGGTGCGCGTTGTGTGGGTTCGTGCCGGGATTGTGTCCGGATTGGGAATCCGCTGGAGCGGACGAACCCCTCCAGCTCTGCGGGCTGGGTCGGGGTTTGACCGTCGCGGACCGCGGAGCAAGTGATGAGTGGAGGGTTGTGGGATGGTCCACGACGGTCAAACCCCGACGAGATGAATCCTTATTGAGGGATGTGAAGGGGTGGGTATTGCCTGCCATTGCCGTGGTGACGTGATGGTCATGGTCAGGGTGTCAGGCCATTGTCGGCGCCGTCGTGATGTCAGCGTCAACGATGGTCCCTGAGCGTTGGCCCCGGGACGAAACTGCAGCACCAAGGGGTCGAGCGTCATGGTCCTGCAAACGCCTGCGTAACCCTGGTGTTGGGTTTCGGGACCTGTTCCGGTGTCCCGTTCGCTGTGGTTGGGCGGATTAGCCACGTGTACAGAAATCCAAGCACACGGAGGCTCGCGTAATGCAAACAGAGAGAGACGCGGAAATCGTCCGTTGGATCGGCTGTCTCGGCGCCGCCGGCGCTGAGCACGTGATGCACGAATTCATGATGAGTCGCAGCACGGCCTACCAACGCCTCAACTCTCTGACCCACGACGGGTTGCTCAAGCATCACGCTGTTCTCTACGGGCGCCCCGGTATGTACACAGCAACACTCGCCGGACTGCGCTGGCGAGGCATCGCTCACCTCGGGGTATTCAACATAAGTCCAGGTGGCTTCGAGCATGCGTGGCAAGTAGCGCAGACCACTATTGAGCTCGGCGCAGCAATGCTGGACTGGGAGTTGATGAGCGAGCGAGAGCTCAGATCGATGGAGAGCGAATACGGCAAACTGATCGCCTCAGCACAAGTCGGTCAACTCGCCTCTCGCGCAAAGTTGCATCGCCCAGACATCGTCTTGAGCTGTACGGGGGGACTCGTCATACCAATCGAGGTCGAGCTGTCGACTAAGTCAGCATCACGGCTCAAGGCTATATGTCGCGGCTGGGCCAGAGCCCGCCACGTCCACACCGTCTACTACCTCGCGGCACCGGGGCCAAGACGCGCCGTAGAACGCGCTGTCGAGGCAACGAAGAGCGCCGACCGCATAAGAGTGCTGGGCCTCGAGGACATCCCACAGCTCGCAGAAGAGCAATACGCAGCCGAAGACCAGCTCAGGGGACCCCGCTCAATGGGACCCGAAAGCCACGCCGACGAATACCAGGACGAACTCGATTATAAGGCTTGACTTCTTATAAGTCCTGCCTTATACTATGACTGTGTGGGAGATCAACCTGACCGACCAGGTAGCCGAGTGGTATCTCGCACTCGGCGATGTCGAGCGCAGGCAGATCACCGCCGCTATAGATGAGCTAGAGGCACGCGGCCCTGCTCTCGGCCGGCCGTTTGTGGACCGGATCAAGGGCAGTCGCCATCACAACATGAAGGAGTTGCGCTCGATTGGCGGCAACATCCGTGTCCTCTTTGCATTTGATCCCAGCCGGGAAGCCATCCTCCTGATCGGGGGCGACAAGACCGGTCAATGGCAACGGTGGTACAAGCAGAACATCCCTATCGCTGATGCCCTCTATGACGAATATTTGGAGCAATATGATGAAGACGACCAAGTGGAGCGACGCTCGCCGTAGGGCTGTCAAGCCAGAGGACGAGCCACATATTCAAGGAGTCCGCGAGGCGATGCGGGCGGAGTTGCGCTTGGCTGAGCTGCGCAAGCATCGCGGCGCCAGCCAGGCCAAGATCGCCAAGCGCCTCGAGGTGTCTCAGTCCAATGTGTCTCAGCTCGAGCGTGGCGATGATGTCAAGCTCTCAACGCTCGAGAGCTACGTCAAGGCGCTCGGCGGCCATTTGGAGGTAAGCGCCGTGTTCGATGATGAGACTATCCAGATCGGCTAAGACAACCGATAGCTGACGTACCCCTCGGTCTTAGGAGCTGAGAGGGAGGTCACACGCCAGCGTCCCGCTGTGTCGCTGGCGTCGGAATAGAGGCGGATGGCAAGTACGGCCAAGATGCCAAGGGTTTCTCCGATGCCGCCCGCGGCGGCGCTCGCGGCGCTTGAGACGTTCGCTCGCATCACGCACGAGCGCCACCCAGGCGTCGTGCTCGTGCCGCTAGAGCGCGTAGGTGCGGATGGGGCCATTGTCTCTGCCGCGGCGGGGCAGGTCATCCGGCCCTTCGCCACGCCAGAGGATCGTGACGCGCTCATCGACGGGCGCGTGCGCGTGGCCGCGCTTGACGATCACCGCGTCGATTGAGCTCGAGAGGATGCGCTTGCGCTCCTCGAGAGGTAGCTCGTCGTAGCCCTCGATGGCCTCAGGGCTCGCCACCGATGCGCTTGCTTGCTGTAGCTCCGCGCGGGCCTGATCGACCGCGGCGGCGCGCAATTCGAGTGCGGCGTGATAGTCGCTACCCAATAGGCGCCGAGCGGTGAGGTCCGAGGCAAAGGCCCTCAGCTCCTCTTCTGCGGCCTCGAGCTTTGGGGCCGCTGCCCGAAGCGCCTCGGAGTCTTGCTGCATCGAAAGGGCTCGGCTTGCCATCTGCTCGCGCCAGACGGCCTCCACATAGTGATCGAGCGCGTCCCGGGCGATGCTCGCGGGCTCTGGACAGGCACCGGCGCTATGGACGGTGCGACAGCGGTAGACGCGCGTGGGGTTGGGCCTTCCCGCGCCATAGACCTGTGGCGCGAGCACGTAGCGACAACCCGCGCAACGAACGACGCCACCGAGCAGGTTTGGCTTCTTGCCACGGTGAGAGACGCGCACCGGCGCCAGATTGGCCTTTTGCCACTCGGCAAAGCTGACGATCGCCTCATGGGCGTCGGGGTTGACGGCGCTGCCCCGGTAGGCCTCGCCCATGTAGACGCGATTCTTGATGATGCGCTCTACGCCTGAGGCCGTCCAACGACCGCCGTCTGGGCGTGGGGCGATCTCATCGAGTCTGTGCGCGATCTCGGTGCGGGTGTTGTGAGCAGCGCGCATCAGGAAGGCCTCGCGGATGGCGGGTGCGTCGGTGCTCGGCACGAGCCGCTTGTCAGGGCCGCGGTCGTAGCCGACGGGCGTGAACTTGGCGATGTGGACTCCGCGCGCGATCGCGTTGTCGGTGGCGGTTCCCCAGTTCTCTGAGATGCGGTCGCGCTCGAGCTCGGCGAATACGAGCAAGATGCGCATGAACGCCTTGCCCATCGGTGTCGAGAGGTCCAGATTCTCAGCGACGCTGATGAGCACCGCGCCGTGGCGCTCGAACTCTTCGAGGATGCCGAGCGCGCCGATCAGCGTGCGGGCGAAGCGGTCGAGCTTGGCGACGATCACGCCATCGCTCTGCCCGGTCCTGATCCGTTGCATGATCTGATCGAAGACGGGGCGGCTCATGCTTCCGCCGGAGACGTCGAGCTCCGGCTCGTGCCAGTTGAGCGTGTGCCCGTGAGCCTGTGCCCAGCGCTCGATCTGCTGGCTTTGAACCTCGGGGGAGATGAAGCTCGATCCACTTCGTCCGGCGACCTTCGACACACGGACGTAGGCGTCGAGCTTGAGACCGTTTGGTGCCATAGGTACGCAATATAACATTGGCATTTGACGAGGGATGGCGGCTGCTTGGCGATCCGGTGGGGCGGACGCTGCTTGCCTCGTTGCAACGCATGGGACGCTCAGAGCTGGCGGTGCCGATCGTGAGCACGCAGCTCGTGACCGACGCGCTCGTCGGTGAGCGCGAGTCGCTGGAGAACCTGCTCGGTGCCACATTCGTGTTCGGGATGCGCTCGGAGGCCGAGGCCGCCAGGGCGCTCACGCTGCTCGGGCTCGATCCGGAGGATCGCCGCGCGCGGGAGCGACTGCTGGAGATGGAGGCTGGGCGCTGTCTACTGCGCGACCACAGCGGGCGCGTCGAGGCGATCCAGGTCGAGGTGCTTGTGCCGTCGTTGCTGCGTGCGTTCTCCACAACCCCACAGGCGGAAGGCGGGTGAGCTCTACACGGGTCCTGACAACGGCATTGAGTGCGGCGCTCGCCATATCGCTTGCGTCGAGCGGCCTGGCAAGCGCGGCTCCCGCCTCGCGCGGTGCGCGTCACACGGCCACCAAAACTACCCCAGTGACGAAGGCTGCCCCAAGCGAACCGCCGCTAACTTCACCGACAACGGAGCAGGGAAGTGAAAGTACAGCGGGTGTGCCTTCGGCAGAGGGTGACCAGCTGGTCGAAAACGGCCTATCGAGCCCGCTGTGTGAGGGCTCGGCGAGTGCTGGCTTGTCGAGTGCCGCGCTGAGCAACTGTCAGACCTCGGGTTTCGTGGGCGCGCCCGCGCCGACGAACGACTATGACCTCGATGTCAACATCGACGTAGGCGCGCTCGGGCTCAGTCGCGGACAGATGCTCTCGGTGATTCAGGATGTGTTTATCGCGCCTATTTGGGAGGCGCTTGTGTGGGTCGTGCACGCGCTTGTCGTGATGCTCCAGTGGTGCTACACGCTCGAATTGCTGGGCGGCTCCACGATGAGTCGTGTGGCGAGCTCCGTACGGGAGGCGCAGGTGAGCTTCACCGAGCCGTGGCTCGTACTGGCGCTCGCTGTCGCGTCTGTGCTCGCCCTTTACAACGGGCTCGTTCGTCGTCGCATCGCGGAAACACTTGGCCAGGCGTTGCTGACGATTGCGATGATGGCGCTGGGGCTGTGGGTGATCGCGGACCCGCTTGGGACCGTCGGGGCGGTCGGGCGGTTCGCCAACCAGGCAAGCCTGGGGACGCTCGGGGCGGTTGCCCAGGGGACGACCGCTAACGCTCCAAGGACGCTCGGCGACAGTATGCGCGCACTGTTCGCGGGCACGATCGAAGTGCCGTGGTGCTATCTGGAGTTCGGCAACGTGCGCTGGTGCAGTGATCCGGCGTTGCTTGATGCGCGCCTGCGTGAAGCGGCTTTGAGCATCGCCGCCTCCGAGACGGCCAAGCTGAGCTGCCAGTCGAGCGCTAATCATCCGCCATGTCCCTCAGGAGGTGAAGTTTCGGCGCTCACCATCGAGCACACCGACGAGATGGTGCGTGAGGCCGATACAAACGGCGCTCTGTTCCTGGCGTTTCCTGCCAACGGCCCGGAACGCAATTCGGTGAAAAGCAAGAGCTCGCTGCTGCACCTCCTTTGCGAGGGTGAAGACGACACCAAATGCGAAGGATCGACGGCGCCACAGGCCGAGTTCCGCTCCGACAGCGGCACCTTTCCGCGCATGATCGGCGTGATGCTGATCGCGGTCGGTGTGCTCGGCATGACGATGCTGTTCGGGTTGATCGCGGTGCACCTGCTAGCCGCCGCGGTCTTCGGCCTGTTCATGCTGTTGCTGGCGCCGTTCGCCGTTCTGGCTCCCGCCCTGGGGAACGGAGGGCGGGCCCTCTTCACGGGCTGGTTGACGCGGCTGCTCGGGGCGGTCGGCTCGAAGCTGATCTTCTCGTTCCTGCTCGGGGCACTGCTGAGCATGCAGCGCTTGCTCGCATCGCTCGAACCGCTGGGCTGGTGGACCCAGTGGCTGTTGATCTCAGCATTTTGGTGGACCGTTTTCTTCAAGCGCCACGAGGCGATCGCATTCGTGCGTAACGGGGGTCGGGGTTCAGTTGTGCCCAATCGTCAGGCGATCGCCCAGAAGGTCGGCCACAGGATCACAAGTGCGCGCGAGGCAAAGCAAGCGGTATCCCACCCGGTGAGCTGGGCCAAGGGCAAGATTCTCTCGCCGGTATCTGCCGACGAGCAGCTGCACAAGCGAGGTCCTGCGCGCCGTGCTCCCGCAGGTAAACGCGCGGAGGAGCGGACCGGACAAACGGAGCAGATCGAAGAAGCGGGGCAGGCGGGGCAGATCGGGCAGGCGGGGCAGATCGGGCAGGCGGGGCAGATCGGGCAGGTCGGACAAGCTGGGGTGGCGGGGCACGCGGGGCAGACCGGACAAGCAAACGGGCGGACCGGGCGCATCAAGGGGCAGTCGGGACCAGGTGAGCATTCCGAGCAAGTCGCGCGCGATCGCCATGCCGAGGGTGCGGCAGGGCACGGTGAGGAGCGGGGAGGGCGCACCGAGGAGGGAGCGGGACACGGTGGCAAATGGGGAGGGAGCACCGGGGAGCGGGCTGGGCATGATCGCGTGTGGAGAAACCAAGCAGAGGAGTCGGCCGGGCACGGTGATCAGTCCACGCACCGTGTCGACGGGCAGACCGGGCGTGTCAGCGAGTGGACGACGCCTCCAGACACACAGGCCGGTCGGGCGAATCGACAGACCGCGCCCGCGCCCCGGCACCCGCAGGTCGATGTTGCCCAGCGCGCCCCCGCCGATCGCGGTTCTCGCCCGTCTGTGGCGGCTCCGCAAGAGTCAACGCGTGAGAGCGGCAGGGTGGACCACTCGCAAGCGGTCCATTCGATTTCAGAGTCGCGGGCGCCCAACTCGCAAAGCGTGTCGAGCTCGAGCATCATGGATGACGCCCGCGAAGTCGCCGCACGGCGCAAGCGACAGCTCGGATTCGAACCGCCCGCCGCAGACGAGTCGCGCGCGTGAGCACACAAGCGCTCGCCCATCACGCCGTCTCCTCCGGACGGCCGCTCAAGCTGACGGGCGTGCTGATTGCCACGGCCGCCGCCGTGGGTCTGTTCTCGATGATGGTCATCGCCTCGCTAGTAGGGGTCGGCCTCAGCACGCCCGATGACACGCCTGAGACCTTCGGCGTCTCGGCGCTGGCCGATGCCGAAATCCCTCCGCTCTACCTCAGCCTCTACCAACAGGCTGGCAGGCATTACCGGCTTGACTGGGCGATCATCGCCGGCATCGGCAAGGTGGAGTGCGACCACGGGCGCGATCCCGACCCCTCGTGCACGAAGGAGGGCGCCGTTAACTCGGCGGGCGCGGGCGGGCCCGCTCAGTTCCTAGCTTCCACCTGGGCGCAGTATGGGGTGGACGCCGACGGCAAGGGACCGCCAGATAGGTGGGACCCTGCGGATGCGATCTACGGCATGGCCAATTATCTACGTGCCTCGGGCGCTCCGGGCAACTACCGCAAGGCGATCTTCGCTTACAACCACGCCGATTGGTATGTCGCCGAGGTTGAGCACTGGGCTTCGTTGTATCGAGGCCCGTCCACCCAGGCCCAAGCCGGCATTGGCGACGCCGCGGAGAATGGCAGTGTCGCGGGCAGCGGCCTTGAAGTCTCGAGCGTCGACTGGCCGGGGGTGGGCCCGGTCGAGACGATTGCCGGTACGCGGGCAATGCTCTCGCCGGGCGACGGACATCTCGCGCTCGTGCCCGCGCAGGCTCCGACAGTGGTGCAGGCGATGGTCATCGCAGGCAACGAGCTGCAGGAGCTGCCCTATGGTCCCGATGGGCACCCCGATCCGCTCGGCGCGCCGGATGAGGACTGCTCCAGCACAGTCAACTACATGCTCTACCGCTCAGGCATCCGTCCCCTCGCTGAAATCTTGCGCGAGAATCCGCTCGCCCAGGATTACGTCAACTGGGGCGACCCAGGCCCGGGTCGCTGGGTCACGATCTATGCGACCACGGCGCCAACGGATCACGTCTTCATCGTGATCGCCGGGCTACGCCTCGACACATCTCACAAAGGCACCGATGTTGGTCCCAACCGCGACGAAGACGGCCCCCGCTGGCGCATTCTCGACCACATTCCCACATGGGCCCACTGGTCCGTTCGCCATCCGCCGGGGTTGTAGCACTCCGATCCTGTGGCAGACGCGCACCAACCTCGATCTGTGCTCTATGGTCCCGAGCATGAGCGCCCCCGAGGTTGCCCCATGAGCACGCGCGAGGTCGAGCACCTGCTGATCGGTGGAGGGCTCGCCTGCGCCACCTGCGCCCACTCCTTGCGCGAGGGCGGCGCGGAGGGAGAGATCCTGCTCGTCGGACGCGAGCCCGATCCGCCCTACAACCGCCCGGAGTGCTCGAAGGGCTACCTGCGCGGCGAGGAGACCCGCGAGGAGCCGCTTGTGCAACCCAAAGAGTTCTGGTCCGAGCGCAACGTCGAGCTGGTCACGCGCACGAGCGTCACTGCGCTCGATCTCGACACCCACACCGCGAAGCTCTCCGACAAGCAGGAGATCCGCTTCGAGAAGGCGCTGATCGCCACCGGTGCCAACGTACGCCGCCTGAACGTCCCCGGTTGCGAGCTCGAGCAGATCCACTACCTGCGTACGCTCGGCAACGCCGACGCGATTCGCGAGGGCGTCTCAGACGCCGAGAGCGTCGTGCTGATCGGTGGCTCCTACATCGGCTGCGAGGTCTCCGCTTCGCTCACACTCATGGGCAAGCGGGCCACGATCGTGATGCTCGAGGACGTCACGCTCGAGCGCAGCTTCGGCAAGACCGCCGGGCGCTTCTTCCAGGATCTACTCGAATCGCACGGCGTCACCATCCACGGCGCGGACGGCCTCGAACGCTTCGAGGGCGATGGGCGCGTCGGCAAGGTCATCACCACAAATGGGCTCGAGCTCGCGGCCGATGCGGTTGTGGTCGGCGCGGGGGTCACGCCCGACGTTGCGCTCGCCAAGCGTGCGGGCCTTGACATTGGCGAGCGCGGAGGGGTGCTGTGCTCCTCGCGCCTTGAGACCTCCGCCGAGGGAGTGTTCGTCGCCGGTGACATCGCAGAGTACGACTCGCCGCTACACGGCGGGTACGTGCGCATCGAGCACTGGGACGTCGCCTTCAACCACGGCAAGACCGCCGCCGCCAACATGCTCGGCGGCAACACTTCCCACGAAGTCGTCCCCTACTTCTATTCGGTGCTCGCCGACTGGGGCGAACTGGAATACGTCGGCCCCGCATACGAGTGGGACGAGGAGATCGTGCGCGGCTCCTACTCCGAGGCCAACTTCACGACCTGGTACCTGAAGGACGCCCAGGTCAAGGGCGCGCTCACCTTCGGGCGCCCCAACGATCTCGACCACGCGCGTCGGCTGATCGCCGAGCGCCCTGTACTCGACGAGATTCAGCGGGCCACGCTCGCGAACCTCGATTCGGACCTCGCCGTGCTCCATCGCTGAGCGTCCTCGCACCGAGAGAACGCCATAGCCGTAGCCCGCAAGGGCGTAGGCCATCCCAATAACGGCGCCAATGCATCACCCGGGCACGTGGCGGTAGGATGTCCACATTCATACGGTCGGTGGCGAAGGGAAGCCGGTGCAAGTCCGGCGCGGACCCGCCACTGTAACCGGGGATGCCAGTCGCGGCGCGAGTAAGCGCAGCCACTGATCGGCCGTTCGGCGGATCGGGAAGGCGCGGAGGGTGGGCCCGGGAGCCAGGAGACCTGCCTCCGACCGGCAAGCCCACAAGCCCTCGTGGAAAGGGGTGGCTCCAAAATGTATGTACCTCTCCGTATGTCGCTGGCGCTATGCGCCACGCTGCTCGTCAGTCTGTTCGCAGCGCCAACGGTCTTCGCCGGCACGCCCGAGAACGTCACGGTCAGAGTCGAGGGCCTCACTGAAACCAAGCTTCTTCCGACATCCGTGACGACGACCACAACGCCGGTCGTCAAGGACGAAATCGGGGCTGATTCGTGCCCTGGAACGAGCGCTCTCGGGGCGCTCCAGCTATCGACGGCGGGCAACTGGAGCGGTCCGTGGGAAGCCAAAGAAAACCAGTACGCGATCTACACGATCGAGGGCGAGACGCACGAATTCGAAAGCTCGAATGCCAACTACTACTGGTCTTTCTGGCTCGACAACAAAGAAGCGACGGTCGGCGCGTGCGATGCCGAACTTCAAGCCGGAGACCAGGTGCTGTTCTTTCCCGCCTGTTATGGCGCCGCCTGTCCGACCCCTGAACCGACTCCGCTCGGTATTCAGGCATCCGCGACCGCCAACGCTGGAGAACCGGTAAATATCACGGTCGTGCAATACAACACCAAGGGTGAAGTCACCCCAGCTGTTGGCGCCAACGTAGGCGGCGGCGGTACAAGCGCGGTCACCGACTCGCAAGGTCATGCAACCATGAAGTTCGCTGGCGATGGGACATACACGCTGAGGGCCAGCAGCGGTTTCCAAGCGCCACCGGCGATTCGCACCGAGACAACAATCTGCGTTCATGAAGACAACGATGGGACCTGCGGGACGACCGTACCTGGTATCTCAGTCGTTCCTAAAAGCTTGCCCCAAATCGTGAATTCCACGCCCGCGGACGTCGCGAGGGTCGGTGCGGTCAAGAGCGGCCACCACTACGCTCGTCGCAATGGGCCGCGCATTCTGCGGGGGCTGGTCCAGGTGCCCGCGGGTGGGACGCTGCGCGACGTGCGCATCAGCCTCCAGCGCCACAGCGGCAAGCGGTGCCTAGCATTCAATGGGGCCACCGAGAGGTTCGCGCGCGACCGCTGCGGGACTACCCACTTCTTCTCGGTGGGGGGTAGCGAGTCGTTCAGCTACCTGTTGCCCGCGGCGCTGCCCAAGGGTCGCTACGTCTATGACATCGAGGCGATCAACGACGCCGGACAACCGACAAAGCTCGTGGCTGGTGTTAGCCACGTGGTCTTCTATGTCAAGTAGGGGCCCACGTACGGTGCGCCACGCGCGTTCACATATCGCGCGCTCTCTCGGCGTACCGGGCCCGTTCGGCCTGGGGGCCCTGGTCGCGCTGCTACTCGCAGGTTGCGGCATCGGCCCGGGCCAAGCCCCGAGTGGGATCAGGCTCTCGGTGACGGACGGCTTTGGTGCTCGTGCCGTGGGCCTCTCCGGCGCGCCGCGCGTGGGCGGGCAGGAAACCGTGATGGGCTTGCTGATGCGCAACTACCAAGTCAAGACCCGCTTCGGGGGGGGCTTCGTCGAGAGCATCGAGGGCCACTCCGGGGGCACGCAGGCGGGAGAACCGAGCGACTGGTTCTATTACGTCAATGGCGTGGAGGCGCCGAAGGGGGCCGCCGATACCAACTTGCAGGCGGGGGATCGCATCTGGTGGGATCTACACGACTGGAGCCAAACCCAGGAGATCCCCGCGGTCGTCGGCTCCTACCCCGAGCCGTTCCTGGATGGGATCGAAGGCCGTCGCTATCCGGTACGCGTGGAATGTGCCGAACCCTCCAGCTCGGCGTGCGCGACGGTGCACGATCGCCTCAGCGCCCTCGGCGTGCCGGCGGCGGGTGCCGCCGTCTCAGACGAAGAAGACCAGCTGACCTTGCGTGTACTGGTCGGTCCCTACTCGGCGCTGGGAGACTCGCTCAGCGTGCACGACGTCGGCGCGGGACCTCGCTACAGCGGCGTGTACGCGCGTTTCTCGGGGAGCGGCAGTGCGCTCACATTGCTCGACCCCGCAGGCAAGCCGGTACGCACGCTCGGCGCCGGCGCCGGTCTGATCGCGGCCACGCGCTATGGCAAGGAGGCGCCCGTGTGGCTGATCACCGGCACCGACGCAGCCGGGGCGAATCTGGCCGCGAGCTCGCTCAGCGAAAGCGCGCTGCGCAATTGCTTCGCGCTGGCACTGGAACCCTCAGGGACGGCCCAACCCGTGCCGGTGGGCCCATGAGGTCTCAGGGGTAGTCCATGGCATTGGGCGCCACGCTCTTCTACCGCCGTCGCGCGAGTCCGCTGCACGCGACCCGCGCGACGGTGGCGAGCATGTGGGCCTGTGCGCTGGTGCTCGCGACACTGCTCAGCGAGAGCCCACTCGTGCTGGGAGCGCTCCTCGTGGGCGTGCTTGGCGCCGGCGCGGGCGCTGGTGTGGGGCGTGAGCTCGCGCGCACGCTGCGTACCGTGCTGATCGTGGCAATCCCGATCGTCATCATCAACGTGCTCGTCTATCACGAAGGTTTCACCGTGTTCGTGCGCCTCGGCGATCTTGGCCCGTTCGGTCAGGGCGACCTGACGGTCGAGGCGCTCGTCTACGGCGCGGTGATCGCGCTCAAGGTGGGCCTATTGATGCTCACGACAACGCTTGCGAGTCTCACGATTGACCCCGACGAGCTGCTGGCGGTGTTTCGCGGTCGCTCGTTTCGCTCCGCGCTCACGGCGTCGCTTGCGACACGGATGATCGGGGTGCTCTCCGCCGACGCACAGCGTCTCGCGGAGGCTCAGCGAACGCGGCCCGGAGGTGGTACTGGCGGCGCGCGCGGGCGTGTCAGGCTGCTGAGCGCGATCGTCGGCTCCTCGCTGGATCGCTCGATGGACGTGGCCGCGACGCTCGAGTTGCGCGGCTTCGCCGCGGGCGGGCGCAGGGGCGGAGGGGCACAGCGTCGTCCCTTCTCGCGCCACGACGCGGCAGTCGCCGTCTCCGCGGTGTGCGTGTTCGCGCTTGCGCTCCTCGGGCGGATGGCAGGGGTCGCCCCGTTCGAGGCATATCCGCTGGTGACCATGCCCGTGTCCTGGGCCACGCTCGTGTTGTGTGCGCTTCTGCCAGCGGCGATCCTGCTGGCGCTGGCCGACCGTCGGGGGATTGAATTTTGAGATCCGCTATGGCGTTCTCGCGGGTCACCTACCGCTATCCCGAGGGGTCACAGCCCGCCTTGCGCGATGTGACCCTGCGGATCGAGCAGGGTGAGCTGTGTCTGCTCGCGGGACGCTCCGGGCAAGGTAAGTCCACTTTGATTCGTGCTGCCTGTGGGCTCGTCCCGCACTTCCACGGCGGCACATTCGCCGGCAGCGTGAGTGTCGCGGGCGTGGACACGCGCGAGGGCGGGCCTGCGAGACTGGGCGCCCACGTCGGCGTGCTGCAGGGCGATTCCGAGACCCAGCTCGTGATGAGCTCGGTGCATGCCGAGCTTGCCCTCGCGATGGAGAGCCGCGGCCACGGCGCCACCGCCGTCGCGCGCGCGGTCGAGGAGGTCGCGCTCGCCCTCGGCATCGACCATCTGCTCGACCGCTCGACTCACGAGCTATCCGGGGGCGAGAAGCAGCGCGTGGCGCTTGGCGCCGCGCTCGCCGGTCGCCCGCGCGTGGTACTGCTCGACGAGCCCACCTCGCAGCTGGACCCGGTTGCGGGCGACGAGCTGATCGGACTGCTGCGCCGACTCAATCAGGAGTGGGACACCACGATCCTGCTCTCTGAGCATCGCTTGGAGCGCTGCCTGTCCGCGGCCGACCGCGTGATAGCGCTGGACGACGGCGCAATCGTCCACGACGGCTCCCCGAGCTCGTTCCTGCGCTTCGCGGCGGACTCCGAGCCGTCGCTGCAAACGCCGGGAGCGAAGCTGTTCGCGCTCGCCGGTCTCACCCCGCCGCCGATAGGAGTCAAGCAGGCGCGGGCCTCCCTGCGCCGCGAAGGACTGCTGCCCGCCGAACCGGACCCGCATGCGGCAACGGCGGCGGACGATTTCGACGAGCACGCGGGTGGCCTCGATGAGCATCCGCCCGGCGCCCGCCCGGATGGCGCCCGTGTGCGCCGTCGGCTCGCCAGACGGGGGAGAGCAGGGACTGGCGCGTCGGTGCTTGCGTTGCACGGGGTGTGGTGTGAGATCCCACGTGGCCCCTCGATCCTGCGCGGCATCGATCTCGCGATAGCACCCGGCGAGCGTGTGGCGCTGATGGGCCGTAACGGAGCCGGCAAGTCCACCTTGCTGCGCCACGCGGCGGGCCTTGTGGCACCTACGCGTGGGCGGATCGAGCGGACTGGCAGGGTGGCGCTGCTGCTGCAGAACCCCAACGATTACTTCCTACACGAGCGCGTCCTCGAAGAGATCTCGCCCGAGGCCCTGGAGCAGGCGCGGCTGGGCGCGCTGGCTGAGCGCAACCCGCGCGACCTCTCAGGAGGCGAGCGTCAGCGGCTGGCCCTCGCGATCGTCGCCGACGGAGGGGAGACCACCGTGGTGGTCGCGCTCGACGAGCCCACCCGCGGCATGGACCGCGAGGCCAAGGCACAGCTCGCACAGGAGCTGCACCGCCGGGCGGAGGAGGGGCAAGCGGTGATCGTCGCCACACACGACCCCGAGTTCGCGGCCTCCTGCGCAGAGCGGGCAATCCTGCTCGCCGACGGACGTGTGATCGCGGACGGTCCGGCGGCGGACCTACTGGCCGGTGGCTGGTATTTCGCGACCGAGACCGCCCGTATCCTCGGCGGGGCCGGCGGTGCGCTGCGCCCTGAGGACGGCGCCCGACTGCTCGAGGAGGCGCGTACGGTCAGCGCCGGATCGCAGACCCACGGCGCCGGTCCACGGTCCCAACCATCCCCCGGGCTTGTGAGCCATGCCGCGGCGGAGGCACACAAGTGAGTTGGCCCCTGGCCTCGTTCGCGGTCGTCGCCGGCGTGCTGATCGCCGGTTGGCTGGCCTACGAGCGCGCGCGCCCCTCGGCACGGATGGTGGCGGTCGTGGCCACGCTGGCGGCGGTCGCCGCGCTTGGCCGCGACGCGTTCGTGGCGCTCCCCGACGTCAAGCCGATCACCGCGATCGCGCTTGTCGTCGGCTATGCGCTCGGCCCGCTCCCCGGCTTCACGGTCGGCGCGCTCGGGATGCTCGCCTCCAACATGATGCTCGGCCAAGGCCCCTACACGCCGTGGCAGATGGCGGCCTGGGGCCTCGTCGGTCTCGCTGGCGGCCTGCTCGGACGCATCAGCGGCAGGCGCATGGGTCGCGTCGGTCTCGCGCTCTCATGCGCCACGATGGCGCTGGTGGCCAAGGAGATCATGAACGTCTACACCTGGACGCTTGGCGCTGCCCACACGCCCGCCGCGCTGCTGGCCACGGCGAGCGTCGCGCTTCCCTACGACATCACCGACACGGTCGCGAGCTTCCTGTTCGGGCTCGCCTTCGGCCCCGAGCTCGCGCGGCTGCTCGGTCGCGTGCGCGCACGCATGACCGTCACGTGGGAGGCAGCCGCCGTGCCGCCGCTGCTGCTGCTCGTGCTTGTGTGCATGGGCATCCTCGCAACGAGCGTCCCCCCGCGCGCCCGGGGGGACATCCCTTTGCGGGCATCGACCGCCACGCCATCCACGCCGGTTCTCGCCCGCTCCGCGACGACGTCCGGTGCGATCTCGAGCGCGGTCGCCTATCTACAGCGCGCCCAAGACAGCAACGGCGGCTTCGGTGGCGCCCCCGGGCAGCGCAGCAGCGAGCTCTACTCAGCTTGGGCCGCGATGGGCCTAGCAGCGGCCGGTCGGGATCCTCTGCGCGTCACGCGCTCAGGCCATTCAGTCCTCGACGCGCTCCGCGCCGAAGCCTCGACGCTTGAAGACGCGGGGGATGACGAGCGCACGATCCTCGCCCTGCACGCGTGCGGTCTGCCCGCGTCCGCGTTTCCCGGCACAAGCCTGGTGGACAAGCTGCTGCGCGAACGCTCCAGCGACGGCTCGTTCGATCACCTCGTCAATATCACGGCGTTCGCGATCTTCGCCCTGCGCGTCGCGGGCAGCTCGGCTGACAACCAGGTCGTCAACGCCGCCGGGCGTTGGCTGGCCGCACAGCAGAACCCCGACGGCGGCTTTGGCTTCGCCGGGCGTGGCGGCGGTGAGGATGTCGACGACACCGCGGCGGCGCTACAGGGCGTGATCGACGCGAGCGGGCAGCGTGGGAGCTCGGTCGTCGCACGAGCGGCGGCATTCCTGCGCCACACGCAGAATCCCGACGGCGGTTTCCCCCAACAGACCGGCGGCGAATCCAACGCCCAGTCAACCGCGTGGGCCGTACAGGGCTTGAGCGCGACAGGGGAGAATGTGAACGCCGTCAAACGCGCAGGCAGCCGCTCGCCGCTTGGTTATCTGGAGAGCCTGGTTGCCCCCGATGGCAGCGTCCGCTATTCACGCACGAGTGCCCAAACACCTGTGTGGGTGAGCTCCGAGGCGCTTGCCGCGCTGGCCGGCAAGCCGTTTCCGATCGCGCCGGTCGTCTTCAGCGGCAATTAATCGACTCACCTACGCTTAGAGGATGTCGGCGATCCCCATCACCGACGTCCCGCGCCGCCGCGCCGCCTGCGCGCCGTTGCTGCTGGCCGCAGCATGCATCGCTGGACTGTTGCTCACCTGGGTGCTCGCGGCGCTCGTGCCTGCCACGCACGTACGCGACGCGGTAGTTTTGTACGACTTCACACGGCTCGACCGTCCAATCGTCGAAGCCCCAGCGAAAGTGCTCCTCGACCTACTGGAACCGGCGTTCTTCGTCGTGTGGGGACTAGTGCTCGTCGTGATTGCCTGCTCACGCGGACGGCCCCGCGTCGCGCTCGCCGTGGCGCTCGTACTCGGCCTGGCGCCACTCAGCGCCGAGCTGCTCAAGCCGCTGGCCGCCCACGCCCACGCCCAGGTCGTGCCGCTCTACATTACAAGCGCCTCGTGGCCGAGCGGTCATGCCACCGCGGCGACGATGCTCGTGTGGTGCGCTGTGCTCGTGGCGCCACCCTCACTGCGACGCGGAGTCGCGTTGCTGGGCGTGGCGTTCATCGTGGCTGTGGGCTGCGCCCTGCTGATCCTTGCCTGGCACATGCCGAGCGACGTGCTTGGCGGCTACTTGCTCGCGACGCTGTGGTTCGCGCTGGCCCTGGCCGCTTTGCGGGCGACCAATCCGGCCAGATATCAGGCGTCCGTGCCGGTCGCGCCGGCGGCGTGCCCGCCCGGAGCCCACAGAAGCTCTGACCCTGATTCCGCTTGGCCGGCCGCGCCTTCGTTGGCCGCGCGCGCAAGGATGAACAGCATGTCCGAGAGCCGGTTGAGGTAGCGAATCACCTCGGGGTTGCACCTATCCTCGACCGCGATGGCGCGACGCTCGGCGCGACGGCACACGGTGCGACACACGTGCAGCTGCGCGGCCGCCGGCGTTCCACCCGGGATCACAAACGAGCGCAGCGGCTCCAGCGTGGCGTTGACCTCGTCGCACACCTGCTCGAGCCACCTGGCGTACTCGGCGGTCACCCGCAGCCGCGCGTGCCCCTTGCGGGTGGCATCCGATGCGCCGTCATCGGGAGTCGGCACCGACAGGTCGGCGCCGACGTCGAGCAGGTCGTTCTGCACACGGGCCAGCCACTGCGCGAAGCTCGCCGGCAGACCGGGCGCGAGCAGCGCCACGCCGAGCGTCGCGTTGAGCTCGTCCACCGTGCCATAGGCCTCCACGCGCGGGTGCAGCTTGGAGACGCGGCTCATGTCCCCCAGATGGGTCTCGCCGCTGTCGCCGCCCTTCGTATAGATGCGTGTCAGGTTAACCGTCACCGCCTGTCGAGTCTGGCACACGCGCGACCAAATAGCTCGCTTTTAGCTCGTTTTCGCCGCACCGGCGACCTTCAGCTCGCGCCTGGGGCTTGGAAAGTAGAAGGGCTTTGCCGTGGTCGGTGAGGTGCCTGTCTGCCGACCGGACTGCGCGGCGTCGGCAAGATCGGATACTTTCTCGGCCTTCATGCGGGTAGGTGTTCCGAAGGAGACCGTCGAGGGCGAGCACAGAGTTGCGCTCGTGCCGGAGGTCGTAGCCAAGTTCAAGGCCAAGGGCATAGACGTCCTGGTCGAGAATGGTGCGGGCGCCGATGCGCTCCTGCCAGATGCCGCCTTCGCCGACGCCGGCGCGCTGATGAGCGCCAACCCGGCCGAGGTGTGGCAGTCCGATGTGGTGGTCAAGATCTCACCGCCTAGCGAGCCTGAGATCGCTCGGCTCGGAGCCGGCTCGATCCTGATCGGCTTCCTGGCGCCGCTCACCAGCCCGCAAACCACGCGTGCGCTCGCGGCGGCCGGAGCTACGGCGTTCGCGATGGAGTCGATCCCGCGTATCTCGCGCGCCCAGTCGATGGACGCGCTCTCCTCGCAGAGCAACATCGCCGGCTACAAGGCCGCGCTGTTGGGCGCGGAGAGCATGGGACGTTTCTATCCGATGCTGATGACCGCCGCCGGCACGATCCCGCCCGCCAAGGTGCTCGTGCTGGGTGCGGGTGTCGCGGGCCTGCAGGCGCTGGCCACCGCCAAGCGCCTCGGTGCGCGCACCACCGGTTATGACGTGCGACCTGAGGTTGCCGAACAGGTGCAGTCGCTCGGTGCTCAGTGGCTCGACCTGGGCCTTGAGGCAAGCGGCGAGGGTGGATATGCGCGCGAGCTGACCGAGCAGGAGCGCGTCCAGCAACAGCAAGCGCTCACCGACGCGATCAAGGGCTTTGATGTCGTGATCACCACCGCGCTGGTGCCGGGCCGCCCAGCCCCCAAGCTGGTTACAGCCGAGGCCGTGGAAGGCATGAAGCCAGGCTCTGTGATCGTCGATCTGGCAGGCGAGTCGGGCGGCAACTGTGAGCTGACCGAGCCCGGCGAGACCGTCGTCAAGCACGACGTGAAGATCGTCTCACCCCTGAATCTGCCGGCGAGCATGGCGGAGCACTCCTCGCAACTGTTCGCTCGCAACGTGCAGGCACTGCTCGATCTGCTGGTCGCCCCGAAGGAGGGCGGCGCCGAGGGTGAGGTCGAGTTGAAGCTCGACTTCGAGGACGAGATCGTCGCCGGCGCATGTACGGTGCGCGACGGGGAGATCGTGAACGCCGGCGCGAAGGCGGCGGTTGAGGCCGCGGGGTTCTCGGGGAGCACAGGACCCGGTCCGAGCGGTCCGGCGCGCACGCCCGAGACGGGAGCAAGCGCATGATCCTCGCGAGCGTGCTCACGACCAACCTCGCGATTCTCGTGCTTGCCGGCTTCATCGGCTTCGTCGTGATCTCCAAGGTGCCCAACACGCTGCACACGCCGCTGATGTCCGGGACCAATGCGATCCACGGGATCGTTCTGCTCGGTGGCTTGCTGCTGTTCGGCCTCACCGACCTGGGTGCGTTCAGCAAGGCGCTGCTTGTGATCGCCGTCGCCTTCGGCACGATCAACGTCGTCGGCGGCTTCCTCGTCACCGACCGGATGCTCGACATGTTCAAGTCACGCCCCAAGCCCAAGGTGGCTGACGAGAGCACCGCCGAGGACACGGGGACGGGTCCCAGCGGAAAGGGAGGCTCATGAACGGCCTGCCGCTCGCCACCACCTTTCTGCAGAGCGAAAACTTCATCTACGTCCTGTACATCATCGCCTTCGCGATGTTCATCCAGGGACTGCGCGGACTCTCCGGTCCGACTACCGCGGTACGCGGCAATCGGATCGCCGCCGTGGGCATGGGCATCGCGGTCATCGCGACGCTGCTGAACCCCAGTGAGGGCAACTGGGGCCTGATCGCGCTTGGGATGGCCCTTGGCATCGCCGTGGGGGTCCCGGCGGCCCGTCAGGTGAAGATGACCGCCATGCCACAGATGGTGGCTCTCTTCAATGGGGTTGGCGGTGGCGCCGTGGCGATCATCTCCTGGGTCGAGTTCCGCAGCTATGGCTCGAGCTACGGCTCACGCACGATCGAAATCTTCGGGGAAACGCACCAGGTCGGAGGCGTTCCTACGTATATTGCCGTCTTCTCCGTGTTCGCCGCGATTGTCGGCTCGGTGTCCTTCTGGGGCTCGAACATCGCGTTCGCCAAGCTCCAGGAAATACTCCCCGGACGCCCGATCTCCCTCGGGTCCGCCCAGCAGATCGTCAACATGGTGCTGCTGATCCTCGCCGTCGCGGCGGGTATCGATCTAGTTGCGGGCGCCCACTCCGAACTGTTGTTCATCGGCATGCTGATCGTGGCGGCGCTGCTCGGCAACGCTGTGGTGCTGCCGATCGGAGGCGCCGACATGCCTGTGGTGATCTCGCTCTTGAACGCTTTCACGGGCCTTTCGGCCGCGGCTACTGGCATGGCACTCAACAACCCGGCGCTGATCGTGGCGGGCATGATCGTCGGCGCCTCCGGCTCGATCCTGACCAACCTGATGGCAACTGCCATGAACCGCTCGATCCCCTCGATCGTCGCCGGCGGCTTCGGCGGCGGCGGGGTCGTCGAGGGCGCCGAAGGCGCTGGTGAGCATCAGGGCACGGTGCGCTCCACGAGCGCGGCCGATGCCGCGATTCAACTTGCCTACGCGAACCGCGTGGTGGTCGTACCGGGCTACGGCATGGCCGTGGCCCAGGCCCAGCATGCCGTGCGCGAGCTCACCAAGGAGCTCGAGTCGCGCGGGGTGGAGGTCAACTATGCGATCCATCCTGTCGCGGGACGCATGCCGGGGCACATGAACGTGCTGCTGGCCGAGGCCGACGTGCCCTACGATCAGCTCAAGGAGATGGACGACGCCAACTCCGAGTTCCAGCGCACCGACGTGTCGCTGGTCATCGGCGCCAACGACGTGACCAACCCGGCGGCGAAGAACACGCCGTCCTCGCCGATCTACGGCATGCCGATCCTCGAAGTCGCCGACAGCCAATCGGTGATTGTGATCAAGCGCTCGATGAACCCCGGTTTCGCTGGGATCGAGAACGAGCTCTACTTCGACCCCAAGACTTCGATGCTCTTCGGGGACGCCAAGTCGGCTGTGAGCGAGATCACAGCCGAGCTCTCGTCTCTCTGACGCGCTGAGCAGAAGACTCGCCGGTCCGAACGGGCGACGAGCAGCGAGCGGTGCGAGCCGCTGTGTGCCCTTCGGGTGCGTCGGGCTCCATTCATAGGTGGCCCGTGGTGTCGCTCAGCGCCGCATCTGCGGGTTGATGCACGCGCTCCGGTAGCTGAAGGCGACTTCTAAAGACGCGGATTCCTGCACGTGCCAAATTGGTACGCGATGCAGACAACACATACATTGTCAATGAAGTACATCGTATCTTACACTCAACTGAGGAGAGGAAACGCAATCATTTGAGGGGTCTGGTATTCCGCTGTATCGCCGCGCATCTTCGGGTCAATCGCGGTTCATGCTGGTCATTGGCGTGCTGGCATGCGCCGTGTCGATCTCCGGGGCGACTCTTCCTGTTGGCGGGAGGACAGAGTCGCCCCGGATCGCTTACGCGGCGTTGGCGCGAGCGGATGGGGGTCATCCCACGCCACGCGCCAAAGCAAGCATCATCGGGGGGCAGGGCGCGTCGATTGCGAGCTTCCCATTCCAAGTGGCTCTGTATGACCCTCAGGCCGGCTCTCCCGCGGCCGGCTTCTTCTGCGGCGGTGTCATCCTCGACGCGACCCACGTCCTCACGGCTGCCCATTGCGTTGCCGGTGGCGGACAGGCGAGTTCCTCCGGTGAGGTGGCGGTGCTCGCCGGATCGACCTCACTCGACACACCCGACCCGGGAAGCGCGCGCGACCTCGTTGCGGTGAGCACGATCGACCCTCGCTACGACCCGGTGAGCAGTGACTATGACATTGCGCTACTCACGCTCGCCCATCCGCTGTGGTCGGGCTCGACCGCGCCGAGCATCAATGGCCTCAACACGATCGCGCCGCTACCGCCCGACCCGGGCAAGGCGTCGATCTATGCCAACCCCAATGTGACTCCGACGATCATGGCCACGTCGAGCGGCTGGGGCGATGTCGATCCGGCGCCGGGCCACACGGCGAGCTACCCCACGAGCCTACGAGCGGTGCAGTTGCCGCTCGTGTCCGAATCTACCTGCGAAGAACAGTATGCGACGATCGAACAGCCGATCACCCCGAGCATGCTCTGTGCCGGCGGGGGAAGATCTCACGTGGACACCTGTTACGGCGATAGCGGCGGCCCGCTCGTCGTTGACCAAGACAATCCGGCGCGTCCACCTGGCGACTACGTGCTCGCCGGGCTTGTCGACTTTGGCAACGGTTGCGCTCAATCCGGCTACGCCGGCGTCTACACGCGAGTATCCAGTCCCGCGATCATGCGCTTCCTCTCCTCGGGCGTCGGCAATGTCGTGACACCCGTCGGCACACAGGCCAAGCACAAGAAGAAGAGGCGCAAGAAGCGTCATCGCCCTCGTCCGCGGTAGCGACACTTCCGCTTGCTCTGGAACACTGGGACGGTGATCTCCCGGCAAGACGCAATCACCGCCCTGTGCGCCAACGAGTTCGACCTCGTGGTCGTCGGTGGTGGGATCACCGGCGCCGGTGTCGCTCTGGACGCCGCTACGCGTGGCTATTCGGTCGCGCTCGTCGAGCGTGCCGACTACGCTTCGGGGACCTCCAGCCGCTCCAGCAAGCTGGTGCACGGGGGCCTGCGCTACCTGCAGCATTTCGATCTCGGTCTCGTGCGCGAGGCGCTGTTGGAGCGCCAGCTGCTGGTTGCGCTCGCACCGCATCTGGTGCGCCCCCTGCCGCTCGTCGTCCCGGCTTTCGATGGCGTGCGCCCCGACCGTTTGATGGGGGTCGGGCTGAATCTCTACGACGTCATGTCGGTGGACCGTGAGCGTCTGCGCTCGCGCCGCACGCGCCGCACGCAAAGGACACAGGGTGGGCGCGGGCACGGCGAGCAGATTCAAGGAGAGCCCGCTGTCGCCGCGGCGAGGGCGGCTGTACTGGAGGAGGGGGAGTCCTGGAGCCCGGAGCGTCATCGCGTGATCTCGGGCGATGACGTGCTCGAGCTGCTGCCCGCCCTGGCCAGGCGTGAGCCGACGAGTGGCTATCTGTTCTACGACTGTCAGACCGACGACGCACGGCTTGTGCTCACCGTCCTCGGTGAGGCAGAGCGCTTCGGGGCCGTGTGTGCCAACCGCGTACACGCGATCGCGCTCTTGGAGCGGGACGGCCGCGCTCGTGGCGTGCAGCTGCTTGACGAGGAGAGTGGCGAGCACTTCGAGGTGCGAGCTGAGAACGTGGTCAACGCGACGGGGGTATGGGCGGATGAGCTGCGCCCCCACGAGCTTCACGACGAGGCTGAGCTGCCGAAGATCAGGCCCAGCCGCGGCACCCATATCACGTTGCGCCACGAGGATCTGCCGCTCGTTGGCGGCGCGATCGTGCCAGCCGGTGCGGGCAGGACGATCTTCGCGCTGCCCTGGTTGGGGCGCACGCTTGTGGGCACCACCGACAACGACTACGAGGGGCCCCTTCGGCACATAAGTCCCTCTGGAGAGGACATCGATTATCTGCTGGCGGCCGTCAACGAGTTCTTTGCGACGGAGCTCGGTCGCGGCGATCTCGCCGGGGCATACGCCGGCGTGCGTCCACTGATCTCAACCGGCGATACCAAGAAATCGGTCGACATCTCACGCAAGGCCGAGCTGTACGAGACCTCCAGCGGCATGATCACGATCACCGGCGGCAAGCTCACCACCTGGCGGCGCATGGCCAAGATGGTCGTGGACCGGCTCGTTGAGCGCGAAGCACGCGACGCGCCCTGTCGCACCGCTGAGATCCCACTCGGGCAGGCGGTCGGGGTGGAGGACCTGCCATTGGTTGACGGGGTGTCCGAGCCGGCGCGCGTGGCGCTCGCTGCCCGCTATGGGTACGGGGCGCACGAGGTGCTATCGCTCATCGTCGAGCGAGCCGAGCTCGCGCGGCCGATCGTTGCGGATCTACCCGATCTGATGGCCGAGGTTGTGATCGCTGCCCGACGTGAGCAGGCACGCAGTGTGGGCGATGTGCTCCTTAGGCGGACGCGCCTCGGCTTGCTGGCGGCTCGCGAGCTGATGGACGACGGCGCGGCGGATGAGTCGCCCGTAGGGCGCATCGCCTCCGTGCTGGGCGGTGAGCTCGGCTGGGGCAAGCAGCGCGTCGCCGCGGAGGCCGAGCTGTTTCTAGAGGAGGCTCGTCTGGAGGGCATCCTCGGCCTCGGCTAGGGTGTTGTGCGCACGTGGGTGCCTGCCGCTGTCCAACGCGGCTGGACGCCAACCGCCTACCACGAACTAAGGAGACAATTCGCATGACAGTGCTCGATCGCTCTGAGCTTCAAGCAAGTCCGCTTGCCGACCTGCACCTGATCGCCGACCAGATCGGACTCGAGGGCTTCAGGCGATTGCGCAAGGCCGATCTGATCGATGCGATCCTCGGCGAAAAGCGTGAGGACGCGAGCGACTCGGACTCCGCCGCCTCTGACGAGCCAGTCGAGGCCGCGGAGCGCCGTCCCCCCGCCCGTCGCTCCCGCTCCACGCGCTCGCGACGCGGGGGCTCCTCGACAAAGTCTTCGACCGATGCTGAGTCCGAAGGCGACGAGGACGAGAAGAAGGCTCCAGCCACAGAACGCGCACCAGCCACAGAACGCGCACCAGCCTCCGAGCGCACACCCGCGGCACGTCGCCCTCGCGCCGAGCGTGAGAAGTCCGAGGGGCCCGAGCGCGTCGCCGAGGGCGTCGTAGAGGTTCTCGGCAATGGCTCCGGCTTCCTGCGCGTGCAGCCTCCAGAGCCCTCCGACGGGGATGTGTACATATCTGCGCCGCAGGTGCGCCGCTGCGAGCTTGTCTCGGGGGATCGTGTGAGTGGGCCCGTGCGTGCGCCCAGGCGCTCGGAGCGCTACTCCTCGCTTGTTCGTATCGACAAGATCAATGGTGAGTCGGCCGACTCGGTGGCCGAGGGCACGCGCTACGACGATCTCCCGGTCTCATATCCCAGCGAGCGGCTTGCGTTCGACTCCGAGGACCCGACGTTGAAGGCGATCGAGTGGCTGACCCCGCTCGGGCGTGGCTCGCGAGCACTGATCGTGGGTGGCGCCCGCTCAGGCAAGACAGAGACGCTGCGCGGCATCCTCGACGCGCTTTCGGGCCGGGAGGGCCTTGAGCTGTCGCTCGTCCTAGCGGGCGCACGCCCCGAGGAGCTTGGCGAGTGGCGCAAGGGCTCCGTGGCTCCGGCGGTGGCGCTCACCTTCGCGGCCTCGGCGGACGCTCAAGGGCAGGCACTCGAGCCGGTGATCGAGACGGCAAAGCGGATCGCCGCACGTGGTGGCAACGCGGTCATGCTGATCGATGGGCTCGACGGCCTGCACCCGCCCACCGCGCGAAAGCTGCTCGCGACAGCACGCAATCTCACAGACGGGGGCTCACTCACCGTGATTGCCACCGCCGCGCGCCCGTTTGGCGGCGAGACGACGGTGATCGCACTCGACGCGGTGCGTGCAAGCACGGGCCAGCTGTCGGCGCTTGATCTGGTGAATAGCGGCACCCTCAAGCCGGAGCTGTTGGTCGGCGAGGACGGAGCAGAGGCGATCACCCGCGCTCGCGCTACCGCGGCCGAGGCCTAAACGATCAGCGGTCCTTTAGCCGCGGTAGGCGACCTTGCCCCAGGAGGGCTCGGGCGCCAGTTCGATCGGCTCACCGCTGCGATCGTGCTGTACATAGACGAAGCTGCCGGTTTCCTCGACGAAGGCGAACGTCAGCTCGCCCTCGTTGACCCGCTGATCGAGCCACGCGCCGCGGAACACAAGGCGGCGTAGCCAGTGGACGAGCGAGCGCTCCGCCGGGCCGACCAGTTCGGGCCAGCAGTCGTTGACGTGTTCGCCTAGCGCTGAGGCGGGGTCTTGGATGTCTCCATTGACCGCCAGGTTTACAAGGTCCTCAAGCTCGTCCTCGCCGAGACGGCCGCCGACGAAGCCCAGCTTGAGCGCCGCCTGCTCGCAACGTTCGCTGAAGTCGCGTTCGTTGAAGGTGAAGCGCAGATCGCCGTATTCGAGGACGAAGTCCTCACCGGAGTTGTAGTTGCCGCGACGTGTCTTGTCCATGGGTGGAAGGTTTCGTGGGGAGTTGGGGACGCTTTAGTTTGGGCGCTCAGTCCTTATCGGCTCCAAGCCGTCGGGATCATATGCCGGCCTCCTGCCCGTTCGCTGTGTCTGCACGCGATATTGCATTCAGGAGATGCGAACTATGAGGCAGACGACATCGATTGGGCTGACGCGGCTCGTCGTTCCGTGGACGGCTCAGCGAGGCGCGCGACTTCTGTGCGGGGGCCCGTCTCTATACGCTCCGGTTAGATGGCACGCCTCACCGAGCATGGGTTGCGCAGGTCGGTCGGGGTCTCCGGCCTATTCGCCACCGCCTACGGAAACGTCGGCTCCTCGATTTACTACGCGCTGGGGCTCGTCGCCGCGCACGCGTTGGGTCTCACGCCACTCGTGTTCGTATTCGCCGGCGGCCTGTTCGCGCTCACCGCCAAGACCTACGCGGAGGGCGCCGCGATGTTCCCCGAGGCGGGGGGCTCCTCCTCATTTGCGCGCCATGCCTTCAACGAGCTGGTGTCGTTCTTTGCGGGATGGGCACTGAGCCTTGACTACATCCTCACGATCGCCATCTCGGCGTTCTTCGTGCCTCACTACCTGAGCACTTTTCCAGGGTTGGGAGGGCTCAACCACAATCCCGGCGACATCTTCGGCGGGCTGATCGTGATCGTGGCGCTCGCCGGCCTGAACATTCGTGGCCTGGGGGAGTCCGCGAAGCTCAATTTCATCCTTGCGATAGTGGACCTCTCCACCCAGGTATTGCTTGTCGGTGTGGGCGCGGTGTTGGTGCTGGACCCCTCGCTATTGATCCACCAGGTTCATCTCGGGAAGGTGCCGACTTGGCATGAACTGATCTTCGCCCTGTCGCTCGCGATGCTCGCGTATACCGGCATCGAGACCGTCTCGAACATGGCCGAGGAGGCAACCGACCCCGGCACGCAGGTGCCCAAGGCGGTGAACCTCGTGGTGCTCGCCGTGCTTGGCGTGTACCTGGGGATCTCGATGATCGCGCTCTCGGCGCTGCCCGTGACGGCGATACCGGGGCATCCGCATCACTTCCAGACCTTGCTGGGCGTTGAAGGCCATGGCGGGTTCCAGAACGACCCGGTGCTCGGGATCGTCTCGCGGCTGGGGCTGCACGGCACAGTTCTCACGATTGCCCAGTACTACGTGGGCCTGCTTGCCGCCACGATCCTGTTCATCGCCACCAATGCTGGCATGATCGGGATTTCGCGCCTCTCGTGGTCGCTGTCTGAACACCGCCAGTTGCCGGGCATCTTCTCGCAGTTGCACGCGCGTTTTCGCACGCCGTGGTTCACGATCCTGTTCTTCTCGGGACTTGCCGGCATTCTCGTGCTGTACGGGAATACGAACGTGCTGGGCAACCTGTACTCGTTCGGCGCGCTGCTCTCCTTCACGGTCGCGCACATCTCGGTGATCGCCTTGCGCGTGAAGGAGCCCGACCAAGAGAGGCCGTACCGGATGCCGTGGAACGTGCGCATACGCGGCGCCTCGATACCACTCACCGCCGTTATCGGGGGCATTGGCACCGCAACCGTGTGGGCTGTCGTTGTGATCACGCATCCGGAGGCGCGCATCGTCGGCATCCCGTGGATGGTGCTTGGGATGGCCGGCTATGTCCTCTATCGCCGCAACCAGGGCCTCGACCTGCGCGAGACGTGTCGCATCGAGCGCGCCGAGCGCCCAGCGGACTTCGAGGCGCTTGGCTACCGCACCGCGCTCGTGCCGATCTTCGGTGGCGACGTTAGTGCGAGCGCGCTGTCAAGCGCCGCGAAGCTGATCGGCCACGAGGGCGTGGTGTACGCGGTCTTCGTGCTGCCAGTGCCCAGCCAGCTATCGCTGGAGGCGGGGCTGGAGGCCGAGGAGGCCGAGGGCCGCGCGGCGCTCGAGAGCGCTCGCATCAAGGCGCGCCGTTCGAACATCAAGATCCGTACGGGTTTGATTCGCACACGCAACCCGGGTGCGGCGCTAGTCGAAGAGGCCAAACGCGTCGATGCTGACGTCATCTACTGGTCCACGATCCACGCTCCTGTGGGAGAGCAGCGGATCGGGCCGACCGCCACGTATCTGCTCAGCAAGCGCCCGTGCCGGGTGATCATCGAGACAGAGAACCGGCCCGCTCGGGTACGCGACGGCGCCGAGCGAGCACCGCTCAGCGGCGCGTCAGCCTGATCCGCGCATCACGTCGCCGGGCGAATCACATCGCCCGGTTCTCGAACCGTCTCATGCCCGGCAATGAGCCGACTCTCTGGCGCGAGTAGGTCCTCACGTGAGCCGGCAATGAGCCGACTCTCTGGCGCGAGTAGGTCCTCACGTGAGCCGGCAATGAGCCGACTCTCTGGCGCGAGTAGGGTCCTCACGCGAGCCCGACCACGAGCCGGAAGTGCTCGACGCCGCCCTGGCTCGTGGCTCCCGCGGTCAGCGTGCCGAGCGACTTGAAGTACGGCACGAGATTCGACACGCCCGGGCTATCTGTCAATCCAACGCCTTCCAGGAAGCCGAGCAGCGTGGGGAATTCGACGATCACGCTCGGTTCGATGCCGCCGCCGAGAGCCGAGGTGGCGCTTGCGTAGGAGGGCGAGGTGGAGAGCGTGCTCGAGGGAGTGAGCGCGGCCTGCACGGATGGCTGTCCCAGCCCCAGTACGAACTTGCCCTGCCCGTCCGCGATGAAGATGACCGCCGGGAAGCCTTCCAACTTGACGCTCACGGCCGCGTCGGTGCCGGGGATCGAGGCATTTTCGACGGTTGCTCCCGCGCTTTGCATCAGGCTGGCCAGCTTGCCGACCGCCGCGCGCGAGGCAGTCGGTTCGTTGGAGGAGATCACCAGTGCGGCCTGCAGGTTGAACAGACCGGTGCCGCTGACGAACATCCCGCCAGAGCTAGCCCAGCCGCCGAAGTCCTGCTGCAGTTTCGCCTTTGGCGAATCGAGCGCTGTGAAGAGCTTTTCGATACTGGGGCCGCCGAGCGAGGAGAAGACGGTCGAGGTGCCAAACGACGCGACCCCGTGCAACAGGGCAAACGCGCGCGGAAGGTTGGCCCCGACGTTGCCGACGCCCGCGGCGAGCCACGAGCTGCCCGGCAGCTCGCCCAATGCCTTTGCCCCTTCCTGGCCGAACAGCGGCGTCGAGCCGCTGGAGGAGTGGATTTCCCCTTGCAGCGAGATCGAATTGGTGGTGGGCGTCACCGATAGGGAAGCCGACTGTGCGCCCGCGAACAGCTGCCCCAGAAGCGACACCCCCTGGCTGGTCGTGCTCCCCGAGCCGTGCACGCCCCGCAACAACGCTTCGGGCTGGACATAAGCGCTCGCGATTGCATCGGCGGGCGGCTTGGCATATCCGGAAGCGCTTGCGATGGTCGCTCCCCCGAGCGAGGTGTCGATCACGCTCTTCATGCCGGATTCGCTTCCGATCACGGCAAAGTCCTTGACGATGCCCTCGGCGGCTCCGGTGGAGGACACCTGATAGGAGGTGCCTCGGTAGCTCACCGTGTGCGCCTGCTGTTCGTGTGCGCGACCATTCAGGAACGAACGGGCCTTGCCGACGTCGGATGTCTCGAGCACGATCGCTCCCTGGGTGGCGTCCGCGCCGAAGGTGTTTGCGCCAAGCGAGGACGCGGCACCAGCCAGCCCCCCTTCGAGCAGCGTCTGGATCGAGCTCGAGCTCTGTGGCAGCTTGCTTGTGCTCAGCGAAGTGATGAACACCCCAGCGCTTTGGCCGACCCACGGTTCGATGTCGCGCTTGAATTCGAGACTGTGTCCTTCGCTCGATAGCAGCGCCTGCGCGAGACTTCCATACGGTTCGGCCAGGTGTGTGAGCTTCTTGGCGGCCGTGAAGGCGTCGCCGCTTGCGCCGCCGCTCGGCTTGATCGCGAAGCTGGCGTAGAGGGGCACGGAGCTCGGTACCACGCTTGCCGGATCGCCGCTCGAGCCAGATGAGCCGCATCCCGTGAGCGCCACCCCACCAACCAGCGACACCAGCGCGAAGGTGATGCGGCTGGCGCGGCGCACGCGACCGGCTTGCAGGGGGCTACACAAGTGCGCACGCATGAGCTGCGTGCGGCGGCGAGGGTACGAGTCGATCGTGACGGAGGGCAACGCGTTCCTTTCTCTGGGCGGACTCTGGTCAGAGCTCTGCAACGAACGTTACACGCGCCGCCCCTGCACGCTCGCATGCACTCGTGCGGGGCTTGCACGGGTGTGCCTCCCACCGCCGAAAACCCCGATCAAGCAGGGCTTTTGGCGTAGTTTTGGGTGTTTGGATGTGCATTGTGGGAGAAAATGTGCAATTGGGGTTGCATTGTGGGGGAAAGTGGGGTAAGTTCGCGGCAGCGAGCCGTGGTGGAGGAGCTCCTCCCACTCCTCCACTGCGGCTCGATCTACTTGATTGGAGTCCCCCAGTGGCCTTCCGCGGCACCTTCGACCACACCCTTGACGCGAAGAACCGCCTGACGGTTCCCGCCCGCTATCGCGCGGCGCTGTCTGAGGGAGTGGTGCTCTCGATGCCGGTCGACCTCAAGCCCTACGTCGGCGTGTGGCGCCCGCAGGACTACGAGCGCTACACCGAGCGCTCGCTCTCGGAGCTGCCACCGCTCTCTTCCCGGCTGACGGAGCTCGAGCGCTTCTTCTACGGAAGCTCGCATGACGTGGAGCTCGATGCGGCCGGGCGGATCATGGTGCCGAGCTTCCTCGGCGAGCACGCCAAGCTGAGCAAGGAGGTCGTCGTGGTGGGGGCCGGCGATCGCTTGGAGCTGTGGGATCGCCTCAGCTGGGACGAACACCGACCGGCGCTGCTCGGCAGCGTCGCAGAGATAACCGCGCGCGTTGACCATCCTGCTTGACATGCCCGCCGTCCACATTCCGGTGCTCGCCGAGGAGCTGATCGAGCTGCTTGACCCTCGTCCTGGTCAAGTCATCATCGATTGCACCTTCGGCGGCGGTGGGCACGCCGGCCTGCTCACCGAGCGCTTGGGCTCCCAAGGAACGCTCGTGGCGATCGACCGCGACCCGCTCGCCGAGGAACGCTTCATGGAGCTGGCCGAACAGGCGTCCTGCTCGATGCGTTTCATCCGTGGTGGCTATGCCGAGGGATTGCGCATGCTCGCCGAGGAGGGGACGCGCGCACACGCCGTGTACTTCGACCTGGGCATGTCCTCGATGCAGATCGACACGCGCGAGCGCGGCTTCTCCTACTCCTATGACGCGCCGCTTGACATGCGCATGGATCCGCGCCAGGAGCTCACCGCGCGCGAGATCGTTGCAAGCTGGGACGAGCGCCGGCTCGCGGCGACCCTGCGCGAGCTCGGCGAGGAGCGCCACGCATCGCAGATCGCTCGCGCGATAGTGCGATCGCGCACACGGTCTCCCATCGAGACGACGCTTGAGCTCGTGGACCTCATCAGCTCCGCCATACCCACCCCAGCTCGCTTTGCTTCCGGGCATCCTGCCAAGCGCGCGTTTCAGGCGTTGCGGATCGCCGTCAACGATGAGCTGGGACAGCTTGACGAGGCGCTACCGCTCGCGTGGAGGATGCTGCACAAGGACGGGGTGCTTGCCGCGATCTCGTTTCATTCGCTCGAGGACAGGCGCGTGAAGCGTTTTCTCGCCGAGCGCGCCCGGGGCTGCATCTGCCCACCGGATCTGCCCGTGTGCGGATGTGGGCGCGTGCCCGAGGCGGCCCTGCTCACGCGCGGGGCGATCATGCCCTCAGCGGCGGAGACCGCGTGCAATCCGCGCGCCTCCTCGGCGCGTCTGCGCGCCGCCACCAAGCTGTCAGATGCCGCCACAGACACAGGAGGTGAGGAATGACCCCGCCCGCCACTGCCCGCTCATCGCAGCGCTCCGCGGCTGGATCGCGCCGCCGTCCGGCGCCCCGGCCCCGACGGATATCGGGTCCCACCGGCTCCACCCGCTCGGGCGCTGTCGCTGCGGCGGTTGCGATCCCTGCGCCGGGCATCGCGCTGCCGCGCGAGCGCAAGTCTCGCCCCGGCTCTTTGCCGCGGACGCGCCCGGCGCGCAAGACAACACGCCGACCGGCCCAGGGCGCTCCAGGCATCGCGCTGCGTGCCATCGACGCCTTCGAGGGTGTCTCGAGCAGCGTCTTCTTGGACAGGCTGATCCGGGGACGTCTATGGATCGGCCTGCTTGCCTTCGCCCTGATCGGAATCGTCGCGATGCAGTTGCTGGTGCTCAAGCTCAACACGGGAATCGGTCACACGCTCGGGCGCGTGGAGACCCTCCAGCGCGAGAATGCTCAGCTGGGCATAGAAGACTCGATGTACTCTGCCGAAGGCCGCGTCGCGCCGCTCGCGGCGGCTCAGGGGATGACGCTTGCACCGCCCGGAACGGTCCACTTCGTGGTGGCAAGCAAGGCGGACATCTCGCGTGCCGCCTCCGCGCTCTCCTCGACAACCCAGACGCCCGCGAGCTTGGGAGCCAGCTCGACGACGGCCGGTGAACCCTCAGTGTCGCCGGCGAGCTCCGAAACGGAAGCGCAAGCGAGCACGGGCGCCGGCTCTCAGGCTTCCGGCTCAAGCGGTGAAGTGTCCGGCGAAAGCTCCAGCTCGGCCGGAGCCGGCGAAGTTGCCGCGGGGCCGAGCGAATCGTCTGCTTCGGTCACTCCCTCGAGCAGCCCCGAATCGGCGGCTAGCCCTTCGAGTCAGCCCGCGGCCACTCCGTCGGCCGCCGGCGCCCAGGAAGCGGGTGCGTCCGCGACGCCATCGAGCTCGGAAGCCTCCGCCACGCAGGCGAGCGGCCCGGCTGGTGGCACCCAGGCCGGCGCGCGGGAATAGCCGATGGCGGCCGTCCAACGTCGAGTGGGGCTGCTGTTTGGGTTGTTCGTCGTGCTGCTGCTGCTGGCCGGCGCCCGGGCCTTCTATCTCGGTGGCCCCCACAGCGGCACCCTGCGACGAGCGGCCCAGACACAGCAGCTCACCTACGAAGTGGTACCGGCCGAGCGTGGCACCATTACCGACCGCAGTGGCATTGCGCTCGCGATCTCAGAACCCGCGCAGGAGCTGACGGCAGATCCCTACCTGATCAAAGATCCGCTGTCCGCGTCCCAGCGCCTGGCGCCGCTGCTGGGTCTCACGCAGGCGCAGGTGCTCACGGAGCTCAGCAAGCGCACAGGCTTTGTGTACCTGGCGCACGCGCTTGCCTACAACTCGGCCCAACGGGTACTGGCTCTGAGGCTTCCGGGCGTTCAGGGCACCCCGGTCATGCGGCGCGTGTACCCGCGTGGAACGCTTGCCGCCCAGGTGCTCGGAATCGTCGGTACAGAACACGAAGGGGCTGGTCTGATGGGCCTGGAGTACTCGCTCAATTCGAAGTTGGCGGGTCACGCGGGCGCGCGGCGTGTCGTCAGTGACGCTATCGGCCAGCCGATCTCGATCGCCGAAACACGCCACGAGCAAGCTGGCTCCTCGATAGCGCTCACGCTCGACGCCAACATCCAGCAGCGAGCCGAAGATGAGCTCAGCGCAATTGGCCGCATCTTTCACCCCAAGGACTCCACGGCGATAGTCATGGATCCGCGCACCGGCGCGATCCTCGCGATGGCCAGCTGGCCGCTTGTGAACAGCAACGATCCTCCGGCCAAGCCCGAAGAAGCGTTCGAGAACCGAGCGGTGAGCTTCAACTACGAACCGGGCTCCACGTTCAAGGCGGTCACCGTGTCAGGAGCACTCCAGGAAGGACGCATCACGCCCAGCTCGGGCTTTGAAATCCCCGATCAGATCGAACTCGGCGGACGCACGATCCACGATGACACCGAACACGCAACGGAGTCCTTGACCGCTGCCGAAATTCTCGCTCAGTCGAGCAACGTGGGCGCGATCAAGATCGCGAGCCTGTTGGGCCCCGAAAAGTTCAACTCGTGGGTTGACCGCTTTGGCTTCGGTGCTCGCACGGGGGCGGGTATCCCCGGTGAAGAAAGCGGCGCGACGCTGCCGTTGAGTCACTATTCGGGTTCCTCGATGGGCAACTTGCCGATCGGTCAAGGCGAGCTGGTCACACCGATTCAGATGGCCACCCTCTACTCGGCGATCGCCAACGGAGGTGTGCTGCGTCCCCCACATATCATCGCGCAGATCGATGGGCAGACCGTAGCCGAGCCGCCTGGGCGACGAGTGATCTCTCAAAGCACGGCTGCCGAGGTTCGCGCAATGCTCAAGGGCGTGCTCGCGCCGGGGGGTACGGCGAGCGAGGTCTCGATATCCGGATATCAGCTCGCCGGCAAGACGGGAACAGCCAGCAAGATCGATCCGCAGACCGGGGAATACTCCCAAAGCGCCTACGTGGCCTCGTTCGTCGGCTTCGCGCCCGCGTCGGACCCGAAGTTGCTGTGCGCCGTGATCGTTGACGAACCGCAGGACGACTCGATCTACGGAGGGGTGGTTGCCGCCCCGGCCTTCGGGCAGATCATGGAATTCGCGCTGCCCTATCTGGACATCCCGCCCGGATAGGGTCCTCACGACTTCCAAGCGGCCATCCCCATCCGATGAGCCTTCGTCGGCTTGGACTCGGCTGTCCCCCCGATGGAGCGCTCACCGGCTTGGACTCGGCCATCCCCGCTGGCGGGAGCCCTAGACTCTCGCTCCTTGCCAATGTGGGACGCAACACAATGAGGCTCGACGAGTTGACGGCCGCCGAAGTTCCGGGGCTGCGGGTGCTCTCGCCGATGCCCGATCCGGTCGAGGTGACGGGGCTCGCCTACGACAGTCGCCGCGTGCGGGCTGGCACTCTGTTCTTCTGCGTCGCGGGATACCAGCGCGATGGTCACGATTTCGCGGCGCAAGCGGTCGCGGCGGGCGCCACCGGGCTGGTTGTGGAGCGGCCGCTCGATCTGGGCGTGCCCGAGATGCTCGTGGAGTCAACACGCGCGACTATGGGACCGCTGGCGGCGCGCTTCTACGGCGAGCCGACTTCGCGGCTTCGCGTGGTGGGCGTGACGGGCACGAACGGCAAGACGACCACCGCCCATCTCGTGCGTGCTCTGCTGGAGGCCACGGGCGAGCGTTGTGGGCTGCTTGGGACCGTTGAGTCGCAGATCGCAGGCGAGCGGCGCCCGGCGACTCGCACGACCCCTGAGGCGATCGATCTCCAGGCCGATTTTCGGGCGATGCTCGATGGTGGCGAGCGCAGCTGTGCGATGGAGGTCTCCTCGCATGCGCTTGCGCTTGGGCGCACCGATGGAGTTCGCTTCGCCGCCGCGATCTTCACCAACCTGACCCAGGACCATCTCGACTTCCATGACACGATGGAGGAGTACTTCCAGGCCAAGCGGCTGCTGTTCGTGCCCTCGCCGCCGGACGCCGAGCCGAGTGTCGCGGTCGTGAATTTGGACGATCCCTACGGGGTGCGCCTCGCTTCCGAGCTGGAGCACGTTCGGACGTTCGCGATCGACACCGACGCGGACTATCGCGCGCGTGAGCTGAAGATAGGCCTGGGGGGGTCTCAGCTAATGCTGGACACGCCCGCTGGCACACGCTCGCTCTCGCTTCCGCTACCAGGCCGCTTCAATGTGTCCAACGCGCTAGCTGCGCTCGCGGCCGCCCATACGCTGGGAGCCGACCTCGACACGCTTGTGGCGGCGCTTGAGCGCGGCGTGCGCGTGCCCGGCCGTGTCGAGCCCGTCGAGGAGGGTCAGGGTTTTGCCGTGCTCGTCGACTACGCACACACCCCGGACTCGTTGCGGAACGTTTTGAGCACCGCCCACGAAGTCGGTCGTGGCCGTGTCATCTGCGTGTTTGGCGCCGGCGGCGACCGCGATCGGGGCAAGCGTCCACTGATGGGCGAGATCGGAGCGCGTCTGGCGGATGTCCTGCTCGTCACCTCCGACAATCCGCGCTCGGAGGATCCGGAGGCGATCATCTCCGAGATCATGGTTGGAGCGCGCGCCGCCGCGCGGCCTCCGGGTGCTCCGCCCGTTGCCCGCGAGGTCGATCGGCGTGCCGCGATCGAGCAAGCTATCGCGCTCGCCGAACGGGGGGACGTGCTTGTGATCGCCGGCAAGGGCCACGAGCAGGGCCAGGAGCTCGCCGGCGGTGTGAAGGTGCCCTTCGACGACGTCACGGTTGCGCGCGAAGCGCTTGGCGCGCGGGTCGGCTGATGGCAGCGCATGTCCACACCAGCCGCTGGCGCGCGGGTCGCGGGACGGCAGTGCAGGCCCGCACCAACCGCTGGCGCGCGGGTCGCGGGACGGCAGTGCAGGCCCGCACCAACCGCTGGGGCGCGGGTCGGCCGATGGCAGCCGTGGCAATGGGCGCGCGACAGGCGGCGTGATGGGTCGCGTGCTGATCGGCGGCACCGCCGCCCTGCTCATCTGCATCTTCCTGAGCCCGAAGTTCATCCAGTTCCTGCGCAAGCGCGAGTTCGGTCAGCACATCCGTGAGGATGGCCCGCAGGGACACCACGAGAAGGCGGGCACGCCGACGATGGGCGGGATCATCATCTTCCTCGCGGTCACGGTTCCCTACCTGATCCTGACCGATTTCGAATGGCGCTCGGTGGGAGTCTTCGGGACGGCGATTGCCTGTGCGCTGCTCGGCTTCGCCGATGATTACACCAAGCTCGTCAAGCGCCGCTCGCTCGGTCTGCGCGGGCGCACGAAGCTCCTGATCACGATCGCGATCTCATTGGGGCTTTGGTACGTGGCAGAACACAAGGCCGGTCTCGCGCCCACGCTGCGACTGCGCTTCGTCGACTACCAGATCGACCTCGGGGTCTTCTATCCGGTGCTGATCTACCTGGTGGTCGCGGGCACCACCAACGCCGTCAACCTCACCGACGGCCTCGACGGCCTCGCGGCCGGCTGTGGTGCGATCGTGCTGCTCGCGTATGTCGGCATCACGTTCATCGCCGAAGACTTCGATCTTGCGATGCTCGCCGGCGCGCTCGTCGGAGCCTGCATCGGCTTCCTGTGGTTCAACGCGTTTCCCGCCACGATCTTCATGGGCGACACGGGCTCGCTGGGGATCGGCGGCGCGATCGCGGGGCTTGCCGTGATGACCAAGACCGAGACGCTGTTGATCCTGCTCGGCGGGATCTTCGTGATCGAGGCGCTGTCGGTCGTGATCCAGGTGATCTCCTTTCAGATGACACGAAAGCGGGTGTTCCTGATGGCGCCCATACACCACCATTTCGAGCTGCGCGCATGGTCTGAGACGAAGATCATCCTGCGCTTCTGGATCGTCGCCGCGATCTGCTGTGCGATTGGCTTCACGCTCTATCGCCAGAGCCTTGGTTGAGGTGGCTGCGAACACCACTCCCGTGGCGATCCGCTGGTTCCTGAGACGAGTCGTGCTTGCTCTCTCGCGCGCGGATCGGTTGTGAAGTGAAGCCCCGTCCCAACCTCCCACCAGGCCCATATCTCATCGTCGGGCTCGCCCGCTCGGGCCAGGCGGTCGCGCGTGCGCTGCATGCGAGGGGGGAGCAGGTCCTAGGCGTGGACATGGGCGCGCCCACAGGCCTTGAGGCTCTGGCGGCGGCGGGTGTCGAGCTGCACCTGAACGAGCACGGGGTGGAGCTGCTGGAGCTGGTGAGGACCGTCGTCAAGAGTCCGGGAGTGCCGGCACGGGCGCCCGTGATCGAGCGGGCGCGCTCACACGGAATGTGCGTGCTGGGCGAGCTCGAGCTGGCGTGGCGGCTGCTCCCCAACGAGTTCATCGCTGTCACCGGCACCAATGGCAAGACCACGACGGTGGAGCTGATCGGCCACATCCATCGCGAGGCCGGCCTGCCGGTGGTCGTGGCGGGCAATGTGGGCGCGGCGCTCAGCGGACTCATCAACGTTGTGGATGAGCGCGTGACCGTCGTGTGCGAGGCATCCTCGTTCCAGTTGGAGGACGCGCTCGAGTTCGCCCCTGAGGCCGCTGTACTGCTCAACCTCACCCCCGACCACCTCGATCGTCACGGCACGCTCGAGGCATACCTGCAGGCCAAGCTACGGGTATTCGCTCACCAGAGCGCGGGGGATGTGGCGGTCGTGCCGCTTGGCTTTGAGACGCCGCTCCCGGGCGGGGCGCGTCGAGTGCGCTTCGGAGCTGCGCCAGAGGCTCATCTCTCAGCGAGTGAGGGAGCGCTGCTTTGGCAGGGCGAGCTGCTGCTGCGCGAGGATGAGCTGCGCCTGCGCGGGCGTCACAACGTTGAGAACGCGATGGCGGCCGCCGCCGTGTGCCTGGCGCGAGGGATCGACGTCGAGGCGGTACGCGCCGGCCTACGCGGCTTCGCCGGCGTGCCCCACCGCCTGGAGGAGGTCGCACGCAGGGATGGAGTGCTGTTCGTCAACGACTCCAAGGCGACGAACGTCGCGAGCACGCTCGTCGCGCTCGAGGCGATGGCGGCCGCGCGGCTGCCGGTGCATCTGATCCTCGGTGGCCAGGGCAAGGCACAGGACTTCACGGCACTGCGCGCCCCGATTCGCGAGGGCTGCCGCGCGGTCTATCTGATCGGCGAAGACGCCGCTGCGATCGAGCGGGCGATCGGTGGCGGGGACCTACAGACGCACATATGCGGCGAGCTCGAGCGCGCGGTGGCGCAGGCCGCCGCCGCAGCAATCCGAAGCGAGGTCGTGTTGCTCTCTCCGGGTTGTGCGAGCTTCGACCAGTTCGCCGACTTCGAAGCTCGCGGCGAGTGCTTCCGCGAGCTCGTGACACACCCTTAGAGGCTTCTCCGATCAGGCGTCGAAGAGGGCTTCGATGTCTATAGCCGGACGGGCCCCCAAACCTCGCGCGACCGGACGGGCACCAAAGTCTCGCGCGGGCGGGCCGGCCTCGAAGTCTCGCGCGAGCGCACCGGGGCGTAAAGCTCTTACGACCCGCAAATCGCGAGCCAAGGGCTCAGCCAAGGACAGCGCCTCGACCTCAGCCCAACGTCAGCCGCTCGAGTACAGCCTCCTGCTGACGGCCACCTTGTGCCTGCTCGCGTTCGGTGCGGTCATGGTCTACAGCGCCTCATCGGCGAGCACGCTGCTACAGGGCGGAGGGACTGGCGCCGGCGAGCTCGTGAAGTTCGTCATCTACGGTGCCCTTGGCCTGCTGCTGATGCGAGTTCTCGCTCGCGACGGGATCGCGAGGGTCCAGGGCCTCGTAGGGCCGCTGCTCGCCGTCTCCTTCGTGCTCGTGCTTGCCGTGCACATCCCGCACGTCGGCGTCAGTGTCAATGGCGCGCGGCGCTGGATCGGCAGCGGACCGCTCCAGTTCCAGCCCTCCGAGCTGCTCAAGCTGGCGCTCGTCCTCTATGCCGCCACGCTGCTCGCCAGCCGCCCGCAACGCGTGCACGACCTGGGCGAACTCTGCAAGCCGCTGTTGATGGTCGTCGGTGGCGCTTGCCTGCTCGTTGTCACCCAGCCCGATCTCGGTACCGCACTGGTGATCGCATTCACGACCTGCGCGCTGCTCGTAGCAGCCGGCATCCCGCTTCGCAACCTCGCGATCATCGGTGGCTCCGCGCTTGCGATCGTTGCTCTGATCGCGATCGCGCGGCCATACGAGCGCGCTCGCCTGACGTCGTTCGTGGATCCATGGGCTCACGCCTCGGGCAGCGGCTTCCAGGCGGTCCAGGGACAGATAGCGATCGGCTCGGGCGGCCTGTTCGGCGTTGGCCCCGGTCAGTCGGTGCAGAAGATCTTCTACCTGCCCGAGGCACAGACCGATTTCATTCTCGCCGTGATCGGCGAGGAGCTGGGTGTGGTGGGAGTGCTCGCGCTGCTGTTCCTGTACGGCATGATCGCCTACGCCGGCCTACGCGTAGCGAAGGCGGCGCGTAGCCTGCACAGCGCGCTGATCGCGGTTGGCATGACCTGCTTGATCGTCTCTCAGGCACTGCTCAACGTGTTTGCCGTGCTCGGTCTCGCGCCGCTCACAGGAGTGCCGCTGCCGTTCGTCTCCTACGGGTCGAGCAGCCTGATCGTCACGCTGATCGCGATGGGGCTGCTGCTGAACGTGGCCTCCGGCGCCAGCATTCACGTGCGTGAGGTGGCCCCCTCGCGACGAAGACGCTCGCGCGCTGTCTCCGCTACCGGTGGCACTCAGACGAGCGGCGAGGGGACCTCCCGGCGCGGCGTGGCCGACGCCCCGCCGCGCGAACCGGCACGATGGGGCCGTGAGCACACGGCAGAGAAGGATCGTGATAGCCGCGGGGGGGACGGCCGGACACGTGGTTCCGGCGCTCGCGGTGGCCGACGCGCTGCGCGCTGAAGGCGCGGCGGTCACGTTCATCGGCGGCGAGCGCGCCGAGGCGCAACTGGTGCCGGCGGCTGGCTATCCCTTCAGAGCGATCTCCGTGGAAGGCCTGAGCCGCACCAACCGCGTGCACGCCGCCCGTGCGCTTGCGCGTGCGGCTCGTGCCACCGTGCGAGCCCGCTCCCTGCTTGCCGAGCTTCAACCGGATGCGGTGATGGGAGGCGGGGGCTATGTCGCCGGGCCCGTCGGCGTGGCGGCGCTCACGCGGCGCATCCCGCTCGTGCTCACGGAGGCAGATAGCCATCTGGGCCTGACGAACCGGCTGCTGGCGCGATTCGCGCGCCGCGTGTGCCTGGCGTTCCCGATCGACGGCCGCGACGGCGCGCGCTATCGCCTGACGGGTCGCCCGATCCCATCCGGGGCAGTCGAGCGAGCAGGTGCGCGCGAGCGCCTTGGAGTCGCCACTGAGGAGCGGTGCGTGCTCGTCTTCGGTGGCTCGCTCGGTGCGCGCACGATCAACCAGGCGGCGCTCGGAGCATTCTCCTCGGGTGCGTTTCGAGTCATTCACGTGTCCGGACACCGGGACTACGCGGAGCTCTCCGAGCGCACGCTGCCCGCCGGGTATGACCTGCGCGAGTACCTGGACATCGACGAGTTCACAGCGGCACTCGTCGCCAGCGATCTGGTCGTGGCGCGCGCCGGTGGCTCGGTGTTCGAGATCGCTGCGCACGGGGTGCCGGCGATCCTTGTGCCCTATCCACATGCCTCCGCCGACCACCAGAGCACCAACGCCCGCTGGATGTCCGAGGCGGGCGCCGCGACCGTGATCGAGGACGCTCAGCTCAGCCCCGCGACGCTCGCGCGCGAGGTTGCCCAGTTGCTTGCCAACCCCGCCCGGCTGGCGGCGATGGCCGCCGCCTCGCGCCGTCTCGCGCGCCCCAGCGCCGCGAGCGACATCGCCGCGGAGCTCGTGGAGGCCGCTGGGTAATGAACGTTTCTGAGCGGCCATGGGCTGGGCGCCGCCTGCACTTCGTGGGGGTGGGGGGCGCCGGGATGAGCGGCTATGCGCGCGCCGCCCACGCCCTGGGCGCGACCGTCAGCGGCTCGGATCGTGCGGCAACGCCGTATCTGGAGCGGCTGCGAGAGGAGGGCGTGCTCGAGGCCCACATCGGCCACGACGCGGCCAACGTTCCCACCGGCGATCGCGTCGAGATCGTCTATTCGAGCGCCGTTCCCGCCGAGAATCCCGAGCGCGTCGCCGCGCGCGAGCGGGGTATTGCCGATCGGCCACGGGCCGAGCTGCTTGCGGAGCTGACATCGCTGCGTCGCACGATCGCGGTCGCGGGCGCGCACGGGAAGACAACCACGGCCTCGATGATCGTCCACCTGCTGCGCGAGACAGGTCACGATCCGAGCTGGCTCGTGGGCAGCTCGGTCGGGGTTGGCCTCGCCAATTCCTATTGGGCACCGACTCGTCCGTCGAGCACGCACCGGGTGTCCACCGGCTCGGCGACCACTCACTCGGAGACCACACACCCGCCGGCCACCGGCTCGGCGTCCACCCAGACCACCGCCGGCGGGTGGCTTGTCGTGGAGGCGGACGAGTCGGATCGCTCGATGCTCAGCCTGAATGTCGAGATCGCGGTGCTCACGAACGTCGAGCTGGACCATCACGCGACGTTCTCCTCGCTCGAGGAGCTGCGCGACGCATTCCGTGATTTTCTCGCGCGCGCCCCACAAGCGGTGATCTGGGACCGGCCCGACCTGCGCGCGCTACGGGACGGGCCCGCTGTCTTCTACGACGTCGCCGAGCCGCAGCCGCTGGCGGGCGGCTCGCGCTTTCGGTGGCGCGGGGGGGAGGTGCGATTGGCGGTCCCTGGCTGGCACAACGCCCTGAACGCGACGGCGGCGCTCGAGGTCACGCGCCTGGTCGGCGTCGGCGATCGTGCGCGTGAGGCGATCGCGGGGTTCACGGGAGCCGCGCGGCGCTTCCAGCGTCTGGGCACGAGTGCGGGGGGTGCCGTGGTGATCGACGACTACGCCCACCACCCGACCGAGGTCGCGGCCACCTTGAGCGCCGCTCGTACGCTTGCTCCGAAGCGACTCGTCGCGGTCTTCCAACCACACCTCTACTCGCGCACGGCGCTGCTTGCGGAGGAGTTCGGCGCGGCTCTCGCCCTGGCCGATGTCGTCGTGGTGGTGGATGTCTATCCGGCACGCGAGCGCGCCGAGGATCATCCGGGCGTCAGCGGAGCGACACTTGTGCGCTCGACCGTGGAGCACGCCCAGGGACGCAAGGTACTGTGGCGGGCGAGCTTCGACGAGGCGCGCGATGCGCTCGGCGAGCTGCTTGAAGATGGCGATCTGTGTGTAGTGATGGGAGCCGGCGACGTGGATGTGCTCGGACGAGGATTGGTGGGTGGCGATGGCGTCTAGGGATTCGCCGATGACGGCGCCGTCGACCGTGCAACGGGATTTTCCGCTTGCGCGCTTGGCGACGATCCGGACGGGCGGCGACGCCGACTATTTCGCCCGCGCCGGGAGCAACGCTCAGCTGCGTGAGCTGCTCACGTGGGCCGCGGCGATTGAGGTACCGATCGCCGTCGTTGGGTCGGGCTCGAATCTGTTGATCGCGGACGATGGTGTCCCCGGTCTGGTGCTCAAGCTCGATCGCAAGCTGGCATTGATTCAGCACGAGGGGTGGAGCATCGTGTGCGGAGGGGGAGCTCGACTGCCTTCGGTTGCCGCCCGCGCGGCTCAGGCGGGACTGTCGGGGATCGAGTTCGGCGTCAACATTCCCGGTAGCGTCGGGGGTGCGTTGCGGATGAACGCAAACGCTTACGGCGGACAGCTGGCCGACACGCTCGAGTGGGCGGAGATCGTCACCGCCGAGGGGATCGAGCGCCGCTCGGCGGAGCAGTTGGGCTTTGGCTATCGCCACTCGAATCTGGTGGCCGGGGAAGTCGTGGCGCGCGCGTCGTTCGTGCTCACCCCAGCCGGGGTGGAGGGCATCAAGGCGACGCTTGCCCAGATGCGCGCTCGCCGCCACGAAGCCCAGCCGCAGGGGATCAAGACCTTCGGCTCCACGTTCAAGAACCCCGATGAGCAGAGCGCGGACGGGAGAAGCGCCGGCCTGCTTCTCTCAGAGGCGGGCTGCAACGGTCTGAGCGTCGGCGGCGCGTGCTTTGCGCAAAAGCACGCCAACTTCATCGAGAACACCGGCGCCGCTACGACGGCTGACGTGGTGGCCTTGATGGACGAGGGTCGCCGTCGTGTGATCGAGCGCTTTGGTGTGGCCCTGGAGCCCGAGGTCCAGACGCTTGGAGCGGTGCGCTTTCCGTGGCGAGGGCGATCAGGCTCGGATTCCTGATTGCTGTTGACCGCGGCGCATGCGCCGCGGTCCGGGTCGGCACATGTGCCGACCCGCGGGGGCGCGCATGCGCGCCCCCGTCCAAAGGACTGTTCCGTCAATCCGTGCGCGGAGCTCGCACCGACTCGTAGCGCTTTGCCGCCTGCTCGAGGATCTCGAGCATCGCGGGCATGGCGGGACTCAGGCGCGTGTCGGTTGGTGCGGCCGCGATCACCTGGCGCACCGGCGGTCGTGGGGAGAGCGCGCGGATCGTGATGTCCTCGCGCACGACCGACAGCGCCAGCTCTGGAATCAGCGCGACGCCGACGCCCGCCGCCACAAGCCCCTGGACGGTCTGGTAGTCGTCGCTCTCGAAGGACACGTTTGGCTCGAAGCCGGCGGCGTGGCAGGAGCGCACCACATGGCGTGCGCAGGGGCTCGAGCGCGAAGTCTGCACCCACGCCTCGCCGTGCAGGTCCTCCAAGCGCAGCCCGCGCTTGCCGGCGAGCACGTGCTCGCGCGGCAGCGCCAGGTACATCGGGTCCTCCAGTAGCTCCACGCGCGTCAGCCCCTCGACGCTGGTTGCCTCGTCGAACTCGAACAGCAGCGCCAGGTCGAACTCGCCGGCGTGCAGCCGAGGAGCGATCTCCTCGGGCTCCCCCTCGGCGAGGGTGAGCTCCATCTCGGGATAGCGCGAGCGAAATGTGGCGATCGCAAGCGGCATCAGCGTCGCGCCCGCGGTCGGAAAGGAAGCCATGCGCAGCCTACCGGCGCGCAATCCCGCGATTGCCGACAGCTCCGCCTCCGCTGCCTCCAGGCGCGCGAGAATGCCTTCGGTGTGCGCGACCAGCGCCTGCCCGGCGGCCGTCACGCGCACACCGCGCGCATGACGCTCGAGCAGGGTCATACCCGTTTCGGCCTCCAGCGTCGCGACCTGCTGGGAGACGGCGGACTGGGTGTAGGAGAGAGCGTCGGCGGCGCCCGAGAACGAGCCCCGTCTGGCGACCTCGGCGAGCACTCTCAGGCGACTCACATTGAGCATTAGCTGTCCTTATAGCTCAGATTATGAAGTTCACTGGTGCTGATGGCAGGTAGTGGGCATCCTGTAGTCGAAGCCCAACTTGGATCGTGCCACAGGACGATCGCCACGAGACGGCAACAGGCGCCAGGCCCGCAAACAGAGCCAGGCGAACGGCACAAGAGAAAGAGTCAACATGTCCGCTAACATCATCATCTCCTACGACGGCACCAACAACGAGGACGACGCGGTTGCGCTCGGGCGGCTCTTTGCAAGCGCCGGCGCCGAGGTGTCACTCGCATATGTACGCCACGCCCCCGAGGATGAGGCCAGCCGCGAGATCCTCGCCCAGCACGAGGCCGAGACACTGCTCGGGCGAGGCGCGGAGCTGCTCGGCGACGCCGACGCCCAGCGCCATGTCATCACCGACCGCTCCACCCCAGACGGTCTGAGCAAGCTCGCTGCCCAGACCGGGGCCGACGTGATCGTGTTCTGCTCGGACTCCCACACCGCGAAGGGACGCATCGCGATTGGCAATTCGGCGCAGCGCCTGCTCAACGGCGGGACCGCCGCGATCGCGATCGCGCCTGCCGGATACGCCAAGAGCGCGGGCTCGCAGCCGGGCCGCGGTATCGCGGTGGCCGGTGACGGCAGCGCCCTTGCGACCGCCGAGGCGCTCGCAAGGGCGCTCGGAGTGGAGCTCGTCGGTGCGGACCAGGCTGGCCTACTCGTGGTCGGCTCGCGTCCGGAGGCCGAGCAGGGTCGCGTCTCGCTAAGCGCCGCCAGCGAAAACCTGATCGAGAACGTCACCAGCCCGGTGCTCGTCGTCCCGCGCGGCACGACGCTTGCGTTCGACGGCCACGCGGTGGCTGCCGCCTAGCGATTCGCACGAAGTCGGCCGCGTGGTCTGAGGATCGCGCGGCCCAGCGTGCACACGGGGGCCGCGCACCGGAGGTGTGGCCAGACCTCGCGCACCGGAGGTGTGGCCAGACCTTTGTCTCGCGCGCGCATATGACGGCGGGCATCGTGGCCATGCTCGGCTCAGCGGAGCGTGCGACGAGCGTGCACGTAGCGCACGAGCGCTTCGGCAAAGTCCAGCGAGCCGCCGAGCAGGTGACTGATCGGCCCTGTCCATAGCCACCCCTCGAGACGGCGTATACGGCGAGCGCGAACGAGCATCGGCTCGCACGGTATCGTGGCGGCCATGCCCGTCGCCCTGAAGACCACCGTCACCGAGCTGCCTGAGTCACGCGTACGCGTACAGGTACAGGTTCCCCCGAGCGAGATCGAGGCTCGCGTCGAGCACAAGGCTCGCCAGCTGGGGCGCGAGATGCGCCTGCCCGGCTTTCGTCGCGGCAAGGTTCCCGCCCCGCTCGTGATCCAGCGCGTGGGCCGTGAGGTGGTGCTCGAGGAGGCGGTACGCGACACGCTCGGCAACTGGTACTCAGACGCGATCGAGACGGCCGGCATCGTCCCAGTCGGCGACCCTCAGCTCGACCTAGCCGATCTGCCCAAGCAGGGAGCGGCGCTCGAGTTCTCGATTGAGATAGGCGTGCTGCCGACAGCCCAGCTTGGCGACTACAAGGGCCTTGAGGTCGGTCGTCGCGAGATCCTCATCGAGGACGATGCGATCCAGCAGGAGATCGACGGGCTGCGTGAGCGTCTGGCGCGCTTGGAGACAGTCGAGCGGGCCGCTACCTCCGGTGATTTCGTCGTAGTCGATTACCTCGGTTTGATAGCGGGCGAGCCGTTCAAGGGCGGGGAGGGACGTGACCAGCTGGTCGAGCTCGGCTCGGGCAACCTGATCCCGGGCTTCGAGGAGGGGCTGGAGGGTGCGAAGGCGGTGGAGACTCGCTCGATCGAGCTGTCCTTTCCGGCCGACTACCCAAGCCAGGAGCTCGCTGGCGCGGACGCCACTTTCGAGGTGACCGTCAAGGAGGTCAAGCACAAGCAGCTTCCCGAGGTGGACGAGGACTTTGCCGTGGATATGGGCTTCGACTCGGTGGTGGAGCTCACCGAGGACATCCGCACGCGTCTCGGCGAGGCCGATGGCAAGCGCGTGGACGCCGAGTTCCGCGAGGCTGCGCTGGACGCCGCCGCCGCGGGCTCCCACGTCGATACGCCCGAGGCGCTGATTCAGGCCAAGGCCCGTGAGATGTGGGATCGCATGCTGCACTCGCTCTCTCACCGCGGCATATCGCGTGAGGCCTATCTGAAGATCACCGGGCGCGAGGAGGGCGATCTCATCGCCGAGCTCGCTCCCGAGGCGGCGCAGTCGTTGCGCCGCGAAGCGGTCATCGCCGCTGTGGTGGCGGCCGAGCAGATCGTCCCGAGCGAGGAAGACCTGCTCGAGGTGCTCACGCCAACGGCCGAGCGTGAGGCGATGGAGCCCCAAAAGCTGCTTGAGGAGCTGCGCGAGTCAGGGCGAATAGAGGACATCCGCGAGGATCTCGCCGCCCGTCAAGCGGTCGAGCTGATCGCATCCGAGGCCAAGCCGATACCGATCGAGCAGGCCCAGGCGCGAGAGAAGCTTTGGACCCCAGAGTCCGAGGAGAAGCAGGGCGAGGACGGCGCCGAGTCCGCTGCGGCGAGACTGTGGACGCCGGACCGCTAGCCTTGGAGGACACCCCTTCCGGGATGTCCTCAGAAGGAATCCGGCAAGCGAAGCGAAACTGAAGCGAGGACCATGAGCCCACTTGTACCAATGGTGGTTGAGCAAACCTCGCGAGGCGAGCGTGCGTTCGACATCTACAGTCGTCTGCTCAACGAGCGGATCATCTTTCTGGGAACCCCGGTTGACGATCAGATCGCCAACCTGATCGTTGCCCAGCTACTGCACCTGGAGTCCGAGGATCCCACCAAGGACGTCTCGATCTACATCAACTCCCCGGGCGGCTCGGTGTACGCGGGCCTCGCGATCTACGACACGATGCAGTTCATCAAGCCCGACGTGCAGACGATCTGCGTCGGCATCGCGATGTCGATGGGGGCACTGCTGCTCGCCGGCGGCGCCGCGGGCAAGCGCATGGCGCTACCCAACGCGAAGATCCTGATCCATCAGGTCTCATCCAGCTTTCAAGGGCAGGCGACCGATATCGAGATTCACGCGAGGGAGATCATCGACGTGCGCAAACGCCTCGATGAGATCATCGCCAAGCACACCGGCCAGAAGCTCGAGAAGGTCAGCAAGGACACGGAGCGCGACTACTTCATGAGCTCCGAGGAAGCCAAGGAGTACGGCATTATCGATCGTGTGATCTCAGAGCACTAGGAGGCCCGTTGAGCGGCGCGAGGCTGCGTCCTCGGACCGATCGAAGATCGCCCAGCGTACCGAGTACGCCACGCTGGGCGGGTGGGCCTCATCAATTTTGCCTCGCTTGTTCAACGGGCCTCCTAGAGGCTTATCCGACGTAATTTTCCATCCGAGATACGAGACTAAACATGGCGAGACCAACCGATTCCAACGAGCAGCTCCTGTGCAGCTTCTGCGGCAAGTCCCAGCGGCAGGTCAAGAAGCTGATCGCCGGCCCGGGCGTATACATCTGCGACGAGTGCATCGATCTCTGCAACGAGATCATCGATGAGGAGCTGGCGGCGCCCCCCGCGTTCGATCTTGAGAATCTGCCCAAGCCGCGTGCCATCTACGACGTTCTCGATGAGTACGTCGTCGGCCAGGACGCCTCCAAGCGCACGCTCTCTGTAGCCGTCTACAACCACTACAAGCGCGTCCAGATGATGCAGTCCGAGGATTCGGATATCGAGCTGCAGAAGTCGAACATCCTGCTGCTCGGGCCCACCGGCTGCGGCAAGACGCTGCTTGCGCAGACGCTTGCACGGATCCTCAACGTGCCGTTCGCGATCGCCGACGCTACCGCGCTGACCGAGGCGGGCTACGTCGGCGAGGACGTCGAGAACATCCTGCTCAAGCTGATCCAGGCGGCCGACTATGACGTCAAGAAGGCCGAGACCGGGATCATTTACATCGATGAGGTCGACAAGATCGCGCGCAAGGCAGACAACCCGTCGATCACGCGCGACGTCTCGGGCGAGGGCGTGCAGCAAGCGCTCCTGAAGATCCTGGAGGGCACCCAGGCGTCCGTGCCGCCACAGGGGGGGCGTAAGCACCCCCACCAGGAGTTCCTCACGATCGACACCACCAACATCCTGTTCATCTGCGGTGGGGCGTTCGCGCATCTCGACAAGGTGATCGAGCGACGCATAGGTCACAACGGCATCGGCTTTGCCTCGGCGATCGAAAGCAAGTTGGAACGCGACACCGGCGAAATATTTGAGCACTGCCTGCCCGAGGATTTGATCGAGTACGGGCTGATCCCCGAGTTCATCGGCCGTCTGCCGGTCATGTCAGCGGTCCACCAGCTCACCTGCGAGGACCTTGTCTCGATCCTCACCGAGCCGCGCAACGCGCTCGTCAAGCAGTTCCAGCGTTTCTTCTCCTTTGACGGGATCGAGCTCGTGTTCGCGGAGGACTCGCTGCTGGCGGTCGCCGAGAAGGGCCTCGAGCGCGAAACGGGCGCCCGCGGGTTGCGCTCGATCATCGAGGAGATCCTGCTCGAGGTTCAATTCGAGCTGCCCTCCCGGCGCGACGTCAAGAAGTGCGTCGTGACCAGGGACACCGTGGAGAAAGGCACCACGCCTACGCTCGTCACCGAAGCCGCGCCTGAGGAGCCCGCCGAGCGCTCCTTGCGTGAGGAGTCGGCGTAGCGCTTCGATGCACGACGATTTTCGAATTCGCGTAGAGCTCTCGCGCGAGCAGGCGCACGAGCTGGTGCGCGCCCTGGAGCAGCGGGAGCGCAATGACGGACCGGGTGGGCTGAGTCCTGAGCATGTCGTCGTCAGTCATGAGGACGGCCACGTCTTCCTATATGCGGACTCGAGCGACGAGGCCGCGCAAGCGCGCACGACGGTGGAGGCGATCCTCGCCGAGAAACACATCAAGGCGCAGCTGAGCTCTTGGCGCTGGCACGCGGAGGAGGACCGCTGGGAGAACGCCTCGCTCTCACTGCCCAGCACTCCTGCCGAGCACGCCGCAGAGCACGAGCGCTTGGAGAGGCTCGAGACCGATGAGTCCGAGCAGGCCGGCTACCCGGAGTGGGAAGTGCGCGTCACGCTGCCCACCCATCACGATGCCCGTGCCTTCGCCGAGCGGCTCGCTGCCGAGGGAATTCCCGTGCAGCGCCACTGGCGCCATCTCACGCTCGGCACAAAGGATGAGGACGATGCGCGCGTGCTTGCCGAGCGGCTGCGCTCGGAGGCGCCGCAGGGGTCCAGCCTCGAGGTCGAGGGTGCGGCGTGGCCGATGTGGGTCGCGGTCCACGGCCCTGCCGGTCCGTTCGCCATGTTCGGTGGCCTGGCCCAGTAGCGGCAAGCACCCAGACGCGTAAATCCTCTCTCTCCTTCATGGGCGAGCGCTCCGCACATGTGCGACCCGGAACGGCATATATGAGCGCACATAGAAGCGTTCCCCGCAGAGAGTCGCCCTCGCGCCGTACACTCACGCCCCTATGAGTGAGCGCATCAAAGAGCTTGAAGATCGCACCCGCTTCGAGCCCGCGGAGGTCGAGCCGCGGATGCTCGAGCGCTGGCTCTCGAGTGGGCTCTTTCACCCCGACCCTGCCGGTGACGCTCGCGAGAGCTACTCGATCGCGATCCCGCCCCCGAACGTGACCGGCTCGCTGCATATGGGCCATGCGCTCAACGGCTCGGTGCAGGACACCCTGATTCGCTACAACCGCATGCGAGGACTGCGCACGAAGTGGATCTTCGGCACCGATCACGCCGGAATCGCCACGCAGGCGCAGGTCGAGAAGGCGCTACTCGCAGAAGGCACAAGTCGCCACGAGCTCGGTCGTGAGGCGTTTGTCAAGCGTGTTTGGGAGTGGCGTGCCCACTACGGCGGCACGATCGTCGAGCAGTTCAAGCGGCTGGGAGCTTCGTGTGACTACTCCGAGGAGCGCTTCACGCTCGATGAGGGCTACGCGCGCGCGGTGGTCCAGGTTTTCGTGAGCCTCTACGAGAAGGGCTGGATCTACCGCGATCGCTACATCGTCAACTGGGATCCAGGTAGTCGCTCCGCGATCTCAGACCTCGAGGTCGAGGAGCGCCGTGAGACTGACACGCTCTACTCGATTCGCTACGACCTGGAGGGCGGTGGCAGCGTCACGATCGCCACGGTCCGCCCGGAGACGATGCTCGGTGACACCGCCGTGGCGGTGCACCCCGATGATGAGCGATACCAGGCACTGATCGGGCGCAAGGCGATCCTGCCGCTCGTTGGCCGTCATCTGCTGATCGTCGCCGACGACTACGTGAAGATGGATTTCGGCACTGGCCAGTTGAAGGTGACGCCGGCGCATGATCCCAACGATTTCGAGATAGGCCAGCGCCATGAGCTCGACCAGGTTTCGGTGATCGGCGAGGACGGGCGCATGACCGCCGAGGCTGGCGAGCGCTTCGCGGGCCTCACGGTGATGGAGGCGCGCGAGGCTGTGGTCGCAGAGCTCGAGCGCGAAGGTCGGATCGTCGCGCGCGAGGACTACGAGCACGAGGTGCCCTACTCGCACCGCTCCGGTCAGCGCATCGAGCCGTTGATTTCGCTGCAGTGGTTCATGAGCATGGAGGAGCTCGCCGGGCCCGCCGCGGCTGCCGTGCGCGATGAGCGTGTGCGAATCGTCCCTGAGAACCACAGACGCGTGTATCTAGACTGGATGGAGAATATTCGCCCCTGGTGCATCTCGCGTCAGCTCTGGTGGGGCCACCGCCTGCCCGTCTACTACTGCGAGACCTGCGCTCACGTCAATGTGGCAATCACCGCGCCCGAGTGTTGCGAGGAGTGTGGGGGTCACGTTCGCCAGGAGGAAGATGTGCTCGACACGTGGTTCTCCTCTGCCTTGTGGCCATTCGCGACGCTTGCCTGGCCGGAGGACACCCCCGAGCTGAAAGCGTTCTACCCGACGAACGTGCTCTCAACAGCGAGGGACATCCTGTTCCTGTGGGTCGCGCGCATGATCATGATGGGCCTCGAGCTAACGGGTGAGGTGCCGTTCTCTGACGTGTACATCCACTCCGTCATCCAGGCGCCCGACGGCCGGCGCATGTCCAAGTCGCTGGGTACCGGCATCGATCCGCTGCAGGAGATCGACCGCCATGGGGCCGACGCGGTGCGCTTCGGTTTGCTGGCGATGTCCTCTACGCAGGACGTGCGCTACTCCGCGGAGAAGATCCAGCAGGGGCAGGCGCTTGCCAACAAGCTGTTCAACGCGGCCCGCTTCGCACTCACGCGCATCCACACGAGTCTTGGCCCCGAGCGAGCACAGGCGACCCGGCCCGAGCCCGCGCCCCGCGCCGTGGAGGACCGCTGGATCCTCTCACGCCTCACGCGAGTAGAGGCTGACACCGCGACCCGCATCGAGAGCTACGACTTCTCTCACGCTGCGCTCGGGCTCTATGACTTTGTCTATGGCGAGCTGTGCGACTGGTACTTGGAGCTCGTCAAGCACCGCCTTCCAGACTTCTCTGACGCGGATGACGACGGCAGGACAGAGCTCGCGGCGACGCTGCTCTACGTGTTGCGCGAGACGGTCGCGATGGCACACCCCCTGATCCCGTTTGTCACGGAGGAGCTTTGGCGATATCTCGACGGGACGGGCGCACTGCTCGCTGGTGCTCGCTATCCGCGTCCCCGCGAGGAGTTGATCGATCCGCAGGCGGAGGCGGTGCTCGAGCGAACGATCGAGGCGGTCACGCTCGCCCGTGGTTGGCGAGATTCGGTTGGCGCGCGCGCGGGCCTTGTGGTGCCAGCGCGCCTGTGTGCCGAAGGATATGAGGCGACCGCACCGCTGCTCGCGCGTCTGGCGCGCTTGGAGCTTTCCGGAGAGGCGTCAGGCGGCGAGTCGCAGCTTGCCAACGCGCGTGCCGCTGACCCACTCGACGACCCCCCCCGCGCACGCGCGGGACAGTCCCTGGACGAGCCCATCCCGGTTGCCTCGATCCCAATACCTGGAGGAACCGTCGAGGTCCTTTCGGGTGAGGGGCTCGATCTCGGCGCGGCGGAGCGGCGACGAGCAGGCACCAGGCAGAAGCTGCTCGCTGAGATCGATCGCGTGCAGGGCAAGCTCGAGCGGCCCGGATTCGTGGAGAGGGCACCGGCGGCCGTGGTTGATGGCGAGCGCGAGCGTCTGGGGCGCCTGCGAGCCGAGCTGGAGGTTCTGTGAGTCAGCAGTGGAGCCCCGAGCACGCTGAGCGTCACCTGCGCTCGCTGGAGCTCTTTGGGATGCGCTTCGGTCTTGACCGGATGCATCGCATGATGACCGTGCTCGGATCGCCGGAGCGCAGCTTCGACTCGATCCACGTCGTGGGGACGAACGGCAAGACCTCGACCACCCGCATGATCGCGGCCATCCTGGAGCGGCATGGCCTGCGGACGGGCTGCTACCTATCTCCACATCTGGTGTCCTACTCCGAGCGCGTTCAGATCGCCGAGCACGATGTAGAGACGCACGCCTTCGCGGCTGCCATCGCCCGAGCGGCCTGGGCGGCCGAGCGAGTCAATCGCACGCTTGCCGAGGACGACCATGTGACTCAGTTCGAGCTGCTCACAGCCGCCGCCTTCTGGGAGCTAGCACGACGCGGTGCTCAGGTGGTCGTCATCGAGGCGGGCCTCGGAGGTCGTTATGACGCTACGAACGTGATCGACTCGAGGGTTGCGGTGCTCACCAACGTCGGCCTTGAGCACACACGCTGGCTCGGGCCGACTCTCACGGACATCGCCACCGAGAAGCTGGCGGTTCTCGGTGAGGACTCGGTCCTCGCCCTGGGTACCCACCTGCAACCCGAGGTGCTCGACATCGCCCGCACGCTCGCCGCCGAGCGCCGCGCCGAGCTGCTGATCGCCGAGGAGGCGCCCGCCGATCTGGAGGTGGGCGTGCGCGGCTCCTTCCAACGTGCCAACTTCGCGCTCGCGCGTCTGGCGGCGAAGTCCTATCTCGAGCGCGCCGGGCTTCGCCTCAGCGATGATGCGGTGCGCGCCGCGGCCGTCTCAATCGCGGTGCCGGGCCGCATGCAGGTGGTCGCGCGCGACCCGCTCACGGTGGTGGACGGCGCGCACAATCCCGCGGCGGTTGCCGCGCTTGTGGAGTCCCTGCCGGAGCTGCTGGGTGGCCGATCGCTTGCGCTCGTACTTGGGGTGCTAGAGGACAAGGATGCCGCCTCCATGCTCGCTGCCCTGCTGCCATTGTGTGAGCGGGCGTGGTTCACGGCCCCTCCGAGCCAACGGGCACTATCGCCAGCCACGCTCGCGTCGTTGGCGCGCCAGCTCGGCTTCGAGTCGGCCTCATGCGAGTCTCAGCCGGCCAAGGCGCTGGCGGCGGCGCAGAGTTGGGCGCGCACGCAAGAGGGGGGCGCAGCGGTGTTGGCGACCGGGTCCGTGTATCTAGTCGGAGATCTGTTCGCTCGCGCGCGCGAGCTTGGCTTGAACGCTCGGCTGACACCGACGGACGGGCACGTCGAGCGGTCACACAGCGCTCAGGGCGGGGGATCGGCTTGAACGACGACGGCCCCTCGGTGCTCGCCATGATCGGCGCGGTCGCCCTGATCGTGGCGCTCGTGATCCTGGTGTTCTTTGCCGCCGGCTATGGCTTCGGCCGGCTATTCCTGTGATACCCGCATGCTCCTGCCGGCCTAGGCTCTAAACTCGTCCGCCCGATGTCCGTTCTAGTGTCAATTCGCACACTGTCGTGCGCGCTTGTGCGCAACGATGCCTGTGAGGCGGTGTAAGAGCTTCCGATGCCCCCAATCGCTTACTTCGGAATCGAAAGCAGCGGCTTGAGTCTTGTGATCGACCTGCTGATCCTGTTCCTCGTGGTCCTTTACGTCTCGCTGCTCTACTGGACCTTCGCCGATGCTCGCCGCAGGATTGCCGACCCTATGTTGATCGGCTGCGCTACCGCCGCGTCGCTTTTCCCCTTTGTCGGGACGATCGTCTACATGATCCTGCGTCCGCCCGAGTATTTGGATGATGTGCGCGAGCGTGAACTGGAGCTGCAAGCGGCGGAAGCGCGACTGCATGATCTCGATTACAGCCTGTGCCCTCATTGCGACTATCGCATCGAGCGAGATTTCGTTCGCTGCCCGAGCTGCTTGCGTAAGCTCAAGGAGCGTTGCGTTAGCTGCTCGCGGCCACTCGATCGCGCGTGGACGATTTGCCCGTACTGCGAGACCGATGTTCCCGCCGCCAAGCCCGCGCGACGTGGGGCGCGCTCAGAGCGCGCAAGCCCCTCCGAGTCGCTGGGTCGTGCCCGCGCCCCCGTCGACGGTGAGCTGGAGCCGGGTCCGCTCGATGTGGAGCCTGTATCGCCCGCGCGTGCGCGCGCCGCCAAGCGGGCTGCTGTCAGGGCACCCGAGCCGGCAACGATCGTCGGCGAGACAGCCTCGTTCGCGTCGGAGTCGAGCTCGGTCGCGGCAGATCCAGAGGCGGGTCGCGAGGAACGGGAGCCGGATGCTTCTCCCAAGCCGAGCGGACGCTCGCGCAGCGCGCGTCGCCCGCGCCCGACTTCCTGAGTTTCCCAACCGTCTTTCGAATCCAAGTCGGCCCAGGCCGCAAGATACTCCTCTCAAACCAAAGGACCCCATGGACCGCACGTTGATCCTTGTAAAGCCGGACGCCTTCGCTCGCTCGCTCACGGGCGAGATAATCGCTCGCTTCGAGCGCAAGAGCCTGCGCATCGTCGCGCTTAGACACATGACCGTTACGCGTGAGCTGGCAGAACATCATTACGCCGAGCACGCCGAGAAGCCCTTCTTCGGTGAGCTGGTGCAGTTCATCACCTCTGGGCCGATCGTGGCTATGGTGCTTGAGGGAGTCGACGCCGTCAAGGCTGCCCGCCAGACGATCGGCGCCACCAACCCGCTAGATGCCGCGCCGGGCTCGATTCGTGGCGACTTCGCCGTAGAGATGGGCCAGAACATGGTTCACGGCTCAGATTCGGCTGAGTCCGCTTCCCGCGAGGTGGCTCTCTTCTTCCCCGACCTCGCCGGCTGAGCAGAGCAGCGGGCCCGCGGCTGGAGGCGGCTGTGAGAATTAGCGCGACGTCCACGCCGCGCCAAGAGGTCTTGCTGGGGATCGGGTCATGAGGCAGTCCCCTTCGCTCGTGCTTGCCTCCGCCTCGCCCCAACGAAGGGCCATCCTCGAGCGTCTCGGGGTGTCCTTCAGCATTCGTCCGACGCACATCGCCGAGATCGAACGGGGAGAGCCGGCGCGGGTGGCGGTCGAGAACGCATTGCTCAAGGCGCGCGCAGCTCGAATGACAGACGCGCAGGAGACTGTGCTGGGGGTTGACACGCTCGTGGCGCTCGACGCGTGCATCTACGGCAAGCCACCGGACGAGTATGCGGCGCGTGAGACGCTCACGGCGCTGAGCGGAGAGACGCATACAGTGCTCAGCGGCGTGGCGCTGCTGCGGGGAGATCGCGAGCAGGTAGCCCTCGCCCGAACGGAGGTGGCCTTTCGCCAGTGCAGCAAACAGCTGATCGATTGGTATGTGGCCAGCGGTGAGTGGCGTGGGCGGGCCGGTGGCTACGCAATTCAAGGAATCGGAGCGGTGCTGGTGCGCGAGATTCGCGGCGACTACGAGAACGTTGTCGGCTTGCCCGTGGCGACGCTCCTTGATATGTGCCCTGAACTTCTCCAAACGCCTGCGTAAAGAAGGCCTCGAAGCGCTTTCCCGCTGCAAATACGCTGTCAAGGTTGCGAGATGAGCGATGTGGTCCGCTAGACTCCCCGCCGGGTACGCCCCGGAGCGCCCGGGTGCCAGCCGACCGGCCAGGCGAAGCCGAATCCGAGCGTGCTCCCTACTTCGAAGATGAGCATCCTCACCTACCTCACAGGGTTCGGTGGCCGCGACATGGCGGTCGACCTTGGAACTGCCAACACGCTCGTATATGTGCGCGGGCGCGGGATCGTGCTGTCCGAGCCCAGCGTGGTGGCGATCGATTCGCGCACCGGCGAGGTGCACGCGGTCGGGATCGAGGCCAAGCGGATGCTCGGTCGCACGCCCGGCACGATCCAGGCGATCCGTCCTCTCAAGGACGGTGTCATCGCGGACTTCGACGTCACCGAGGAGATGCTGCGCCATTTCATCCAGAAGGTCCACCAGAACCGCTGGGCGCACCCCCGTGTGGTCGTGTGCGTGCCCTCCGGTGTCACCGGTGTTGAGAAGCGTGCGGTGGAGGAGGCCTGTCTCTCCGCCGGCGCCCGCACCGCCTACTTGATCGAGGAGCCGATGGCGGCCGCCATCGGCGCCGGGCTGCCGGTCGGCGAGCCGACCGGGTCGATGGTGGTGGACATCGGCGGGGGCACTTCCGAGGTGGCGGTGATCTCTCTCGGCGGGATCGTCGTGTCGGAGTCGATCCGTGTTGGGGGAGACGAGATGGACGAGGCGATCATCAACTATGCCAAGAAGGAGTACAAGCTCTTGATCGGCCAGCAGACCGCCGAGGAGCTCAAGCTCGAGATCGGCTCGGCCTGTGCGATGGAGGAGGAGCTGCAAGCGGAGATTCGCGGACGCGACATGGTGGCGGGCCTGCCCAAGACCGTCGTGCTCACCAGCGAGGAGATCCGCCAGGCGCTCGAGGAGCCGCTTTCGCAGATCATCGAGGCCGTCAAGGAGACGCTCGACCGTACCCCGCCCGAGCTCGCATCGGACATCATGGATCGCGGCATCATGCTCGCCGGGGGCGGCGCGCTGCTTCAAGGCCTCGACCAGCGCTTGCGCGAGGAGACACAGATGCCGGCGCATCTCGCTGAGTCGCCCCTGACGTGCGTGGCTGTCGGCTCGGGCCGCTCGCTTGAGGAGTTCGAGGCGATCCACCGCTCCAATCGCAACTCGCGCAGCCGTCGCCGTCGATGAGCTGGCTGGCGCTGCCCGCATAACGCGCGGGTACTCTGTCCGATGAACGCTTCGGAAGGTCGCTATTCGTGTATGAGAAGACGGTTCGACGCAGGCGTGCGGTGCTCGCACTGCTCGTCGTGCTCTCCCTGATACTGCTGACCGCCTATTTCGGGGAGGCCCCGAGCAGCGGTGGCTTGCACTCGGTCCAACGCGGTTTCCTGACCGTGGTCTCGCCGATCCAAGATGGCGCCAACAAGGCGCTGAAGCCGGTGCGCAACCTGTTTGGCTGGTTCGACAGCACGCTGAAAGCCAAGAGTCAGAACGTTGAACTGCGCAAGCAGCTGGACAAGCTGCGCTCGCAGTACACCGTCAATCAGGAAAACGAACACTCACGGCGGGAACTGGTCAAGCTCTACAACCTCGACCACGAGCTCAGCATCGCCGACTACCATCCGGTTACCGCCACCGTCATCTTTCAGTCTCCGAACATCTGGTACTCGACGATTGAGATCGATCACGGGTCCTCCTCGGGAGTGCGCGTCAACGACCCCGTGATCGCGGGCGAAGCGCTGATCGGCAAGGTGACTCAGGTCGCCTCCGACGGGGCGCTCGTGAGCCTGATCACCGATAGTGCGGTGGAAGTGACGGCGAAGGTCAGCGCCACCGGCGCTGTCGGCGTGGTGCAGCCGGAGGTCGGCGAACCCGGCCGTCTGCTGATGCAGATCTATCAGCCCTCCTCGACCGCTGTCGTGCCCGGCGACTATGTCGTCACGGCGGGCACGATCTCCAGCCGCGGCGAGTCGCTTTATCCGAAAGGCATCCCGATCGGTCAGGTCACCTCTGTCAACGAACAGAGCGGCTTCAAGTCGGTCGAGGTCAGTCCGCTTGCCGACCTGCACAGCCTCGAAGACGTGCAGGTGCTGACTTACACCGCCGGATCGCGTGCCGCATCGCTGAACGATCTGGCGGCAACACTCACGCCTGCGCGCCAGCTCAGCCCCGAAGAAGAAGCACAGGGCAGCCAGGTCGCCTCCGCCGGGGGCGGTGAATGACGGGCGGGCGGCTGACTCAATCGGGTGGCTCTCGCCGCGGTCGCACCGAGGCCAACACGGCCTGGCTGCCGGGGTCGCTCCTGTGGCGCGTCGCGGTGCTCTCGATCGTGATCGTATTCGTGCAGATCAGCGTCGTCTCCGAGGTGCCGGTATTCGGTGTCAGCATCGACCTCTCGCCCTTGCTGGTCGCCTTCGCCGGCTTGCTCTGCGGCTCCACCATTGGCGCCATCACCGGCTTTTGCGTCGGTCTGCTGATCGACCTGGCGTTGATACAGATGCTCGGCGTGACATCGCTCACCTTCACGATTATCGGCTACTGGGCCGGTCGTCTGCGTGAGCTGCGCGATCCACAGGCTGCTCTCACGCCGCTAATCGTCGGAGCCGCGGCCGCGGCAGCCGCGATGGTCGGCTATTCGATCATCGAGTTCCTGCTGGGCGTGGATGCGCCCGTGAGTCTGGAGCTGTTGCGCGAGATCGTGGTCGGCGTGCTCGTGGACACGGTCGTCGCACTGCCCATGTGGGCGCTGGTTCGCCGCTGTCTGGTGGGGGCACTACCCGACGACCCGCGCCGCCGCCGCAGGCGCGCGTATACGACCGGCGGTCTGAGTCCGCTCTCGCAGAGCAGGGGGGGCACTCGGTGAGCAGCATCGAGCGCTTGAAGCCAAACGAGCCGCGCACCCCAGTCTCGCCTCAGCTTGCGCTGCGCGTGGCGATCCTTGGCAGCATCGCGCTCGTCATGTTCGGGATCATCTTCTTCCGCCTGTGGTACTTGCAGGTGCTGACCGGCGAACAGTATGTCCAGCAGGCACAGGCCAACGATCAGCGCAACCTGCCGGTGGCGGCCCCGCGCGGGGAGATCCTCGATCGCTCGGGCACACCGATCGTGACCAGCAGCGTCACCAATGCCGTGCAGATCCTTCCGAGCGCATTGCCGGCGTCTGTCAAGGAAGAGGCCGCCGTCTACCAGGAAGCGGTTGCCCTGGCCGACCACGAATATGCGCTCGCGAAGGAACGCTTGAAAGCCTTCGAGGAGGATCTGCGCGACTCAAAACGACACACCACCGCGAGCCAGCGGGCGGAGCTCAGGGCGCTCGAGCGACAGGCGCGCTTGCGCCACGTGCCGATTCCGCCGCTGCCGCGCTCGGCTGTGGCGCTGCACCACCTCTACGATCGACTGGCTCCGGTGATCGACTTGAGCCCGAGATCCATCGACGAACGCGTGATCGCTGGGATCGTGGCGCTTCCCTATGCCCCTGTGACGATTAAGACCGATGCGGGCCCGGGGGCGTTGACGGTGCTCTCCGAGCGGCGCAACGACTTCCCAGGCGTGCGCCAGGAACCGGTTGCCATCAGGCACTACCCGTATGGTGAAATGGCGGCACAGGTCCTCGGCTACGTCGGTGATGTCGGCAAGGAACAGCTGAAGCTGCCGGCGTTTCGGGGCGTCCAGCAGAGCACCGTCGTGGGGCAGGAAGGTCTCGAGTACTTCTATGATCGCTACCTGCGCGGCAAGCCCGGCGAGCGCAAGGTCCAGGTCAACGCTTTCGGCGAAGCCGAGCCAACCAGGCTGGGAGTCGTCCCGCCGGTCGCCGGGCACAGCCTGCGACTGTCGCTCGATCTCGGCCTCGAGCAGGAGGGCGAAAAGGCGCTGCGCGAAGGCATTGCGATTGCCAGGGCGGGTGGCAAGCCGGCAAACGGTGGCGCATATATGGCGATGGATCCCCGCAACGGGCAGATCTTGGCGACCGGCTCCTACCCGAGCTTCAATCCCAATGTGTTCGCCAAACCGCTGACGCCGTCTCAATTCGAAGCCCTGATCGGTGGCAACGAAGCGGGTGGCGGGCCGTTGTTCGATCGCGCCACCGAAGGCGCTTACCCGACCGGCTCGACCTTCAAGCCGATCACCGCGATGGCGGCGCTCGAAGCGGGCGTGATCACGCCGAGCGAAGCTCTGGGGGCGGGATCGTGCATCGAAGCGGGCAAAGAGCCGTTCTGCAATTCCGGCCACACCGACTACGGTCCCCGCGACTTGGTCGAAGCGCTGAAGGTCTCCTCGGACACCTACTTCTTCGAAACTGGTGAGCGCGCCAACAGCCACGGCAACATCATTCAGAACATGGCACACCGCCTGGGGGTCGGACAGGAAACCGGGATCGACCTGCCCAAAGAGTTCCCCGGCGTCGTGCCGGATCGTCAGTGGCGGGCAAAGCGCGATCGCGAAGAGGAAGAATGCGAGCGCAAGAAGCACGTCCCCTCGTGTGGCTACGTTGCCGAAGTGCGACCGTGGAGCGTCGGTGACGACATGCAGCTTGCGGTCGGCCAGGGCGATCTGTTGACCGACCCACTGCAGATGGCGGTGGCCTACTCCACCCTAGCCAACGCATACATGCACGAAGGCCGCGGGACCGTCGTGAGGCCGCACCTGGGCGTTGAGATCGACGACTCCAAAGGCGGCCTCGTACAGGAACTCATATCCCAGCCGGCCGGTCATGTGGACCTCAACTACTCTGACTTGAGCCTTGTCATGGAAGGCATCCACGACGCGGCAAGCGAGCCGGGCGGTACCTCCTATGAAGTGTGGCAAGGCTGGAATCAGGCACAGCACCCGGTGTACGGCAAGACCGGCACAGCTCAGCACACTGGCAAGGAAGACCAGTCGTGGTACATGTGCTACATCGCCGACCCCCAGGGCGGGCACCCCATTGTGATCGCGGTGACCGTCGAACAGGGTGGCTTCGGCGCCGAAACGGCTGCGCCGATCGCGCGGCTGATCGCCGCGAAGTGGTTCAACCAGCCGGAGAAGTTCGTCGCCGGCTCCTCAAAGACGCTATGACGTTGCCTGTCACGCCATGACGCCGTCGGCCACCAGTCCGATCGAGGTGCCCGATGAGGCCCCCGTCCACGCCGCTCGCTCGATACGCCTGCCGCTCGATCCGTTGCTAACGCTCGCGACGATCGGCCTCGGCATCTGCTCGATTCTCACGCTCGGAGCGGCGACGCGCGAATTCGTGCCGGGCCAGCCGCGCTACTACGTCGATCGCCAGGGGATCTATCTCGGTCTCGGGCTGGTCTTGATGGTGGCGCTCGCGCGCTTTGACTACTCGCGTCTACGCCATCTCATGTACGGCATCTATGCCGTGTTGATGCTGAGCATCCTCTCCGTGCTCGGGCTTGGCCACGAGACCACGCTGGGCGCACAGCGCGCGATCGAATTCCCGCTCTTCTCCTTCCAGGCATCCGAGCTCGGAAAGGTGCTTTTGATCGTCGCGTTGTCGGCGTTCGTGGTCAATCGCTCGAGGCGCCTGAACGAGCTCGATACGACCGCACGCGTGATGCTAGCGGGGCTGGTACCCGCGATGTTCGTGATCGCCCAGCCCGACCTCGGCTCGGGCATGGTGTACATGGCGATCGCCTTCATGGTGCTGTTCGTCGCCGGAACCTCCTGGCGCCAGCTCACGGCCCTGCTCGCGCTGGTCGCCGTCTCGGCGGCGTTCGTACTCGTGGCTGCCCCGGCGGCAGGCGTGCACGTGCTCAAAACCTACCAAGTGGAACGCTTGACGGCCTTCCTGCACCCTTCCAGCAACCCGGAAAAGCAGGGCTATCAGCAGGAGGAGTCGAAGGTGGCCATCGGCGCTGGGCAGAAGACCGGGCGTGGCGTGAACTCCACCCAGATCAAGGGCAAATACGTGCCGGAGGATGACACCGATTTCGTCTTCGCCGCCGTTGGCGAGCAGTACGGCTTCGTCGGCGCCGCGCTCGTTCTCTCGCTCTATGCGCTTCTGATTTGGCGCACGCTTCGGATACTCACGATGTCCAAGGACCTATTCGGCTCGCTGGTGGCCGCCGGGGTCCTGGCTATGCTGATGTTTCAGGTGTTCGTGAATGTTGGGATGGCTGTAGGGATAATGCCTATCACCGGCGTCACGTTGCCTCTAATGAGCTATGGCGGATCGTCGGTGATAACAACGCTTCTGGCAGTGGGTCTGCTGCAATCGATCTACGTCCAGGGACGCGCCTCGCAGGCGCTGAAGGGCCGCGTTGTCCGCTACTAAGCAAGATGTCCGCCGAAATCCCCTCCCAACCAGCCAAGGCCGCGCCCGTGACCGAATCGGTCCAGCGCTCGCCTGCACGGGATTCGGCGATACCACGGGCCTCGGGAATCGAAACCCGACTCGCCCCACCCATTACAGATCTCGAAAGACTGGATCAAATTGAGAAAGCAAGTACTTGTCAGCGTCGATCGCGCGGAGACGCGCGTGGCGCTTTTGGAGGCTGCCGGCACCCCCGGCGCCTCACGTCCTGCCGGGCGCTCTCGCAAGCGTTCGACTGCCCGTCCCGGAGCCGGCTATCGCATAGCTGAGCTCTACATCGAGCGCCGTGGAGGGCGCTCGATCGTTGGCAACATCTACAAGGGCAAGGTAGACAACGTTCTGCCGGGCCTAGAGGCGGCGTTCGTCGATATCGGCCTCGAGAAGAACGGCTTCTTGCACGTCGATGAGATCGTGCTTCCAGGGGTGGAGGCGCCCAAGCGCGGACGCGGAGGGGGGCGCAAGATCGCCGAGCTGTTGCAGCCCGGCCAGGAGATCGTCGTACAGGTCGTCAAGGACCCCCTGAAAACGAAGGGGGCCCGTCTGTCGATGGAGGTCACCATCGCCGGGCGCTACATGGTGTACGCGCCCACCGGCGAGGGCGTCGGCGTGTCGCGACGCCTGGAGGACAAAGAGCGCGAGCGTTTGCGCCGCCAAACGGCCAAGCTCGAGATCGGCCAGGGGGGAGTCATCATCCGCACCGCCGCCCACGGCGCGCAGCGTGCGGACTTCGAGCGCGAGCTGCTCTATCTGCACAAGCTGCACGAGGTGTTGATGAAGCGCGTTGAGGACATCCAGGCGCCGGAGATGGTCTTCCAGGAGGCCGACCTCTCGGTACGGGTGGTGCGCGACATCTTCTCCGAGCACTTCGAGCGCGCGATCGTGGACAATGAGCAACAGCATCGTCGGCTCGTCTCGTTCTTCGCGCGCACCGCTCCCGAGCTGGTCGAGCGCGTCGAGTTGTGGGAGGAGCCGGAGCCACTGCTCGACGCCTACAAAGTCACCGAGGCGATCGACGGGGTGATGTCGCGCCGCGTGGATCTTCCAAGCGGCGGCTACCTGATGATCGACTACGCCGAGGCGTTGACCGTGATCGACGTGAACTCAGGCAGCTTTATCGGGCGCGGCAAGGGCGCGAGCCTTGAGGACACGATCACCAAGACCAACCTGGAGGCCGCCGAGGAGGTCGTCAACCAGTTGCGCTTGCGCGACATCGGCGGGATCATCGTGATCGATTTCATCGACATGGCGCGTGCCCGCAACCGCGACGCCGTGATGAAGACGCTGCGCAAAACGCTTGACGAGGACCGCACGAAGACCTTCACGGCGGAGATCTCGCGGCTTGGACTGGTCGAGATGACCCGCCAGAACGTCACTGAGGGAGTGCGCGAGATCATGAGTCGGCCGTGCCCCACCTGCGAGGGGGAGGGCGTGATCCGCTCCGAGGAGACGATCGCGATCGAATTCGAGCGCAGGCTGCGCGACCTCGTGGTGGAGCACCCCGACGCGGAGGCGTTCCTCGTGCAGATCAACCCGCGCGTCACGGCCCAGTTCACCGGGCAGGGCTCGCGCGTGCTGCATGCGCTCGAGGCGCAGACAGAGCGCTCGTTTCACTTCGAGGGCTCCGAAGGCTTGGTGCTCGACCATTTCGCGATCACCTTCCAAGGGACGCGCGAAGAGGTCGAAGAACGCGCGCTGCCGTTCCGGGAGGGTGACGAGGTGCTTGTGGACATCGTTGAGCCGCATATGTACGACGTGGACGACGCGGTCGCCAAGCTCGACGGCTACATCATCTCGATCGCCGGCGCCGCGCGCAACGTGGGCGAGAAGCGAATGGTGCGCATCGAGAACGTGGGGCGCACCGCCGCCTCCGCGCTCCTGCTCGATGAGGTCGGCGAGGTGATTCGCCCGGCTCCGCGCCCGGCCGCAAGGCCCGCCGCGCGCCGCCCACGCAGGCGCGCCTCGAAAGTCGCCGCCAAGGACCCGGTGGCGACTCTCGAGGGGTCAACCGTTGAGGCACAGGGGTCGAGTGTCGAGCCATCGGAGAGCGAGCCGCTGGTAGAGGCCCAAGAGGACTCGCCGACATCGCCGAACGGCAGCCTCAAAGAGGCGGTGCTTGATGAGAAACAAGAGGCCGACGAGCACCCATCCGATGCCCAGACGGACGAGGCCGGCGAGGATGACCTACAATCCAAGCCTCGGCGCCGCGGCCGCAGAGGCGGACGGCGCCGTTCGGCTGCTAAGGCGCAGACCACGGAGTAAAAACCATTATGTATGCGATCGTAAAGACAGGCGGAAAGCAGTATCGCGTCGAGCGGGGTCAGACCCTGCTCGTAGAGCGCCTTGCCGTCGAGCAGGGCGGGAGCGTCGCGCTTGAGCCGATCCTCTTCCGCTCTGACGATGCGGTATTCGATGCGGCCGGCCTGAAGAAGGTCAAGGTAACAGCGAAGGTGGTCGCGCACGAGCGCGGAGAGAAGCTGCGCGTGTTCAAGTTCAAGCCTAAGCGCGGCTACAAGCGCCGCACCGGTCACCGCCAGGAGCTAACGCGAATCGAGGTCACAGACATCTCGATGGGCGCTGCCGCGAAGGAAACGGCCGCGAAGAGCACCGCCAAGCCGGACGCCGCCAAGCCGGACGCCGCCAAGCCCGAGGCGGTCAAGGCCGCACCGGCCAAGGCCTCTACCGCCACGCCCAAGGAGGCAGCAGATGGCTCATAAGAAGGGTCTCGGATCAAGCCGCAACGGTCGCGACTCAAACGCCCAGCGACTTGGCGTAAAGACGTTCGCGGGCCAGACGGTCACGGGCGGCGAGATCATAGTGCGTCAGCGTGGCACTCGCTTCAAGCCGGGCCCGGGCGTGGGGATCGGCAAAGACGACACGCTCTACGTGCGTGCTCCCGGGACGCTCCAGTTCAGCACCGGCCGGCGCGGACGCGTGGTGAGCGTGCTCGCGGCTGACGAGCAAGCCTGATCCTGGCCCTGTGAGCTCGCGGCGGGGCGCATTGCTTCTCGCTGCGGGCCGAGCGGCCCTAGGGGTTGTCGTGCTCGCCGCGCCTGAACGGGTGACAAGGGGCTTGCTCGGACGCGAGAGCGCCGCCAAGCCAGTGGTCCCCTAACTGGGTGGGCCTGCGCTCGTTGAACGCGCGCTGCTGTCACGATGCTCAAGTGCTTGATGACCGCGCCAGAATCGAAGTGAAGGCAGGTGCGGGCGGCGACGGCTCCGCCGACTTTCGTCGCGAAGCACACGTCCCGCGCGGCGGACCCGACGGTGGCGACGGGGGGCGCGGAGGGGAAGTGGTGCTCGTATGCGACGACTCCCTGCGCGATCTACGCAATTTCAGGCGCAAGCCGCACTATCGAGCCGGCGGTGGCGGCCGCGGAGGAGGCTCGTTGCGTCACGGCGCCGACGGAGAGACGCTCTTTGTGCGAGTGCCGCCGGGAACCCAGGTCGAAGGCGTCGAGGGCGATGTTGCCGGACGTTACTGGGATCTACTCGTTGCCGGTCAGCGAGCCGTGGTGGCCAAGGGTGGCTCGGGAGGTAGAGGCAACAAGCGCTTTGCCACTCCCACCCGCCAAGCACCTCGCTTCGCGGAGCGCGGGCTCTCCGGAGAGGAGGGCTGGCTGCAGCTGCAACTCAAGCTGCTGGCCGACGTGGGACTCGTGGGGTTGCCAAACGCCGGCAAGTCCTCGCTGCTGACGCGGCTCACGAGAGCCACGCCGAAGGTGGCCAGCTACCCCTTCACGACGCTCTCTCCGGCGCTGGGAGTGCTTGAAGTGGACGAACGCCAACTTGTCATCGCCGACATTCCAGGTTTGATCGAGGGGGCAAGTGAGGGGGCCGGATTGGGCCACGATTTTCTCGCTCACGTCGAGCGCACGAGGCTGCTCGTGCACGTGCTCGACCTCGCTCCTGAGCTCTCCTCGAGCGAGGGCGTCGACGCGCAACGGAATTACGAGACGATCGAGCGTGAGCTTCATGCCCATGACGAGCGGCTTGCCCGTCTTCCCCGCGTGCTGGCCCTCTCCAAGGCCGACCTCGTCCCACCAGGCCACGCGGCTGACGCGGTTGCGCTGTGGTCCGAGCGCCTCGGAGCCGAGGTGCCGGTGATAGCCACCTCTAGCGCCACCGGCATCGGTCTGCAAGAGCTCGCCAGCGAGCTCCTGCGTCTCGTGCCGGGCGCGGTGCAGGCTGAGCTCGAGCTTTCCGCCATCGGTGAGAATGAGGGTCGGGCCGGCTCTGGTGGCCGCCCGGGCAAGCTCGCGGGTGAGCAGGAACCGGTACTCGCCGAGCACATGGTCTTCCGTCCGGTCGCCCCCAGCGGTTTCGTCGTCGAGCACCTTGCAGAGGGCTCGTTCGCCGTCACCGGCAGAGGAATCGAACGTCTGGTGGCGCGCTACGACGTGCAAAACGAGGACGCAATGGCCTATCTGGAGGGTCGCCTGCGTAAGATTGGCGTGCTGCGAGCGCTGGAGGCCGAGGGGTTCCAGGCCGGCGACGAGCTGGAGATCGCGGGGGTCGCCTTCGAGTTGGATCCAGACGAGCCCGCATAGGATCCAAGCATGAAGCGTGTGGTCATCAAGCTCGGATCGAGCATCGTCGCCGACGATGACGGCGAGCTGCGCGCAGATGTGCTCACGCGCATCTGCGACGCGGTCGCGTCACTTCACGGCGAGGGCAAGGAGGTCGTGATCGTTTCCTCGGGCGCCATTGCTCGCGGCATGCGCATCATGGGCTTGCCCGCGCGCCCGGGCGCCGTGCAGGATTTGCAGGCAGCCAGCGCGGTCGGTCAGGGCAAGCTCTATAGGGCCTATGACGAGCTGCTACGCGAGCGTGAGCTCATATCGGCGCAGGTCTTGCTCACCTTCATGGACATGAGTGCCCGCACCCATTACCTCAACGCACGCCAGACACTGCGCAAGTTGCTCGACTGGCGGGTGGTGCCAGTGATCAACGAGAACGACACCACAACCACCGATGAGATCTCCTTCGGCGACAACGACTTTCTTGCCGCGCAGGTGGCGATCCTTACAAGCGCCGACCTGCTCGTGCTATTGACCGACATCGACGGCCTCCACACCGCGGATCCGCGTCACGATCCGGAGGCGCGTCTGGTGCATGAGGTCACCGACTTTGAGAGGCTCGACGGCATCGAGGTGGGGCACACCACCTCACCGCTCGGCTCCGGCGGTATGCGCTCGAAGGTCGTCGCCGCCGACATGGCCACCGCCGCGGGCATTCGCGCCGTGATCTGCAACGGGGTGCGCGAGGGTGCGCTTCAGGCCGTGCTCGCAGGACACACGGAGGGCACCAACTTCCCACCTCGCGCCGCGCGCCACTCGTCCTTCAAGCTGTGGTTGCGCTATGCCAAGCCGAGTCACGGCACCCTGCTCATAGACGCCGGCGCCGCCCGTGCCCTGCGCGATGATGGGACGAGCCTGCTGCCCGTAGGGATCGTGGACGTGCATGGATCCTTCGAGGCGGGGGATGCCGTGGAGATCGCAGAACATGCTCCTGTGGCCCCCCACCCGGACCGCGAACTTTCCGGTAGTGGGCCGCTGCTGGGAAAGGGCATCTGCAACTACTCCGCGCAGGAGCTCAGACGCGTGATGGGCATGCAGTCCAAGCGAGTTCAGGAGATTCTGCCGCGCGCCACGGATGAGGCCGTGCACCGCGACTACATGGTGCTCGCCTGACGCTACCCTCGGCCCGTGCATGGGGCTGTCGTACCCTTTAGGGCGATGGCAACCACCGTCTCATCGCCGGCCGAGGTCTGCGCGCGAGCGCGCGAGGCGTCCCGCCGGCTTGCGCGCACTGACACGGCCACCAAGAATGCGGCGCTGAGGGCCATCGCGGCAGCGCTGCGCGAGCGCACAGGGGAGATCCTGAGCGCCAACGAGCTTGATCTCCAGGCCGGCCGCGAGGCGGACATAGGGGAGGCGTTGCTCGACCGCCTGCGTCTCGACGAGCAGCGGATCGAGGGGATCGCACAAGCCGTGGAGGCGGTCGCGGCGTTGCCCGACCCGGTTGGGGAGACGATCGACGGCCACCGTCTACCCAATGGCCTGGACGTGCGCAAGGTGCGCGTCCCGCTGGGGGTGATCGCGGTGGTCTACGAGGCACGTCCCAACGTCACGATCGACGCGGCCGTGCTGTGTCTGAAGTCGGGCAATGCGATCGTCCTGCGCGGATCCTCAACAGCCGAGCACTCCAATGCGGTGCTCTCCTCGATTGCCTCGGAGGCCGCGGTGCGAGCCGGGCTCCCGGAGGGGTGCGTCGGACTCGTTGCAGGGGGTGGGCGCGAGGAGCTGGCCGAGCTGGCAACGCAGACCGACACGGTCGATCTCATCATTCCGCGCGGAGGCGAGGGATTGAAGGCCGCCCTGAAGGCTGTGGCGAGCGTGCCCGTCATCTACGCCGCATCGGGCAACTGCCACATCTACATCGACGAGTCCGCGGATGAGGCTCAGGCGGTCTCGATCGTGCTCAACGCCAAGACGCAGCGCCCCGGCGTGTGCAACGCGGTGGAGACCGTGCTCGTGCACGAGATGGCTCACGGGATCCTGCCCGCCCTGCTCCTCGCCTTGATCGATGCTGGTGTCACGGTACGCGCAGACGAAGCCACACAAAGCTCAGCGGCTGGCCTGGCAGGGACGTTCGCCGACAGCGACGACGCCGAGAGCGTCGCACGCGTGCAGGCGATCCGTGACTCCGTACAGCCCGCCACCGAGGAGGACTGGAGCACCGAGTACCTGGCGCCGACGCTCGCGATTGCCGTCGTTGACTCGGTAGATCAGGCGATCGAGCACATCGCTCTCTATGGCTCGGGGCACTCCGAGGCGATTCTCACGAAAGACACCGCCGGCGCGCGAGCCTTCCAGTTGGGTGTCGATGCCGCCTGCGTGTACGTCAACGCCTCCACTCGCTTTACCGACGGCGGCGAGTTCGGGATGGGGGCGGAGATCGGCAACTCGACGCAGAAGCTTCACGCGCGCGGACCGATCGGCCTACGCGAGCTGTGCACATTCAAGTATCTCGTTGAAGGTGCCGGTCACGTCCGCGCGTGACGTCGCCACCCAGATGGCTTCTTCGGCGTCGGGAGGTGCGCCCACGCCTGAGAAGGAGGCTCATTCCGCGTTCTCGGAGGATCTGGCAGGGTACGTCGGTGGGCGTGTCGGCATCCTCGGCGGCATGTTCAATCCGCCTCATCTCGGCCATCGCGCGCTCGCGCGCGCCGCAGCGAGTGAGCTCGAACTGGACGTGGTGCTGCTGACGCCGGTGCTGATCTCGCCGCACAAGCCGGTGAAGTGGGATCCAGGTGCGGAGCACCGGCTGCGAATGTGCCGTATCGCAGTGCATGAGGACGACCGTCTGGGCGTGTGTACGCTGGAGCTCGAACGAGCCGGGCCGTCCTACACAGTCGATACCCTGACGAGTATCCATGCGATCCGCCCCGATGCAGAGCTGACCCTGATCCTCGGCGCCGACATCGCCCGAACGCTCGGTTCGTGGCGCGAGCCCACAAAGATCCTTGAGCTGGCGCGCCTCGCGGTTGCGGAGCGCGAGGGCACGACACGAGCGGAGATCATCGATGCGCTGGTCCCCTTGGGCGGCGAGGATCGGATTGTGTTCCTGCGGATGGCGCCTCACGACGTGTCCTCCTCGCTTGTTCGCCGCAGCCTGAGCACCGGAGCGCCAATCGAGCAGCTGGTGGGTGCCGATGTAGCCGGCTATATCGCCCAGCATGAGCTCTATGGCCGCCAGCCGACGGGACGGGCTCAGGGGCCTGCGCTGGAAGACAGGGAGGGGTCTGCGCTGTGAACTCACAAGAGCTGCTTGCCGAGATCTGCCGCTACGCGGAGGACAAGAAGGCCGCGGAGCTCGTCGAGCTAGACCTGCGTGGGGTGCTCGGCTACACCGACTGGTTCGTGATCTGCTCGGGCAACACAGAGCGACAGACCAAGGGAATCCACGACGGGATCCTCGAGGGACTCAAGCACGAGCACAATGTGCTCCCGCGACGCGTCGAGGGCGCCTCACGCGCCGATTGGATCCTGATGGACTACCTCGATGTGGTGGTCCACATCTTCACGCCCGCCACGCGCGAGTTCTACCGCTTGGAGCAGCTATGGGGCGAGGTTCCCGCTCACCACGCCGAGGGAGCCGGCGGCAGCTAAAGAAACGTTCTGCCTGAGATTTGGGCAGATTCGGTTGAATTGACTTTCGCGGAGCGCTAGTCTCGGCCCAAAGCGCGCCGCGCACCGGGCGCGGCGTGGGTCAATGGAAGGGAACCGCAATGGGCATTTCAACCATCCTCTGGGGAGGCAGGCGGGCGCCGTACGCGCTGCTGATCCTCGCGGCGCTGATGGCGTCGACGATTCTGCTGCTCGGCCTTGCCGCACCATCGCCGGCTCATGCCGAAGGTCCCGGGGAAGGAACCCCCTGGGTCGTCAGCCTCGGTGACTCTTACATCTCCGGCGAGGCGGGCCGCTGGGCCGGCAACACGAACGAAAGCTCCTCGAAGATCGACGCGCTCGGATCGAGCGCCTATTACGACAACTCCGGACACACCGCCGAACTAATTCCCGGGTGTCATCGCTCGCAGTCAGCGGAGGTCTACATCGGCGGAGGCGTCGATGGCGAGAACCTTGCCTGCTCTGGGGCCAAGACCTCTTCGTTCACTGAGGAAGGGGACTTCAAGCCGGGCCTTGACTTCTACAACTCCGAAGGTCACGAAGGACAGGCGTTGATGCTCGAAAAATTCGCTAAAACGCACAACGTCAAGTTGGTGCCGATCTCAATCGGCGGTAACAACTTCAACTTCGCGAGCATCGTGCAGACGTGCGTCGAGGACTTTCTGCTCACGCCCGAATGGTTTCCCTCCTACTGCAGCGAAGAAAAATCGGTGACCGAAAACTTCACCGAAAGCAACGTCGCCAAACAGCGCACGGCGATCAAGGAAGGGATCCTCAACGTCGCGAAAGCGATGAGCAATGCCGGCTACACGGGTACGCAGTACACGATCCTCGTGCAGAACTATCCCTCGCCGATACCCAATGGCGAAGGCTTCCGCTACTCGCAGAAAGGCTACTCGCGCCAGGAAGTCGGCGGTTGCGGTTTCTGGAACCACGACGCCAACGAAGCCAACGCGACACTGCTCCCCGCGATCGACGGCGCCGTCTTCAAAGCCGCCGAAGAAGCGAAATTGTCGAACCTCAAGACGATGAGCATCTCCTCCGCGTTCAACGGTCATCGCCTCTGCGAAAAAGGCGTGGGGCTGCTCGAGGAAGAGGGACTCAGCACCTGGAAATCCAGCGGAGCGGTCAACAAGACGGAGTGGATCAATCAGATTCGCACCGTTACCGCGATCCTCCCGCCCTACGAAATACAGGAAGACCTGCACCCCAACTACTGGGCGCAGCTGGCCTTGCGCAACTGCCTCACCCAGGCCTACAACAGCGGCACGCCCAAGGGCGGCACCTGCACCATATCCGGTGAAGGCCTCAACTCCGCCGGAGAGCCCAACATGTCTCTGAAATAGGCGACCACCACGGTCAAGAAGTGCCGGACCTGCCACGCTCAACCGAGGGTTCCAACCGGATCCTCCTGGTTGAGCGTGGCACTTTTGCGCCTGACCAGGGAGAGCTCGGGCGTCGGGCATCAGACGGTTGTGACCGGACTCCTACTGAGACAGGATAGGAATCCGCGGTCCTGCGCGCTGTGCAGGCTCCCCATTGCTAAGGTGGCGTGCGAGGTGCTGAGCTGAGCTCCAGCGGTTTCATGCCCGACCGCGACGACCGCCCGCAGGGCGCTCCCTGGTTGGCCCCGACACCCGAGCGACAGTTCGACGAGTGGCAGATCGACCTGCACGGACGCCGGGTGGTCTACCGGATCGCGGGCGACGGACCGCCGGTCGTGCTTGTGCACGGGATGCTCAACTCTTCGAGTCACTGGCAGTCGGTGGCGCTGGATCTGGCCGAGGACTACACGGTTATCGCCCCGGACCTGATCGGGCACGGGGACTCGGCCGCTCCACGCGGAGACTATTCGTTGGGAGCGCACGCGGCGAGCATTCGCGACCTGCTCACCGCCTTGGGGATCGAGCGCGCGACAATCGTCGGCCACTCGCTCGGAGGCGGTGTGGCGATGCAGTTCTTCTACCAGTTCCCTGCCCGCGTGGAGCGTCTTGTGCTCATCTCAAGCGGCGGTCTCGGACACGAGGTGAGCCCGGTGCTGCGCACCGCCGCGCTGCCCGGCATGTCGGCCGCGCTGTCGCTTGCCGCCCATCCGCGTCTGCTCGCCGCGTTGTGGGATGCGGGCAGCCGCTTGCGCCGTCGCGGTATGCGCCAGGGCGCCTACGTGCAAGCCGTCGCGCGCGCCCTGCGGCCACTCGAACGTCCCCAGGCTCGCGAGGCGTTCCTGCAGACATTGCGCGCCGTTATCGATGTGCGCGGGCAGCGGGTGAGCGCCACCGATCGTCTGTACCTGCTCGAGTCGATGCCCACGATGATCGTGTGGGGCGAGCGTGACAACACGATCCCGCTCGAGCACGGACGCCGCGCGCACGAGACGATTCCCGGCAGTCGCTTTCGCACGCTCCCGCGCGCGGCGCACTTCCCGCACCTGGAAGAGCCCGAAGCTCTTGCTGCCGTGTTGCGCGAGTTCCTTGGTGATAGCCAGCCGTGCGAAATGGACGACGCCGATTGGGGCGCCCTGCTGTCAAGGCGCTCGACGCGCAAGCGGCGACTCAGCGACGCGGCGGCATAGCCGCGCGGAAACCTTCAAGCGACGCGCCAGCGCCGACTCAGCGGCGCGGTCGCATAGCCGCGCGGAATCTTCAGGCCGACGCGCTTCCGAGGCATTCGTCCGACAGTCGGCGGTTGTCGCCGAGCAGTGGTGAACTGGGTTACGCCGTCGCTTGCCGAGGGCGCGGGGGGCGGATCATCAGCCGCAGCGGTGGGCTACCGGCGAAGCGCAATTCACGCGTGACCTTAAAGCCGAGGCGTTCGTAGAGGGCGGCGTTGCGCTCGCTGGAAGCCTCCAGATAGGCGGGCAGTCCCTCGCGGTCGCAGCGCTCGAGCGTCGGGCCCATCAGGGTGGTTCCGAGGCCCTGACCCTGAGCCTCGGGTGCGACGCCTATGTAGGCGAAGTAGTAGTGCGGTTCGCGGATGTGGCGCATCTCCATTAGCGCCAGGATCCCTGCCGCCCTGTGTAGGCGGGTACCGAAGCAGCCAGCCTGAAGCACCCCAACGCGGGGAGGAGCATGCCATGCTCCCGGCGGCAACGACAGCGCTGCTCCGGCGAGCGTGGGCGAAGTCCACGCCCGCCCGCGGGGGATCACCAGGTGTCGAAGCTCGACGTCGAAGAAACGACGCAAGCGCGCGAGCCGGCTGCCTTCATCGGGCATCAGCCAACTGAATACCGGATCATCGAGGAACGCTTCTGCCAGCGTGACCTTCAACTGGCTTACGTCTGCCGTGAACGCCTCGCGCGGCTGTGACCCACTTGAGGTAAGCGACGAAAGTGCTTCATCTGCCGACTGCTCAATCACGATTTATCCGGCTCCCGCATGAATGGCTTTATACCGCTCTATCGAACCTGATGCGTCAGGGAGGAATATCCAGTGGTGGGTCACGACCGCGTTGCGCCATAACGCCGGCCGGGATTGAGAGGATTGTGCGGCTCGGCCTGCCCGGCAAACGCTCATGTCGTAATTCCGCCAGACATTCGCCTGTGGGTAGGTCACAATGGGAGGCGTGATCGAGGACTTCGAGCGTTGCTACCAAGCCGCCCAATCGCGCGACCCGCGCTTTGACGGGTGGTTCATAACAGCCGTCACCTCCACCGGCATCTACTGCCGACCGAGCTGTCCCGCGATGACCCCCAAGCGCGAAAATGTGCGCTTCTATCCCTCCGCGGCGGCTGCGCAACAGGCTGGCTTTCGTGCCTGCAAGCGTTGTCGTCCCGACGCCGCGCCCGGCTCGCCGGAGTGGGATGGGCGCGCGGACGCGGTGGCGCGCGCGATGCGCCTGATCGGCGACGGTGTGGTGGACCGGGAAGGCGTTCCCGGGCTCGCTTCTCGGCTTGGCTACAGCGTCCGTCAGCTGCAACGCATGCTGCTTGCCGAGGTGGGGGCGGGGCCGATCGCGATCGCTCGGGCTCAGCGCGCACAGACGGCTCGAGTGCTGATCGAGACGAGCACCCTGTCGATGGCGGAGATCGCGTTCGCGTCCGGCTTCTCGAGCGTCAGACAGTTCAACGACACGATCCGCACGGTGTTCGCGACCGCTCCCACCGCGTTGCGCCGCGGGGTTCGCGCTGGGCCGGCTTCTCTCGAGCATGCCCCTGGGGCGCTTGTGCTGAGGCTCCCGTTCCGCAAGCCCTTGTGTCCTGACAACCTGTTTGGACACCTCGCCGCCACCGCCGTGCCAGGCGTAGAGGAGATTCGCGACGGCGCCTACCGGCGCACAATGCGCCTACCGCACGGTCCTGGGATCGTCGAGCTCACACCGACTTCGGAGCACGTCGTGTGTCGAGCGCGGCTCTCCGATCTGCGCGATCTCACGACCGCCATTGCGCGCTGTCGCTGGTTGCTGGACCTCGACGCGGACCCAGTCGCGATCGATGAGCTCTTTCGTGGCGACCCCGAGCTGGGGCCGGTGGTGGCAAGGGCCGCGGGACGCAGGGTGCCCCGCTGCGTCGATGGCCCCGAGCTCGCCATCCGCGCCGTCCTCGGGCAGCAGGTCTCAACGGCCGCCGCACGCACGCACGCGGCGCGCATCGTCGCTCGCCATGGTGAGCCGCTGAGTGACCCGCACGGTGGGCTCACGCATCTCTTTCCCACGCCTGATGCACTCAAGCGGGTTCAATTGGCGATGCCCGCCACGCGCACGCGAACGCTCGCCGCGCTCGTCGAGGCGCTGCGCCACGAGCGCCTGTCGCTCGACCCAGGGTGCGATCGCGCCGAGGCGATCTCTACGTTGTCGCAGCTTCCCGGCTTTGGGCCATGGACGACGCAGGTGATCGCCATGCGCGCGCTTGGCGACCCGGACGCGTTCCCAGTCGCCGATCTCGGCGTTCGCCGCGCGGCGGAATCGCTCGGCCTGCCAGCCTCGCCCGGTGCGCTGACCGTGCGCGCCGAGCGCTGGCGACCGTGGCGCGCCTACGCCGTTCAGTACCTCTGGTCGGCCACTCCCCATCCCATCAACCACTGGCCGCTGCCTTCCAGCAGCGAAACCGTCGATCCAGTGTCCACAGGGACACTGGAGGAGGAGACAGCGTGACTCTCACAAGCGCAACATCGCCCACAACCATCACCACGTCGATGGACAGCCCCATCGGAGAGCTGACCCTGACAGCTGTTGACGATGTGCTCACTGGTGTGCACATGAACGAACAGCGGCACCTCCCAAAAATTCCAGTTGGGTCCAAGCGTGACGATGCCGGACTCGCGCATGTCGTCGCGCAGTTGGAGGCTTATTTCGCCGGCGAGCTCACCGATTTCGAGTTGCCGATGACAATGAACGGAACCGAGTTTCAACGACGCGTATGGGCGAGCCTGTGCGAGATTCCCTACGGCGAGACGATCAGCTATGGCGAGCTCGCGCGTTGGGTGGGCAACCCCAAAGCCTCGCGTGCTGTCGGTCTCGCCAATGGGCGCAACCCAGTGGCGATCGTCGTTCCCTGCCATCGCGTGATCGGCGCTAATGGCAGCCTCACCGGCTATGGGGGAGGGCTCGATCGCAAGGTCTGGCTGCTCGAGCACGAGGCCGCCCACGGATCGAAGCCTGTGCGCGCCGGGCAGCAGGCTCAGCTGGATCTACAGGCCCAGCTCGCTTAGCGCCGCCCGCGCCGCGCCCTGGCCGCACATGCCGTGCACCCCGCCGCCGGGCGGGGTGGAGGAGGAGCACAGGTACACGCCGGGCAGTGGCGTGCGGTAGGGGTGCACGCCGGGGGTTGGCCGGAATACGGTCTGTCGCAGCGTTCCCGCGCCCGAGTTGATGTCACCGCCCACGTAGTTGGGGTTATGGCGCTCGGTGTCCACCGCCGTCACGCTGTTGCGGGCCAGCACGCGATCGCGGAAGCCGGGGGCGAAGCGCTCGATCTGCGCCTCGATACGCTCGCTCATGTCGACGCTCGACCCGGACGGTACGTGGCAGTAGGCGTAGAAGGTGTGCTTCCCCGCGGGCGCCCGCGTCGGGTCCGCCACACACGGCTGCACCGCGATGCAGAACGGCCTCTCCGAGTGCCGCCCGGCCGCCACGTCGGCCTCGCTGCGCGCGATCTCCTCAAGCGTCCCCCCGATATGAAGCGTGGGCGTCGTGCGGCATATCTCCGCTTGCCATGGCACGGGTCCATCCAGCGCCCAATCCATCTTGAAGATCCCCGGTCCGTATTTGAAGCGACGCACCGCTCTCTCGTAGCGTTGCGGCAGGCGTGTGCCCGCGAGCTCGAGCAGGTTGCGCGGCGCCACGTCGAGCAGTGTCGTCCTTGCGCGCGGCAGCTCGTCCAGGTCGGCGATCCAGCGCCCGCTGTGCACTTCCCCTCCGGTCGCCCTCAGCTCGGCGAGCATCGCATCGACAATGCGGTCGCTCCCGCCCTCCACCACCGGCCATCCCACTGCGTGCGCGAGTACCCCGAGCAGCAGCGCGAATGCGCCGGTGCCCGGCGCGCTCAGCGGTCGCATCGAGTGAGCGCCCAGTCCCGCGAGCAGCGCACGTCCCCGGTCGGTCTTGAAACCACGTGACAGCGCCGTCACCGGCCACAGTCCGCGCAAGCCAAAGCGGGCCATCTCCAGCGGATGGGGCGGAAGCGAGAGCAGTGGCGCCAGCACCGACGCCACGATCGCCTCGGCGTCCTCTACGAGCGGCCCGAACAGACGACGGTAGGCGCGTGCATCCCCGCCGAGCATTGCCGCCGTGCGCTCGATCGTGTCCTTGACAGCGGCCGCCTGACCGCCGTCGAGTGGATGAGCGAATGCAACCTCCGGGGTCTTCAGTGAGAGCCCTGCGAGGGCCGTCTCGGTGAAGAAGGGGGATGCCGCCAGCAGCGGGTGCACCGTCGAGCACACGTCGTGGGCGAAGCCCGGCAGCGTCAGCTCCTCGGTGCGACAGCCACCGCCGGGAGTGTCCGCCCCCTCGTACACATGGACGACGAGCCCCGCGCGCGCGAGCGTGAGGGCAGCAGCGAGACCGTTCGGGCCGGACCCGACTACTACGGCATCCGCTGCGCCCGCCGGGGTGCTCTTCGTGTTCATCGATCCTTGACTCGCCTTGGCCGTCTCGGGGGAAGATCCCGCATACTCACAATTGCAGCACGGCGTCCTGCGCGGCGACGACCACGGCCACGCCAGCAGTGTTCGCATAGTGATGTGCCAGCTCATCCAGCGCCTCGTCGTGGCGGTCCGGCCGATGATGAGCCAGCAGCACCTGGCGCGCCCCAGCGTGGCGCCCGAGCGCGACGCAATAGTCGGCCGCGGCATGACCGAAGCGGCCTTCGGCCGCCAGCTCCTCGGGCGTGAGTAGTTGCGAATCGTGCAACAGCACGTCGGTCTCAGCGGCGAGCTCCAGCGCGGCCGGGTGATACTCGCCGCAGCCGTCCGGACCCGGCCCGAGCGTGGTGGGGCAGTGGTCGGGCATGTAGGTGAACGTCGAGCGCCCGTCACTCACGCGATAGCCGAAGGTACGCCCGCCCTTGTGCGGGATCTCTCGCGCGAGCATGGTGAAGCCGTCGAGCTGGTGTGTGCCGGGGGGGATCGTGGCGAACGTCCACGACCCGCGCAGTTGGTTCGGTTCCATCGGGAAGTGCGGTGGCGACATCGAGCGCGCTAGCACCGCTGCCGCGTCGGCTCCATCTTCCTGCTCGGGTAGAAGCAGCGTTATGCGTGCGTCATCACGGTCTCCCGCGGAGAAGAACGGCAGTCCCTGCACGTGATCCCAGTGCAGATGCGTCAGCAGGATCGTGCCGCTAAAGGCCCGCTCGCCAAGCAGCGCAGTCACCGAGCGCACGCCCGTGCCGGCGTCGAGGATCAGCGTGGGTGAGGCCTCGTTGTCATGGGCGATCGCCACACACGAGGTGTGTCCGCCATAGCGCAGAAAGTCAGCCCCGGGCGCGGGGGTCGAGCCTCGTACCCCGCAGAGATGAACTCGCACGGGCGCTCAGTCCCGCGCGGACTTCTTGGGACGCTTTCCCTCTCGGCGGTGACCCTTCGACAGCTCGGTCAGCGTCCCGCGCTCAAGCTGCTCGGCCTTGACCGAGGCGACCCTGCACGGAGTCACGGCCCCAAGCGTGGATGTCCTCAGCTCGCCTTCGAGGTGCGCGCGCTCGCCGCGCAGCGCCTTAAGGTCGTTGATCTTCTCTGGCGGCGGCGGATCGTAGTGAGCGATGCCCGCGTCGAACGGGATGCGCATGATTCCCTCGACCGCCTCCGAGGGGATCCATGACAGCGAGGTGATTTTGCTCTTGTGGCGCATCCAGGCTATCTCTGCATCAGGGTGTGAGCGGCGCCACGTACGAGCCGCCTTCCACGTTGCCCTCCGGGTTGGGCGGGAGCTTACCAGCGGCCGACACCGTCCACATCGGCACCTTCGCCACGCGACCCCGGACCTTGAACTCACCCGCGAGCATCAGGCTCTCGGGGGGTTCACGCATCCTTTCACGGGTGGTGTCGGCGATGAACAGCATGTGCCCACTTACCCTTCGTCATTCCTCCAGGCGCGAGGCCGTGTTCGTGGTGTCCCCGAGCGTCGTGTACTCACGAACCTTGTCAACCATAAGCACGTGGAGGTCAAGACGGGGCACAAGTACCTGGCCAAGGCTCCCGATGCGACTCGCCCGCGTAGCGGGTTAGGCATTGCTTCCCAGCCCACCTCGCCTGAGCGACTACGGGCAGAGTCCGCGGGGCACACGTTCACGGGGACTGTCACCATTGCTCACGTGGCGCTGCTGAACCTGAACTTCGCGATCTCACAGCACTTCCTCGACGACCGCGGACAGCGAGCAGGGTTCATCTTGCTGGGCTCGTTCTTGGCCGCATTTCTCTTCATCCGCACGAGCGCGCGTCTCATTCGCAACCCTAAGGTGAGCTGGTGGCCGGGAAGCGTGACCACCAAAGGCGGACTGCACCTGCATCATCTTGTGTGGGGGATAGTGCTGATCCTGGTCTCGGGTTTCCTCAACTTCGTCCTGCAGCCGGCCAGCCCGTGGCTTGAGATCTTCGCCGGTGCATTCGGTGTGGGAGCAGGGCTGACCTTGGACGAGTTTGCGTTGTGGATACACCTCGAAGACGTCTACTGGTCCAACGAGGGGCGGGCCTCGATCGACGCGGTCGTAGTGGCAACCTTGCTCGGTGGTCTCGTCGTGCTGGGCATCGCGCCGTTTGACATCTCCAACAGCACGTCCCCGATAGGCTCGCTAGTGGCAGTGATCGCGGTCGACTTGGTCCTCTCCGCGCTGGCGATCCTCAAGGGCAAGCCGATGCTCGGCCTGATCGGCGTGTTCGTCCCTGTTGCGTCGGTCGTCGGGGCTGTACGTCTGGCTGCGCCGTCCTCGCCCTGGGCTCGCCGGCGCTACCCGCCCGAGGGGCATCGCATGACCCGTTCGCAGGCGCGCTTCAAGCGTGTGCGCGAGCGCCGCCGCCGGCTGATGAACGCGATCGGTGGCGCGCCCAGTCAGCCCGCGGATGGCTAGTCGCTCGCCGATCCGTCGGGAAGCCGACGCTTCTGTGGGTGAGGCGTCTCGCCTCTGGCCAGCATCGCCACGAAGTGCTCGATGCGCCGAGCTCGCGTGTCCGCGCGCTTGGCGTTGTATGTGCGCAACAGGACCGCGTAGCGATTCTGGCTTGTGAGAATCTCGAACATCGCCTTCGCTCGTGGCTCGGCGTCGAGCGCGGCGGCGAGATCGGCGGGCATCTCCATCGATGCCTGACCGGGGTAGGCGGCCTCCCAGCGACCGTCTGCCTTGGCTCGCTCGACCGCGGCCAGGCCCGCCGGCATCATCCTGCCTTCGCCTGTCAGTCGCTCGACGTGGGCGATGTTGCGCTGGGACCACGCGCTGCGGCTGCGCCGGGGGGTGAAGCGCTGACGGTAGGTCAGCTCGTCCCATCGCCGCACCTGACCGTCGATCCAACCGTGGCACAACGCCTGCTCGAGCGCCTCGTCGTAGCTGAGACGCGTCGGCTCAGTCGTGCCCTTCTTGGCCAAGCGCAGCCACACGCCGCTCGATTGCTCGTGATGCTCGCCCAACCACGCATGCCACGCCGCGACGTCGGGGACGGTCAGTGGCGCCTCTTCATCGACCATCGCGACAGCCTGACAGTCTCGCCAGTCGACTTCATGCGACACCGACAGGACTAGGTGGTGCTTGTGCGGAGCGCAAATGGCTGACGCGCTCCCGCAGGATCAACCGGCACCCATGAGCGGGACTGACGGTGATGTTGCGTCTGCGCGTGCCCTCCGCGCGTGCATCGACCGGTTCGAGCTCGAAGCGCTCAAGCATCGCGCGCAGGACGAGCTTCATCTCGAGCAGCGCGAAGCTCGCTCCGAGACAGCGCCTGCGCCCGCCGCCGAACGGAATCCAGGTATAGGTTCCCGGTGCCTGCTCGAGGAATCGCTCCGGCCGGAACGCCTGGGGCTCTGGGTAGATCGCGGGATCGTGGTGGACCAGGTGAATGTAGGCCGCCAGCATCACTCCGGGCGGATAGAGAAAGCCGCCGATCTCAACGGGACGCATCGTGAGCCGGGGCTCGGCGTGTGGGAGCACCGGCCGGTGGCGCAGGATCTCTTGAGTGGTGGCCGTCAGGTAAGCGTCCTCGGGGTCGTCGAGCTCGGTGTACAGGCGCTCGAGCACGGCCGGCTCGCGCGCAAGTCGCTCAAATCCCCAAGCGAGTTGCGAGGCTGTCGTCTCGTGACCTGCGACGAGTGCCGTCATCAGCTCGTCGCGCATCTCCGCTGGAGTCATGGGCGAGCCGTCCTCATGCTCGGCGCTCAGCAATAGCGCGAGCACATCCTCGCGCTCACCACCTTCGCGGCGACGCTCGGCGATCAGCTCGAATACAAGCTCATCGACGCGCGCGAGCAGCTGGTCTCGGCGTGCGATCGGCCCCAGTCTGGTCAGCAATCGCGGTGGGCGCTGCAGCATCGACAGGGGGTTCCGAGAGAACTCGAGCACCTTGCTCAAAAGCTCGCGCAACTGCTCGAGCCGGGCGCCCCGCTCCAGCCCGAAGACCGCGCGCAGGATGATCTCGAGCGTAAGGCGCTGAAGCCGAGGATGAAGCTCGACCGGCTGCCCGCACGGCAAAGCCGCGACTTCTTTCTCGGCAAGCTCTGCCATCAAGCCTGACAGTCGCTGCATCCGCTCGCCGTGGAAGGCTGGGAGCAGCAGCTTGCGCTGCTCGAGATGCGGTTCCTCGTCGAGCAGGATCACCGAGTGCTTGCCGAGCAGCCGTTCGAGGATCCGCGCTCCCTCTCCTGGGTGCAGGACCTCAGGTGGCGCGGTGAAGACTTCCTTGATCTCATCGGGATCGGACAGCACCACGAACGGTGGCTGACCGATCACGTGCAGGGTGAAGCGATGCCCGTAGCGCTCTTGGGCGCGCTCAATGAAGGCGGTGGGGCGGCTCCAGAGGCCGAATGTCTGCAAGGCGGTGGGCATACGGGGGCCCGGCGGCAGCTGGTCTCTCATCGTCTCGACTCCTCGCTATGAGTATTTATACGAATGAGTATATCTACTCTTAGGTATAATGCAAGCGCAAACGATGATGATCGCCCGCCGGGCCGACCAGGAGAATCAGCTGATGCCGCGTGGACATTTCGACCGCTCCGAGCGCCGGGCCCAGACACGTGCGCGACTGCTCGACGCGGCAGCTCAGGTCTATGCGCGGCGCGGCTTCGCCGGTGCGACGCTCGATGAAGTCGCCGCGGAGGCCGGCTTCAGCAAGGGTGCCGTGTACGGGCACTTCGGCAGCAAGGAGAACCTTCTGCTCGCGCTGGTCGAGGAGTACCTGGCCGGACAGGTCACAGAGCAGATGGCGCTGTTCGACCGCGATCGCGCAACCTGGGAGCGTCCGTTGGCTGGGAGCCACCGCTGGATGGATCGCCTGGGGGAGAACCCTGAGCGCTTTCGCCTGTTCGTCGAGCTGTGGGCCTACGCTCAGCGTGACGAGCACCTTGCCAGCCGGCTCGCCGACGGGCTGGCGGCGCTGCGTGCCACCTTCGCGCGCTTCGCCTCCGAGAGCTCGCGCGACGCCGGCTTCGAGCCGCCACCCGGGGTGCCCGAGCAGTTCGCCAACGTCATGCTCGGTCTCGGGGTGGGCCTCTCGATGCTCAAGCTCACCGATCCCGACGCCGTCCCAGGGGAGCTGCTGGGCACCACGCTCTCCGTGCTCATCCGCGCGACGGAGTCAAGTACACAGGCGCAGGAGGCGTTCACAAAGCTGGGGGAGGCCGCGGGCCCCGCACGGTCTCACTGATTTGTGACCAACACGGAGCCAGCTGAGCACAACGCCTTGGCGCCCATTATCTACTGAAACTGGACAGCGTTTTGCCGCGACCCCCCGTTCCTAGCAGATCGGGCTCGTGGCCGGAAATGTGTCGCAGTTGGTGCTTACCGTGTGCTCAAAGCCACGGCCAGATGATGTGACCCTGTTGTATTCAGCGGAGCACAACCGCCACCGCCGCTGTCAAGTGGCTCTTTCGAAGATCGCGCGCAAGGCCCAGTTGATGGCGCTGACGATGATGGCCGCGAGCACCGCCCACCAGAAGGTCGCGATCGTGAACTGTGGGACGATCCAGTGCGTCAGATAGAGCATGAGGACGTTGATGAGGAAATAGAAGATCCCGAGCGTGACGATGATGAACGGGATCGAGAGGACCGCCAGGACAGGCTTCAAGAAGAAGTTCACCAGTGTGAACACGAGCCCAGCGATTAGCAGCACCCACCAGTCGCTTCCGTAGCTCAGCCCGGGCAGCAGCCATGTCGCTACGAACAGGGCCACGGTGTTGAACGCCCACACGACCGCAAGCCTTCTAAACATCTGTCAAGCGTAGCCTGGTTGGCGCCTCGCTGAGCGATCCCCTTTGCTGAGGCGGCCCAGGGCAGGCGTCAAGTCCCTCCACCCGGTGCGCTAGCGTTTTGAGGCTGTGGCGACGACGGTACAGCGACAGGTCGTGAGCGCAGGCCGTCGGTCCCGGCGATGGCCTGCGATTTGCGTGCTCCTGGTGATCCTGATTGCGGTGGGAGCGATCCGCAGGATCACGACGGAGGGTACGCCGTTGCTCCTCGTCCAGCGAACGCTGCCCGCATATGTGCGTCTCCCTGGAGGGGCACCGGTGCTCGCCTGGCCTAGCGAAGGCCAAGCGGCGGTAGAGGTCGAGGGGTTGGGCGGCCTTGGAGTCTCCGGGGGCTCCACCCCGGTGCCAATCGCAAGCGTTGCGAAGGTAATGACTGCATATCTGACCCTGCGCGAGCATCCGCTGGGTGCCGGCGAGCAGGGATTCGTTATGAGTATCACGCCCGCTGATGTCGAGGAAGAGGAGCGGCGGCTCGCTCTTGGAGAGTCCACGCTGAGGGTTAGGACCGGCGAGCGGATCAGCGAGCGTCAGGCGCTACAGGCGCTGATGTTGCCCTCGGCGAACAACATCGCTGCGCTGCTGGCCCGCTACGACTCCGGAGGGCTCGCGCCGTTTGTGGCTCGCATGAACTCCACCGCGCGAGAACTCGGCATGGTCTCGAGCACCTACACCGACCCGAGCGGGTTCAATGATGAAACGGTCTCCACGGCCACCGATCAGCTGACGCTCGCGCGTGCGGCGATGCGCATCTCGGCGTTCGCGGCGATCGTTGATGAGCCATCGGTGGTGCTGCCTGTGGTAGGGCGGGTCGCCAACTACAACGGCCTCGTTGGAATGGGTGGATACGTGGGTGTGAAGACGGGCTCAGACCGAGCGGCCGGCGGTTGTCTTGTCTTTGCCAAGCAAGCGATGATCGACGGGCGGAGGCTAACCGTGCTTGGCGTGGTACTCGATCAGCGGGAAGGTTCGCTGATCGATTCGGCCCTTACAAGCGCCGAGCGTCTCGGAGACTCAGCTGCCTCAAGCCTTCGTGTAGAGACAGTCCTTCCGGCCGGCACAAGTGTCCTGAGCGCGAGCTCTGTGGATGGCCGGCGGACCACCGCCATCACCGCGAGCTCGCTGCGACAGATCGGTTGGCGTGGGGAGACGATCCCCGTGAATGTCCTCGTGCGCGCGGCTATGACGCGGCTGAAGGCCGGTGAGCCGATGGTGACAGTGGCAGTTCGCGGGGCGAGGGCAGCAAAGACGAGTGCGGTGTCAACAAGCACGGTTGGTGGCCCATCGCTTGGCTGGCGCCTGCGCCATCTGCTCTGAGCTGCGGTACGCCGTGAGTAATCTAGGATGGCCACAGTGGCTCCGCGACGACCCACTCCCAGGCCAATGGGGACGACACAAGCTCCGGACTTGGCCTGCGATCAGCTGGAGCGCATCTCAGTCGCGGACTTGACTCAAGGGTTCGATCTGGAAGACGCTCAGGTCTGCTCTGGGTCTCTAGCCAGGACGGACGCCGGCTCGGGGCGCTTTGTGCGTGTGCGTTTCGAGGACATCGACTTCGGCGAGTCAAAGTTGCGGGCCGTTCAGTTCACCGATGTCATAGCCGAGCGTATCGACGCGGCCAATGGCGATTGGGGAGGAGCGCAGCTACGGCGTACGCGGTTCAGCGACGCTCGACTCACCGGTCTCAATTTTGCTGAGGCGCGGATCGAGGAGGTCAGCTTCAAGGGTTGCAAGCTGGAGTACGCCAACTTCCGTCACAGCGCGATCAAGCAAGTGTCCTTCGAGGACTGTGTGCTCACCGGAGCGGACTTTCAGGGTGCCCGTATCGACGCCACGCTCTTCTCCGGTTGCCATCTCGTAGAAGCCGATTTCTCCAAGGCCGAGCTCTCGCGCGTCGATCTGCGAGGCTCCGAGCTCGCGTTTGCGGGATCTGTGCTCGAGCTGCGTGGCGCGATCATCAACCCATTGCAGCTCATGGAGCTGGCTCGAGCTCTCGCCCAAGAGCTTGGGATCACTGTCGAAGACGTTTAGGCACGTTCGGCCTCCGCGCCGCTCTTGGCAATGGTCGCTGGATTAGCCGACAGGTTGGTGAATGTCATCCGATCGTGTCTTCTCCCGAGCCGGCCACAGCGTGCGTCCGAGACGGCCTCCAAGGGCGCCAAGAAGCATCCCGGCGATCGCGTCGATTACTACAAGTAGCGGCGGGAAGCTCCCGAGTGAGACCTTCGCATGCGTCCCCGCGATCGCATGAGCGATCAATATGCCCGCAGCGAAGATGGCTCCCCCGACCAGGCCGCGATCGGCTCCGCCCCAGCCGTCCTGGTGCTCGAATCCGGCCACGATCGCGCCTAGTCCCGCGAGCGCCGCAAGTCCCCAGTAGGCACCGGCGGAGACGCCGATGACGACTCCCACGATCGCTCCGAAAACGAACGGCACGAGACCCCCAAGGACGATCTGGGTCGGCCGTGGACGGTCTCGGAACAACGGTGGCGCTTGCATCGACTCTCTTCCCAGTAGGCCTGTGACCGGGCCCTCTCGAGACGGCACTAAGTCCACGATAGACGCTTACCAGCTCATCAAAGCGCTGGCGCTTCGTCTCCGATGACCGGGCCGTAAAGGCCGGTTTGGTCTTTTTCCGACTCAGCGCCGTCGAGCTGCGCCTACCGCGCTCGCGCTGTGTCAGGCGCCGACCGGCTGCCCGTTGGCGGTCAGTGTTACCTCGATGTTGCCGCGGGTGGCGTTGGAGTATGGGCAAACCTGATGCGCTGCGCCGACCAGCTCGACCGCCTGCGCGGCGTCGCCCACGGATGCGAGCGTCACGTCCAATCCGACAGCTAGAAAGAAGCCGCCCTGTCCATTGGGGGTGAGGCTGACCGAACTGTCGATACTGACCTCGCCGGTCTCCACCTTGACCCGTCGGGCTACCACCCCAAGGGCGCCCTCGAAACACGCTGCGTATCCGACAGCGAACAGTTGCTCGGGGTTGGTGCCTCCTCCCTGTCCGCCCATCTCGGGAGGCAGCCGCAGGTCTACCTCCAGGGCCCCGTCGCTGGTCTTGCCGTGGCCGTCGGCGCGCCCGCCAGTGACGTGGGCTTCTGCGGTGTAGATGGGATTAGGCATGGAGATCTCCTCGTTTGTTGGGATCGAGACGGACCGTGGTGGGATGAAGGTCTTCGCACGATGCTAGAGGCCCACGGTTGACGGCTCCGAGGAGAGCAAGGGCACGCATAGTCATAGGTGAGCTGCTTGCGGAGGCAGCTTGATCTATGGCTTGGTGCCGAGTTTGCCCGACCGCGGTCACGTTTACTGGGGCAGCTTGCGCGAACTCCGCTTGGCGGCCGGAGCAGAGGGTGGGGGCACGACCGGTCCGATGTCTCCATCCGGAGCCTCGTCCAGATCGACGATCACTGGGGCGTGATCGCTCGGCCCGGTGCCCTTGCGGGCCTGTCGGTCCACCCATGCCGCCCGAGCTCTGCCGGCCACTGTGGCGGTAGCCAGTATCAAGTCGATCCGCATCCCGAGGTCTTGATGGAACATTCCAGCCCGATAGTCCCAATAGGTGAATACGCGCTCGGTCGGCCAACGATCACGAAGAACGTCGCGCAGACCCAGCGCTTGTAGCTTGGCCAGCGCCGCCCGCTCTGACGGTGTGACGTGGGTCTGGCCGACGTAAGCCTTCGGATCGAACACGTCGATGTCGGCCGGTGCGATGTTAATGTCACCACATACCACCGCAGCCTCGGGACCGGCGCCGACCACCTTTCCCAGAGCGGCAAGCCAAGCGAGCTTGTAGTGATAATGCTCGGAGTCCGGCACCCGGCCGTTCGGCACGTACACCGAGTGCACCCGGATCCCTCCACAGATTGCGGACACCGCGCGGGCCTCCTGATGCGGGAAGCCGGGCGCGTCGGTGACTCCGACACGAACGTCCTCCAGACCTATCCGAGAGAGGATCGCCACCCCATTCCACTTCACTTCGCCATGGAGGGCGACCTCGTAGCCACGACCGGCGAGATCGCCGCCAAGCAACTGACGGAAAGTGTCGTCGGCGAGCTTGGTCTCCTGCAAGCAGACGACATCGGGCTGCCGTTCATCCAACCAAGGCAGCAACCGCGGCATCCGCTGCTTGATCGAGTTCACGTTCCAGGTGGCTATCCGCACGGGAGTACGGTAGCGATGCTAGGAGCGTACCTGTCCACCGTGCGGCTATGCGAGGCGCATGGTTCGTCCACCGCTCGCTCATCGCGGCCCGCGACAGTGCATCGGACGACGCAGGCGGCGAGGATGAGATGATCCGCCCATGACCCCTGGCAAGGAACCGAGCAATGCAAGGGGCCGTGAAGAGGAGAGACGACGTATCGCTGTGGTTATCGGCAGCACCCGCCCTACGCGCATTTGTCCTGGCATCGCAGAATGGATCAAGCACGCGGCCGAGGAGGAAAGCCCGCTGAGCTACGAGCTGATCGACCTAGCGACGGTCAACCTGCCGTTCTTGGACGAGCCGCTGAAGGCAGCGCTGCGGAAATACAAGCACGAGCACACGCGCGCCTGGAGCCGGCTCGTCAGCAGCTTCGATGGCTTCGTATTCGTCTTTCCTCAATACAACTGGGGATACCCTGCGCCGCTCAAGAACGCGCTCGACTATCTCTACTACGAGTGGCATGACAGGCCCGCAACGTCTGTCACCTACGGGACTCGCGGCGGCAACAAGGGCGCCCAGCGGCTTCACGCCAAGCGCCAACGAGGAGTTCGACGTCATCGAGGGAAGCCCCGTCAAGGGCACCTTCAGGGCCGTCTCAGGCGGCTTCACGGGCGACTACTCATACGAGTCCTCCGAACCGCCCTACGTAGGCGTCGTTTACAACTCGCACACCGGCTCGACGGGTACCACCGGCTCGACGACGACAGGTACCGCGGGCACGACCGGCACGACCGGAACGACGCAGACCGTCACCAAAGCCACCCCACCGGAGGCCAAGGTCATCGGTGTGACTTCCTCCGTCGGCAATGTGACGGTCAAGCTGACTTGTCCAATGGGAGCTGCTACCTGTGGTGTGATCACCGTGAAGGTCACAGTCACAGAGCACCTCAAGCTGCACGGACGGACCACCACCAAGACGGTCACGGTGGCGAACGGCAGCGTCTCGTTGAAGGCTGGGGGGAGGGTGACGCTGAAGCTGCACATCAACAGTGCCGGCAAGGCCTTGCTGCGCAAGCATCACAGTCTCCAAGCGCTCGCTACCGTCATCCAGGGAACCAGCAAAGTCGCCAGCGAGAAGGTGACGCTGAAGCGCTAGACCCGATGCGACATCGCCCGACTGGGCGATTGCTTCGGCGAGGATGAGATAGGCAGCGTCGTAGGCACTGCGACGCTCAGATCCGTTTGACCGTGTTGGTCCCTCGGACATTGTCTATGGAGCTTATACAAGCTCTCTCCAACCCTGTTGGACCCCTGGAGGCCGTGCTGGAGGCGGTCGATCAACCTAATAGAGCTGCTGGACACGCAGCCAGACTTCGATCAAGTGCGCATCCACGCAAGTCTCCGCCTCGTCGTCCAGGCTGGGTGGTGGAGGCAATTGTTAGGGTGCTGGCGAAGCGGCAGGAGCCGATGCAAGCCAGAGATGTCCATGCAGCGGTAGAGGCATTGCTAGGGGAGCCAGTGCGCTGGAGTTCGGTCAAGGCTTCCCTAGCTGCCAACATCACAGGTTCTTCGCCAAGATTCAGGCGGGTGTCTCCAGGGCGATATGTCCTAGCCAGAGCGTAGATGCAATGCGTGGTGGTTTGAGTCCACTCAAGTGCGCTTGGTAGAACAGCTCTCAAACCCTTCGTCAAGGCTCAAATCTGTTCTGGATGCCCGGGAGTTGCCCAAGAGCGGCTGCACGCGCATCGGTTCGGGGAGACGAAAACCTGAGAGCCCGGCTTGAAACAGCTATTACCTCAACATGGCGCGAGACCTTACGGCGCCACACCCTCGGCTGCGGCGTCGTAGAGATCGAAGTCCATCGCATAAAGTTCGCGGACCGCAGCCGTCCCAGATGGAGCTAGCCGAGGAATCGCTCCTACGCCGGAATCGGAGCGGTTCAGACTCGGCAACGACTCCTCCGGGATATTGAGCAACCGACAGATCTGCGGCCACCTCGCAGACAAACCCTCCAACCGCCACAGCGCGCTCACCAGCAACTGACCGTCTTGGTCACAGACGTGTGCCCATTGGGTGGCGCTCGGCGAAGCCTCCTGGGCTCTGTACTTCCTCAGGAAGTCGTAACACTCCGCAACGTCATCGGCCATCAGGGGCGCCGTGACATCCATGGTCAAGTCCCTCTTGTTAAATACGTTGTATGAGACCTGTGACAGGAACCACGCAAAGGGCTCCCTAACTATCGCGAAGCTGATGTAGTGCATCCACTGCTCCGCTCCCAGGATTGGTCTGAGCTCGATGGCTGGCATGTGCCTTTTCGTGTAGTAGCCAGCACGCTCGTGGAGGCTGCCTTGCCATTGCTGACAAAGACAAATTGGTGTGCCTCGCTCACAACCACCACGATCCTGCCCTCTCTTTTGCGAGCAAGTACTAGGTTAGACGCCGAGCGTAAGCTCCGCCAGACATTCCCACAGCTCAAAATCACCTAGCGGTGTGTACCAGATCTGAATGGAATCGGCGGTCATCTTGAGCGGAAGCCGGTCGGGAATCCCTAGCCTCTCTGCGGTCTCCAGGCGACGCACACGAGCCGCATCCGTGTACGCGAGGCTCAGGTGTGGCGTGGGTCGTGCCACTGGAGTGAGCAGATCCCCGCATGTGGTCTGCAGATTAGCGAGATCGAGTGACTCGTCTACAGCGAGAAAGAGTGACTTGTATAGGTCTTCCTCAGCTTCCAGCAGGCTCAGCGACACGTTTATAGGCGATGTACTTGAAGCCAAGCCCTCAACGACTGGGAGAGTTTCGGCGAAGGATCGTCGAACGTCGCCGACGATAGTGATGTGAGGCAGAAACCGATGGGATTGAAGTTCAGCAGAAATTGCATCAATCCAAGTCTGGAGATCACCCCGAAACTGGGGTGCTGGCATAAGCCAAAGGGATAGAGGTATCTTATGTTCGTCAGGCATTTATGCTCAGCCTCCCCGCTGCATTCCGAAGATGGTCACCTCACAATAGGCCATAGCCCGATATTTTCCCTGTCACGACACTATTGTACCGTACACTTTGCCACGGGTCCTGGATGAGCGAAGCGGGAGGCAGCTTGATCTCACGTCTCACCGCTAACACACCGGAGCCAGTCGTGCGGGATTAGGGCTGGGACAAGTACATCCTTTGCGGCCTCACTTATCGGAGTCGCGTCGCGCCAGAGGTTATCGAATACCTCATCGAACATGTCACGGAGCGCAGCTCCGGCGGGATCGCTACAGTCCGCAACTACCAGAGCGTTACGGTCACCCCAGACCTGCTTTTCGTGCACAGTTAGATCCTTACGGTCGTGGGTGTACCAGCCGACGGCGACAAGCTGCCCACCGTAGTTTCGGCCTCGAAGCGAGGCATGGTCACTGTAACAACGGATTGTGAGGCCGACCCGCTTCGCGGCAGCAATTGGAAACGTCAAACGCAAGTCGGACAGTGCTGGAACAAAACGGGTGTCTCGTTGCCATTCCGTTAGACAATCTGGGTGGCACAACAGTATCTGCACCGACTCAATACTCGGAGAGTCCGCGATGCTCTGCAAGATGTCCTTAATCGTTGCTCCGCTGTAGCCGCAAATGCGCACAGATCGCGGTTTTTGCTGGTCGATGAACTCAACCTGTCGCTTCCGCGCATCCTCCTCGGTGCGAAATACAGCAATTCGCTGATCTCCTGACAACTGCACGACATGATCAAGAAGTATCGTCAGCAATGACAGCGATGCCACCGTGGCTACTGCCAGGCCGACTTCGGTGCTGAGGTCGAAAAATGCCGGTGCGCAGAGCAGGACTGCAACTGCTATGACGATCAGCCCGCTAAGTCGCCGCCGCAGGTGGTCATCCTCCAGTGCCAATACTGATTTGAGTCGAGTAAGCATCGGGTCCCCTTGAGCGCGCCGTCGTGCTACCGCGCCGTAGAGATTGTGCTTCCAACTAGCTTTGCGGCGATTGCGAGAAGAGGCGTCGTGTCGATATAGGCCAGCGTGTTCATCCCGTGCGGAGCCGTTACGGAGGTCTCGACTCCTTGCGTTCGGGTGCTCTGATGTCGTCTAGGGAGCAGGGCATGCTTACGGAACCGCGTCGCGATTTAGGTCGGCCGAAGCTTCGAGGATGTGGAACGCTAACAGAAGATCCAGCATCCTGCATTGGTCCATCTTTCTGCGCCTCACGACTTCGTGCGCGATGCAAATCGCGACCCCGTCATTCTTCGTCCCTGCGGCCCGCACACGTCGCACCAGTGCCAGTGCGCGCCGCGCTCTGTGCCAGCAGCGCGGCGCTTGGCCTGGCACTAGCCGCCTGCTCAGGATTCGATCTGATCCATGTGCAGGGCAGCCCTGGTCGGGAACACCAGTCCGTCCGTCGTCACATGGATGAGTCCGAGCCCTCTGAGCCGGGCTACAGCGTCCGTTGTGTCCCCAGCCCTGCTATCCCGGTCGCGGATCAACTCCTCGACTGACCAGGGCCGGTGGTCGTCGTGAATGAGGAGCCGACACATGATCCCGGCGTCCGCCATGTCCTGCTGTTGCCCTATGTCAGCGGTAGGCTGTCCCTGCATGGGAGCTGATACCTCCTGTGTCACGCCCCCGGGGCAGTTCACCCTGTCGCCGGGGGCAACTTTTTCTGATCGTCGCTTTATAGCGCAGATTGCGGATGGCGGCAAGGAGCCCGTTTGGACGGTAACCGTCAGGCCGTCTTCTGGCCCGTGAGTGCGGCCTTGACCTCGCCGACGTCGCCCCTAACCTGGCGCAGGTCGCGACTCAGAGCATCGAGGCGGGCCAAGACGGTCTCCTCGAAGGTCTTGCCGGTGGCGTAACGCCCGGCGGCGTGTAGTAGCTCGCCGGGGTCGGTGTCGAGGGCTACGCCGAGGCGCTCAATGATCTCGTCCGGTGGCGGCCCTTGCGCCCCCAGCTCGATGCGGGAGAGGTTGGAGGCCGACATCGGCACGCGCCCGGCCAGTTGATTGAGCGTCAGGCGGCGTTCCCGGCGGCACTTGCGTATCAGGGCACCCAGTGCCAGGGCGCGGCTGGCCTCAGTCTTGCCCTTGGGACTGGTCATAGTTCCCAAGCTACAAGCCGCAGGTCCGGGCTCCTTGCCGGTTCCCGTGATATAGGATATGGCCCGCAACTACGGGAAGACTTGTCCGCCCATGAAGACTTGTGGCCGGTGCGCAATCCCCATTGGCACCGGCCACAAGCAATCCGAACAACCAAGGAGACCAACTACGCCATGCTGCCGCTTCCGTTTTCGCCCGCCGCTCCGTCTGCCTTATGGGCCTTGTCTGCTCTAGCGGCGCTGCTTGCGACAAGCGCTTGCTGGCTGCTGCCCTCTATCGCTTCGGCCGCCAACTACACTTGGAGCGGCGAAGGGCTGGCGGCTGCGCCGTCGTGGTCGAACGCCGCCAACTGGTCGGGTGGCAGTGCGCCGCCTGCGTCCTCGTCCATTGGGACGCTGAGCTTTCCAACTTTGGTGCCGCCGCTGCCGGACAGCGACTGCTTTGGGGCTTCGCCGCTTGATGCTTGCTACCACAGCGTCAACGACTTGTCTGGCCTGAGCGTCAACCAGTTGCAGATTGCCGGGCTGGGTGCCTCCTACACCATCAGCGGACAGGGCTTGACGCTTGGCAGTGGCGGACTGGCCTTCACCGCTTCGGGAGGGCCAAGCGTCGGAGCGGAGATTGCCATGCCCTTGACATTGGGTGCCAGCCAGACTTGGGAGATAGGTGGGGTACATGGGGAATCGGCCGACCTGCAAATGAGTAGCCAGTTGAGCGGCGAAAGCGCCAACCTGACGATTGACCTCAACAACCTGCGGGAATTGACGCTTGGTGAATTGCATAGTCCGACCCAGGCTGATGACGAGCTGGGGAACGTGGTTATCAACGGAGCGGCAGAAGAAACGGGCGGTGTTGTCCACCGGACGCCGGTGGAACTGCAAGCCCGCCTGAACACCACGGACGGGCATAGCCTGACGGTTCACAACGCCGACCTGGGGGTAGACGGCACCGGGCCATTGACCGTCACCAACTCCACGGTCGGCCTGGACGGCTCGGCTACGGGGCCAGTGTCCTTCAGTGATTCGTTGATCTTCACTGAGCAGAACAGCTACTTTGCCCCGAGCTTTAGCTTGGAAGGGGCTAGCAGCCTAGAGTTCACGGTTGGCCGGGAAGGCACCACGCCGGGGACGGACTACTCCCAGGTGACTTCCAGCGGCACGGTGGCGTTGGGTGGGGCTGCACTGGAACTACAGGACAAGGCATTTGACGAAGGCACCGGAGAATGCTCAGCGCCGGTTGCTGGGCAGGTCTACACGCTGGTCTCGGCCAAGGAAATCACCCGCACGTTCAGCGAAGTACCGGACGGCGGCACGGCCATAGCCGACTGTGCGGTGTTCAAGGCTGGGGCAATTGTTTCGGAACAAGCCTATGCCTACCGCATTAACTACAATTTGGGGACTTCACCGGAGACGGTCACGGCTACCAGTCTGCTTGCTGCGCCGACCTCGCCCGAAACGCCGACGCCTGGCGGCACCACCAACACGGGCGGCAGTACGGGCAGCGGTGGAGGCAGCACGGTTGGGACAGGCTCGGGTTCCAGTCCTGGCAACGTCACAGCCACCATCAGCAGCGCCCAGCTCAAGGCATCGCTAGCCGGCCAGCTCGTGCCAACTGGCAAGGCGGCCAAGCTCGCCGGGCTGCTCAAGAACGGTGGCCTGACCATGAACTTCACGGCACTAGAGGCCGGACAGGTGGTGGTCGGCTGGTATTCGGTGCCAGCAGGTGCGAAACTCGCCACGCACAGCAAGGCCAAATCGGTGCTAGTCGCGTCAGGCAAGCTGACGTTTTCGGGAGCAGGGACAGGGAGATTCAAGATCAGGCTGACGGCTGCGGGTAGGCGACTGCTCAAGCACGCCAAACAGGTGAAGCTGGAGGCAAAGGGAACGTTCACGCCTACACATGAGGCTCCAATCAGCGCGATAGTCGGGTTGGTTGTGAAACCGTAGATTTAGGGGGCGCAAACAGGGCGGCCAAGCGTTCCAAAGTTGCTTGCTAAATAAAGTGGTCAACACTGTCAGTAACATCTGCATTGAAGCCGTTGCACACTTGCCTAGCGACTAGCTATGTTGTTGATCCCAGCCCAAAATCTGGACTAAGCTTGTTGAGAGGCGAGCGGCACTTTCTCCTAGGATTGCACTAGCTCCCAAGGTTTCGGTGCTGTTTTGCGGTACGCCATCGCGATCCATCCACAACCACTCATGCCACCGATCTACTAGTTCGGGTTCGACAACAGTACCGTCAGGGTGTTCAAGTACCCCGTTCCCTGATTGTTTGCTAAGGAGAACATCGCGCTCTGATCTGGTAAATGGAATAATTGCGTGTACAGTGCGTACCGCCGCCTGAAACTCATATTGGGTTGTTGTATCAGCTGGTAGCAGCAGCAGCGAGCTGCCACTAGGCGCTAGCGTCATCGCACAACGTTCTTCAAGCGCGATCGTAAACGATAGCGCCTGGCGCTCCAAGCGCTTATTATGCCGCTTTGGGCGCTTCCAGCTCTCATGAAGATATTTCGTTGTGCCAATAGCTTGAAACCCTATAGCTGAGTAATGGTTATAGTCATCTATGGGCAAGCTCAGGGGTCCACCTTTCACCGACTCCCTATAAGATTTTTCCCGCTCGCTCATTGTGCTGCTCTAAACTGCATACGAACTATCATGCAACATGAGTGCCTGGTTTGTCAATACTGGGCTCTCGGAATCGAAGTGGGTGTTTGTCCGGTATCTAAATGATTCACCTTTTACTATCGGCGCCCATTCATCGAATTCGTAGAAACTACCCAGAGCCTTATGGGCCATCAGTCGGGCTTTCTCGTATATCGGCTCCGTCAGGCTGACGTTTCTAGCGAGCACATGGGCAATCGCTCCACTAATAGCAGTGATAGGCCTTGCCGCGTCCATAAACCGCGACCTACTTTGCTCTTCGCCAATACCATACCATTCATACCACTTCTCCAAGTACACTTTTCTAGCCGTATAGCCTGCGCTTGGTAGGAGATGCATCAGGCCGCCTATCTCATGAGGGAGCCACCGTGCATCTTCGTCAGAGACGCTATCAGGACCAGCCGGGCTGCTCTCACAGAGTTCCTGGTGAAGAGCCAGTACCAACTCCTTTGCTGTTTGCTGCAGCAATTCGGGCGCTTGCTCAAAGTCGTACGCCGGTCTAGCTCGATATGCAAGAGAAATATAAGTTTCAAACACATATTCGCCAATAGGCATGCGGCGCAACGTGTTTGCCCATCGCCACGGGCTGATTTTGTTTTCCCACAGCTCATACTCAAAGTCAAAGGCAAACATAGATGCAAGTCCGGCAAAATGTAGTCGGGCCGCCTGCTCCGCCAAGGTTGTCAAGTGAACCGCGGCCCAATACTCAGCCGTATGAGATATGTAATCGTCATTTTCAGCTTTTGCTGGCTCGTTATCTACAGAGCCCTTGTGTGGAGCAGAACGTTTCAAGAATTCTACGATCTCCCTAAAGGCAAGTTCTCGGTGGTACTTGAAGACATTTTCAGTGATATCTGGCGGCAAGTTGTGAATGCGGTCTTTGATCTTCAAGCCTTCATAGTCTTTTGTGGTGCACAAAGCCGCCTCGGCGACCATCCGAGTGGTAGGCGATACGATCTTGGCTATAGCCTCCGTAATGGCCTCATGAGCGCGTAACGCATGGTCAGCTTTTTGGGCGTCTGGGCCTGATCGCCTAAGAACCTCAGTGCAATTCAAGAGATTGTCATGCCTCGTGAGGGCTTCGGGGCGGATTGTCTTCTCTCTCCGCCCAATAGATACAAGCTCCGCATAGAGGGGATCGTCTTTGGGATCGTCATGCTGAACCGTCGGCGCTTCCAAAATTCCTCCGTTGTTCTCTGTTTTTCCCTTGCTAGCGGCGGCGGCGGGGCACAAAGTACGTGGACGCACAGCCTACCTCCCAAAGGAGACCACGCCATGTCTAGCCACCTAGTCCGCCGTCCATCCACCCCAGCCGTCCAGCCCGACCCAAGCCTCAACTCCCAAGTCGCCGAAGCCGAGCGGATCGGCATTGCCGCCGTTGCCCGGCTTCAGGCTGGAGCGTTCGCTACTTCTGTAGCAATCCAGAACGCCACCATGCTCTCTAAGGCGGCCAATGAAGCCTTCAAGGTTAGCCCGATGGGAGAGCACGTCTATCAGGCGATCTTCATGGCCTACGGTTCGCTGGCGGTCGCCGAGATCCAAGCCCTTGGCCTCCAGAATCGGGGCTTCTGATGGGCGTCCTAGAGGCAGTTCTGGCCCTCATCGGCCTAGCCGTGCTCATTGGAGCCGCTGTTCGCTGGAACGTGCGGCGGCCGCCAGCGCCTGAAGACGACCTGGCCGCGCCCTACCGCGAAGCACTCCATGCCGCACTTCGGATGCAGGTAGCCGCCCAAGAGCTAAAGCAGCAGATGTACGCCGAAGCGCTTCGGCAGCCCAGGACGACCTACACCGGGAGCCGTAATGCACGACAACCATAAGCTCATCGAACGGGTGGTAGTCGGTTTGGTAGCTGGCGCTATCGCCGTGGACATTCTGACGGCTGAGCTGCCGCGCGTCATGCCCAACATCGTCATCCTAGCTGTGATCTTCGTCATTGTTCGACTGGTTCTTTATCACACACGAGATTGGTGAATTATCAGGGTAAAACCTCTAGTGGTTGAAGCCGTCGCATCGGTGTTGTGAAATACAACAAAGTCTTGACTATTTCGTAAAAAGATTATTTACTAGTCAACCTTGCCGGTATAGCCATAAGCGGTACACGGTTCGGTTTTAGGTCGCGGTAAATCCGTGAGTAGACACAAACTGCCCCTTCAAGGGGCGCGGTGCTCTGCGTGCCAAAACCGGCCCGGAAGGTAAGAGAAAGGAGGTTCGTAATGAGTAGAACCTACCATCATGGAGACCGTAATATTCGAGTGCGAGGTATTAGGCGGCCGACCGATCTAAAGCGCCTGGCGCGCACCTTGATCGAACTGGAGTACCAACAGGCCCAAGCCGAAGCGGAAGCGGAGGCCGAAGCCAAACATCAGAAGCAGGCCAAAGCCAAGCGGCCGAAGGGCCAGAATCGGGAGGCTAGCGCTTGAGGTCGGTATCACTAATTTGGTTTCGCTTGCGCTGGCCGCGCGAAGTTACCACCGATCAGGTAACACAGATATTCCGGCTGCTGGCGACGGCTGGCGGTCGGCCGGTAATAGTCGAGACGGTGGGTTCGCCCGGTGTCGTGCAGCATCGCCTGGCGCTACCGAGCGGGCAGGCCGAGAGCATGGTCGATCAGCTCCGGGCCGCCCTGCCCGGTTTGAGCGTCGAGGCGCTACCTGAGCGACCGGCGCTCATGGCGACGCGCGCCGCCACGCTGCGGTTGTCAACGCAGCAGCGGCCCCTGCGTACAGACGATCTAGCGGCTGTCAATCGGGCCGTGCTGACGGCACTCGCGCATCTGCACAAAGGTGAGCACTTGACGCTCCAGTGGATGCTTGGTCGCGCGCTGGCTCCGGTGGCGGTGCCGAACCACGCCAGCGGCTTGGCGCATGAATCCTGGCTTGGCGCGCTGCTGCTGGCTCCGTTTGGCCCCCCGCCGCCGATGGACGCCGAAGCCCGAGGAGCCCTTCGGAGTAAGCGGGCCGAGCCCGGCTGGCAGCTCACGGGCCGGGTGGCTGTGCAGGCTGGAAGCGCGAGCCGGGAGCGTCAGTTGATCCGGCAAGTGGCCGGGGCGCTCAGCACGAGCGCCGCGCCCGGCGTCGGCTGGCGGCTGCATTCGGTTCGTCCTGCACAAGTCCATAACGTCCGCCTGCCTTGGCGACTGCCGCTCAGGTTGAACGCGGTCGAGCTGGCCTCAGTTTCGGCCTTCCCGGTCGGTGTAACCGGCGAGCTGCCGGTGGATCGGCTCGGTAGTCGTTTGGTGGCTCCATCGACGGCGATCCCTCGTAAGGGACGTGTGATCGGGGAGGCCAGTTTTCCCGGCCGGGAGCGTCCGCTGGCGCTGTCGGCTACGGATTCGCTGCGGCACTTGCACGCACTTGGGCCGACCGGCTCAGGCAAGTCAACGCTACTGCTCAACCTCATCGAGCAGGACATGGCGGCAGGCCGAGCGGTGGTGGTAATCGAGCCGAAGGGCGACCTGATCGCCGACGTGCTTGCCCGTGTCCCGTCTGATCGCATTGGGGACGTTGTGCTGCTTGATCCGACCGACCCTGAGCGGCCGGTGGGCCTGAATCCGCTTCAGCTCAACGGCCGCTCCCCGGAGCTGGCGGCCGATCAGTTGCTCGGCTTGTTCCACTCGCTGTACGCCGCCCACTGGGGTCCGAGGACACATGACATTCTCGGCGCGAGCTTGCTGACGCTGGCGCGGACGCCGGGCATGAGTTTGGCGGCGCTGCCGCTGCTGCTTACCGATGCCGGGTTTCGCCGACGAATCCTGCGCGGCGTGGACGATCCAATTGGCCTCGGACCATTCTGGAGCGGCTTTGAGGCTTGGAGCGAGGCCGAACGCGCGGCGGCCATCGCGCCGGTTATGAACAAGCTCCGGCCGCTACTGCTGCGCCCTGAGCTGCGGGCGATTATTGGGCAAGTAGACGGCGGCTTTGATCTGCGCCGTATCTTCACCGAGCGCAAGATTCTGCTCGTCAACTTGAGCAAAGGTCTGCTCGGGCCGGAGACTTCGGCGCTACTTGGAAGCCTGGTCGTTTCGCTGCTCTGGCAGGCCGTCCTCGGCCGGGCGGCCATCCCGCCGGAGCGCCGTCACCCGGTCTTTGTCTACGTCGATGAGTTTCAGGACTACTTGCATTTGCCTCTCGACTTCGCCGATGCGCTCGCGCAGGCCAGAGGGCTCCGCGTAGGTTTCGTGGTCGCACATCAGCATTTGCATCAACTCGACCCCTCGATGCGGTCGAGCGTGCTCGCCAACGTGCAGTCGCGGATCGCCTTCCGGCTGCCGAGCGAGGACGCCCGCGCCATTGCGGCCGGTAGTGCCCTCGATCCCGAGGATTTTCAGAGCCTCGGGGCATTTGAGGCTTACGCGCAGCTCGTCGCCAGCGCTGCCGTCCAGCCGTGGTGCAGTCTGCGCAGCCTGCCAGCGAGCGAGCCGAGTACCGATCCGGCGCTGGTGCGGACAACCTCTCGGCTGGCTTACGGTCGGGGTCGCGCGGCGGTTGAGGCCGAGTTGCAAGCACTCTTTTTCGGTGCTCGTGGCGTTAGCGGCGATGACCTCGCGCCACGGCGGCGGGGGCCGGGGGAGAGCCTATGAGCCAGTGTCGCATCGCCCGTCGTATCGCGTTGAGCGTGTGGGTAAATAATGGCTGTACTCAAGCAGTAAGCGCGCAAACTTTGGCAACGAAAGTCTTACACTTGCCGTTACAGCCTTTTCCGTTCGCGGCCGGGCGACGGGGCGGCGATGGCTGGCTGAGGGAGAACCTGTGATGGTTGCCAGCGAGCGCACCGGGGGTCTGCCACGTCGAGCGGGGGTGCAACTGCGACCGGAGGGTGCAGCTAGCCGTCGCCTCGCGTGGCGTTCCGCGTCACGTACAACACCTTTCACCATTTCATCATTGGCAACGAATGATGAGGCAATCGAGGCGGTGCAATGAGGGGCGCGGGAGACAACACCCGGCCGTATCTCTCCGCGAGGGGGGCCGCGCAACTCCGGGGGCGACTGAGCGTGCATGACCTGGCGATCATCCGGCAGGTGGCGGAGCTGCGCCTGATGAGCGCCCGGCAGATTCAGGCGCTCCACTTCCCGGCTAGCGAGCACGACAACGAGCGCGCCGCGACGCGCGCCCGTCAGCGCGTGCTGGCGCGTCTCTGTCGCGAGCGTCTGCTGATTGGTTTGGAGCGACGCATCGGCGGGGTGCGCGCGGGTTCGGCGGGGCTGGTGTTGGCGCTCGGCCCGGTCGGCCAGCGGGTTATTGGACTGGACGGAACCCGGCGGCGAGCCTATGAGCCGGGCTGGCGCTTCGTGGATCACACGCTCGCTATCGCGCAGCTAGTGGTGGACGTGAACGTTGCCGCGCGAGCTGGTCTGCTTGACGTGCTGGACGCTCAAGCTGAGCCGCGCTGCTGGCGAACGGTTGCCGGAATCGGCGGACGGCTGGTGCTGCGTCCCGATGCCTTCCTGGCTTTGGGCGTTGGCGAGTATGAGCTGCGCTGGTTTATAGAGATAGACCGCAGTAGCGAGAGCCTGCCCGTGATCGTGCGCAAGTGTCGGCTCTACACCGACTATTACCAATCCGGCCAAGAGCAGGCGGCGCATGACGGGGTGTTCCCGCGCGTCTGTTGGATTGTGCCGGATGAGGTGCGAGCTGAGCGGGTGCGAGCTGCCATTGCGCGGGATCGCTCACTGCCGGATCGCCTATTTATTGTGACAACCTCGCCCCAGGCAGTCACCATATTGCGCGGAGTTACACAATGAAACAGCCATTCACTACGTGCCGTCATGTGGTACACTTAACAACAGTAAGTATGAGGGCTACCGGATGGAGCAAGTGCAATTTATGACAGTGAAAACTGACAGTACGGAGGGAGCACCTGCCGTCATCTACTTGCGGGTGTCGAGTAAGGAGCAGGCTGAGAGAGGCGGCGAAGCCGAGGGCTTCTCCATCCCAGCCCAGCGGGAGGCATGCGAGCGCAAGGCTGCCAGTCTAAAAGCGGCCGTGATCGAGGAGTTCGCGGATCGCGGCGAGTCGGCCAAGACCGCTGACCGCCCGGAACTGCAACGCCTCCTCAAGTTCGTCACCGAACAGCCGGTCAAGTACGTCATCGTCCACAAGGTTGACCGGCTGGCGCGCAACAGAGCCGATGACGTGGCAATCAACTTGGTGCTCAAGCAGGCCGGGGTCACACTCGTCTCTGTCAGCGAGAACATCGACCAAACGCCCTCCGGTTTGCTGCTGCACGGCATTATGAGTTCGATTGCCGAGTTCTATTCGCAGAACCTTGCGATGGAGATTCTCAAGGGCAGCGTCCAGAAGGCCAAGAATGGCGGCACGCCGGGACGTGTCCCACTCGGCTACCGCAACGTTCGTTACTACGACAACGGCCGTGAGATACGCACTGTCGAAGTTGACCCCGAGCGCGGGCCGCTGATGGCATGGGCCTTTGAGGCTTACGCTACGGGGGACTGGACCGTCCTCAAGTTGTTGAACGAGCTGACGGCACGCGGGTTGACGACTGCGCCCGGCCCCAAGACCCCAAGCAAGCCCCTAAGTGACTCACAGCTACACAGGTTGCTGCGCCACCCCTACTACATGGGCCTGGTGCGCTATCAGGGGGTTCTCTACCCCGGCAAGCACACCCAGCTTGTAACCCATCAGACGTGGCAGAAGGTTCAGGAGATGCTTAGCGCCAAGAACTTGGCTGGTGAGAAGCAACGCGAGCATCCTCACTATCTCAAGGGCAGTATCTACTGCGGTATTTGCGGAAGTCGGCTGATCGTCAACTACGCCAAAGGCAACGGCGGCACCTACCGATATTTCGTCTGCATCGGCCGTCAGAAGGACAAGACGAGCTGCACTCTGCGCGCCATCCGTATAGAACATGCCGAGGAGGCCATCGCCGCCTACTACGCGAAGGTGCAGCTACCCAAGGATGAGGTCTCGCGGTTGCGGGACTACCTAAGCGGGGAGCTGTCCAAGCTCCATGCCAATGCGGAGCACGAACGCATCAGCTCTGAGCGGCGATTGCGCAAGCTCGCAGATGAGCGCAAGAAGCTGCTCGATGCCCACTACGCCGATGCCATCCCGCTCGACCTGCTCAAGAGCGAGCAGGCAAGGATCGCTGCCGAGGTCACGGCCATCGAAGGCCGCCGCGTGGCCGCAGAAGGCGACTTCAAGGCCGCCGAGACCAACATGCACCGTGCCCTCGCGCGGGTGGGGGACTGCGAGACGGCCTACCGCGAAGCATCGGCCACTATGCGGCGGCAGTTCAACCTCGCCTTCTTCAAGCGGCTGGTGATTGACGACGAGTACGGCGTTACGGGTGAGCTGGCCGAGCCCTTCGACCTGATCCTCGGCGATGATCTGCGGCTTGCCGCTGCCATCAAGGCAGAAGAGGACGCACGAGCAGTCGAACTGGTCAAAGGGCTGCCAGCTATCGGAGTCGAAGCCCGCAGCGAACAGCACCCACGAGAGCCTGAACAGGTCCTCGTGGGTGCTGGATCAACCCCGACCTCTGAGGTCGGCGGTTGTGGTCTGGTCAATATGGTGGAGCTAGTCGGGCTCGAACCGACGACCTTCTGGCTGCCAGCCAGACGCTCTTCCAACTGAGCTATAGCCCCGAGTGTGCGGTCAATCGTATAACGCCTGACCTCCCGGGTCCAACCTCACCCCCGCGGTATGAACTCCGGCACGTCCAGATCGCCGTCTGAGTCGTCGTGCGCCGAGCGCCGCGAGCGGGGGAGAGGGCGGTCGCGGCGGGACTCGCCTGAGGAGGTGGCGCCCGGCGCCACCTGGTCAAGGCGAGCGGTCATGCTGCCGTGGGTGAGGCGCACGTCGCGCAGCAGCCGCTCCGCGTTGCTGCGCATCGACGTTGACAGGTCGCGCAGGTTGCGCGACACCTCGGTGCCGTCGTCCACGACTTCGCGAGCTATCTCGTGTGCTTCTCTGACGATCTCGCTCGCCGCTGTGCGTGCCCGGGCCTGTGTCTGGCTCGCCTCCTCCTGAGCCTCGGTGCGCTGCGCGGCGAGCTGCTGCTTGCCCTCGGCCAGTGTCTGCGCCACGTTCTCTTGGGCCTTTGTGAGTATCCGCGCCGACTCGTCCTGCGCGGCGGCTGTTGCCGCCTCGGCTTGCGCCCGAGCCTCTTCCAACAGGCGACTTGCCTCGCGTTGCGCGCCATCCAGCTCGTTGCTCGCCCGCTCCTGGGCACCGGCCAGCTCCTCATCGGCCGCCGACTGTGCCGCCGCGAGCACGTTGCCTGCCTCCTCGCGGGCCTTGGTAAGGACGCCGTCCCTCTTCGCGCTGGCGGCCTCGACTATCTCCTGTGCCTGCTCACCGGCCTGTGCGAGCACACCCTCGGCCTGCTCGTGTGCCTCGGCGTGCATCCGATCGGCCTCACGGACGCGCTCGCCTGCCTCGACGTGGATAGCTCCCACAGCCGCCAGGGCCTCGTTTCGCGTTTGCTCGGCCTGAGCTCGCGCGTGCTCAAGTATCTCCGCGGCCTCCTCCTCCGCGGCCCGCACTCGGTTGGCGACGGCGCGGTCGGCCTCGGAGATTCGCTCTGCGGCTCGCTCCTCGGCTTGCTCGCGCAACTGCTTCGCGGCGCGCTCGGCGGCATCGACTATGCCCGTCACGCGCGCGGATGCCTCGTCAATCTCCATATCCTCATGGTAAGCGCTCCTGCCAGCGCCCATCGTCTCGCGCCCGCGTATGCTCCCGCGCTTGCCACTCCGCCTTAGAGCCGCTCAGGGGACCGCTGCGGTCGCTCTTCTCACCAGCGTCGCGCTCGGCCCCGCCGTATCCGCAAGCGTGGCCGCCGCGGCCGCACCGAGCTGCGTACCGTCCACGCTCAACGAGTCGGCCGCGCTCGCTGGTGGTGCGGTCACGGTCACGCCGGCCCCCGACACGCGGGATGCTTCCTATCTCACCCAGATCAGTTTCCTTGGTCTCCCGGTCGCCGACATCGCCGACGTCACGGTGTCCGGCTCGCGCAGCGGTGCGCATTCCGGACGACTGCTGCCCTACTCCCAAGGCGACGGAGCGAGTTTCCTGCCCACCAAGCCCTTCACTCAAGGCGAGGTCGTCACGATCCACGCGGCTCTGCGCCGGCTCGCTGGGAGCACGCCCATCGCTTGGCGCTTCACGGTCGCCGAAGTTGACACGGTGAGCCGCTCACTCGAGACGCCCCCGCCGCCGGCACCGCCACCTAAGCCAAGCGAACTCCAGCACTTCCTCTCGCGTCCTGACCTGCAACCCCCCGCGGTCTCGGTCACCACGAACACCGGCTCGCAGGGCCCGGGCGACATGTTCCTCGCCCCCTACGCTGGGCCCGGCCAGTACGGACCGATGATCCTCGACGGCTCCGGCAAGCTCGTGTGGTTCAAGCCCGTGCCGGTCGGCGCTAGGGCGGCAGACCTGCGTGTGCAGGAATATGAAGGGCACCCCGTCCTCACCTGGTGGCAGGACCCGCTGGTGTCCGGCGGCCGGCGCGATGCCGGGGTCGTGATTGCCGACAGCTCCTACAAAGACATCGCGATCGTTCGCGCCGGCAACGGCTACCAGCCCGACCTGCACGCGTTTGCGATCTCACCGCGGGGCACAGCCGTATTCACCGTCTACGACGCGATTCGCTGCAACCTGAGCGCTCAAGGGGGACCCGCCAACGGCGCTATCGCTGACACCATCTTTCAGGAGATAGACATGCGCACGGGTCTCGTTCGCTTCGAGTGGCACTCGCTGGATCACATCCCTCTCGCCAACTCCTACATGCCCATAGGCCACGGCGGCACCCCAATCTCGCCGTGGGACTGGTTTCACATCAACGCGGTCTCAGAACACGGGGGAGACCTGCTGGTCGATTCGCGCAATACGTGGGCCGCCTACGCGGTAGACGCGCGCAGCGGGCAGGTAGCCTGGCGTCTGGGCGGTAAGCAATCGAGCTTTGCCATGGGTCCCGGAGCGGCCCCCGCCTTCCAACACGACGTCCGCGAAGAGGCGGACGGCACGATCTCGTTCTTCGACAACGGCGGCACCCCCAAGGTGCATCCGCAATCGCGTGTCATCGTGCTCTCGCTCAACCGCCAGAAGATGACGGCCTCGCTCGTCTCCAGCTTCACCCACACGCCTCCACTATCGGCACCGAGTCAAGGTGACTTCCAACCGCTCGCCGGCGGCAACTGGTTCGTTGGCTGGGGCCAGGAACCGTACTTCTCGGAATTCACGCCCGCGGGCAAGCTGGTGTTCGACGCTCACCTGCCGGCTCTCTACCAGTCCTACACGGTGCTCAAGTTCCCGTGGATTGGCGCGCCCACTCAACCGCCGCAACTCGCGGTGCGCAAGGGCCCTCACGGGGGCATCGTCGCCTATGCCAGCTGGAACGGCGCCACCGCCGTCTCGCAATGGGCACTGATCGGCGGGTCGAGCCCTCACTCACTGGCGCCACTGGCGGCCGCCCCGAGCGGCGGTTTCGAGACCGCGATCGCAAGTCCCACCGCCCCGCCCTACCTCGCGGTGCAGGCGCTCGGCGCTCAGGGACAAGTGCTGAGCACCTCGACTCCCGTCGTCGGCAAGAGCTAGAGCTGTCCCCACCGGGGATCGTGTGAGCGCAGCCAGCCGGCTCCGCCAGTCCAAGCTGGCAGAAAACGTGGGAAACTTGTCCTTGCGGACAAGCGCCTGCTCGGGCATGATCGAGCGATGGCCATCCGCAAGAATCCGCGCCAAATCGCGATCCTCGCTTTCCCGGATGTCCAGAGCCTCGACATCACCGGGCCACTGGAGGTCTTCGCCGGCGCTCAAACGCTGAACGAGGCCACGGGCCGCGAGGATCGTGGCTACGAGGTGCTCATCCTCAGCCGCGACGGCGCCCCTTTGCGCACGTCCAGTGGCCTCACGATCATCCCGCATGGCAGCTTCAGCGCCACACCCGCGCGGCTCGACACTGTGATCGTCGCCGGCGGTTACGGCTCGCACGAGACGAGCACCGACCCCGAGACGATCGAGTGGATCGTGGACGCCTCTGCTCGGGCGCGGCGCACCGCCTCGGTCTGCACCGGTGCCTTCCTGCTAGCTGCCGCGGGCCTGCTCGACGGACGGCGCGCCACCACCCACTGGGCGGCTGCCGCGGAGCTTGCTTCGCGCTACCCGTCTGTCCGCGTCGATCCCGAGCCGATCTTCCTGCGCGACGGCCCCATCTGGACATCCGCTGGCGTCACCGCCGGAATGGACCTATCGCTCGCGCTCGTCGAAGAAGACCTCGACCGCGACGCCGCGCTCGCGATTGCCCGTCAGCTCGTCCTGTTCCTGCGCCGGCCCGGCAATCAGGCACAGTTCAGCGCCACGCTCGCCGCCCAGGAGCCCGCGCACGAGCCGCTGCGCGACATTCGCCGTCACATCCTCGAGAACGTCGCCGAGGATCTGTCGGTAGAGGCGCTTGCCGAGCGTGCCCACATGAGCCCACGCCACTTCGCCCGACTCTTTCGGGTTGAGACCGGCGTCACGCCCGCCCGCTTCGTGGAGAGCGTCCGCTTGGAGGCTGCCCGCCGCGCGCTCGAGGACAGTGCCCAGCCCGTATCCGCGGTGGTGCTCGCCTGCGGCTTTGGCACTCCCGAGACGATGCGCCGCTCGTTCCTGCGCGCGCTCGGCGTTGGCCCGGCTGAGTACCGCCGCCGTTTCCAACCTCGGGGACGGCCTTCCGGCGCTACCGCGGCGGCCTGAGCACGCATTGAGCGTGCCCGCCTGAGAACGACCCCAAATCCAAACCCCGCCACGAGAGACAGGTACCCATGGACATCGCGATCCTCATCTACCCCCGTTTCACCGCGCTCGACGCGATCGGCCCGTATGAGGTGCTGGGCCGGCTTCCCGGCGCCAAGGTCACGTTCGTCGCCGAGCACGCCACCCCCCAGCGCACCGACACGGGTGGGCTGGGCGTAGTCGTCGACGCAACGCTCGATGAGCTACCGCACCCGGATATCGTGCTCGTCCCGGGCGGGCCCGGTCAGGCCGCGCAGATGGAGGACGGTCCCGTGCACGAATGGCTGCGCACCGCCGATGCGACCTCCACCTGGACCGCCTCGGTCTGCACCGGCTCGCTGATCCTCGCCGCCGCCGGCCTGCTCGCCGGCAAGCGCGCGACCAGCAACTGGCAGGCGATCGAGCAGCTGCGCGCCCTCGGCGCCGACGCACTCGAGGAGCGGGTGGTATTCGACGGCAAGCTCGCCACCTCCGCGGGCGTCACCGCCGGGATCGACATGGCACTCGCGCTCGCCGCCAAGATCGCCGGTCCCGAGCTCGCCCAGGCGATCCAGCTCGGCCTGGAGTACGACCCGCAACCGCCCTTCGACGCCGGCTCGCCACACAAGGCTTCCGCCGAGATCGTCGAGGCGGTGCGCGCCTATTCCCGTTTCGAGCAAGTTGGCTGACCGCGAGGCTGCGTGGCGTCGGCCAGGCCGTATGGCATCGGCCATCTCGGGGTCGTCCGCGCGCGCGGTGACTAGGCGCTTTCGGAGAGCCGTCCGGGGCCGACCGCTAACCTGCGCTGTCCAATGGCAGAGCGCCGCTACAACCCGCAAGAGATCGAGCCACGCTGGCAAAAGGTGTGGGCAGATGAGCACACCTGGGAGGTCTCCAACGACGCCGTCGTGGGGGAGGCCCAGGACGCCACCTCCTACGTGCTCGAGATGCTGCCCTACCCGTCCGGCGAGCCCCACATCGGCCACCTCAAGAAATACGCCGTCGGCGACGCCATCGCCCACTTTCACCGTCGTACCGGTCATCGCGTGCTTCACCCAATGGGCTACGACGCCTTCGGCCTCCCCGCGGAGAACCACGCGATAAAGACAGGTGTGCACCCGCGCGACTCCACCGCCGAGTCGATCGCCTCTTTTCAGCGCCAGTTCCGCTCGTGGGGGATCTCGATCGACTGGTCACGCGAGCTCGGCACGCACGAACCCTCCTACTACCGCTGGACCCAGTGGATCTTCCTGGAGCTGTTCAAGGCGGGGCTCGCCTACCGGCGTGAGGCGGCGGTCAAGTGGTGCCCCAACGATCAGACCGTGCTCGCCAACGAGCAGGTCGTCGACGGCTGCTGTGAGCGCTGCGGGGCGGTAGTCGAAGTCAAGCAGCTCGAGCAGTGGTTCTTCCGCATCACCGACTACGCCGAGCGCCTACTCGGCGACCTCGACACGATCGACTGGCCCGAGCACGTAAAGACGATGCAGCGCAACTGGATCGGGCGCTCCGAGGGCGCGGAGGTCACCTTCCGTTGCGAGGAACTAGACATCGACTATCCCGTCTTCACCACCCGCCCCGACACCCTGTTTGGGGCAACGTTCTTCGTCATGGCCCCCGAGCACCCCGACGTGCTGCGTCTCGTAGAGGGCACCCCGCAAGAGCAGGCGGTGCGCGACTACATCAACCACGTTCTCACCGAGCCCGGCGAGGAGCGCGGCTCGATCGAGAAGGTAAAGACGGGTGTCGCGCTCGGGCGTACCGTCATCAACCCCGTCAACGGCGAGCCCATCCCTATGTACGTGGCGGACTACGTGCTTCTGGAGTACGGCACCGGCGCGATCATGGCGGTCCCCGGCCACGACGAGCGCGACCACGCGTTCGCGCGCGCCTACGACCTGCCGATCCGCCGCGTGATCGAAGAGGTTCCGGATGACGGAGGAGATACCCATGGGTGGGAGGGGGAGCTTCCGTACACGGGCGACGGTCCGCTGGTCAATAGCCACCCCGACTTCGACGGTCTACACAACCGCGACGCGCTCACCGCGATCGTCGGCTGGCTCGACCGCGAAGGCAAGGGCCACGCGTCGGTCAACTACCGCCTGCGCGACTGGCTCGTCTCGCGCCAACGCTACTGGGGTTGCCCGATCCCGATCGTTCGTTGCGAGAGCTGCGGGCTGCAACCTGTCCCCGCCGAGCAGCTTCCCGTGATCCTGCCCGACATCGAGGACTACGCGCCCCACGGCCGCTCCCCGCTCGCCGGCGCCGAGGAGTGGGTCGCCACCGAGTGCCCGTCATGTGGCGGCCCGGCTCGCCGCGAGACCGACACGATGGACACGTTCGTCGACTCCTCCTGGTACTTCCTGCGCTATTGCGACGCTCGTAACGATCGCGCCGCCTGGGACCAAGCGGCGCTGCGGCGCTGGATGCCGGTCGACCAGTACATCGGCGGCGTCGAGCACGCGATCCTCCACCTCATGTACGCGCGCTTCTTCACCAAGGCGCTCGCCGACCTCGGCCATCTCGACTTCCAGGAGCCCTTCAAGGCGCTGTTCACCCAGGGCATGGTCACCAAGGATGGCGCCAAGATGAGCAAGTCCAAGGGCAACGTCGTCTCGCCCGCCTCGATCGTCGAGCGCTCCGGTGCCGACACCGCCCGCTGCTACATCCTGTTCGTCGGTCCCCCCGACCAGGACGCCGACTGGTCGGACGAGGGCGTCGAGGGCGTCCACCGCTTCCTCGCGCGCCTGTGGCGCCTGGCGGCCGACACCGCCGAGCGCGGAGACAACGGACCGCTGCCCCACGACACATTCGGCTCCAGCAACAACGGCTCGCCCGACGGCGATGACCTGGAGTTGGCGCGCAAGGCTCACTGGGCGATCGAGAAGGTCTCCGAAGATATGCGCCGCTTCGGCTTCAACACAGCCATCGCGGCCGTCATGGAGTTGCTCAACGACTGCTCGCGCATGCGCGACACCCTGTCGCGCGACACGCTTCGCTTCGGTCTCGCCACCGCTGCCTCGCTCCTGTTTCCCTTCGCGCCCCACGTCTCCTCAGACATCTACTTCATGCTCACCGGCCAGCGCGTCTGGGAGCAACCATGGCCGCAACCCGATCCCGAGATGCTCGAACGCGACGCCTACGAGCTCGTCTGCCAGGTCAACGGCAAGCTGCGCGACCGTGTGCAGGCGCCTTCCGACGCAACCGCCGAGGAGCTCAAGGCGCTCTGTCTCGCCGCGCCCAACGTGCTCGCGCACATCGACGGGCACGAGATCGTCAAGGAGATCGTGGTGCCGGGACGGCTTGTGAACCTCGTCGTGCGTTGACGCTTGCCACGGCGTGCTGGCCGAGCGCCTCGATCGATGTGTCGGGCATGAGGTGCGCCACACCACCTGGCAGCCACCAGTTCCACTTGCCGAACAGCTCCATCGCCGTCGGCACGAGCACGAGGCGCACGATCGTCGCGTCGATCGCGATCGCCAGCGCGCACCCGAGGCCCAGCTCTTTGATCGAGGGCACGCCGGTGAGCGCGAACACTGAGAACACGCACACCATGATCAGTGCCGCGCTCGTGATGGTGGGGGCGCTTGATGACAATCCTTCGACCACGGCGCGTTTCGTATTGCCCGTGGCGGCATAGCGCTCGCGTATACGGCTGAGCAGAAAGACCTCGTAGTCCATCGAGAGGCCGAAGACGACCGCCAGCACCAGCGGCAGGATCAGCGTTTCGACCGATCCAAACACGAGTGTGAGTAGGCCGTATGCCGCGCTCACCGACAGCAGGTTCATCACCACCGCCTTCAGCGGCAACACGATCGAGCGCAACAACAGCATCAGCACGAAGAACGTCACCGTCATCACGAACAGGGCCACCTTCCACATCGAGCCGATTACTTCCGCGTGGTAGTCGGCCAAGTACGCCGCGTCGCCGCCGAGCAGTGCGCCCGCCGGGAGTTGCGATCGCAGTCGCGCGACCGCAACCTGACCCTGCGGCGACTCACCGTCGTGGCGCGGAGTCGCGCGGATCAGCACTTCCTGTCCATCACTCGACGTGATCGTGGGCTGCACGCTCAGCACCTCTCGATCGGCCGCCAGCGCTTGTCGGACCGCTGCTGCCTCAGACTTGGGGGCGATCACTTCGAACGGGCTGGACGCACCCGGTCCGGTGACCGCCGCGGCGGCCTGGAAGCCGCGCAGCGTCTCGTTGCCCTTGGGGAACTGGCGCAGCGCTCCATCGGTTGTCTTCAGGTGCAGCGCCGGCGTCGCCAGCGCGAGCATCGCGATCGCCGCGGTTGCGGCTGTCAGCGCGGGACGGCGGGTCACGCGCGCTGTCCAACTCTCCCAAAAGCCTTTGGGGCTCGGCACGCGGGCCGAGATTCGCGCGAACACGCGTCCGCGCGTGTGCGTGCGCTCCCCGAGCAGCGAGATGATGCTCGGTAGCAACGTCGATGCGGCCAGCACCGACACGGTGACCACCACGATCGCGCCGAGCGCCATCGAGCGGATCGCTGCCGCGCGCACCAGATACAACCCGGCAAGCGCCGCCACGACCGTCGCGCCTGAGAAGACCACCGCGACGCCGGAGGTGGCAAGCGCCGTCGCGCGAGCCGTGACTGGATCGGCGCCGGCTCGGATCTCCTGGCGGTAGCGCGCGAGCACGAACAGCGAGTAGTCCACCGCCACGCCGATCCCGATCATCGACGCCATGTTCGTCACGAACACCGACATTTCCATCGTCATCGACAGCAGGTAGATGATCGCGCCGGTGATCAGCACCGACACGAGTCCCAGCGCCAGCGGCAGGCTCGCCGCGATCAGCGAGCCGAATACGGCCACAAGGATCAGCGCCACGATCGGGAAGCCCGTGCTCTCGGCGGTGGACAGATCCTTCTTGCTGAGGTCCTGAAGGCCGGCCCACAGTGCGGATTGTCCCACCAGGTGCAGCGCGACGGGTCCGTTGTCGGGGCCGTTCAGGTCGAGGGCCCCGCGCAGCTTGGTCGCGACATTGGTCGCGCCTTCTTCGTTGACGTTCACATCGAGCGGGACCACGAGCGTGCGCTGGTGAGTCCCCGCAGCGTTGATCGCGCGTTGTGCTTGAGCGTGTACGGCGGGGGAGACGCTTACGTGCGCGGTTCCTCGGGTCGCTGATCCCAGCCGCGCGAGCGCTGCATCCATCTGGCTCGCGCTGGCCGCGCTCGTGGGCGCGAGCACTCCGGCCAGCCGTGCCTGCTGCGCGCCCGGCGCGATCGCGGGCAACTGCTTCAGCACCTTTTGCGAGTCAGAGCCCGGGATGCCATATCCGCCGCCCGACAGGTGTTCGCTCTGTTTCGCGGCGAGGGGAGCGGCCGCCAGCACGAGCACGAGCCATACTCCAATCACGACCCCGCGGCGGCGGCGTAGCCAGCGGTCCAGCTTGAGCATCAGGTTCTGCATGGTGCCTCCCGCGATCGGTTTGGCTGCTCAGCCAGTTTCTTGCTTCGGGAGATTACTTAGTGTGATGGGGGACACATATGGGTCATGTCGGAGCGCTCGCCTAGACTCGCCTGGATGCCTGCCCTAAAGGCCGCCTACCTGATCCACGGCGACGATCACGGCGCAATCGGGGAGCGTCGTTCGCGCTTGAAGGCGCTCGCCGAAGCAGACGGCGACGCGAGCAGCGTCGAGATCCTGACTGGGGATGGCGGCACGCCCGAAGGCGTTGCGCTCGTGCTCTCAACAATGACGTTCGCGATCGGCAGTCGTGTGATCGTGGTGGACGGCGCGGAGCGCTTCAAGGAGTCTGAGGTCAAGGAGCACATCGAGCAGGCGATGGCGACGATGGCACCCGATACGACGATCGCGTTCTTCGCGCGCGAGGAGGGCCGCAACAAGGCACCCGCCGCCTTGCACGGTGCGGTGAAGGCCGCGAAGGGACAGATCGTGGCGGAGGCGACGATCAAGCCGTGGGAGCTGGCAGGGTGGGTGCGCGAGCAGGCGACCCGCCTTGGGATCTCACTCGATGCGTTCGCGGCGAAGACCCTGGTGGCGCAGGTGGGCGATCGCCAGCAGCGCCTACTGCGAGAGCTCGAGAAGTTGAAGCTCGCCGCCGAGCAGAGCGACGGCCCGATCAAGGTCAGCGCCGAGGACATCGAGCAGCAGGCTGCCCACTCCACCGCCTACCGCGCGTTCTCGTTCGCGGATGCGCTCGTGGGGGGCGATGCGGGCGAGGCGATGCGCTCTTACCTGCGCCTGCGTACCCAGGGCGAGCGCTTGTCGGGGCTCGTGTACCTGATGGCCCAGCGCCTGCGCGACGCCGAGGGCGTGTCTGTGCGCATCCAGGCTGGGGAGGCGCCCGCGGAGATCAAGCGCACCCTGCGTATGCCTCCGCGCGCCGCGGACCGCTTCATCGCGGATGTGGCGCGCACCGAGCCGGAGCGCCTGCGGGCAGCGCTCTGCCGGATCGCCGATCTCGAACTCGACACGCGTGGGGGACCCCCACTCAGCGAGGCGCGCACGCCGCTCTCATCTCTCGAAGAGGACACGCTCGCAATGCGCGCGATCTTCGCGGTGGCTAGCTGAGCCGTCTAGGACTTGCTGCCCGCGACAACACGGGCCGCGCGGGACTTCTTGCGGGCACCGGTGTTGCGGTGAAGCGCGCCGCGCTTGACGGCCTTGTCGATCGTGCGAACGAGCCGGCGGTGCTCGGCCTCGATGGCGTCGCCGTCCTTGTCCTGCACAAGCGTCTCCAGCCGGCGGAAGTAGGTCTTGATCGCCGAGGTGTACTGGCGGTTCTCGAGACGCTCGCGCTCAGAGCGGAGGATGCGCTTCTTTTGGGATGCGATGTTGGCCATGTGAAAAGACGCTTGCGACCCGAGCAGGCTGCCTGGGCGCGCCGCGCAGCGCCGTACTATAGCGCCCCGTGTCTGTGAGCTCTGAGATGGCAGAGGGATCGACGGGGCCTGAGTCTCCCAATAGCGTCGCGCGCAACACGGCGATGTTCTCTGTTGTGACGGGCTTCTCGCGGATCGTGGGGCTCCTGCGCGAGATCGCGTTCGCAAGCTACTTCGGCACGAGCGCGGCCGCGTCGGCTTACACGATCGCCTTCCTCGTCCCCAACTTCGTGGCCCAGTTGTTCGCCAACGCGGCGCTGTCAGCTGCCTTCGTTCCCGTGTTCACCGACCTGCTCCAGCAGGGGAAGAAGCGGGAGGCCTTCCGTTTGGCCTCGACGCTGTTCTGGATTCTGCTGATCGTGCTCAGTGTGGTCACGGCCTTCTTCATCCTCGCGGCCGGCACGATCATGCCGCTGTTCGCGGGCCACACGTTCCTTCCCTCCACCGTCTCGCTGACTGTGGGGCTCTCGCAGGTGCTGTTCCCGGTCGTGCTGCTGTTGGGGCTCACGGGGCTACTGCTCGGCATCCTGCAGTCCTACGATCGCTTCACGCTCCAGGCGATCTCCCCGGCGGTGTGGAACGTGATCATCATCGTGTTCCTCGTCGTGCTGCACCCGCACTTCCACGGGGAAGCGGGCATCTACGCGTTCGCGATCGGCGTGCTGGTGGCCACGGGCGTGCAGATGCTGATGGCGCTGGGGGCGCTCGCGCGGATCGACTTCCGATTGCAGATGACGATCGACTGGCACGACCCGCGCGTGAGCCGGGTCTTCCTGCTGATGATGCCCGTGACGATCGGCCTGGGGATCGTCAACCTCGACCAGCTGATCAACTCGGCCTTTGGCACGCTCGTGTCCGACGAAGCGCCACGTGCGATCGAAAACGCATTCCGCGTGTACATGCTGCCCCAGGGCATGTTCAGCGTGGCGGTGGCGACCGTGCTGTTCCCCACGATGAGCCGGATGGCGGCTCGTCGCGATGTGGGCTCGATGCGCCGCACGGTTGGCTCCGGGATGCGCCAGATCAACCTGCTGCTGATCCCGGCCGCGGCGTTCATGGCCGTACTGGCGACTCCGATCGTGCGCTTGCTGTTCCAGCGCGGCGAATTCACGTCGCAGTCCACCCACCTAGTCTCGATCGCGCTGTTCTGGTTCGCGTTCAGCCTTCCGTTCGGTGGGCTGAACCTGCTGTTGACGCGTACCTTCTTCGCGGTGCAGCGGCCGTGGATCCCCACGCGCCTGGCCGGGATCAACATCGTCGTGGACATCATCGTGAGCATCGGCCTGTACAAGCCCCTGGGGATCGCGGGGCTCGTGATCGGGACGTTGGTGGCCAATGTGGTGATGACCGCGCTCCTGGCCCGCCGCGTGCGGATCGGGTTCAACGGCCGCCTCGAAGGGGCGCGGACGACGATGATCACCGTTCGTGTGTGTACGGCCTCCGCGCTGCTCGCGGGCGTGTCCTACTCGGTGTGGTACCTGCTCGACGCGCTGCTTGGCGTGTCGCTGCCGGCGCAGATCGTGAGCGTGGGAGTTGCCGCGCTCGCCGGGCTGTGGGTGTATTCCCGTGCGGTGCTCGTCATGAGCGTGCCCGAGGCTCACCAGGTGCAGCGTCTGATCATGGCCCAGCTAGGTCGGGCCTGATCATGAGGGCGCTGGCATGAGGGCCCCCGGCAAGGTCTGATCGCGGCCGGGCTCTCGCGGCCGTGCTCCAAGCCGACGCGAAGACGAAGGGCCGGATGAGATTTCGCTCACCCGGCCCTGGTCCGGTCATAGATCACCATTGAACTACTACGTCCCAGGACTTGTGTCTTATGCCTGGGCGGCTATGACACTCCCAACCACCGGGACTGGCCGCCGGCCCGAAGGCCGGCGCGTTGCCCGGTTTGAGCCCGAGGGCTCCGGTCGAGTGGGCGATCTGCCGGACCATGAAGGCTATCGCCTCTACAGTTTGGACCCGCATGCAACAAGACAAGATTCGTAACTTCTCGATCATCGCCCACATCGACCATGGCAAGTCGACGCTGGCGGACCGCATTCTGGAGCTGACGCACGCGGTGGACGAGCGCTCGATGCGCGCCCAGGTGCTCGACTCGATGGACCTGGAGCGCGAGCGGGGCATTACGATCAAGGCGCAGGCGGTGAAGGTCGCCTATACGGCCTCCGACGGCGAGACCTATCAACTGCACTTGATCGACACGCCCGGGCACGTGGACTTCACGTATGAGGTGTCGCGCTCGCTGGCCGCTTGCGAGGGCGCGCTGCTGGTCGTGGACGCTTCTCAAGGCGTGGAGGCACAGACGGTGGCGAACACCTACCTGGCGGTGGAGGCGGGCCTGGAGCTGATCCCATGCCTGAACAAGATCGACCTGCCCGGCGCGGAGCCAGAGCGGGTGGCGGGGGAAGTGGCCGAGCTGATCGGGGAGCCCGAGGAGGCGATCCTTGAGATCAGCGGCAAGACGGGCGCGGGTGTGGCGGAGGTGCTGGACGAGCTGGTGCGGCGCGTGCCGCCGCCCTCGGGCGACCCGACCGCGCCCCCACGCGCACTGATCTTCGACTCGGAGTTCGACCAGTACCGAGGCGTGATCGCCTATATCCGCGTGGTGGATGGCGTGTTTCGCAAGGGCGAGGCGATCAGGGCGATGGCGGCGGGCACGCACGCGGAGATCGACGACATCGGCTTCTTCTCGCCGACGATGACGCCGGTGAAGCAGCTGGCGGCAGGTGAGGTGGGATATCTGATCACCGGCATCAAGGACGTGACGCACCTGCGCGTGGGTGACACGCTCACAACGACGGTACACGGCGAGAAGCGGACCTCGGAGCCGCTGCCGGGCTACAGGGAGGTCAAGCCGATGGTGTTCTGCGGGTTGTTCCCGATCGACTCGGACCGCTACCCGGACCTGCGCGACGCGCTCGAGAAGCTGACGCTCAACGACGCGGCCCTGTCGTGGGAGCCGGAGACCTCGGACGCGCTCGGCTTCGGCTTCCGCTGCGGCTTCCTCGGCCTGCTGCACATGGACATCGTGAGGGAGCGCCTGGAGCGTGAGTACGACCTCGAACTGCTGGCAACGATGCCCTCGGTGGAGTTCGACCTGACGCTGACCAATGGGGAGGAGTTCAAGGTGCACAACCCCTCGGACATGCCCGACCCGGGCACGATCGCGGAGATCCGCGAGCCGTTCATCAAGGCGCAGGTAATCGCTCCGCGCGAGTACGTGGGGGCGGTGATGGAGCTGTGTCAGGAACGTCGCGGGGAGCCAGCGGGCATGCATTACCTATCGCCCGAGCGTGTCCAGATGACCTATGACTTGCCGCTCGCGGAAATCGTGCTCGACTTCTTCGACCAGCTGAAGTCGCGTACGCGCGGGTACGCGTCGCTCGACTATGAGCTGAGCGGGATGGCGCCCGCGAACCTTGTCAAGCTCGACGTGCTGCTCGCGGGCGATACGGTCGATGCGCTCTCGATGGTGGTGCACAAGGACAAGGCCTATGACATGGGGCGTACGCTCACGGAAAAGCTGCGCAAGCGGATTCCACGCCAGCAGTACGACGTTCCGATCCAGGCCGCGATCGGCTCGCACATAATCGCGAGGGAGACAGTCAAGGCCTTCCGCAAGGACGTGATCGCCAAGTGCTATGGCGGTGACATCTCGCGCAAGAAGAAGCTCTTGAGCAAGCAGAAGGAGGGCAAGAAGCGCATGAAGCAGGTGGGTCGCGTGGAGGTGCCCCAGGAGGCGTTCCTGGCGGTGCTGGAGCTGGGGGAGGAGTGAGACACGTGAGCTTGCCTAGGTCCCAGAGTCATATGGGATTTGCCTGCGCCGCTGAGTTTTTTGGATATGGGGTCGTTCCCAGGAGGTACCGCGCGCGGTGAACATCCTGTTTGTGTGCTTGGGGAACATTTGCCGCTCACCGACCGCGGAGGGTGTGATGCGCAAGCTCGTCGCGGAAGCAGAGATGAATGGCCCACCCACCCGCATCGAGCTCGATAGCGCCGGTACGGGGGGATGGCATGTGGGGGCGCCCCCGGATGAGCGGGCCACCGAGGCGGCGCTGCGCAGGGGGATCGAGCTCGAGGGCAGCGCACGGCGTGTGCGCTCCGAGGACTTCGAGCAGTTCGACCTGATCCTCGCGATGGACGGCTCCAACCAGCACGCGCTTCGCGAGCTGGCGCCTGACGAGCCGGCGCGCGCGAAGGTGCGGTTGCTGCGCGAGTTCGATCCCGCAAGCGCGGGCCTGCACGATCTGGATGTGCCCGACCCGTATTACGACAGTCAGCGAGGCTTTGAGATCGTGCTCGACCAGGTGCAGGCGGCGTGCATCGGGTTGCTCGAGCAGGTGCGCGCGGCCGAGCCGCGATGACGCTGCCGGCGGGAGCCGCCGAGCCACGGCGGGTGGGCGGCGGTGACATCAACGAGGCGTGGCACGTGCTGCTGGATGGACGGGAGGCGTTCGTCAAGACGCGGGCCGACGCCGGACAGGGTGAGTACGCGCTCGAGGCGGCGGGGTTGAGTTGGCTGGGAGAGCCTGGAGCGTTGCGGGTGCCCGGGGTGATCGACATCTCAGATGATTACCTGGCGCTCGAGTGGGTGGAGCCCGGAAGGCTAGGCGCCGAGGGCGCCGAGGAGCTTGGGCGCGGTCTTGCCACGATCCACGCCGCGGGTGCGCCGTGCTTCGGCGATCCCGGCTTCGGCGAGCGGCTTGGCGTGGAGGCGCGTATCGGCTCGCTGCGCCTGCCCAACGAGCCGAGCGAGGACTGGGTGTCGTTCTATGCCGAGCGTCGTCTGTTGCCGCTCACGCGAATCGCCCGCGAGCGTGACGCTCTGTCTGACTCGGGGGTGGCGGCGGTCGAACGGGTGTGCGATCGACTCGACCGGCTGGCGGGGCCGGCCGAGCCACCGGCGCGCCTGCACGGCGACCTGTGGAGCGGCAACGTGCACGCCGACGCCCAGGGACGCCCGTGGCTGATCGACCCCTCCGCGTATGGCGGGCACCGCGAGGTCGATCTGGCGATGCTGCGCCTGTTCGGCGCCCCCTCCGAGCGCGTGTTCGCAGCCTATGAGGAGGAGATCCCGCTGGCCGACGGTTGGCGGGAGCGCGTCGGTCTGTGGCAACTGCTGCCGTTGCTGGTGCATGCGGTGCTGTTCGGCGGCTCCTATCGTTTCGAGGCGGAGCGGGTGGCGAGCAGCTACGCCGGTTGAGCGCTCGGGACGACGCTGAGCTTGGGCGAGACGGCGCGCCGGTCAGAATATAGGCGGCGTGTCGGTCAGGGCTGCGGGCTGGGCATTCATTGTGCTCCGCTTGATGAGCGTGGTCCCGTTGAGGGGTGCCGGTCGGATAAAGGGACATGCGCGCTTCCACGATCGAGCAGCGACGCCGCCTGTATCTGCTTGCGCGCGTTGTCATCGCGCGTCACTATCGGCGTCCCCTGACCCTCGACGAGGTCGCGCGCGCTCTCGCCAGCTCGCCGCGCCAGCTCACCCGCGTATATGCCCAGTTCGGCGAGGTGACTTTCCGCGAGGACCTGCTCACGCGGCGCCTGAACGTCGCCGCTCAGCTGTTGGTCGAGCAGCCGGCGATCCCCGTGCGTGACGTGGCACGGCTGGTGGGCTTTCGTCAGGCGCCGCATTTCGCCAAGGCCTTTCGCCAGCGGTACGGGTTGACCCCGGCAAACTTTAGGGCCGAGGGGCGCGCTTATGCCAGGGGCGTGCGAGCTGCGCAGGTAGCGTCGCCTGCCCACGATGCCGCGTGTGTGGAGCAAGGGCCTGTGTGCGTTTAGGCTCCGCGGAACGGTCCTTAGTGCGCCGCGTGAAGCGCGGTGTCGAGCGCCGAAAGCGACTCCACGGGCTCGGCGCCCGGTAGGCGCAGGAGCATCAGCGTGCCCCCTTGCGGGGCTGGTTGGGCGCTGACGTTGCCGCCGTGCTGTTCTGCGACCTGACGCACGATCGCGAGGCCGAGGCCGGAGCCTGGGCGCCCGCGCGCCTCGGCACCACGGTAGAAGCGGTCGAAGACGTGGGGGAGATCGGCGGCTGAGATGCCCGGCCCGTGGTCTCGCACGGTGAGCTCGGCGCCGTGCAATGCCAGCTCGACCGGTCTGCCACTGGGGCTGTAGTTGACGGCGTTGTCGATCAGGTTGTTGATCGCCCGCCCGAGTCGCACCGGCTCGCCGGTGAGCACTACGGGGTCCAGCTCGACGTGGAACGGAGTCTCGGGCGAGTGGCGGCGAGCCCGGTCGACGGACTCTTCGACGATCAGGTCAAGGCGCACGTCCTCGTTGCCGGCGCGCGGCTGCTCTCCACGGCCCAGCTCGATCAGGTCGTTCATGAGCAGTGTCAGCTCCTCGACCTGCTCAACCACGTCGTCGAGCATCCGTTGGCGTTCCTCCACCGCCATGTGCGGCTCCTGCTTGAGGATTTCGATGTTCGTGCGCAGACTGGTGACGGGGGTGCGCAGCTCGTGCGAGGCGTCGGCCACGAGTTGGCGTTGGGCGTGTACGGAGGCGTCGAGTGCGCTCATCGAGCTCTGCAGTGCGTCGAGCATCGCGTTGAAGCTCTCAGCCAGGCGTCCGATCTCATCTTCCCCGGCGGGTTGGATCCGCTTTGAGAGGTCCTGGGTGCGGGTCACATGCTCGGTTGCCTCGGTGAGCCGCTTCACCGGCGCTACAGCGGCGCCGGCGACAAGCCGTCCGAGCAGCGCGGCGAGTGCGATCCCGCCGACGTCGAGCAGCACGAGGATCAGGCGCAGGCGCGCGAGTGCGCTGTCTACATCTGTGAGCGGTTGGGCGAGCTGTGCGGCATAGCCGTGAGACAGAGCCTCGGTGAGGACGCGCAGGTGGATGCCGTCCGCGTTGGCGTCGCGGAAGAAAGATTTGCCGCCCTTTGCCGCGAGTGTGCGCGCCGGTGCATCGATCGGCAGCTTCACGTTGGGCGAGGAGTCGAACAGGATCTTGCCGCTCGAGTCGATCAGCTGCTGGTAGCCGCGTACCTGGTCGGGATGGGGGGAGAGGTTCGCGAACGGGTTGCGCAACGCCGTGATCGCGGGCGCGCTCCCGGCCGATCCACCGGCCGGCGGCTTACCGCTGGAGAAGCCCGCCGGCGAGGGCGAGAGCAGCAGTCCGAGCGGTGAGCCTGCCTTCGTGCCGCCTCCCGGCGGCTTGCCTCGTCCTGAGTGCATGAGGGCGCGCGCGAGATAGCGCTGCTCGCGAGCGCTCAGCCCGGGCGTGGAGCTCGCGATTAGGCGCAACCCTGTCGAGCGGGCTCGCAGCTGTTGGTCGACCTGGTCGCGCAGCTGATGGGCGGCGAGCAGGTAGGTGAGCACCGAGGCGAGCACCACCGCGATCGCCACCGCGGCGGCCGACACGAGCGTGATGCGCCGTCGGAAGCTCATGATCCGCGCAGCACGTAGCCGACGCCGCGCACGGTGTGCAGCAGGCGCGGCTCTCCACTGGCCTCGGTCTTGCGGCGCAGGTAGCCCATGTAGACGCCCAGCGAGTTGGAGCTTGAGCCGAAGTCATAGCCCCACACGTCCTCGAAGATGATCGAGCGCGTGAGCACCTGTTTGGGGTGGCGCAGGAACAGCTCGAGCAACAGGAACTCAGTGCGGGTCAGGTTCAGCGTACGCTCACCACGCCAGGCCTCGTGGGCGAGTCGGTCCAAGTGCAGATCCTCGAAGCGCAGCGTCTCCTCTTGGTCGATCTCGTCGGCCCTTCTGAGTAGCGCGCGCATGCGCGCCATCAGCTCGCGCAGGGCGAACGGCTTGATCAGATAATCGTCCGCGCCAGCGTCCAGGCCGGCGACGCGATCGTCGATCTGCTCGCGCGCGGTGAGCATCAGCACCGGTGTGCGGTCGCCGCTCGCGCGCACCCGTCTGCATACCTCAAGGCCGTCGAGCACGGGCATCGAGACATCGAGGATCACCGCGTCGTAGGAGCCTTCGCTGAGGCGCTCGAGCGCATCGCCGCCGTCGCCGGATAGGGCAACCTCATAGCGTTCGAGCGTGAGCGCTCGGGACAGCGCGTGCTGGACGGCGGGCTCGTCGTCGACGACCAATATGCGCGATGGCTCTGCCATGTCTGTTTCGCTTCTACGTCCCTGGGGCAGATGGATACCGCGGAAGTGAGGCTATGGTGACGGTAGCGAGAGGAACCTAATAACGAGGCTGAAGAGGATGCGAAGAATCGTCGATGAGGACACGACCGAGGCGATTCGTGCAGACCGATCGGGCTCGAGCGCGGATGGGGCGCCGGCGGACACAGATCGACCGACCGCAAGCGTAGAGCCGTCGTCCCCCAGCAGCGATCGATCCTCTTCAAGCCCAAGCAGCGGGATGTCAAGCCAGTCGCGGCGGCTGCGTAACGGTCTAATCAGCCTGGCGGTGTTCTTCGTGCTCGTGGCGGCCATGCTGCTCGCGGTGCCGGGCCTGCAATCGGCCGGTGAGCGCATCGCCCATGCCCAGCTTGGATGGGTGGCCGCGGGCATCGGCTTCGAGCTGCTCTCCTGTGCCGGCTACGTCGTCCTGTTCGAGCTCGTGTTCAAGATGGAGCGTGGTTTCAGCAGGCGGCTGGCGCTCTCAGAGCTCGGGGTCAACTCGGTCGTCTCGGCAGGCGGTATCGGCGGAATCGCGCTCGGGGCATGGGTGCTGCGCACGAAGGGCGTGGCGGTTGAGCGCATCGCCAGGCGCTCGGTGCTCATATTCGTGCTGACGAGCGCCGTCAATGTCAGTGCGGTGGCGTTGATCGGCCTGCCCATGTGGCTGGGACTGCTGCCTGGCTCACAGAACGCGCTGCTCACTCTGCTGCCTGCGATGCTCGCGATCGCGACGATCGCTGGGACGCTCGCCGTTGCCGTGCTCGCGGGCCGGCTTGCCGGAAGGGGCGCTCTGCGCAGCGGACGCACGCACGTCGCGCTGGTGGCGGTCAGCGACGGTGTGCGGGGTGCGCTGCGGTTGATCTCCCGGCATGACTGGCGTCTGCTTGGCGCGATCGGCTACTGGTTGTTTGACACGCTCGTCCTGTATGTCTGCCTGCTTGCCTACGGTCACTCACCGACGATCTGGGTGGTGGCGATGGCTTATCTCGTCGGCCAGCTCGCAAACTCGATCCCGATCCCGGCTGGCCTCGTCGCGGTCGAAGGCGGGTTGATCGGGATGCTCGTGCTGTTCGACGTGCGACCGGTGTCGGCCGTGGTGGCCGCTGTGGTCACCTACCGCGCGATCTCGCTATGGCTGCCGGCTTTGATCGGCTCGGCCGCCTTCTTCAGCCTGCGCGGTGAGATCGGGGAGCCGGTGACGGCTGGGTCCGAGGCGGCTAGTGGGTGCTAGGGGAGCTGGCCAGGCGTTCGCTTGCGAGAATCGCGGCCTGAGCCTTCTGGCAGGGACGGCCGGGGAGGCTGTTCATGACCGTGTTCAGAGCCGGCGAGATCGGACCGGAAAGACCAGGGCAGAAGACGGGCGGCGGCAGGTCGGCGCTTGCGGAACCGGGTGCGTTGACGGGCAGCAGCTCGCCGGCGGCGAGCTGTGCGTGGGCGAGCGTGTCTGAGAAGACGTCGATCGTCAGTCGGCCGCTGTAGAGCTCGATCGAGCGTTCTTCGTTGTACACCGTCGCGGGCACGCCTCTGATCAGGATGTTGCGCTGTGGGCCGAGGGGCGCGTTGGAATGCAAGCCATAGATGACCGTGGTGACCTGCAAGGGCAGCAGGCAGCTACCGCCGCCGCCGAGCAGTCCCTTGCCGTTGACGCAGTCGCCGTAGTACACGCTGTCGCCGATCCCGGCGCTGTAGTTCTTGAGCCCGTCGACGGCGGCCAAGGGATGGCCGGTGAAGCTCGATCCGACCCAGTAGAGCCTGTAGTAGGGGAACGTCTGCGCTTCGGCCAGCGCCGTGCTGCTCAGCGCCGGCGGATGGACGGTGCCGCAACCCGACGCGAACGCGACGGTGGCAAGCAGCGCGAGCGCAAGCCCTCGGCGGGCACGCTTGGGAGAGGCGATCATCGGCGCTGATTATCGGCCACTGGCGTTTGCGGTGCGCAACGCGACTTCCAGGGCCCCCGTCTGTTCATACGGATACAAGCGCGCGACTCGTCCATCTGAGATCGACTCGCGTGTGTGCTGAGGCTCGGCGGGGTAGCACGCCGAGCCTCAGCCAATTTATCGATCACCTCGTCTCACGTCGTCTCGTCTCGTCTGACGTCGTCTCAACTCACCTAACCTCGCCTCGCCTCGTCTCACCTCGCCTCGCCTCGCCTCGTCTCACCTCGCCTCGTCTCAACTCACCTCGCTTCGTCTCACCTCGCTTCGTCTCGCCTCTCCTGCTCGAGCAGCCAGATATGTTGACCTGGGTCGCGCAGCGAGCCGTCTCGCCATACTGAGCCGCTTGGCCTCCGTCGATAGTCACGCACTCGTGGGGGGGCAGTCCCGGTTTGGGTCGGCCCGTGGATGGCTCGCACAGGCGCGCGTCTCGCCGGCGATGGCGACGGCGATCGTGCTCGTGGGGACGTGGCTCGTGCTCGCGCCGCGCTCGCCGGACTTCGCCGCGCAGACCTATCGCGCGACGTTGTTTGAAAGCTCCGGGTTCACGGTGTGGGACAACAACTGGTACGCCGGTCATCACCTGCCCGGCTACAGCCTCGTGTTCCCCTGGTTCGCGCTGCTATTGGGGATCAGACTCGCTGGTGCGTGTGGGGTGCTCGTATCCACGTTCGCGTTCGAGCGCATCGCGCTCACGGTGTACGGGCCTCGGGCACGCTGGGGCGCCGCATGCTTCGCGTTGGCGGTCGCCGGGGATCTGTGGATCGGCCGAGTGACGTTCGCGCTAGGCGTCACGTTCGCGGTGCTCGCGGTGCTCGCGCTTGTGCGCGAGCGGCCGTGGCTGGCAGTCGTGCTGACAGCATTGTGCGCCGCCACGAGCCCGGTCGCGGGACTGTTGCTCGCGCTGGCGGGCGCCACGCACGTGCTTGTCACCCGCCGTGTGCTTGCGGGGCTCACGTTGGTGGCGCCTGCCTTCTTGGTGGTCTTGCCCTTGGAGGCCCTGTTTCCCGAGGGTGGTTGGGAGCCGTTTGCGGCAAGCTCGGTGATCGCCACAGTGGCGGTGATCTTGGCGTTTCTCTATGCCGTTCCGCGCGAGGAGCGGCTCTTGCGGATCGGTGCGCTCGTCTATTTGGGCGTTACTTTGCTCTCGATCGCGCCGACGCCGATGGGCAGCAACATCGCTCGCTACGCCGTGATCTTGGCGGGGCCGCTCGCATTGTGCGTGCTTGGACGCGACGGTTTCAGCAGGCCGGGTCGGCCGCTCGCGGGCATCGTGCTCGCCGTGGGGGTGATCGTCGTGTGGACCGCGTGGGGCCCGGTGCGGGAGAGCGTCGAGGTGATCGGGGACCCCTCGACGAGCGCCGCCTATTACACGCCGCTGGAACGCTTCCTCAATACGCACGGCGGTCCGCTCGTGCGGGTGGAGGTGCCGTTCACCCACTCCCACTGGGAGGCGGCCTTGCTTGCGCCACGTTTTTCGCTCGCACGCGGGTGGGAGCGCCAGCTCGATACGAAGTACGACCCATTGTTCTTTGGTGGGAAGCTCACCGCCTCTGCCTATCGCGCGTGGCTGGAGCAGGAGGCGGTCAGCTATGTCGCGCTGCCCGACGTGCGCCTGGATGGGTCAAGCGACGAAGAGGCCGCGCTGATCCGCCACGGCGTGCCTTATCTGCACGAAGTGTTCTCGAGCACCCATTGGCGCGTGTTCGCGGTGCTCGACCCCACCCCGATCGCCTCGGCGCCGGGAGTGCTCGTGGGGCTCGACCACGACTCGTTCACGCTGCGCTTCGCCGCGCCCGGGAGGTCCGTGGTGCGACTTCACTACACCCGCTATTGGACGTCGACGCGTGGCCACGGCTGCGTGGCGCCTGCGGCCGGCGGGTGGACCGCGGTAAGCGTTAAGTCCCCCGGCGTCGTACGTGTCGTGGCGCGCTTTTCGCTCGCGCGTGGGCTCGGGCTCGCCGGCGGCTGCGGTTGAGCTTCGCGGCAGCTGCCCCCGCGCCCACCCGAGTCGCAGTTCTCGTGCGCGTCCTTGCAGTGGCCGGTGCGGCTGGTTTGTGCGCTGCCCGGCTGTAGGGCGCAAGCGCATACAGGCCAGTGATGCCTGTCAGGTAGAGGTAGTGATCGTCGCTTATCACCGGGTCAAACGTTCCCGTGTTGAACGAGAACACCACTTTGCCTGTGGAGATTCCAAGGCCAACGGTGCGGTGGGCGCCGAGGTCGGCGAGATACACGATGCGCCCGATCACGGTCGCGGAGCCCGAGATGCGCCCTCCAGCGCGGTAGCGCCAATCGATGTGCCCCGAGCGGGCATCGATGGCGTAGAAGGTGCCGTCGTAGGAGCCCAGGTAGATGGTGGGGCCGAGGCCGGGTGCGTTGGCGACGGCGGGGGAGGCGTACACGTAGGCGCCTGTTTGCACCGCCCAGTCGAGTTTGCCCGACGATGCGTCATATGCGTATATACGCCCGTCGGTGTTGCCTAGGAACACGCGTCCGTACTCCACGGCGGGGGTGGAGTAGAAGTTGCCGCTTCCCAGCAGTGTCCCACCGGACCCGCTGATCCACAGGCGATGTCCGTTGCTCTCGCGCACCGCCTGCAGCTCACCCGAATAGTCGCCGAAGTAGAGCACCCCGCCAGAGAGGCTGGGGCTGGCCTTCACCGCGCCCGGCGCGTGGTAGGTCCAGATCACCTTGCCGTTGCGGGCGTTGAGGGCGTACACGGTGCCGTTTTCGCTGCCGAAGTAGAGCTTGCCTTTGTCAAGCAGGGGAGAGGACTCGCAACGGCTCGAGAGGTCTCGCGTCCAGCGGACGTGGCCGTTGGCGGTATTCATGGCGACCACCGCACCAGAGCGCGATCCGGACGAGCGCGCGAGCACCGTTGCGTACACTGTGCTCCCGGATACCGCGGGTGTGGAGGCTGAGAGGGCCCCGAGGCGTCGGCTCCACATTTCCTTGCCGGTGTACTTGTCGATCGCGTGGATCACCGCATCGTCGGCGAGTTGGAAGAGACGGTTTTCGTTCATCACGGGCGGGAACTCGAGCAGCGCGTTGCCGCTGTGCGTCCATACGGTCCTGAACGGGGGGACCATGTGCGGGGAGGCGGGGAAAAAACGGGTGTGGTTCTTGGTGTAGCCGTACAAAGGCCACGCGAACCGTTCTGGACCCTTCACGGGCAGCGCGGGCGCCGGCTGGGGCACGAACGGCGCGTGCGGGTGGTAGATGTTGCCGGTGCGGTGTTTCTCGTAGAGATATCCAGCTAGCGCGACCGCGGCGAGCGCCAGCACGATCACACCGGCTGCCGCCAGCCAGCCAGTGGTGGTGCGGGGCAGCAGGCGAAAGCGTCGCCCGCCGCTCATCGGTTGCTCCTCAAGCCGTAGTCGCCCTCAGGCGGCGAGTCGGCTCGACGGCGGGTCGGACTCCGAGGCCGAGGCGGGCGTTGTGTGCTCCGTTGCGGATGCCCCATGTGACGCGACCCGCACCCGCGCACGCGCACGAGCGGAGGGGGTCCCGAACACGAGGCCCATGAGCCGTGCCCCGGCGAGCGCCAGCTGGGCGACGCTCATTGCCCCCAAGGGCAGCAGCGTGAGGCCCGCCACAAGCGAGAGGATGTCGCGACCGTTGGCGATCGACCAGTTCCACAGCAGATAGTCGGCCACCGTGAGCACGAGCAGGAAGACCAAGGCCCTGGGGCGCACGCCCGGTAGCTTAGTGGGCGTGCGGGACGGTACGATGGGGGCCCTTGCGCGGGCGAGGTGTTGTGGTTGCACAGAAGCCTTCCAAGCTTCGAGGGCGGGTTCGATTCCCGTCGCCCGCTTGATGGTGATCATTGGGGCGCTTTCCGTGGGGTGGGGACTATGTGTTGGAGGAGCGCCCCGGTGATTGGGGCCAAGATCTTCCCTATGCTGAACAGGTGACCGAGTTGGCGAGCGACCTTGCAGGGAGAACGGTAGACCAACTGGGGATCACTTCGTCGCCCACGCTCGTGGTCGAGCGCTTCTTGGATCTTCTGCGCGGCGGCGACGTCGACGAGGCAGTGGGGCTCTTGGCGGTGGACGTGAAGTACGAGAACGTTGGACTGCCCACCGTCCATGGACGCGAACGTGTTCGGCGCCTCTTTCGGGGAATGTCGGGGGGTGGAGGGGGGTTCGACGTGTACATCCACACCATCTCCGCAGATGGGTCGTCTGTCCTCACCGAGCGCACCGACATTTTGAAGTTCCGTCAGCTCCGCGTCCAGCTTTGGGTTTGTGGGCGGTTCGACGTTCGCGACGGACAGATCGTGCTCTGGCGCGACTACTTCGACTACGTCAACTTCACCGCGGCCATGCTCCGTGGGATGCTTGGGATCCATCTGCCAAGGCTGCGCGCGAAGCCGCCGGCGGCGGCTTGATCTTGAGGGAGGCGCGGATCTGGGTTAGAGGTCCGGGCTTTCCTCGTTCTGGTTGGTCGGTGGCGACCGGCCCAGCGGAGCGCGACCATGTGGTCCGAGGATGATCCGAGGGGGCGGATGGTGTGTCGCGGGCTTTGTCCGTAGAATCGAGGAGCACCACGGGGAGTGGCGCAGTCTGGTAGCGCACCCGGCTGGGGGCCGGGCGGTCGCAGGTTCAAATCCTGTCTCCCCGATACCGAGAATCTTTTGTATCTGAGCCAAAACTAGGCTTGTTACCACAGCCCGATAATCGACTCCGTGTTCTATTCATGTTCTATTTGTATGGATCTACATCTGGTCGTTGTGGATCGGCCTCTAGGGCAGCGAACGCTTGCACGTCTGTCTCGGGTCAAAGAACGAGCAGGACCTTGGCCTCCTCAAATGCTGTTTGTAGCTGACGGCCTCAACCCCGTTATCTGCTTGGGGTAGATTCAGTCCGAGTGGGTGGCAATACGGATCTGACGACTCGCCAGGGTGTCGAGGCCGTACGTTCGCTGCTAGTCGAACTTGGCTGGTATCCGCGAGAGCCCAGCGATCCCGACCATGGCATCGACTTGCTGGTCGAGACGGCAATCAATGGCGTTGCCAACGGTCGCATGTTCGCGCTTCAGGTCAAGTCGGGTAAGAGCCAATTCTCGGAGCGGACCGAGACGTACGCCGTTCACCGGTGCTCAGACCGCCACGTCAGATACTGGCTGGGCCATTCTTTGCCGGTGCTGGTGGTCCTCTACGAACCGGAGGACAAAGTTGCTTACTGGCAGATGGTGCGCGACGAGACCGTGCGGAGCACCGGAGATCGTTGGAAGATTGAGGTCCCGTTCTCGCAGCAGCTTGCTGTCGAGTGCGAAGGGTTGCTGCGGGAGTTGGCCAGGGCTTCGCCTGAAGCACTAACGGTGGATTGGGCGAATGTGCTGCAGCGTGGGCCGCTCGCGCTTCTAGATGGTGGCGAACAGCGCTATGCCGAGGCTCTCGCTCTGCGTGCGGAGGAGCCGCGGCGGGCGGCAGAGGTGTTGTTGGAACTCTCGGGCCAGCTCGATGATCATCACACTGATGTCGCTGGAAACCTCGAGGCCGCCAGCGATTGGCTACGTGGCGAGGCTGCACGCCTCGCTGCTCAAGGCGGAGATATTGAGATGGCCTGTAGCGCGTTGATAGAGGTCGTGCGCCGATGTGTGGAATGTGCAAGCCAACCGATCAACTTTCATATTGAGACACTACGTGGCTGGCTTTCGACTGAGCGCTGGTGGATCGCAAACTCTTGGAGGGTGTGCCTGGATTGGCCGGAAGACCTGCAGACGGCAATCGACACATTGACTGTGGCACTTGAGGGCCCTCGAGATCCACTCGTCAGTAGTGAAGATCGTCGGCTGTGGCAGGAGCACCTTGTCGAGCTGCTGCTTATTGATGGCGACAGTGTGGCGGCGCTGAGACAGATTGAGTCCCTGCCTCCACTAGATGGCGAAAGTTCTGATCCGCTCGTGCGGCTGCAGGCTCTAAGGGCGGAGGCGCTCGATTCGTTGCAGCGTGTAGATGAGGCCGACATGATCTGGGATCGCGTGAGCCACTGGGCCGACAAATATCTCCGAGACCGTCTTCCCTTGCACGCAACTTTGGTGGCCCGCCGAGGAGTTGCACTTGCTCGAAGGGGATGCCTACAGCGTGCGCAGGAGGCGTTCGCCGATGCCGCGCTCTTGTGGGGGCAGGTTGCTGGTGCCGAGGACGAGGTTGCAGAGCAGTACTTCAGCGCACAGTCCGCTGAGAGTCTGGTCGGCGATCCGTGGTCCTCCCCCCATAGTGATCGACGTGCTGTGGCCGTTGCTTTGCGCGGACAAGGGCAGACTCCTGATGCGATCGCGGAGCGCCTGGAGTTGCGAGGACTGAACGCGCGTGTAATCGGGCGAGGGTTTGATGCCCTAAATCGCTTTTCCCTGGCGCTGTTAGAACATCGCCGCGCGGGGCACTTTCGCGGGGAGCTCTACGCCACGCAGCTACTCACAGAGCTTTACGAGCACGCCGGCGAGTACGGTGCTGCGCTGGATGCGGCGATCCAAGGTGGCCGTGTCGCAGACGCAGAGCGTCTGGCCGTATATGTGTCTCCTTCAGAGTTGCTCCAAGCGCTCCAGTGCGACGAGCCGATCTGGACGCGCCAACCGCGCCTGGCAGCGCTTGCAGCTGGAGGACGTCGCCTCGATGCCCTCCAGATGGCTGGTCTTGCCGACTGGGTGCTGTTAGAAGCGAGGAGACCAATCGAGTCGATGCGCGACCGCGATCTCGTGTTCGCCGCGCACAGCGCGCTGGCTGCGACTATCTTCACCTGGCCATCCGAGTCAGCCGATCAAGCGCTTGCGTTACTAGAAGAGGACCTCTCGTCGGGCAACCTTCTCCTCGCTGAGCCTGCCGCCACGGCCCTGCAGTTGCTGACCAACGCGGGCATCGGCGACTACACGGACGCTTTGACTGTCGCGTTCCTTGAGTCTCGGCATGCGCGGGTTTCCGCGTGGTTTGTCTCCAGTCATCTGCATGACCACGCCTCGGCCCGATGTCGCGTACTCGCTGCGGCAGGCGAAGGGCGACTGGATGCTCTGGAGGTTTGTGCCACAGCTGAGGTCGACTGCCCAGGTACGGAGGTCCTTGACGCTGCGGCGCGTAAGGCGTTGAACGAACAGCTGCGTTCGCTGCTCGAGCGGCGTATCGGACATAACGAGGAGGGGCATTTCATTGGGGGGCTACGACTTGAGCCGTGGGGCCTCTTTGCGTGCGTGAGTGAGGACGCCGAGCTTCGCGAGCAGGTGGCCGAGAAGCTCTTGGAGTTCGCCATTGATGACCGGGAGCCTCACAGCAGCCGCGCGTCGGCTGTCAACGCAATCTTCAATCTCTCCGGAGGACTTGATGCCGCCATAGCATTGCGATTTGCGGATCGGCTGCGAGTAATCGCCGAAGGGCAGTTTCAGGGCTCAATATGGGATGAACCGCGCGAGGTCATAGAACATTCCTTCAATCGCAACTCGTTTTGGGAAAACGCCAGTGCCGACCGCTTGCGCGCCGCAGCGGTGCTTGCCTGTGCTGCTCTTACTGCCTGTCTCCAGGAGCGTCCACAGTGGCCCACCGACCTGTTGGAAAATGCGTTGTTCAGTGCGGAAGCTGCGGTAGTCGTAGGGGCCTTGGAGGCCATCGCACGTTTTGACGAGATAGCTCTGCCGTCAGAACTGGCTTCTGCGCTGGTGCATCCAGACGCAAGGGTTCGTCGGGCGGCGCTTGCGGCTTGGCGGCGTAGACACGATGTTCCCGCCTTAGCGATCCTTCAGCGACTCTTGACTGACGCGGATGTCGGTGTGCGTCTTACGCTGCTCGGGCTCTTGCGCGACGGTGACCGTGAGCCGCAGTTGCGAGCCCAGATAGCGCGAGATGATCCGGATGCCTATGTACGAGCGATGGCCTGCGCTCCCTTGCCAGCGCTGAGCCGCTGATGGCACCGGCCGCAAAGATGTACGAGCGATGGCCTGCGCTCCCTTGCCAGCGCTGAGCCGCTGATGGCACCGGCCGCAAAGAGGCAGTTTGGTTTTCATTTTCCTAGCAGCGTGTGGCTCTATCGAACCCAGCAGCAGGATCACCTTAGTCCCGTGGAATGGCACCTAACGTCGAGTCTGTCTTGTGCTCGGCTCGCTTCTTGTCTCCCGTAGCCAGTGTGCGAGATCGTCGGGGTCGAATCTGACGTAGTGGCCGAGGCGGTGGTGGGGGATCTTTCCGGCGCGTGCTTGGGCTAGTAGCCAGGTATAGGGGACGCCAAGGAGGATGCTTGCGGCCTTGGCGTCGATTAGGGGTGTGAAGGCGCGGCGGATGTGTTGGCCGATGCGTCCGGCGAACTTTTGGTGGGTGTGTCGTTGCAGGCTTACGGGGGATGGTGTTTTGCCGGTGCTGTTGTTGCCTTTTCCGGCCCCGGTCATGTTCGGGCGTGTGTCTTTGGTGCGTTTGCGCTGCTCTTTGGGTTGGGGGATCACGGTCAGGGTTCGCATCTTGCCCATCCTTTCGTTGTTGGTCGAATGTCAATTCGGCAAGGTCGGCCTTGCCGACCTGGGTGCCTATCAGCGGGCCGGTCATGGTTCTGTCAAGGGAAGTCCGTCAGGACCCGCCGTTAGGCGGCCCCGAAGGGGTTTCCTTGACAGGTTCTGAGCGGTCCGCTATTCGGCGGCTATGCGTTCGGGGACTGGTGGCGGGAGTCGCTGCGTGGGCGTCCGCTAGGTGACTTCTTGTTGGTCTGTCGGTCGACTGGCGGCCGGGTTGTTGTGGGCGGGTCTGTTGGTTGACGCCTGGCCTTGTTTCGTTCTTGGTTGGGCGTGGTGTGTTGGGGTGGTGTGTGGCGGCGCGGGTGAGGCGCTCGACGCGGTGCTCTGTCGGGGGGTGGCTGTGCTCGGTGAGCCATATGAAGGGGACGGGTAGGTCGATGAGTGCTCTGCGTTCGTCGAGGAAGTCGCCGAGTGTGTTGGCTTGGCCGAGGTGGGCGGCGTAGTTGTCGGCGTGGTGCTCACGGCTGCGCCAGTAGGCACCCCAGGCGGCGCGGAGTGGCCACATCCCGATCGCGCCGGTAGCGAGAAAGGCGAGCGTTTTCAGGCCGCGATGGACTTGGCCGCGGGGTGGGGTTGTGATCCTGCAGAGCGCGGCGGTGAGTCTGGCGTCGCTGGTGTTGAGGTGTCCCAGCTCGTGTGCCAGCACGGCCTCGAGGTAACCGCTGTCAAGTAGGCCACGCGTGACCATCAGGGTGTCGGCGTAGGCGCCGGCGTTCTCGATCTCTTCATCGAGCACAAACCAGCGTCGAGGCTCACGCAGTCCGGGATCGACGTTTCTGAGTTGGGCGATGGCGTCTTGGTAGATCAGCTGCTCGCGCTCAGAGGGTGAGCGTCCGCCTGCTTGTTGCTCCCACCACCAGCTGCCGAGTGGCAGCACAAGTGTCGCGAGCGATAGGGCGAGTGGCCCGTAGCCGACTACGAGCGCGATCAGGTGGACAGGACTGGTGGGTTGGCCGAGAAGTTTGAAGAACACCCAGAGGACGGGATAGGCGACGAATCCCCTGATTGCGGCGCAGGGCACTTGTAGGGCGAAGGTCGCGAGATAAAGCAGTAGCCAGCTAGGGGACAGCTCTTTGGGCGAGATTAGGTATTCGCCGGTCCGTGGCGCTCGCATTGTTCCTCCTTGATTGCTCAGGTGACGGGAAGTGTTCTTAGGTATGTCGTCGCAACTGCCATCCAGACCCCCCCCTCAAAAATCGTGTGTCCTTTCCGCGGTGTAGGTGCGCGGACACGTTGGTCACGGGAACGTCGAGTGCTTGGGCGATCTCGGCGGGCCAGGAGTCGGGATGCTCAGCCAGATATGCGGCGACCTCGTCCTGGCTGATCCGACGTTTCCCAGAAGCCCCGATCGTCTCGCCACGCTCCCCAGTCAATGCGGCACGGGCGGCCAGCAGTCGGCGACGCTCGGCCACGAGCTCGTCATAGCCGGCGAGCTGTTTATCCACGCGGACCAGCTCGTCCTCGATGCCGGACAGTACCCCGCGAACACCCGAGTGCTTATCGGCCATTAGTCCATTCCCCTTACTTTCGTACTTGCAAAGATAAGAATATAATAGTACGTTATTATTCTTATGTCTATATCAGGGCAAGGTTGGGGTCCATCGCATCAGTACCGACCGCCGCCACGCGGACGCAAACACCATGTCCTGACCTGGAGCCTGGGGCTCTGCTTCGTTGCGTTTGAGCTGTTTGCTCACCACGCACTCAGCGACGGTGGCGTGGGCGCGGCGGCGTTCACCGTTCATACGATGGCCCGCTGGGGTTTTGGGCTTGGGGTGCTCGCCTTGCTTGTTAGGGGTTCGCAGTCCCTGTGGGGATCCCGCACATACACGCCCCCACCAGCACCAACACAGCTGCCTGTCCTCAATGCGGCAGCGGTGCGCGCCAAGTCGGCACGACTCGGCGGCGGCGCCTACCTCGGACTCGGACCAGGGGGAAGGTGGGTCACAGCCGACCCCGAGCACGCGGTCATGGTGTTGGGGCCGCCACGGTCAGGGAAGACAGGTTCGATCGTGATCCCCTCAGTGCTCGCGGCGCCCGGTCCGGTCGTCTCGACTGCGACCAAGCCCGATGTGATTAACGCTACATGGCGCGCACGGTCTGAGGTTGGGCAGGTTTGGTTGTACGACCCCTCAGGAGAGCGCGAGGTATGGCCAAGGGGGATACGACGCTTGTGCTGGTCACCCGTGCCCGCCGCGGCGACCTGGGACGGCGCATTGTTGATGGCTCGCGCGATGGCTGCGGGAGGGTCGGCCGCGAAGGGCACGACCAACGAACAGCACTGGCGCGAGCGCTCCACCGCCCTCCTCGCTCCATTGCTCCATGCGGCGTTCGTCGCCGACCGGCAGATCACACAGGTCTTGACATGGGTCCTACGAGCCGAACTAGAGTCCGCACGGAAAGCCCTAGAGGATCATGGCGCGCAGATCGCGGCCGACGTATTGGCTGGGATCGCGAAAACTGATGAGCGGGAGCGCTCCTCGATCCTGTCCGCCACCGCAGGCGTGCTCTCGGCATATAACGCCGATGCTACGCGACGCAATGCCGCCCACCCCAACTTCGACGCCGACCATTTCGTCCGGTCTACCGATACGCTCTACATCACAGCACCGGCTAACAAGCAGGCTTTGTGTGCACCGTTGGTGGTTGGTTTGCTCGAGCAGATCCGACACGCCACCTACCAACACGCCGCAGAGACGATCGACCGAGGACGCCCGCCCGTCTACATGTGTCTTGACGAGGTCGCGAACATCGCACCGATCCACGATCTACCAGCGCTCATCTCAGAAGCCGGCGGCCAAGGCCTGCACGTCATGATCTGCCTACAAGACCTCTCCCAAGCACGCAAACGCTGGGGCGACGACAGCGCCGACGGATTCCTCTCACTCTTCCAAACGAAGGTCGTGCTCAACGGGATCGCCGACCCCAAAACGCTAGAGGCAATCTCGCTGTGCCTCGGCGAATACGACCGCCAGCTCGTCACCCACACGCTCGGACGGTCGGAAACCGAGCCCGAGTTCTTCGACGCCCCCAAGTCGACCGAGACGGAGAGCGTCGCCTACCACACCAACCGACAACGCGTGCTCTCACCCGGAGAGATCGCAGGACTACCACCCGGACGCGCGCTGCACCTGCAAGGGACTCGCTGGGGGCTCATCCGCAGCACACCGTGGTATCGGACGTTGCCTTGGAAGCGAATCGCTACCGCCCAGGGCTAGACGTAGAGGCACCTCCGCGTGAGCGTGGTGTCCTTGTAGGGGGCTAGGACGCGACCATCCATGAGCGCGGGACATGGTCAGGTGGGCGGCCCCGCCTATGGGCTACGCATAGGCAAGGTGTATTCCTTGGTGCCGCAGAGCTAGAACCAGTCGCCTGCTAGTGCCTTGTCCGGCTGGGCGAGGATCGCGATCACATAGAGGACGACGAGCTCAGGGAATGCCAGGCTTATGTGACCGGTGTGGATATTGATCACCTCGCGCTGACTTGGCTCACTAAGCTCATAGCCGTGATGTGTGTTGCGCAACTGGTGAAGTAGCTTGGCGATGAATACGTCCTCTTGCAGAGGAGGCCTTCCCCTAGTTCCAAGTATGACTTTGCCCTTTGTACGGCGGCCGGGCAGGATGTGGGCGAGTGTCTCCCGGCGAAAGGTTGACAGCACCTCGTTTGTACGTGCTCTGAGTATTTGTCTAATTTCGACGGGGGCATTTGCGAACGCCGCATTAAGGATCTTGCTTGCTGCCTTGGGATTGACGAGCTTCTCCCAAATATGATCGACGCTAATTTTACGATCTATGATGTTCGGCAGAAGGTCAAAGAACTCAAAAGCTAGACTTACACGTATCACATGATCGCTCGGATGCGTCTGAATGCGGACGCAATTGCTGATGATGCGGTCCAGCGATCGGAGCTCACGATAAGCGTTGCCGGCGTCGAACTGTCCGACATCACTCCGGAATCGCCCAAGGTCTGTCGCCTCCGTGAAAAGTGCATTGAGCTGTCTTGTCCACCAACTGATAAGCGCCGGGCTGTCAAGATCGGCGGCATGATGGTTCGTCTTTCGCAGCCACGTAGTCCCTTCGCCGTCCGTCTCTCGAAGGCCGGGAAGCGTATCGTTATACACCTCTAGCCAGGTCACGTCAGCGTCCCTCATGGGAACGCCCGTCTTCCGGTTGATCAGGACAACTAGAAGTAGCGTCCTCGTTACCTCCAAGATCGCCCTGCTAGCCACAAACCCTCTGGAGAACGGGGAGGCCAGCAGCACGAGTGGTAGGTACAGATATGCTGGGAAAATGTCCACGCCGCTCGCGTGGTGCTGAAGTGGATATGGGCCACCGAGGATTTCCGCAAAGGGACGCTCGGGCTGGGCCTGTGCTGTATGAAGCATGCGAATGATGGCGAGCCTCCTTTGGAAGCGAGGGGAAACCTGGATCAGGGTCACCGCACCTCCGTTGGGCTCCAGTGCCCGCTTCAAATCGCGGATCATCTGGTTGACGAACGCAGGCTGCTCTGTGAGGAAGGCGGCGCGCATCGCTGACCACGCAATGCGCTCATCAGAGCTGTTCATCCGTTCGCGGGTCTCGGGCCTGGCGTCAGTCGCGCCGATATTCTCGTCGAGCTCCTTGTCGACCAAGATGTCGAAGTAATCGCATGTCGCGTCCTGACCATGCTCTTCGAACATGACCTCGGGGTCCTCGCCACAGGAGGGCCCGACGACGGCCATGCCAGTGACTGGCTCGTGTAGCCCAGCGGCCTGTTCGAACACAGATTTGCCGCCGTGCATTCCTAGACGAACCGACTTATGTGTGCGCGAACCGCTCATAATTCTCAGTATCCTCAAGATGGCGGATGTTCGCCGCACCTGCGGTGAGCGTCGCTCGATTTTGCCGTTACCCGATCTCCAGGCCGAACCCATGATCCTGTTCTGGGTCGTGCTCCTCGGGTTGTTCGTGTGTGAGCTGGTTTGGCTCGCGGTCGGGTTGTTGTTCGCGGCTGGATTCGGCGGTCTCGCGGTCATAGAGTTCGGGCGAGGGGTCGGGGCCGTTTGGGGCGGCGGCCCCGACCCCGTCTTCGATGGTCTGGCCTGGTGAGGCTGAGAGGACGGTCTCGGCTGCCGGCTCGGGGGTGTTGCTAGGGGCGCGGTCTGGGATGCGTTCTGTTGTGATGGCCTGACGGGTGATGCTCGCTTGTTGGGCGTTGCTCTGCTCGATCTTCTCGGCGAGACGCTCGATTGCTTCGGGGGTCATGCCTTGGGTGCCGAGGTTGTCCTTGCTGGCGTAGATGTTGGTTTGTTCGCGGGCTCTGGTGAGTGCGACGTAGGCGCGCTCGCGGTCTGTTTGCCAGCCGCTGATGAGTGCGAGTGCGGTGTTGGTGGTGAGGCCTTGGGCCTTGTATACGTGTTGGGCATAGCCGAGGCGTAGGTCCTTGAAGTTGTTGGTGTCGACGTTGACTTCACGTTGGTTTGCTACGTGAGTGTCGATCGTGAGTTTGTTTTGGTCTTGGATGTCTTTGACGGTGCCGAGCGTCCCGTTCTCGACCCGTGGTTGGCTGCCGGGTTGGAAGAGGGACTTGGTGAAGATGACGTGGTCGCCTGCTGCGAGCTGGTAGGGCGTGTCGGGTAGGTTTGCGCGGTCGTTGCCGAGCTCGCCTGCGAGGTCGCGGTATTCCTGGGCGTGCTTGTTGAGCCGGTCTAGCTCCTCGTTGGTGTTGTCGGTCAACATCACGGTGCGGCCCTCGGGGTGTTCGAGGCGTTGCTCGTTCCAGTCGGCGACCATTTGTTCCGCTGCTTGTTGGCGGGTGTCGGTGATGTGTAGACGGTCGTGGGCTTGGTAGGCAGCAAGTGCGGCGGTGGCGTTGCCTTCGCGGACTTGTGCCCAGGCTTCTCGCTCCCATTGGTTCTCGGCTCGGTGGACCTCGGTGAGCTTTGCGTTGGGGGCGCAGTCCGTTATGTGATCGAACAATCCCCCAGCACCGATCGCAGAGAGCTGCGCGCTGTCACCGGCGAGCACGAGCTTTGATTCCCTCTCAGCAGTCTGCTTCACCAGTCGAGAGAAACGGTTGGTGTCGGCCATGGCGGCCTCGTCCATCACCACGATGGTGTTCTTGTCGAGGTTGACTATGCCGCTGTTCTCGCGGGCGAGCAGTTCGTTGGTTGTCATGGATTGGTCGGTCTTGGCGTCGGCTCCGAGGCGCTCGGCGGTCGCGCCAGCGATGGCGGTCCCGATCACGTTGTAGCCGTCCTTCTGCCACGCGTTCGTCGCGGCTTGAAGGACAACGCCCTTGCCCGTTCCGGCCTGGCCGATCAGGGTTGTGATTCCGCCCTTGCCGGTGATGGTCTGTAGTGCCTCTTGTTGCTCTTTGCTGAGGGGTCCGCCAATCTCGCGCGCCACCTCACGTTCGGCAGCGCGAAGAGACTGGTCGCTCACCGGGGCCATCCGCTCGTCCGCCCGTTGCTTGACGGTCGCGATCGTCTGCTGCTCGCGCTCGCGCAACTGTCTGGTTGTCCACTTGCCGCCCTGGAGTTGGATCAGCTCGCCCGAACGCACAAGATCCTTCACGACGGTTTGGGCTCCGCCTGGATGACACACGCCGGCTGATAGCTCGTAGGCGGTGGCATAGAGTTCACGCTCGCTGACTATCGAGCTTTTCGCGGTCACTCGCTCGACAAGCTCATGCGAGAAGCCGATCGGCGGACCCTCAGTGCGCTCGCTGGCGGGCGTCTTCTCGGGCGTGTTGAAGAGGCTGTGAGCGTGATCTTGGGTGAGACTGTGCTCGGCGGCCAGTTCCCGCCAGGCCGTGTCTACCTTCTCGGCTGCGAGCGATGACTTGGTGCCGCGGGTGCCGGTCGTCAGCTCCGCCAGCTCACGCGCGTTCGGCTCCCGCCCGTATTGTGATCTGAAGTCGCGGGCAGCTTGGCGGATCTCACTAGTGCGGGTTGACCAGCGCTCCGCCAGCTCCCGTGGGATGCCCTTGACCTGGAAGTAGCGTTCGTCTTTGCCGGTGCCGCGCTCGATCTGTACCCCAAGCTCTTGGAGGTTCTGTGCGAGCACCGACCGGTACCAAGCCCCGTTCTCGCGCGCGCTCAGAAAGACCTGGCGAGAATCGACGGCAGCGAATTTGCCGTCGTGGCGCTTAGCGGCGAGGACTACTACGTGGGTGTGCAGTTGCGGGTCGGGGACCCCGTCTTTCTCTTGGGTCGCGGTGAGGCGGCTCGCATTGTGCATGAACTTGGCTGCCACGACCCCTTTCGCGGTCTGCCATTTCAGCTCGCCTGCTTCGCGCACGCGGACCAACTCCACATCTCGCTCGAGGTGGCCCATCGCGCTTGCGATGGCGTCCTTGTGCGCGGCCTCGATCTGCGCGCGATACTCGGCCGAGGACGCGGCCCATAGCGCGGACACGTCCTTGGGTGGGCTGAAGCTCATGTCGATCCCCGCGACCCTTGTCCCATCGCCGCCGACGGCTCTGATCTCGCGACCGTCGTTCGGGGCCTGACCGTTCATCAGAGACAGGAGCTGGTCGCGCTGCACGACCATTTCGGGGGAGAGACAGAGCGATGCGAGGACGGCTGGGTTGCCGTGCCATTCACCGGCGGCACCCTCGCCGCTCTCATCCGCCGGGTCGATGTAGTAGTCGCCCCGTTCAGATGTCGAGGTCAGATAGGTCGCATATTTACCGGCATCACTGCCCTGCACCTTGTGAGTCGTCTGCATGCTTTCGAACGTACGACTCGCAGACAAGCACTACAAGGGCGCGAGGATGAAAGTAAAACTCAGGAGGGCTCATCTCAGTTGAGACGATTACTCTTAACATTTCTCCGAGAGGGAGATTGGTGTCACAGCACCATCGGTGCGTATAGTCTGCATCGCGCTGATGGGCCGTCGGTAAGGTGACTGCACCTGGTTTCGGCACCAGCGTGTCGTGGCGTGGTTGAGGTGTTCGCATTGAGTCTCTCCAGGGCGCGGGCTCAGCAGGCTTGCAGGAATGGCGAAGGGGTCGAGGCCGTCGATCCCGGGTTCGAGGGACGGGCAAACGATGGCTGGCGGCGTGGACCACGCGAACGTGGTCGCGGCTCACTGGGACCGATGGGAACGCCCATATCCAATCCCAATCCGAGCGGACCGCCGTCGAGCGAGTGCTCGATCCCGTGTGGGCGAGGCGCCGAGGACCATGTCATCGCCGAAATGATTTTCCGCTTCGACCTCAAGCAGGTTCAGCTCGTCGGCTAGAGCTTGTTTTCCTCGGCGTGGCTGTAGAGCACGGAGAGCGCTTGGGATTCATATGCGGGTGGGAAGGGCTTCTTGCCGATCCTGAATAGCACGATCTCTGCCGGACCGACACGGAAGAAGGCGGCGTCGATACGTGTGAAGGTCGCTTTTGGCTTCGGCAGTGGCTTTTTCAGCTCATGGTGCAGACCGCGCGGTAGCTTGATCGGGGGCAGCACCGCGAGGATGTGGACCGCGAAGGCTCCGGGGCCGAGTGTGTGTGCGAGCGATACTAACTTGACTTGCACCGCGTGTGAGCGCACGGTCGTTTCGCCTTCGATGCGCAGACTGCCGCCGAGGGAGCGCACGAGACACGTGCTGGCACGTCGTGAGGCCAGTGCCGTGCTCAGGTCTTCGGCCAGGGCTTCACTTTGCATCACGACGACGGCGGACGCGAGCAGCCCGTAAGGGATGTACAGGGCGGATGCTTCGTCAAGCAGTGGACGGTCGAATGGCTTGTCGTGACTGCCGCACCGAAGTTCTCGCCCAGCGGGTTCTTCGCGGGTGTGTTCTACGCTTGTCGGCAGCGCCTCGGCTTCCGGCAACTCGCTGGCCTTCAGGTTGACTGCCTGCGCAAACGCGACAGCCTGCACCTTTGTGATAGGTGTGTTTGCGCCGGTAGGAACGGCCAACGCGGTGCTGGGGAAGCTGGCAGCGAGCGAGAAGAACGCGACCGTGGTCGTGAGAAGTCCTTGGAGCGACAAGGTCGTGCGATTCTAGCCAGCTAAACCCCTCTGCGGAGCGCGGCCGTCGAGATGCGCGCACTCATTCGCGAGACCCGCAGAGGAGCTTTTAGCGCTCGATGGCCTCGATTGCGTCGTCTTCGATGGGGAGTTGGGCGTCGATGCCGTGGTCTTGCAGGAGGCTTTGGAATTGGTGTAGGTGGTCGTAGAGGCATGTTCGTCGTGCGTGCATGACGGGTATCTGGTCGTGGTCGTGCTCGACGGTCGTGGCTTCGCGCAGTTCGGGGGTGAGGATCAGGTGGGTGGCCTGTGTTTTGACGTGGGCGTGCCCGGTGTAGATGGAGTGCAGGTCGATGGCGTGGTCGGGCAGGACGGTCTCGATGACGAGGATGTACGCGCCGACGCTGGTCGCGAGTGTCTCCGAGGGGACGGCTTGCCCGTCGATCGCGATCATCACGGGGATCTTCTCGCGGTACGCCATCGCCTGCAAGCTAGCGCTCGCGGCGGGCGAGTTGGAGGTTGCTAGGTCTGCAGCACAGTGCTCGGGTGGTTGTGCGCACTCCGTGGCGGATCGATCATTGCAAGCTGCTTGGGTCCGCCGGAACGGTTAGCCTCCTTGCTGTGGCTGGACGTGAGCTAAAGCAGTTGTTCCGCGCCTATCGCGAGGGCGACGAGCTTGCGTTTCGCAGGGCAGCGCAGGAGATAGTGGAGGAGGAGGAGTCAAAGCACCACACAGCCCTGGCGCGCGACTTGCGCGCGATTCTCGTGGCGGGCGGCACCCGTGCGGTGGCCTCCGATGTCGTGCTGCCAGAGCCGCCGCGTGACCGCGAGGGCGAGTGGCCCTTGGCGGAGGTGCGCCATCCTGAGCACGCCTTCGAGGACCTTGTGCTTGCCGGAGATCTCGTGGGTCGCTTCAAGTCGTTGGCCGAGGAGTACCGGCGCTGGGAGGACTTGGACCGGCGCGGCATCCCGCGCCGCCAGCGCCTGCTCTTGTACGGCCCGCCGGGCTGCGGCAAGACGAGCGTCGCGGAGGCTTTGGCCTGTGAGATGGGCCTGCCGCTCGTCGTTGTGCGCATCGACGCTGTGGTGTCGAGCTATCTGGGTGAGACGGCGTCGAACCTGCATCGCATCTTCGACTTCGTGCGTAATGGCTCGTGGGTGCTGCTGTTCGATGAGTTTGACGCGCTCGGTAAGGCGAGAGACGATCCGACCGAGCACGGTGAGATCAAGCGCGTGATCACCGCGTTCCTGCAGATGCTCGACGCTTTCCACGGCCCGAGTCTGTTGATCGCCGCGACCAATCACGAGCAGCTGCTGGACCCGGCGTTGTGGCGGCGCTTTGACGAGATATTGGAGTTGCCGCGCCCCAGCGTTCACCAGTCTCGTCAGCTGTTGCGCAGGCGCTTGCGCAACGTCAAGCACGAGCGCCTGGACATCGACGCGAGCGCCTCCAAGCTCAAAGGCAAGCCCCATTCGGCAGTGGAGAAGGTGGCGTGGGATGCCGTGCGCTACGCGGTGCTCGATGACCGCGAGACGGTCGGGCCGAACGATCTGAAACGTGCGGTAGCGGACGCGCTCACCCGACCCTGGTAGCCGATGGCCGACCACCTCTTGCTGCCAGTTCCGGTCAGGCTCGACAGTCGTCGCGCCGGCGGTGGCGGCGGTAAGACCCACCAGCGCTCGCCTGGCGCGCACGGCGAGAAGCTCAAGCAAGAGCTCGACGCGGCGATCGCAGCGCAGCGCCCGGCGCGCACGATCGAGGGCGTCGATCCAGCTTGCGTGTTCAAGCTGCGCGCGACGGGCGAACTCAAGGAGACGGCTCTCGCGACCAACCAGTTGCAGTTCCTCGGGGACACGGCCGAGTGGACCTACTTCGTGCTCGCCTCGGGCGAGGATCCCACCGAGCTGCGTGAGCGTCTAGGAAGTTACACGGCGGCTGGCGAGGACAGGAGCAAGGCCAAGGGTCGCGGCCTGTTCGAGCAGATCGAGGAGATGCTTCCCTACGACCGCGATGATCGCCGCGGTTGGGGCCTACCGTCCACGGGTGAGCGGGTGAGCGAGCCGCTGCTCGTGGACGTGATCGTGTGGCCGTCGCCCGACGCCGCGACTGCCCGCGCCCGCGTGCAGGACGTGCGCACAGTCCTTGCCTACCATAAGGCGCGCATCTTGGCCGCCGACGAGCGAGCCCGCTTCACGGTTGTGCGAGCGCGGGTGCAGAGCGACTGCCTCGACGACCTCCTCGACCTATCCGTCGTCGAGACGATCAGAACTCCGCCCATGCCGCGCCTTGAGCCCTCGACCTGGCGCGACGCCCAGCTGGAGGATCTGCCAATCCCCGTGCTTGAGCGCTTCGCTCCGGTGGGCTTGATCGATGACGAGGTGATGAGCCACCCACTGCTCGACGGTGTGATCGCATCGCGCCGCGGGATTCCCGAGGCGCATGCGTGGGAGCCGCCAAGCGACCACGGCACGCTGGTTGCGGGCCTGCTTGCATATGGCAGCGTCGAGGATGCCTTGGCCGGGGGCAAACCGTGGGTGGCGAGCGGCCCGATTCACTCCGTGCGTGTTCTGGAGCCGGTTCCCGGCGAGCGAGAAGTGACCCGCCTGCCCACCGACCAGCCTGCCCATCTCGTGATCGAGGATGCGATCCGCCGCTTGCACGAGGAACACGGCGTTCGCGTCTTCAACCTGTCGATCACCGACCCCGAGCCCTACAGCGGCCCCCACGTGAGCGTCTGGAGCGAGCGCATGGACGAACTCGTGCGCGAGCTGGACATCGTTATCGTGATCGCGGCGGGGAACCAATTTCCAACCGAGCTGCCGGACAACACCGATCTGTTGGGTGCCTATCCGCGCTATCTGCTGAGCGACGCTGCGCGTGTTGCAGAGCCCGCGATCGCCGTCAACGTGCTGAGCGTTGGCAGCGTCGCGCACGCCGATGCCCCGCAACGCTTGGATGGTCAATCGCGTCCCGGTGAACGCGCGATCGCGGGTGTGCGCGAACCGTCGCCCTTCACCCGCAGCGGCCCGGGGACGGCGGACGCCACCAAGCCCGACCTCGTCCACCACGGCGGCAACTGGAGCCTCAATGACGTGGACGTGCTGCAGGTCCGTGACCACGGCGTGAGCGTCATCTCGCTCGTTGTGAGCGACCAGCGCTTGTTCGGTGTGGCCAACGGCACGAGCTTCGCTGCACCGCGCATAACGCGTCTGGCGGCGCAGGTTCTGCATCGCTACCCGGGCGCGAGTGCAAACCTGATCCGCGCTCTGATAGGGAGCGCCTGCGCGCCGATTACATTGCCGGCAGGGCTCAGTCGCAAGGAGCGGCGCCGGATCACCGGCAACGGCCTGCCTGTCGAAGCCAACGCGCTCGACAGCGGCGTCCAGCGCGTGGCGATGACTTTCGACGGGAGCATCGACCCCGACACGGTGATGATCCATCCCGTCCCGATCCCTGAGGTGTTCGCGCGGGAGCGCTCGTGGCGTCGGATCACTCTGGCCCTCGCCTTCGACCCGCCTGTGCGGCGCACACGCCGCGAGTATCGCGCTACGTCGATGAGCGTCGAGCTCGTCCGCGCGATGAGTCTTGAGGAGGTGGAAGTGACCTGGCGGCGTCAACCCACCGACTCCGGACAGCGTCTGCGCCTGCCGGAGGAGGGCCGCCGGCCAAAACTCGAGCCCGGCATCCAGGAATGCGGTGACAGCACGCTGCAAGTCCGCTCCTGGCGTACCGACCGACTCGACGTGGACGACGGCGATATCTACTACGCCGTGGTCGCGCACGCACCGTCGCGGTGGCTCAAAGAGGCACAGCGATACGCGCTCGTGGTCACGCTGGAAGACGAGGAGCGCGAGGAGATCGACCTCTACGCGGCGGTCCAGCCGCGGGCTCGCGTGCGCAGCAGGGTTCGCCTACGGGGGTAGATTGGTCTTAACGTGATCGTTGCTCGATCGCCCAGCTAGCAAGCCAGTGCTTTGGAGCGCTTGGAGTTTGGTGAGTCAGGCTAGGGCGGCACGCGTCCGTGCGTGCCGCCCGGTTTGGGTGGTGTTGCTTACTTGTGCTCGGGTGCCTCTGCCACCTCTGGTGTATAGGCGGCGATGAACTCGTACTCGCCGTTTATTAGTGGGACCTCGTGGCGTGCCTTGATGGCCCACTCGCATAGTTGGCCCCAGGTCAGCTCGCCGCGACGCATCGCGGAGACGCGTTCCTTTGCGGTCATTTTCCAGAGGGTTTGTGAGCGCTCTTGCTTGGTTGCGCGTTGCTTGGCGAGGCTTTGCAGCATGTCTTCTCTCATGTCGCTCATGGTTGGCTCCTTTGCGAGGGTTTGGGGGGTGTGCATGCCGCAGCCCAGCCGCGCTTGCGCGGCATAATCGGCAAGGCGTGCGCGCCCCCCAAACCCGTAGTGAGCCCATGCGCACGCATGACTGAGATGCCAGGAGGCCGGGGGAGGATTGACCCCGAGGGCCAGACCGGCCGCCACGTCCCGTCGCTGCGCCGCATGAACCGCCTGCGCTTACTGCGCAGCTTGTGTGCATGTACCGGCGTCTACCGCCGTGCTCGGCTATAGCTCGAGGTCGTCCATCCGCTGGGCCGCTCTAGTGGCCGCGACGAAGTCGAAACCCAGCTCGTGGATCAGTCCCGCTCCCGCGAGCCCTGCAAGTGCATCGGTCGCCTCAAGGTGCGATGCGCTCAGTTCGCGTATCAGCTCCTCGCGCGACCACAGCCCGTGATGGTCGGTGCTCAACAGCAACGCGATAATCGCGGCTTCCGTCCGACCTTGATCGTCGTCGTAGTTCGGCTCGTCTTTGCACGGGCGCCGGCTTGAATCGATATTTTGGGTTTGCATGGGAAGGTGTATCTCCTTTCCAGGCCACGGCCCCGGCGTTAGCGCGCGCGGGGCCAATAGCGTTTTGATGGTTGTATTGAAGTTATCGACCGATGGGTCGGGGGATCAAGGATTGAGGCGCGGATCTGGCTTGTTTTCGTGAAAGTTGGCCGGGAAACGCTCTTTTGTCATCGCGACGAGCGCTGATGCGATGCGGACGGTCGTTGCTCCCCAGCTCGGCTTGACCGCAGGTTGTGTTGCGGTGGCTCCTTGGAGCAGTGCGGACGGCCGCTCGGATCGGCTGCTATGCGCTTTCGTCCCGATTTCGCGACCAATTGGCGACCAATTGGCTGGTGCGTCCTACATACCAAGCGCAAATGGCTTGGTTGTGCGGGATTGAAGATGCGCCGTGCGGGACTCGAACCCGCCCCGCCGGATTAAAAGTCCGTCGTGTCCTTCGGAACGGCGCTGATTACCGTGAGCCGAACCATCGCCTCTTCGGTGGTGCGGCGGGTGTTGCTGGCGTCGACTTTCGTTGACGGGCCATGAGGACGCTTACACCGATCGCCTGCGTCAGCCACCGAAGCGGCTTCTCAAGATCGACATCCTCATCGAAGTCTCCGAGCCAACTGGGGTTTTCCTCCTCGATGGCCGCGTAGGCCCACTCCTGGATCTCGAAGGAGTCGAGGTTTGCCTCGCAGCCAGCAATGCCAGCCTGTAGAACGAGTAGCTTCTGCCAGCCTACGGGGAGACGCTCTGATCGCTGGTCATAGGCGGCCATCGCTGCCGATGCGGCGGCCGCGAGATCAGTCTCGGGCGGCCCGGCTGGTTACTCGCGTAGAAGGTCTCCAGCGCTTGGTCACATCGCAGGAACTCCTGAAGGCGCCCTGCCTCGGCTGGATCAAGATCGGCGGGTATCGTGAAGTTCGCTTCCAACACTGCTCGGATGTCGGGATCGGCACGATAATTGGGCATTGCACGAGAACTCTACAGTGGAGTGTGGCGCAACGCGGGCAATACAGATGGCGAGAGGCACGCAGTAAGTCGCGGGGCATCGAGTCCAGTAAGCGGGGTTGATTTGCCGGCCTAGCGTTGGAAAGCCTCCCCTTTATGGGGCGTCCCGATCGCGCTTCGCTCCCGGTTTTCGCGCCGTCCGGCGGGCATGCCGGCGCTCGTGGAGATCATCACTGGCCTTGGTCGGCAGTTCAGTTGCGGACTGTGTCCTCTACTTCCAAGCACCAAGGAAGGCTTTACATCGCAGGCGGGTCCGTCGACCGGTCAGGGATGCTCCGTGCGGGACTGAACCCGCTAAAAGTCCCTTTGAGCGATCAAGTCGGTGGTGCGAACGCGCGGTCCACGATCTCTGCCTCGTTCTCGGCCGGCTGGTAGTGGGCGTAGATCTGAGTGGTCTTGGAGTCCGCGTGACCCATCCAGTACTGGAGCGTGCGCAGCGGCACACCGGCCGCCGCCATGCGGGTGCCGAATGTGTGGCGTAGCTCGTGGTAGGTGATCTCTCGTACCTCAGCGCGTTTTGTGGCTTGTTTGAAGCGTCTCGTGAGCTTTGAGCGGTCAAGAGGTTGTCCGGTCTCCGGGTGGCAGAAGACGAGTGCTCCATCTGTCGCATAAGCGGAGCCCTTCCTGTGCTTTTCAAGCTCGCTGGCAACGCGCTCGGCAAGAGGGACTGAGCGTCCGGAGCCCTCGGACTTCGGGTCGCCAAACTCGCCGCGCACGAAGGGGGAGACGACACGGACGCGTCGAGCACTCAGGTCTACGTCGCGCCAGCGCAACCCGATCAACTCGCCCTGGCGCAAGCCGGTCATGGCCGCCGTCAGGTAGATGCTCGGCTCGATACGCCCAAACGCGTCATCGGGATAGCTGGTGGCAAGCAGCTTGTCGAGCTCGGCCTGATCGAGGAATTGGATGCGCGTCTCGTTCTTGCGGGTTCTCGGGCGATCCGCGAGCTTCACCGGGTTGGTTTGGCACCAGCGGCGGCGCATCCCGATCTCGAAGACCGAGTGCATTGTGTTGAGGTGGTTGCGCACGGTCTTGACCGCCAGCGTGCGGGTCTTCACAGCGATGTAGCGCTCGATGTCCTCAGGAGTGACCCGGGCCAGGTCCTTTCCTTCAAAGAACGGCACGATGTGTTTACGCAGGTCGGAGGCTACGGTGAGCCGGTGCGACTTCTTGCGACCGCGGATATCAAGCGCCCGGCATAGTTCCTCGCTGGCCTCCTCCATCGTCGCCCTGGTCGTCGCAGCGATCACGATCGCGTCCTGCTGGCGCATCCTGGCCAGCTCGCGCTCGGCCTGAGCCCTGGTCATCCCATCGCTCTCACCGGGCGTACGAACTACTCCGACCTTGCGCTGGACCTTACGGCCGTCCGCGCCATACCAGGAGCCGACCCACGAGCGGCCTGCTAGGCGCAGTGAGCCGGTTCCGTATCCGCGCCTTTTGCTGTTGCTCTTCGTCGCCATGAGTTGCCTCCAGAACGCATCCATGTTCTATTCATGTTCTATCTTGAGCTCATTCTAGGGCATCTGCCGGACGCTAAAAGCCCGTAAACGTTGGGTTTTGTGGCTGAAAGAGGGGGGATATTTCCGGCTGGGGGCCGGGCGGTCGCAGGTTCAAATCCTGTCTCCCCGATAGAAATGCGGTTGGATGCTGGGAGGGGCTGGGGACGTCCCGAGAGGGCAGGATTTGGCTTCGCAAGTGGGATCGCGGGGTCATCTTGCCGGGAACGGCGGTGGTCGAGTTATGCCGCCTTCTGCGCGGTCCGCCCACGAACCGCCCACGTGACAAGGTCTTGACCGCCCACGGCCAGCAAGCCCAGGCGGCGGTGGCGCTCGCTAGCTCGCTGTTCTTGAGGCGGTTGCGCTGCTTGTAGTTGTCAGCCCCAAAAGATGCAGGTCGGGTCTCGGTCAACCTCGTCGAGCAGTACGCGAACGTCCGGTGCCGGCTCGACCAGGTCATAGCGGTGCCAGCGGCCGTTGCGGTTGCTTCAGTACAGCGTCCAGAGGCCGACCTTCGTTGTATGGCGGAGGCGTGCTACGCCTCGGCTGGCCCACTCGGGACCGTAATCCTCCCGCCAGGGTGCGCGCCGTTCGACGATGGTCACCGCCCTCGGGTGCGGACAAGCTCGCTTCGGACCTGATGCGGGGCGTGAGGAGGAACGCGCTGCTCGCAGTTGTGACTGACGGCGGCGACATCGAGCCCGGGCAGCACGGACGATCGTAGCCGGCGTGGAGCACCCCAGGAGGTCGTTACGTGAGACGCCGGTGGCGCCGGGTACTTCCCGGTGTTAGGAACGCCCACGACCGGCGACCTGGGTGTTGTGGGTAGGGGCGCGAGAGCCTTCGGAGGTCTGGCCGATGGCTGGAGGTCCGCGAGCGATCGAACGAGCCATCCCAAGCCGAAGCTACGCTCAAGGAAGAGGCAGCGTTGAGTTCTTCGACTTCGGTCTACTCGCCCGTATTCGAGTAGCGGCTCGCGCCCGATGCACCGGCACTGCCCCGACTCATTCGACGGCGATACGCCCCACGGACCCATGCCGGAGTCGCACGGGCCCTCCGTTGGGACGGTGTCGACAAGACAGGAAGGAACATCATGGGCTGGACGGCCGGACATCTACAAGGACCATTCACCGCACGTTCCGCGATCGAGTTCGACCTCGGCTGGGAGTTTGCAGCGCGGGTTGTCGACGCTGTTCGCTACGGGCGGGTCATCTATGCGGCTGTGCGCTCAAGTAACGGCCAGGATGTATTCGGCCTGGTGCTTTTGACCGAGCGCCGCGGGGGTGTGCTCTACACCAAGCCGATTAGCGAGGACATGGGTCCAGTCGAGGACTTTTGTCCAGCAGGCATTCTCGATCAGCTCACGGAGCCCAGCAATCGGCATGCATCTGAGTGGCGACGGCGCTGTCGCGCTCGCGTGGCTAGGTCACGTCCTCGCCATGGTCAGAGGGTCATCTTTGCCAAACCGCTCCAGTTCACTAACGGAGACACCTACGGTACCTTGACCTTCCTGGGCGGCTCGCGGTTTCGCTCAGCCGATGGCACGCTGTGTCACATTCCGTCGTGGCGAACGCTCGATTACAGCGTAGAGCTGTGATCATCCACCCTCGAACGCATTGACGGGCGCGTGACGTGTTACCTCGAATCAGGGGTTACGGCCCGCTCCACCGCTGCCTCGACCGAGTCGACGTAGCTCGCGCGCAGCGTGTCGTCCTGCTTACGCCCCCAAACCGTGAAGCCTTCCGAATCCTCTAGTTCGACTTTCGCGTTCCATTTGCCCTCCGACACCAGGCGCACGCGCAGTCGACCGGCGGTCGCTTTCGCGGGCGCGATCGACAACAGCTTGCGGCCCGTCTTCTCCTGCAGGAGATGCCCGCCCGTGGTGTCGATCGCGAACACGTCTTTGCCCTTCCACACCAAGAAGTCGGGGTAGAAGTTCCGCGTCGGACCGACGCTGATGAGCGGGATGTTGTAGCCGCTGCGCGACGGGTTGCGGGACCAAGTCAGGCCCGTGGCATCGATTGCGCGTGCGAACGGGATCTCCATATCGTTGAGGCCGCTGTATCCCTCGTGCAGCGCGTTGTCGAAGGTCTCCATTTCGTCGCGCCGCACGAGCGCCGGACCGACGACGTACTCGTCGACTGCCTTCTGCTTGAGATAGACGTTCTCGATATACGCGTTGACAACGTCCTCTGCGACACGCGCGATCTGCGTCTGCGCGCGGCTGCCGAACCCAACCATGGCGTCGAACTTCGGCGCGTCCGTAGGCGCAACGCCAAGTGCGCCCGAGAAGCGGCGCAGCACCTCGCGCTGAAACAGCCAGCGCGCGGCGACCAGGCTGGTGTGCTCGAACTCTTCCCACTCCAGCTTCATCTCATCATCGACGCCAACCATGCGCTGTATCAGCGTGCGTCCGCCCGCGCTCTTGATGTTGGAACCGTCGTCGTTGCGGTAGTCGGTCAGGCCGTCGAGTAGTTCTGCGATCGGGCCGATGGCGTCGTCGGTTACGTACGCAGTCTCGAAGATGCGCTTGTCTTCCTTGGCCGGCACCGATTCAGGCTTGGCTTTGCCCGGACTGGTCTCGACAATCTTGATTCCCGGTGCATCGGACTTGAGCTTCTTGTTGACCTTCTTGAGAAGGTCTGCGAACACGCCGCGTTTGTCGACGCGCACGTACACGTGCGCAGAGTTCAAGCGCTCCACCGGATGGTGCTGCGCACCGGGCTGGCGCAACAGCCGACCGATGATCTGCTCGACCGCAATGTTCGAGCCCATGTTCTTGTCGATGTACGCGAAATAGCAGAGCGGATCGTCCCAACCCTCCTGCAAGCTCAGGTTGAAGATGACGTGCCGGAGTCCCCGGCAACGAAGTCGTCGTAGTCCTTGTCGGCGCCCTTGAACAGACGAAAGTCCGGCGGCAGCGGATAGTCCTTGTCGGTTTTCAGCGAGCAATACACCGCGATGTCGGCGGGGTCGACGTTGTACTTCTCTGTGAGGTAGCGCCAGATAAGGATCGGCGGCGACCTACGCTGCAGAAATGGCTGCTTGGAATTGTCGGTCTGCAGGCTGTTGCCCTCGACGATGTTGGTCTTGCAGATGTAGAGCGCCTTGGGTGCGCCGACTCCGTGTGCAGCCGCCTCCTCTTCGACCTCGTGCATGTCGGCGATCAGCGAATCGATCGTCTCCTCCATGGGTGCTTCGTAGCCGCCGAGCAGGATTGCGTTCTTGGCCAGGCCGGAATCCGCGACAGCCTTGGCGACGACATCGGTCACAAGCTCCTCGTCGGTCCAGCCTTCTTCGCGCAGCAGCTTGACCTCGGCGCCGAGCTGCGCCGGCAGCTTCATGGTGGCGCTCGCGGCGATCAGCCCATCGGGCTCTAGTTCGAGCAGCAAGTCCATCTGCTGGTCGGTCAGGTTGTGGCCCTCGTCGTACACGAGCAGCAGAGGACGACGGCGATCGTTGGCGTCCAAACGCAGCCTCAACGCCTCCCACGTGCTGTCTTCGGCGGTGTCGATCTCGCTCTTGAAGATCAGCCGCTCGCCCTTCTCCTTGTCCTTCTGGTTGAAGGTCCCGACGGTCGCGAAGTACAACAGCGGTTCTGTCGATTCGCGCACGTCGGTTTGGTCGTACTTCGCCAGGTAGCCGAAGCGCGCGTTGCCGAGAAGGTGGTGGTACTTGCCGCCGGCAGCGAGGTTGGCGTACGTCTGGTCGACGACAACCTTGCCCTTGGACAACCAAAGCACGACAGGAGCAATCGGCAGCAGCGTCGAGATCGTTGACACCGCATCCGCGAGCATCACCGTCTTGCCAGACGCCGTAATCGAATCGAGCGATTGATAGAACGGGACTACGCGCAGGTTGCCGCGGCGTCCGCGCATGGGCGGTTCGTTGTAGTACTTGGCGAACCGATCCGCAATCTGCTCGGCCGCTTTTTGCTGGAAGTCCCTTAGCTCGATCACGACTCATCGACGGCGTAGTACGGCTCGCCGCGCAGATCGAGTCCGAAGTCCATGAGTATGCGATCAGGGATTGGGTAGAAGATCACGTTGCTCGTCTGGAAGCGATACAGCCACGCGTAGACGTGATACCTCTGTGCAAGTCCTGCGGCCTTGGCCTCCTTGGCGCACGTTTCGTATGTCTCTCGGTGAAGTCAGTGTTGCCCTTCGTCCCGTTCCAGATAAGGAAGAAGCCTTCTCCATCGGAGTTGTGGGCGACCAGATACTTAAACCTTGCGTCGTCGCGCACGTTGACTAGCGCATCACGCTTGCGTGACGCAGCGTCGAAATGCGATGCAATCAACGTGTCAGCCAACTCTTCGCGCTCCATGCTCAGCAGCGCGTCGGCGTCCACCCTCTTGCCAAGTGTCGCGAACCGATACCCGCCACCGAGGGCCGCTGTGTCGCTGCTCGTCCGGTGCGGCTGGGATGGCTAGCGCTGGGCGAGAGCCACGCCGTGCTCTGGCACGAAAACTTGTTGGATGCTTCTATGTTGTCAAGGGCGTTTTTGCGAGTTGGTTGTAGAGGTGGCGGGAGAGGTGTCGCTTGAGGGATCGCATGGCCTCTCGTTTGGT